>Ga0209542_10002123_pt1 | contig 45182 bp, 43 predicted proteins | sample RifCSPhighO2_01_FD_184028 | JGI IMG/M metagenome (GOLD analysis project Ga0209542, IMG submission 184028) | Soil microbial communities from Rifle, Colorado - Rifle CSP2_plank highO2_0.1 (SPAdes) (version 2) | ecosystem: Environmental > Terrestrial > Deep subsurface > Rock core/Sediment ...
TTTGGTTTCGTTATAAGCAGTAACTGATAAATTGTCTACATAATCATCACCGCTCCCGACCACCCTAAGTTCCACCACGTAATCGCTGGGCAAACCCAAGAACGAGCCATCAATATCCTTGTCTTTAAAATCAAAACAAATCGGGCCAGCCGAGTTGCTATCACTGATCTCCACCTTATCGGTATCCGTGTAATAAACTAAAATACCATTATCATCAATGGGGTTAAGCTGGGTGAAAACCACTTGCAACTTGGGAGAAAAGCCAGAACCAGAACCCTTAAACCAATTTATCTTGATACTCTCGGCAGTATTAACAATAGTTCGTCGACCAATAAAATAAAGCTTGACACTCTGGCCGTTATAAAGACGCTGGCGGAAAAAAGTCAGCTCATAATCGGTTGAATCGCCAATAGTCCAATTCTCCCCATCCCGGTCACCAGACGACAGAGCGCCATTTAAGCCGTTAAAGCCGCCGATCTTATCCTTATCGCCGTGCCTGAATAAATAAAGTGTTCGCTCTATTCCCGAATCAGCGGCATAGTAAGCCACGACCGAATTGTCAATTTCCGCCGCTTGCCGCAAATCGGATAAAATAAAAATGCCAAAACCCAAAGCAATAGAAAGCAAGATTGACACCATCATCAGCGCCAAGATTAAGATTATGCCTTGTTCGTTTTTATATTTCATCAACGTTTATAAACTTTGCTGGATATAGTGGTTTGAATGGTTATTTCTCTTTCATATTTGGGATTAACCGCTTTATTTTTTAATTTCATCAGTAAAGTTACTCGGGGCTGGATATTGCTCTGCGGGTCTTCACCCCATTTATTTCCTTGGCTAGGATAAACATAAAATTGCAGGTCCACGACTTCAACATCTTCAGCGTTTAACTGGGCCGTCTGGTCATTAACCATGTATTCCAAATTACCATTAATTTTCTTAATAGAAACTTGATCGCCGAATTCATCTTTTAAAAATTCAAGATGATTTTGCGGCGGCGGGCTATCAATCGGGTAAGTTATTTCCCTGGCTCTCACTTCTCTGGCGATTTTTTCTACCAGATACCGGCCTTCATTCTGCAAACGCTGGAAATTGGCTGTCTGCTGATGCAAATTATTGGTATTGAAATAGACCGTGGAAATAATAACCGAGGCAAGGGAAAAAATTCCAATAGCCACCACCACTTCAACCAAGGTAAAGCCCAGTTGTGTTTTTTTGTTTTGGTGTTTTTTTGTTTTGGTGATCATTATTTCCAATTAAATAGCCGGTCGCTGACCGTTATTTCTCTGATTTGTCCTTTCAGCGTCCAACGCACAGTGGACTTGACATCCAGACCGATTTTTAGGTTTTCAGCCGGGCAAGGGATCTCAATTATTGTAAAATTAAAATCATCGCATTTCAAATTACTGTCAGCGTCAAAACAACAAACATTTTGCATGGTAATCAAGCGCCGATAAATGGTCGGCTGACCAGGATTATGGCTGTAAAAGCCGCTGTTTGAATCAATATATAATCGGCTTTGATCATCAGTAATATCATCAATTAAATAATCAAGATAAGCATTATCAGAGAAGATATTTTTAATCAGACCGCTGCCATCGTCGTCCAAGCCGCTATCCCAGCGACAGGGATCGTTAGACATATCCTCATAGAAGCAGGTCTCGTTGTTTTCAATGGCCAACCAATTGGAATCCCTGATATTTTTCACCATCTCCAGGCCTTCGCGCGCTAAATTGACGGCCAAGATGCGAGCACCAGCTTCTTGCTCGCCATTAAAATTAGATAAAAAAAGATTCCAAACGCTAAACAAGCCAACGGTTATAACGCCGATGGCTACCACCAACTCCAATAGTCCCTGACCTGATTGATTTTTAATAGTTTTTAATTTCATAACCTTCAACTTTACGGACTTATAATATCCATTCGGCCGGAAATACCGTTAATTTTTATCTTTTTGGTAATCGATGGATCATTGAGATGTTTTAGAATTATTTCAACACTGGTTAGAGGAGCGCCATCAAGATCAATCTCAATATTGCTTCTGGGTGGAGTAATTTTTATTAATAAATTATTGCCGGTTAGAAGATCAATAATTGATTTAGTCAATAAAACATTATCAATATCAATCTCACCACCAAGAGCGGTTTCGGCCCTTAAACTATAAAAGCAATCTGATGGGCAATCGTTGATTTCAAAAAGATAAGCCGTCGGCACTTCTCCAGCAACCATTTGGCCGGTCAGCGACGAGGTCTGCATTCTTTTAAGGCCATCTAAAAGCAAGAGGGCCTGGCTGTTTAACTCCCTAACTTTGGCCTGGCCGCGAAAATTAATAATCGTCAAGCTGGAAAAAATGCCGATAATGGCAATGACAATCATCATTTCGGCTAAGGTAAAGCCATTATTATTTTTAAACTTATAGAACATATGAAATAATTTAAAAATTTTCAATTTTCAATTTCTTCATGCCATAAGCAGATCCGCCTCTGGCGGAAAACAATTTAAAAATTTAAGAATTAATTAATTGTTTGAAAATTGAAAATTAGAAATTGAAAATTTGGTTACAAAATACTTAAATACCAATTAATTACCTCCTGGCTCCATAACAAAGCCAAAAAAATTCCCAGGGCCAAAAATGTGCCGAAAGGAATCTGGGATTTAAGTTCTTTTCTGCCCCAGATCAATAAAAAAACAGAAATTAAGGCGCCAATAATATAAGCAAAAAATAAGGCGACAATCACCGCTTTCAGCCCCAGCATCAAGCCAGCCAGCGCCCCCAAGCGCAGATCGCCGCCGCCGATCCAACGGCCGTTAGAAACAATATATTGTAAGGCAAAAAAACCAAAACCCACAACCGCTCCCAACAGCAAATCGAGCCAGCTAAAGCCGATAATTAAATTTAAAATTAGGGCTATAACCATGGCCGGCCAAGTGATTTTATCCAAAATCAGATACCACTTTAAATCGTAAATAAAAATGATAATTAAAAAGCCGACAAAAATCAGATTTCTTAGCCAGATCAAAAAAACCGCTGAATTGTAAAATAAATTCTCCCAGTCCAGCCAGCCAATAATGTTATAAGTTACTAAAACAAACAAAAAACCAGTGACCAATTCCACCAAGGGATACTGCCAAGCTATCGGTTGCCGGCAATAGCGGCATTGGCCTGATTGGCTAATAAAGCTTATTAGAGGAATCAAATCAATCGTCCCAAGAACATGCTGGCAATGAGGACATTGGGAGCGGGATTTGATAATCCGACCGCCGTCATGAGTTCTAATTACCACTACATTTAAAAAACTGCCGATAATAGTGCCAAAAATGAAAATGAATAAGTAAAACATCTAATATTAATTATTAATTTCTAATTTTTAATTTCTAAACAATTTTAAAATTTAAAAATTAATTAATTGTTTTTTAAATTAGAAATTGAAAATTTTTAAATTACCTACCTAATCCTTCTCTCGTCAAAGCATAGCGGCCGCTGGGCAGGCCGGCTAAAGAGCCCTCCAAATAAAATTCCACTCGGAAATTGTCAGCGGTCAGATCCGCCACCACATATCTTAAATTATCCAAATTGACCGGGTCAATGATTTCAGCGACTTCAATTGTCCTCTCGCCTCGGCCGGTACAGAAATTTATAACTGAACCCGGGCCGCATTCAGGGATCTGATAAGTATTGAACCTAAAAAAATAACTGTTTAAAGCCGCCTCCAACACTCTCATATCGCCCAAACGCTGATAATCACGGGCTTGAGTGGAATTATAAGAAAACCACCAAACTAAAAAGGCCAGAGTGATAATTAATAAAACGCTATAAATTATAATTTTTATTTTGCTTCTTTTGGACATAAAATAAACAATAAAGCAATAAATCAAGAAAACATTTCTATTTGTCATTCCTGACTTGATCAGGAATCCAGTCATACTTAAAAATATTCTGGATCCCCGCTTTCGCGGGGATGACAATTTGCTTTTTTGTTTTTTAGTTTTCTTGACATTATTATACCACAAAATACTGTCCTAAACCAAAACCCCGTACTTTTTTAAAAAAGTACGGGGTTATACCAATATCAGATAAATATTACGGGCAAACTGTAGCTCCTGCTCCAACACCAGCAGCCACTACTTTGGCATTACCAGTTGAGTCAACACAGAAATCGCCGGTTTCAGCGCATAAATCAGCCCAAGCCGCCCAAGCCGTGTCAGCTGCGCTGACTATTACATTGTAAACAACATCATCATCACTACAGGATGGCGGATCAATAACTGGGGAAACATCAGCAGCGCTCATATCCGGTCCACCAACAACATCGGTGGTGGTATAAATGCCACCTTCATGCGTAACTTCAGCAAAGGTCCTAAATTGCGTCAAATCACTCTTGATTTGGGCATCCCGGGCTTTATTTCTGGCAGTATTTAAAGAAACAATGGCCAAGGAAGAAAGCATACCGATGATGGCAATAACCACCAGAAGTTCAATTAAAGTAAAACCTTTTTTATTCATAAATCTAATTATTTAAGTTTATTTTGATTTTAGTCCACTCGAGTGGATAAAACTTGAATCGAGCTGGTTTAGCCCAATTCGGAATTTTGGACATTTTTCGACCTTTTGATTATTATTATTATTTAGATATCCACAGATGACTGTATTATAGCACAAAAGCACAAAAGCACAAAAACATGGAAAACTACTATTAGAAACTGGGATTGGAAATTAGAAATTAATTAATTGAAAATTGATTAAAAATTAGAAATTAGAAATTAAAAGTCAACTAAAACGCCGCTGACAATTGCCACATCGGCATAATCACCGCTGCCACAAAGCCACCAACAGCCAGGCCCAAGAAAACCATAATAATCGGCTCTATTAAAGTGGATAAATTAACTATAGAGTTGTCAATTTCCCTGGTATAAAAATCAGTTATCCTATCCAGCACATTTTCCAGCTGGCCTGTTTCTTCGCCGACACTGACCATTTGGGAAACTAAGACCGGCAGATATTCATTGGCCACCAAGCTGCTGGCTAAAGAGCTGCCTTCATCAACGTCTTTAATGGTCTGGGCCAGCATTTCCTCATAGATAACATTGCCGACAATTTTTCTAACCACCCTCAAGGACTTGGCGGTTGGCACTCCGCCTCTTAAAAGGGTATTCAAGCTGCGGGTGATTCTGACAATATAAATATCAGTCAAGATTTTGCCGATAATTGGAGTTTTGATTTTAAACAAATCAAAAAGACGCCGGCCAGCAACCGTCTTATTAATAACCAAAAAAAATCCGCTCACTGCCACCGCGATCAAAATAGCAGTTAGATACCCGTAATTTATAAAAAAATTTGAAAAACCGATAAGCCATCTGGTCATCAGCGGCAAAGTCGTGCCCGACTCTTGTAATAATTGGGTCATTTGAGGAATGACAAAAATCATCATAATCAAGCCGACAGCTAAAAGCCCGAAAAGTATGAAAGCCGGATAAATCATAGCTCCCCTGATCTTTGACCGCAGATCATAATCTTTTTCCTGTTGATCGGCCAAATAATTCATTATCTCCCCCAAGCGGCCAGAGGTCTCGCCAGAAGTTACAATATTGGAATAAAAATCACTAAAAACATTGGGGAAAAGCGCCATAGATTGCGATAATTTGGCGCCGCCGGCCACTTCATCGGCAATATTGGAAATAACGGTCTTGAAATATTTATTACGGGTTTGCTTGATCAAAATCCTTAAGGCCTTGACAATGGGCAGATTAGCATCAATCATCACCGCCAACTGCCTAAAAAATATGACCTTTTCTCTTATTTTCACCCTATTTAAAAAACTCAAGAGATGACCGCTAAAATCCTTGGCGCTTTGCCGCCTTATTTCTATAATGGACATATTCTTCTCCACCAAAAGATTAACAACAATATCCTCGCTAGCGGCTTCAACCAGGCCTTCAATTAATTGGCCTTTGGTATTTTTAGCTTTATAAAAAAATAATGACATTGATTTATTTTAAAGAGTCCTCCAATATTTTCCTATCGGCCGCATTAGTTAGAGCGTCTTCTCGGGAAATTTGCCTGGACCTGACTAATTCAGTCAAGGCCTGATTAAAGGAGACCATGCCTTCTTTTCTGGAAGTTTGGACAATATTGTCTAAATTGGCTATATTGCCATCGGCAATTATTGATTTGACCGCGTCATTGACTATTAATATCTCCTGGGCTATAACTAAGCCGCCGCCGATCCGGGGAATGACTTTTTGGCAGATTACCGCTTTCAGCGCTGTGGCCAAAAGATCTCTGACGCGCTCTTGGTCATAAGCGGGGAAAATATCTAAAATCCTCTTAACGGTATTGGCCACCGAATCGGCGCTAAGAGCCGTCAGAACCAAAGAGCTGCCGCGAGCAATTTCTAAAACCATCGGAATTATAGCTGGCTTATTTATTTCTTCTAAAAATAAAACATCGCCGTCTTCCTCCTCAAAATATTTCAGCGCTTCTTCAAAGGAATTGGTGTCCAGCCCGATTTCCCTTTGTTCAACGATACTTTGATTATTAGTGAAGATGTATTCTATCGGGTCCTCAATGGTGATGATATATTCTCTTCTCTGGCGATTTATTTCCTCTATTAAAGCGGCAACGGTGGTTGAACGGCCGCTGCCAAACGAACCGGAAACTATTATCAGGCCATGCTTATATTTGATCAGTTCAGCCAAAATCGGATTGAGCTTCAATGATTCCAACGTCGGCACTTGAGAAGGAATATACCTAAATGACACAGATAAAAAGCCCTTTTGATAAAAAATATTGACTTTAAACCTTAAATTCCTGTCAAAATTGCGAGCCAAGACAATCTCCCGGTCACTAGACAGTTTCTTCTTCTTACTTTCGTCAAGCAAAAAATCAACTAATCCACCCATATATTCCGAAGTTATCAGGCTCTGGTCGGAAAGTAGAATCAACTTATCGTCTATCCGCAAAATCGGATTACTGCCCACTGAAAAATGCAAATCAGAAGCGCCCCTTTTCACCGCTTCGGTTAAAATGTTCTTGATTGACAATTCTTGGCTGACTGACATCAATTAGCGTTAATTTAATCAATAGCTTTCTTTTTGGCTAAATCCTTGATTTTAGCCACCACTTCCGATGGCATAAAATGCGCTTTAATTAAATAATCATCAGCACCCAAATCCAAACCTCTCTTAACATCAGCTTTTTGGCTAAGATTCGTTAATAAAATTACCGGGATATCTTTTAGTCCGCTGTCTTTTTTCATATTTTCCAAAACCACGAAGCCGTTCACTTTGGGCAAAATTAAATCCAAAAGCACGACTGCTGGTTTCCTTTTGGCCACTATTTCCAAACCCTTCTCACCATCATGGGCCACCGACACCTCAAAGCCCTCCAGTTCAAATTTGGCTTTATAAAGATCGGCTAAAAAAACATCATCTTCAATAATTAAAACTGAAATTTTATTGGCGGTTTTTTTGGGCATATTATCTTAATAATTATTAAGTCATTAGCTCTGGGAGGCCCTCATCACTTCCTCAATGGTGGTCAGGCCGTTTAAGGCCTTGATAAGGCCATCCTGCATTAAAGTGACAAAACCCTGTTTTTTCATTAAGACCCTGACCTCTTCCAAAGTAAATTCGCTGGATATCAAGTCCTTAAACTGCACGTTGATTTCTAAAATCTCGGCTACGACTGTCCGACCATAGTAGCCCGTCTGGCCGCATTCCGAACAGCCGGTTCCTTTATAAAATCTATATTGGCCGGCCAAATTTTTTAAATACTGTTCGGGTATATTGGCTATTTCAGCCATAACCGCTTTCTCAGTCAGCGGCGGCAATTTCATTTCCTGCCGGCAATGAGAGCAGATTTTTCTGACTAAGCGCTGGGCCATTAAAAGGTTAAGAGTGGAAGCGATCAAAAACGGCTCGGCTTTCATATCAATAAGGCGAGGAATCGCTCCCCAAGCGCTGTTGGTGTGCAGTGTAGAGAACACTAAATGGCCGGTTAAGCCGGCATGAATGACTAATTCAGCCGTTTCATTGTCGCGGACCTCGCCCACCATAACAATATTGGGGTCTTGGCGCAAGATAGCCCTTAAACCGGAAGCGAAAGTAAAGCCGATTTCCGGATTGATTTGCGACTGATTTATACCTTCAATATAATATTCTATCGGGTCTTCCAGGGTGGTAATGTTGACATTTTCGCCATTTAACATATTTAAAACCGAATAAAGGGTAGTGGTTTTGCCGGAGCCGGTCGGACCGGTTAAAAGAAATATGCCATGGGGCCTGGTAATGTTATTTTCTACTATTTTAATATGATAATCGCTAAAGCCCAAGCCGGCTAAATTTGGTACACCAGCCGAAGTGTCTAAAACCCTCATCGCCACCTTCTCGGCATTAAGCATGGGAAAAACCGAGATCCTTAAATCCACGTCTTTATTGTCTAATTTTATTCTGATCCGGCCATCCTGCGGCTTTCTGGTTTCATCTAACTTTAAATTAGCCAGGACTTTTATCCGAGAAACCACCGAATTGTACAGATAATTTGGCAAAGTGATGGTGGTGTGTAAAATTCCGTCAACGCGGTATCTCACTCGGCCTTCGTTATGCTTGGGTTCAATATGGATATCAGAGGCGCCACCCTCAACGGCGTGGCGGATAATGACCGAAACAATTTTAGCCACTGGCGCTGATTTAATAACATCCGTCGTCTCAATAATTTCTTCCATCCCCATCTCCTCTTTTTCGGCAAGGCTGAATTTTTCCTTGGCTGATTGTAGTGCCGTGCCGATTTCCTTCTTGAAACCGCTGTATTGCCTGAAAACATTCTGATAATCTTCTAAAGAGATAGAAAAATAATTAGCATCTAAACCCTGCTGGCTGGCTAAAAACTCAATCGCTTCCTGGGCCTTGAAATCATAAGGGTTCACTAGGCCCACTTTGATGGTATTATTTTGCCTGTCAAAAATTACCATTTCATAATTTTGGGCTACTTTGGGCGGCAAGAGATTTAAGACCGCCGGTTCAACTTTGATGTCAGTTAAAACAATTGATTCCAGATTGAAGGCCTGGCCTTTTATTTTGGCAAAATCGTCCGGGGTAAAGAGTCCCTGGCTAACAAAAAGCTCCTCGGGGGATTGGCCAGAGGTCTCAATTTCCTTTTCAATTTCTGACATTTGTTCAGCCGTTAGAAAATTTTTCTCCAGCAAGAAATTTTTAATTTGCAATAATTTGCTTTTATTATCCATAATCAAATGGACTGTTTTTATTTACTTATTGCTTAGGCGCGAAGGGATTGCCTCGCTGGGGGTTTTCCCTAACCGCCGAAATCGGCCATTCCCCATATTGCTTAAATTTGGCTAATTGCCAGATGATTTTTTGTTTTAAGGTTTTATCAATATTATCCCCAGTCAAGGGGGCTGTTACCTCTTTATGCTCATTACTCCAGATTAATTTCTTGACCGCCGGTCCTAAAAACCAAACCGCTACAGCTATGATGGCTAGAATAGCTATAATAATTAAGAGTTTTCTAAAAAAATTTTTACCGCCTAAAATCATATTCTTAATCCTGGTAATAATAAGTGGCTAATTCCAATTTATAACCGCTTTTGGCCGGAGTAAAGCTAATGGCTTTAACGTCAAAAATCATCAAACTGGACTCCAGAGCCTCAATAAATTGGCTGAAACTGCCATAATCATTGCTAGCCAAACCGCTGACTGCCATTTCAATATCCACCTTTTTAAGCCGGCTGTCGCTTAAATTATTGGCGCTGGCTTCATCGGCTTGGATACTTTCCACTATAAATTTATGATCACTGGCTAATTTGGTCAGTTGAATGATAATTGAAGGTAAATCAAAAACGCTGGGCAGAGCCAAAGCCAACTGCCTTTCTTCCACCGGCGTGAATTCTATAATCTGGTTGGAATATTGGCTTAAAAATTCACTCTCGGTCTGAAGCTTATAAACCTCATTTTGTAAAGTTGATAAGTCAACGCTTCGTTCAAGATTCATTTCCCACTTAGGCAGGATAACAATATAATAGCCGGCGAATAAAACAACTAAGCCAATTAAAATGACAATCAACTTAAAATATCTGTTTAAAAATTCAGCATATTTTTTATCGGGTTCTTTTTTAACAGCCCAATTGCCGGTTGGATTGTTAATTTCTTTTAATTCAGCCATAGTTTTATTAAAACGCTATTTATTTTCAGCGATAAAAACGCCGTCAGCCAAATCCAAATTAATATCAAATTTTATGCCCCCAAAGCCGGCTTTATCGTTAGTGACTATTTCCAAATTATTCACTTTTAGCTGATTGACAAAATCAGCGGCTTGTTTTAAAGCCACTATCTGTTGAGCGGCTTGACGGTAACTGTCAGCCACCCGCTCTTCAACCGCTTGGCCGCCAGCCGCTGTCGCCACTGCCGGCAAGATAAACCGGCCGGAAGTATCAGCCGTGAACTCGGTATAATAAACATTATCCAGCGTATATTTTTCCAGCAAGCCGAAAAATTTCGTCCAATAAATGTGTTTTTCCAGTAACTGGCTGATAACCAGTAATTTATCCTGAAGTCCGATATTTTTTTTTCGGATATCCTTAAAACCGCTGATATAAGCCACCAGCTGGCTTTGGTTTCGGCTAAGCTGGTAAATTTTTCCTTCAATCACCTTTTGTTGCTGGTTTAAAAACAGATAAGCGGCAGTAACGACTAAAGCTGGAATGATGATCGCCAAAATCATAGCCACTATTTGTTGTTGACTTCGGGAATACTGCCGGAATAAAAGCTCTTCCGGAACTAGATTAATATCCAATTGGGACTTGACCGCTTTGGGAGCAGTATGATATTTTTCTAAGGTTTTAGTTTTTACCGGTAATTGAGGCATAGCTTTTGAGGGGGCAATTGGCTCAATTAATAATTTCTTTTCTTCGCTGTTTAAAGGTATGATAGCATATTTTTTATATTTTTTCCTTAGTTGAAAAAGATTTTTCAAGCTGGCAAAAAAACCTAAGCCCCTTTTCTTTCGCGCTTGGCTGTATTTCAAATCAACCCTGGCCGGCTTAGCCGCTTGAGCCGGCAGTTTAAAAGCAGGCAAAGTGGAAACTGCCTGGGCTTGAATTAATGGCTTGAGCGGCGATTTGGCTGGGCCGATTGAACTCCAAAATGATCTTTTCGGTTTAATTAAAATCGGGGGCTGACTGGAAATTGGGCCGTATTTGATAATTGGTTTCGGGCTGATTAACGGTTTAGCAATTTGAGGAGCCAATTGAGGTCTTAGAGCGCCATTAGCAACCGGAGCCGCCAGTTTCTTTGGCCCAAAAGTTTTCGCCCAAAGGGACTGATGAGGCGGTTTAATGGGAGCCGGCAGCTTTTCCCGGTGGCCGGCTGAAAGATCAATAGTAAAAACCTTAGGCCTCCTGGCGGCTCGTTTCATTTCCCTTAAATCACGTTCTCTCATTTTTTCCGGTAAGAGATTGATGTTATTGGACATCTGGTATATTATTATATTGCTATATTGCTAAATTATATTATATTGATAGTTTTTCATTGGTATATTTTATAAGATGATTAATTTCCCTTGGAAGTTTATTTATTTTTTCCATTATATGCCTATATTGATCTTTAGTAATTAATTTTCTAATTAATGCTTTCTGGGTCCAATTTTGCGATTCTTTAATGGAGCCAAAACTATATCTATAAAATTTAATTTTATCTTTCTTACCATATCTGCCAAATCCTTCTGCTAGATTGGATGAAATAGAATCAATAGCCCTAATATACTGTACCAATAGTATCCTTGGCAAAATCTTCCCATTTAACCACAGTATTACAAATATAATTAGAAAGATGAAAAGAAATTACATAAGCATTGATATTTTTTAACTCTAAATAATTTTTTTCTTCCATAACAATCCAGCAATATAATAATATAACAATCTAACAATATAATTACTCAATATCCCTCATCGCCAAGCCGATGGCAACAGCAAACCGAGAACCCAAACGGTCTAAAATCGGTTTCAATTCGGTGGGAAAGATGACTCTGGCCCAAGGATCGCCGATGTAGGTGTTAATATTGAGCAGCTTGGACAGATAACCGGCTAAATTACCCAAGAGCGCCGAACCGCCGGTTAAAATTATTTTTTCCACCCGGCGCTTATTCTGTTCTTGATAGACATTAAGAGTGTATTTTATCTCGTTTAAAATCGGCAAAAAGGACTTTTCAACTGTTTGAGGCAAAATGTTATCCGCTGTCTCCGAGCCCAAAGATAAGTCCTGCTTGAATTGCTCGGCCCGGTCAAAATTGACATTTAAACTATTGGAAATCGCCCGGGTTATCATCGTGCCGCCCATTTCCAAACTTCGATTCAAAACCGGTAGGCCTCTTTCTACCACCGATAAACTGGAAGTGGTAGCGCCTAAATCCACCAGCATAATGACCGATTTGTCGTTGCCAACCAAGGAGCGAATCAAGGCAAAATTTTCCGTTTCCAAACTTAGCAGAGTCAAGCCGGCCGCCTTGAATATATCCACATATCTTTTTACCAAATCCCGGCTGGCGCCAGTTAAAAGTATCTTTAAATTTTTCTGGGGTTTGGAAAAAATTTTTTTAATTGATTTGGCTTCCTGGTTAGAACTGTAATTATTTGGGAAGTCAGGGGATTTAGGGCTTTGACCTTCTGATTTTAATTCCGGCTCATCAATAATTTTCCAATCCAGAATAATCTCTTCCAGGGGCAGAGGTATTATTTTTTTGGCCTCCCAGCTGATAGCCGAGGCCAATTCTTTTTTAGACAAAGCCGGCAAACTCAAAATAGAAGTAAAGACCGAAAAATTCGGCAGAGCGGCAATCACCTTCTTGGTAGAAGTCCGGGCTTTGGCGCCAATATCATTAATAATGGCCGCTGTATTAACGGCATCGTCAACCAAATTCCTGACCTCCGCCGGCTTTTTTTCTATAAAGCCGTAAGTCACCAGCCGCGGCCGGCCTTTAAAATTGGCTAATTCCACTACTTTAATGGAAGAAGTGCCTATATCAATGCCCAGGTAATTAGCTTTAGGGGAAAAAATGCTCATAACAATTACGGATTTAAGAATTTAGAATTATGAATTATGAATCAATTTTAAAATTTAGATCTTCCCCTCCTTACCAAGGAGGGGTATGGGGTGGTTGGCCGAAGTTTTCCGGCAAACCCCTCTGTCGCTTCGCGACTTCTCCCCTTGGTAAGGGGAGAATTTTATATCATCAGTACGAAAAATCCCGAATAACCGGCAAACCCTCAACGAATCCTTCCAACCCCTTGGAGGGATTGGTTGATAGACGGCCATCGTAGATTATCCTTTCCGAACCTTGAAAAAGATCGGCGTAAGTCCGCCTAAAATCAAACGCTTTGGCAATAATCAAACCGGCCACTGTCAAGGCCTGATCAGAATCACCCGAAAAAAAGACGCCGCATTTATTGGCAATATACTCTGGATAGCCAGGGTTTGGCTCCGAATCAATCTGGCAAGCGTTGCCACTGCCTAAAACAATGAAAGCGCCGGCCACTTTGGTAACATTAGGATTAATTTTAACATCACCTTTAACTACCCAGGCCACGGAAGCCAGTTCTTTTAAATTATTCGGCACACCCGCAATATAAGTAATTTCACCGTTAATCGTTAAATCGCCATTCACTATTATTATACCATTGCCCGGCACACCAGCACCATTATTAAAAACAATTGGCGAAGGTATTTCTAAATCTCCAGTAAAATAATAAACCTTACCTTTCAATATTCCTTCAGTTGGACCAGTCCAAGAAGCATCTGACAGTTCATTAACTATCTGTCCGTATTTATTTCTGGTTTGACCTGACAAAGTTTTTGTTAGTAAACCATTGACATCAATTTTGCCCAGCGCATTTCTATAAATTTCTTGGCTTGGACTCTTAGCGGGAAAACCAACTAGGACACCTTTAACTAAGCCCTTGGCCAGCTCTTCACAACTTTGGGTTTTGATATTGGTATTAATATCCTTGGCAAAAATGCAATAAGTGGCGTTATTACCGCCGCCACTGGCTCTTTGGCGAAACCAATCGGGCGTATAAATTGAGCCGTAAGTCGTCTGCAGCCAAGGAAAAACGATATAACTATTGCCGGCTTGGGTATTAAAATGCAGCCAGCCCGCTCCAATTGATATATCCTGATTGCCATTCCAAGCCCAACCCAATAATTGGCCGTTAGTCAAATTTTGATTGACGCCGTATTGCTCGCAAGTTGAGCACTGGCCAATGTAACCGCCATCAGTATTGCAAACTATTCTTGATGTTGCCAGCGCTCCATCAACTTTATGACAATTGGAACAACTGCTACAGATATTACCGCTGCCGCCAATCACAAAGTCCGGTGTGTTAGGATCAGGATCTTGACCTTCGGGGTAATCAATACCATCAAAATTGGTCTGGGAAAAGCAAGTGTTGCAAGTGGCGAATTTTGTATCAGAATATAAAACACAGGGCTCCACTTCTTGCGGCTCTGGCGGTTCGCCTACCATAATAATAGTCCACTGCTCGCACTCCGGCTGGCAGTCATAACAGGCCTCGCCCAAACCCGGCCCTTGGTCTAGTCCGCGGCCGATTTTTATCCAGCCATCATCGCCCAATGACTCAACTTTGGCCCAGCCGGTTATTTTACCCGTTAAATTATCCATAGTGGTAGTCAAACTACCGCCGCCGGGCGGTGTCCCCAAACAAGTAGTGCCAAAACAAACCCAGCCGACATTTTCCGACCAGCCATAACTGGTGATGTTGTTATTAGAGTCAATTTTAACGCTATAATCAATGCCGCTACTAATACAACCGCCGGATAAGCAATTATCGGCATTAAGAGAAATCCAGCCGTAATTGTCCGACCAAATCCAGCCGGCCATATCATAAAACGCTCCCGGACCTCCAAGCGGCATTATTGCCTCCACCTCCGCCTGAAAGCCGTAAAAAAACAAGCCGACAATTATAACCAATACCATCAATAATGTCAAAGAACTGAATTTTAATATTTGAATCGGCATTTTAAAAATTACTAATCGCAAACACAAGTTCTTCTACCCCCAGTAGCATTGCAACTGATAACACCACTACCTGAACAAGAACCTAATGACCAATTTTTAGTTATTCTAATATCTGCTACATCTACAATATTATCACCATTTAGATCAAACTTTAATCCCGGCACCGATGAATCACAACCAGATTTTCCTTCACTATCATCACAAATAGAACATCCACTCGGTATACCCAAAGAACAATTAGTCACAAGTTGAATATCAACTGCATTTACAGAATCAACACCATTAAAATCAGGTTTTTGAAAACAAAAATCAGTATCATTAAAAATAGTAGTTTGACAATTCAGGTTATGACTGGAACAAACTTGACCACAAGTATTATTACCAGTGGCAATCAAGGGAAGGGCACCTAAGCTAGTGCTCCAATCAAAATCATTAGTATCCAATTCATCCATTTTTAGCGAGCCGTCTGAATTGATAATTGTTTTACTGACAATACCAGCCCAAATACTGCCGTCTTGCTTAATCGTCAAGCGGTCACCGCCAGTGTTCCAAATTTTTAAACTGTCATCGCTTTGGTTATTATAAATCGCCCAGTGGTCGCTGGCGCCAGCGCCATAGTGCAATTGGATTTCCGGATTTTGCGAAGTATCGGTAATTCGCAAGCGGGCGGCGCCGGCGGTAGTGTCATTAACTTCCAATTTTTCGGCTGGCGACACCGTGCCAAGGCCGACCTTATCCGTAATGGTGGTCAATCTTACAATCGTGCCATCATCAGTCCAGCCGCCACCAGCCGCTCCGCCGGGCCAGCTGGATTGGCAAACATCATTAATACATATTTGGCCGTAGACATTTAATTTAGCGTTCCTTTTGGCGGCGGCGGAAGAATTGCCGATGGTGACTATGCCGTCATTGCCATAGATACCGCCGTTCCGGGCCTCACCACCACCGACTAAATAAATATTGCCGGCATTACCGCCATTTTGACTTTCAAACAACCAGCTTTCGCCGTTGCCGCCCATACTAATATAAGAGTCAGCGCCGTCTTCGCCAACGCCAAGAGCATTTTCGAAAGTGCCTCGACCGGAAGCAATAACCGCGACAGTAGCCGAATAAGAGGTGAGATCAGTTTTTAACATGCCCGAATTAATGTAAGTAGAATATAAATAACTTTTACTGGCATTGCCAATCATTAAGCGATTATTCACATTATCCCAATAAAAATTGGAAGACGCTCCCAAAAGGCCATTATCATTATATTGAACTTCGCCATTATTGCCGGCGGCGGCGGCGACAAGTCCTAAGGACGAAGTGGCTGTCCAAGAAGCCAAGCCGGCGGTATCAGAAGTTAAAACCTTGCCCAGCGCGGGAGAACCGCCCACGATTTTAATTTTATTATTGACTACCACCGTATCGTCAACATCGCCCAGCCAAATATTTTCAGCTGTACCGCTTCTGCCATAAATCGCATTGACAAATAAGTCATTGTTCACGCCGGAAACAACCAAGTCGCCAGCCACATTCAATTTGTAAGCTCCCGGGCTGGCCGTGCCGATGCCGACATTAGTGCCATTATTATAAATAACACTATTAGCTATCAAATTATTAGTATTGTCATATCTAAGGGTCTGGCCGCTGGTGCCAGCTGGCAAAGCGCCGCCGCCAGTAGCAGTGAAACTTTTCCAGGTAGCGCCATCATAACCCCAGAAATCATTGCTAGAATAACTGATTGTACCTGCTGTTCCACCAACAGAAGAAGCTATTTTAAGGCCGCCATTAACTTCCAATTTCTGGGTTGGTGTTATTGCGCCAACTCCAGTGTTGCCGTCGCTTAAAATTGTCAAAGCGACGGCATTATTAGTGTATAATGCCAGAGAATTATTGGCATGATTGTATACAACACGCCCGATTCTAATATCGTCTTTATCGCCAAAATAAACTTGAGAAACGCCATTTGAGCCGCCAACGATAGCAATACTGGCGCCATAAGCAGAGGTATAATTTCTTTGAAATAAAGCGACTTCCGAACCAATCAAAGCCGGATTCCCCTCTTCAGCGGCATCAACAGCATGGACTCTTAAGGGTAAAGTATTACCGGTCGTATTTTGCCGAAGAGTTACCGTGCCATAAGAGGTGAGATTACCTGAACTATTAACTTGAAATTTATCGCCATCGCCGACTGTTAACAGAGACACCGGGGAAGCGTCGCCAATGCCGACATTCCAAGTTAAATTATTGGGATAAAGCGCCGCGCCGGTTTGCGTCCAATAATTAGTGCCAGCGCCGGCGCCACTGATGCAATCCTTCCAGCCGCTCGCTTCATAACATTTAAATTTATTTTCAACGCTATCGTAATAAATCACTCCGTTATTGCTTGAACCGGCCGGAGCTATGGCCTGCGGCCTGATTCTTAAAGCGCCGTCTATATCCAATTTCTGGCCGGGATCTGTCAGACCGATGCCAACGTTAGTCCCATCGTCAAGAATAAGAGAATCACCTATGGTCTTGGAAGTGATAAATTTAGCAACACTATTAGGTGTTCCATTGCCACTGATATCGCCGGTAGCCGGCAGCTGCCAAGAAGCCAAACCGTCGGCATCAGAAGTTAAGACCTTGCCGTCGCCTGGCACGCCGCCGGTAATTTTAACTTGGCCAGTAACTTCTAATTTAGCGCCAGGTTCAGCAATACCTATACCCACATTACCGCTTTGATGAACTTTAAAAACCGGACTATCCAATTGATCTTCTATGTTCAAATAAGAATAATTATAACTCACAGCAACGCCGCGGGATATATGCAACCCCTCTTTATCATCGGCCGTTCCCATATTTATAACTAATCTGGCCCAAGCAAGTGGCACAGAACCAATGCCGACATTACCATTATTATAATAAATACCGTATTGCGCGCTTAGCCATGGTCCCAAAATATCTGCCCAAGTATTTCGGCAATCGGTATTGTCAATAAAGCACAGTTTATCGGCAGTAACTGTATTACTAACAGTTAACGCTCCAGTTTTGGTTTGGCCGGTCGATCCGACATTTAAGGGAGCGGCTACGTTGCCTGCCGGTGGAGCAACATTCGGTTCTTGCCAAACCGCTAAAACCTTAAAACCAACCAAAAAAGTCGCAAAAACAACCGCAACTGGTAAAAAACCAGCTAAAAATAAATGGATTTTATTTTTTATTTTTTTCATGACAAATCAATAAAGCAATAAAACCAGAAAGCAAAAAAACAATTTTATTTATGTTTTTTGTCTTAAATTAGATATTTCTTTCCAAATCATAGCTCCAATTTCTTCGGCTAATTGAAGCATTTTATGATAATCATTTATATTTAAATATCCCTCTCTTTGAGAAAAATAAAGCAAATATTTTGATTCTTTTAATGACCCATAAGCAATTTCCAGAAAATTTAATCGGACTAAGGATTTTTGGCGAGCATAACCTTCAATATAATTAAGAATTGTTGACAGACCAGAACGACGAATTTGAGAGGTTATACCGTATAATTCTTCTTTGGGGAAATTATTGGTAAATTTATAGATAAAGTGAGCATATTCATCCATTTTCATCTTTAAATTTTCCTGATATTCATTCACCTTTAGTTTTTTAGTTTTCTGGTTTTATTGTTTTTTTGAGATTGACTTATCAACAGTTGTATTATACAATTATTATACAATAAAATCGTAAAAATCAGAAATTGACTTTATTTATTATAACACAAAATCAGCTTTTATTTAAAAAGTAAAAAATAAATTTAATAATAATTAAAATTATGGAAAACCTAATTTGGCTTATAGTGGCGGTGGTAGCAGTTATAATTTTTTGGCTGATCGCTGTCTATAACGGCTTAATTACCTTAAAAAACCGAACCAGCGAGGCCTGGTCCGATATTGATGTCCAGTTGAAAAGGCGCTATGATTTAATTCCCAATTTAATAGAGACGGTCAAGGGTTACGCCCAGCACGAACAAGGGACTCTGCAAAAAGTGGTTGAGGCCAGAAATGCCGCCATGAACCAAAGCGGTAGCGCTCAAAAAAAAGCGGCAGCGGAAAATATGCTCTCAAACACTTTAAAATCAATTTTCGCTTTGGCCGAAAGCTATCCGGATTTAAAAGCCAACCAAAATTTTCTGAAACTGCAAGATGAGCTCTCTGACACCGAAAATAAAATCCAGGCCGCCAGAAGATTTTATAATGGCAACGCCCGCGATTTCAATATCAAAATAGAAGTCTTCCCCAATAATTTGATCGCCGAGGCGTTGAATTTCAAGAAATATGATTTTTTTGAGGCCGAAGCAGGAGAAAAAAATCCGGTAACAGTTAAATTTTAACAATTGGTCTAAAGTTAAAAGTTATAAAGTTATAAAGTATTTATTAATACTAATTTTATAATTTTTACTTTTAACTTGATAACTTTATAAACTTTCTACTATCACACCGCTATGTATTCCCAAATAGATTCCAATAAAAGAAAAACTTGGTTTTTAATGATTTTATTTATAATTTTAATTTCGGCCTTAGGTTATTTTCTGGATTATTTCACCCAAGCCGGCAATGGCCTTTTAATAATGGCGATTATTATTTCGCTGGCTATGAGCTTATTCAGTTATTTTTCCGGCGATAAAGTGGCGCTGGCGGTGGCCGGCGCCAAAGAAATTAAGAGCAACGACAATCCTTACGTCTATAAAATGGTAGAAAATTTATGTATCACTGCCGGACTCCCCACACCTAAAGTTCACCTGATAGAAGATAAGGCCATCAACGCCTTTGCCACTGGTCGCGACCCTAAACACGCTTCCCTGGCCATCACCACCGGTGCTATCAGTAAACTGGCCAATGAAGAATTGGAAGGCGTTATCGCCCATGAATTGTCCCATATCAAAAACTATGACATTCGACTAATGATGATAGTCATAATTTTAGTCGGCATTATCGCTCTGATTTCCGATATGTTTTTGCGCCTGACTTTTGACGGAGGTCGACGCGGCAATGGAAAATCGGGCAATCCGATTCTTTTGATTATTGGCTTGGTTTTAATAATATTATCGCCTCTTATCGCCCAATTGATAAAATTGGCTGTTTCTCGCAAACGGGAATATCTGGCTGACGCGGCCGGCGCTCTTTTAACCCGTTATCCGGAGGGCTTGGCCAAAGCGCTGGAGAAAATCGCCAATGATCCGGCCCTTTTAAAAAGAGCCAATGGCGCTACCGCCCATCTTTACATCTCCAGCCCCTTTAAGGGAACCAAAAAATTCCTGGCTAACACTTTTTCCACTCATCCGCCGATTGAAGACAGGATAGCGCAATTAAGACAGATGGCGTAAAAATCTACAAATCTACAAATTAACTACAAATTTACGAATATTTGTAGATTTGTATAATAATTTGTAAATTTGTAGACGAAATAACAATTAAATATCACAATGCCTGATATTTTTGAAAAATTTTCCAATAATTACAAAAAATCGTTGAAAGCGGCGGCGGAATTAGCGGCCGAACTTCAACATGGTTTGATCGATCCCCGGCACATTCTTTACGGCTTAATTTCCAAAAAAGGCAGTGTTGGCGCGGAACTTTTTACTTCTTTGGAAATAAAAGCCGATGAGATCAGAAACAACATTGCTAAATCATCACTGATGAACAGCCAACTGGACTTAAAAACAACTCCCAAGTTTTCCGATTCAGCTAAACTGCTGGTGCAGAAATCAATAAAAATCGCTTACCTTAACCAGCACAAGTATGTCGGCACCGAACATCTTTTGGCAGCCATCTTAGAAGCTAACGACCCGGCCATAGAAAAATTATTCCAGCTGTTAAAAATTTCCAGAAATGAAATCACCCAGCGGATCAAAGCCGCGCTTAAAAGCGCTTCTAAAATTCCCGATCTAATTGAGACCTTTAAGGTTATCAAAGAAGAAAGAGAGTCTGATAATGATGACAGCGATGATTATGATTATAACTATAACCGCCAACGCCAATCAATATTGGATTTATTCGGCGTTGAACTGACCGCCAAATGCCGGCAAGCCAGAATTGATCCGGTTATCGGACGAACTGAAGAAATAATGAGGATCATCCATATCCTGTCCCGCCGGAACAAGAATAATCCGATTATTTTAGGCGAGCCCGGCGTCGGCAAAACCGCTATTGTTGAGGGCTTGGCCAGAAAAATTTTTCAAGAAGAAGTGCCGGCCGCGCTCTTAAACAAAAAAATTTACGCTCTGGATTTGACTGCCACTGTAGCCGGCACTATGTACCGCGGTGAATTTGAAAACCGCATAAAGCAAATCATCGATGAAGTCAGAAACCGGCCGGAGGTTATTTTATTTATTGATGAAATACACAATATTGTCGGTACCGGCTCGGCTTCCGGTTCAATGGATGCGGCTAATATCCTCAAGCCAGCCCTGGCCCGAGGCGAAATCAGATGCATCGGCGCCACCACTTTCCATGACTATCGAAAAAGCATTGAGAACGACCCGGCTCTGGACCGAAGATTTCAGTTAGTCAAATTGGCCGAACCGACCGCTAGGCAAGCCAAAGAGATTTTAAGCGGCATTAAAAATCATTTTGAAAATTTTCACCGGGTAGAAATAACCGAGGAGGCCATCAATTCAGCCATTGAATTGAGCCAGCGCTACCTGACTGATAAGTTTCTGCCGGACAAAGCCATTGATTTGATTGACGAGGCCGGCGCCGCCATTAGAGTCAATAAAAAGCCATCACTCTTGGAACAAAAAATTAAAAAATTGAAATCAGACATTGACGATATTTTAAAAAAGAAGAATCGGGCAGTGATTGAGGAAAATTACGATTTAGCCATTAAGTTTAAAAGCCAGGGCCAGCAATTGGAAGATGAGTTAATCAAACTCCAGCATAAAATTGAATCGCAAAAAGATAAAATAATCGGCCAAATAACCGGTCCTGATATTGCCAGAATAGTGGCCAAGTCAACCGGCATACCGGTGGAAAACCTATTGGCTTCAGAAAAAAACAAAATCGTCGGTCTGGGCAACTTGTTGCAGAAAAAAATCATTGGCCAGAACCGGGCGCTTGATTCAATTGCCCAATTCATCAAGCGCGCCAAAGCCGGCCTGACCCCGGAAAATAAGCCCTTGGCCTCATTTTTGTTAGTCGGCCCTAGCGGCACCGGCAAGACACACACGGCCAGAATTTTAGCCGAGGAATTATTCGGCAGCAGCGAGGCCTTGATTAAAATTGATATGTCGGAATACAGCGAAAAATTCAACACCTCCAAGCTGATTGGGGCTCCAGCCGGCTACGTGGGCTACAAAGAAAGCGGACAGTTAACCGAGAAAGTGAAGTATAAACCCTATTCTTTAGTTTTATTTGATGAGATTGAAAAAGCCAATCCGGAAGTGTTTGATTTGCTGTTGCAGGTCTTAGAAGATGGCTATTTGACTGATGCTGCCGGCACCAGAATAAATTTCAGGAATACGATCATCATTATGACTTCCAACCTTGGCTCTAATTATTTCCTTAGTAAAGGCGACTCCATCGGCTTTGAGGCTGGCGCTGATGGCAATTTAAAAAACAAATTGGAAGAAAAAATAATGGCTGAAGTGAAGGACTTCTTTAAGATTGAGTTCATTAATCGGCTGGATGAAATTATCTATTTTTCTCCCCTGGGGCCGAACGAGCTGGAAAAAATCGCCAAGCTGGAACTGGATGACTTAATCCAGCGCTTGTCAAAAAAGAGAATCCAGGTAGAATTAGACCATTCAGCCATAAAAGTCATCGCCCAAGCCAGCCAGCCAGACGAACAAGGCGCCAGAGGCATTAAAAAGACAATTCAAAAAATGATTGAGTCGCCCATTTCCCAAAAAATATTGGATAATGAGATAACCGCCGGTGGCTTGATAAAAATTTCCGGCCATAACGGAAAAATTGAGATTATAACGCCGGTACCCGGCCTTTAGAGGTAAAATCTCCAGAGTTTGTCTTTATCTTCCTTGGCATAATCAATGCCTATTCTCTTGGCCGATTTTATTTTAGGTATTTTTATTTTTCTATCCTCAAGCCATAGATTAGCGGCGCCAAAGGACTGGGCGCCGTTTTGTTTTTTGGTAATTTTAAAGGCCCGGCAGAGTTTGCCTGGGCCGTCAATTTTAAGGCCTTGACTTAAGCCAGCGATCGGTTTAACGGCCCTAATTAAAACCGCTCCCGGTTTATCTTTCTGGTCAGTGACAATATTTAAACAATAATACATCCCATAAATCAAATAAACGTACCAGTAGCCGGCTGGACCGAACATAATTTTTGTTCGGGGAGTTAAACCACGGCTGGCATGAGAAGCCAAGTCATGCTCTCCTCCATAGGCCTCGGTCTCGGTGATTTGTCCGACAATTAATTGCCGTCCGATTTTTCTGACTAAATATTTGCCGATTAATTTTTTGGCCACTTTAACTGTATTTTGTTGATAGAATTTTGACGGCAGTTTTTTAGGCATGTTGTTTATTATTACTTGTTTTTTGTCAACAAAAGATTTTTAAGCAATAATTCTGATGGCCTCGCCAATATTGGCCACTGGGATAATTTCTACGCCAGAAATATTTGAAATGGCGCTGTTTTTGGCAGTGATGACTTTATTGAATTTTAATTTAGCCGCTTCTTTGATTCTTCTTTCAATTTGCGCAATAGTCCTGATCTCCCCTGATAAGCCGATTTCGCCCAAAATCAAGGTATCCCGGCTAATTGGCTTTTCTAAAAAAGCCGAGATAATGGCTAAGCCAGTTGCTAAATCGGTGGCTGTCTCTTTTACTTTTAGGCCACCAGCCACATTCAAATAGATATCATGGTTGGAAAGATTTATTTTAGCAATTTTGGAAATAACAGCAATAATCATCTGTAAGCGATTTAAGTCAAAACCGGTCGCTTTTCTCTGCGGATAGCCAAAAACGGTCTTAGACGCTAATGCCTGTATTTCCACCAAAAAGGCTCGGCTGCCTTCCATAATTATAGAAATGGCAGTGCCGGCAATGGGCAAATTGCAAGATTCCATAAAAATATTAGTCGGGTTGACTACTTCCTTCAAGCCAATTGCCGTCATTTCAAAAACGCCGATTTCTCCGATTGAGCCGAACCGATTTTTCACCCCTCTTAATATTTTATAAAAATCCCGGCTGTCATTTTCCAAATACAAAACCGTATCCACCAAGTGTTCCAAGGTCTTGGGGCCGGCCACATAACCTTCTTTGGTTACATGACCAACGATGATGATAGGAATATTTGATTTTTTAGCTAAGGCCATTAGTTGACTGGTGCAGGAAATTATTTGAGCCGCCGAACCAAAACCGGTTGTTGACTCGGCTGAATTAACCGTCTGGATGGAATCAATGACCGCCAATTTGGGCTTTTGGTCTAAAATAGTAGCAATTATTTTTTCAATGCCAGTTTGGGGAATGAATTTTAAGTCCGCTAAATCGGCTTTCAACCGATCAGCCCGCATTTTTATCTGATTAGCCGATTCTTCACCGGAAATGTAAAGCGCCCCGCCAACGCTTTGGGCAATTTGCAGGGCTAAAGTTGATTTACCGACACCCGGATCACCACCCAATAAAACCAAAGAGCCAACCACCAGACCGCCTCCTAAAACCCGGTCCACTTCTTCTAAACCGGTCTTAAACCTGGTCTTTTCCGCTAAACCTATTTCCTGGAAATTTATCGGCTGGTCCGACGATATTTTTACGGTTTTTTTATTTTCTATGTTTTGCGATTCTTGGGAAATCGTCCCCCAGGCTCCGCATTCATTGCAACGTCCCTGCCATTTGGGATATTGAGCGCCGCAATTTGAACAGGAATGGATTGTGAAAACATTATTTGGCATAAAAAAATAAAATAAACCACTAACTATATGTTAGCGGTCTGTATTTTTTAAAGCGCGTTGGTAACCATCTCATTATTAAATCGGATTTCTGGCAAACGGTTCCATAGTTATAATTTTACCCGCCTCTTCCGATGTTAGAAGTTGCTTTTTCTCCATTAAAGAAACCAATGCCGTCAGTTTCGTGTCTTCCTTTCTCATTAGTATCACCAAATCGCCTCGTAGATCCGAAAGTTTGTCGTCCAAATAATCTTTGGTAACCATTGTGCTTTCTACTTTATCAAGGCGGTTTTCTACCTTATCAAATCGTTGATTCATCTTATTAAATTGTTGGTCGGTATGAGTGGAAAAATTATTAACCGCGCTTAAAACATCACTGAACTTTTGTTCAGTATCAATGGTTAAGTTTTTAACAGAATCCAATAAATTATGAAAGGTTGGCTCTTGATGATTATTTTGATTATCCATTATGGTAATCTAATTTTATGGCTTAATTATAAGTTTTATAAAATATTATGTCAAATTTTAATTATTAATTTAAGAATATTGAGCGCCGAATTTCAAACAAGAATGGATTGTTGATAATTGGCTCATTGGCTAAAGTTTAATAAGGAGTAAATTGCCATTGACTATTAGTAAATTCAGCATGCCAATGATAACCGCCACTTGAAGAATTTACCCATGATGAACCATTCCATTCTTTATTTGTCTCATAAACAAAAACACTCCCATCATTAAGATAATAGATAAGATTTTGCCCATCATTTCCATAATCAATAGGATTGTGATAAACAGGACTGGTATAATTAGTATCCCAGTTATCAGAATTTTGTACATATGAATTTATATCTGTCGTATCAGGATAATCAACAGCAAACCGGCTGCCATGCCTGGTTTCGTCTGGTCTATAGACAGAATTGGTTTCTCCCGCGAGATCAGCATATTTTTGACCCAATGACTCAACAGATGAATCCAAAGCGCTTATGCTGTTGCATTTAGAATCAGTAGATGAACAATTAGAGCTGTCAGAGTCGCTTGAACCACTAGTGCTGCCATTGACAGATCCAGACCCATCACCTACATCGTTTGAGGCATTTATTATATTAATACCTTTCAATGTCGGCAAAGAAAGAGTCAGTAGTTTGGGATTGATGATAGATAAAATAGTGTAAGATAAAAAAACCAGGATTAAACCGATAACAGCCGACCAAATCCGGTCTTTGGCGTCAGTAATAGCGGCCGAATTGCCGCGCGAAGTCAGCCACTTGAAACCGCCCCACATAATGATGACCGTAGCGATAATGCCGACTACCCCAATCACGAAGTTATACCAAAGCTTGATATAGTCCTCCAAACCCGCGACTTCTTTAATATTGCCAATAGGGACATTGAGGGTATAATTATCCCCATCAGTTATCTCTGTTAGCAGCGTTTCAGCTAAAGCCAAAGTAGGCGGAGCTAACACTAACAATAAAATACCGCCTAAAAAATATTTTTTTACTTTTAAACGCATCTATTTATAATTTAAATGTATTTTGATTATTACCAGCCGCCGCTGTTATAACTTAACGTCGGAATAATATTTATCAGAACTGGGTATCCGTCTGAATTATAGATAGGATTTATAATCCACTCAATGGGATCGGGGCTATAAATCGGGCTATTTGATAAGATGTCAACAAAATCAGCAACTTCTTCATTGGTCATAATATTGTCATTCCAGGAAACATCAAAACTGTAATTCCCCAAGGCATCGCTTTCATTCATATAAAGAGTCAGGGTTTGGACAAAATCATTGCCTGATAGTGTCAGATCTCCGCTGAAATTTAAACCCATAATACCTTCATTAGTATTTAAATCTTGCTTAAAAAGACTTTGCCAGACCGTCCTATTGAGCGTTTTTTGATCTTCTTCTGATAAACCACTGTCGATTTCACCGCCAGTTGTTACACTAACAACAAGTGTATCTAGTCTCGGCAAATCAAGAATTAGTAGTTTGGGATTGAGGAGGTAAAAAATAGTGTAAGATAAAAAAACCAGGATTAAACCGATAACCGCCGACCAAATCCGGTCTTTGGCGTCGGCAATGGCGGCCGAATTGCCGCGCGAAGTCAGCCATTTAAAGCCGCCCCACATAATGATGACAGTGGCAATGATGCCAACTGTTCCCACCACAAAACTATACCAGGCCTGGATATATCTGCCTAATAATATTTCATTGACATTCATCTTACCTTTAAATTCGCCTATGGGCACATTGGGAGTGAAAGTAAGGACTTCTTCAGTTACCTTCCCAATTATTGTTCCTGTAATTGCGCCTGAATCAGCGGCAAAAACAAAAATCGGAGACATAAAAATTAACGATAAAATACCGGCTAAAATTATTCTTTTACTTTTTAAGTTAATCATCTGTTTAATTCCGCCTCAATAATTTTTTCAAAATCTTTTAAAGCCGCCAGGCCGAATATTTCCTGGCTGTTGATATAAAAATGAGGCGCGCCGGAAATCAGGAGTTGAGCGGCTTCACTTACATCGGCGTCTATCAATTTTCTTAATTCGCCGGCTTTAACGCAAGTCGCTAATTCATCAGCATCCAGTCCAACATCTTGGCCTATTTTTTTCAAATTAGCGAGGGAAAAATCGTTTTGATTGGTCCAAAGCTCTGCCTGATAGGGCCAGAATTTATCCTGATTCTGGGCGCAGCGGGCGGCCAAATGGGCCAGTTCCGAACCGGGATAAAGATCGGGTAGAGGGAGGTCTTTCCAAATCAATTTAACTTGACCGGCATACTTTTCTAAAACTTGTTTTAAAACCGGCTGGCTATCGCGGCTGGCCGGACAGCCGAAACAGGAGAACTCAAAAATAGTTATCGGCGCGCCGGCCTCGCCCAAAACAGGCGAGGTTTTATAAATAACCGGTTCGGTAATAATGTTTTTCTTGACATAGCTGATAAGATTGGCAGTTTCTATTTTGGGCGCCGCTGGGAAATTCTTGAGAATTGAGCTTAGCTGGTCATCTATCTCTTTTTCCGAGGGATTAGTAAAAACCGCCAAAAGCCCTAAAATAATAAATATTGAGCCGATAACTATTAAAATGAATTTTAAATAATTGGGAGATTTTTTAGTTTTAGGCATTTAATTTAATTGGTAGTTTGTAGCAAGTAGTTAGTAGTTTTTTCTGTTGTCATTGCGAGCGATAGCGAAGCAATCTCATTTTTATTGTAAAGAAATAAAAAAACACGGGATTGCTTCACTTCACTTCGTTTCGTTTACAATGACAATTGTAGGACAGTGCCCACTTGTTTTTAGGAGAACTACTTATAATAATGGTTTTATAAATTAATCCGGTAAGCCCGATTATTATTCTTATCGGTGAATAAAAGATAATTCAAATCCTCGTTGACAATTATTTCTCCGATGGTGTGATTGCCTTCGGGCACGGCCACCAAGGTCTTAGCGCCGGTATTTAAATCCACTTTATAAATCTGGTCAGCGATATTCTGGGCTGAAGAATCATTTAAGCCGGCGCCAAAAGGCAGAGTGGTTGGCACGGCGCAATAAACTTTACTATTGGAAGAAAAAGCGCATTTATCGGCCCAGGTGGCCAGACCCAAGCTTTTCCGGTTGTTGCCAATGGAATCCGATTGGGCATCGGCAATCCAAAGTTCCGGCTTATAATCGCTGCGGCTACTATAAACGCTGTGAAGCAGCTTATCGCCAGTCGGCGACCACTGACCCCGAAAGTCCCGGCCCTCCACCATCATCAATTTAAAATTCTCATTATTCAAGCCGACAAAATAAATCTCTGACCGGCTTAAATCCTTGATTTGGGTGAAAGTGGCCACCATCTGATTGTTGGGCGACCAATTAACATCAAATTTGTCGCCTTGGTCGTCAATCCTTTCCAGGACCTTGGACTGCGAGCCATCGATTTTGGCCACAGCCAAGAAACGGTTTTCCGGATCCAGGGCATTGCTTTTAAAAGCGATTTGTTGGTCGGTCGGGGAGAAAGAAAAATCATACCAATGTTTGGGTAAGGTCAATTGCTTGCCGGTTTTGAAATTATAAACGATGTTGGAACCATCAGGATACTCCAGTATGGCCTGGTCCCGGTTTTGAGACCAAGTTACCTGACTGACATTATTAAAAACTTCGTCGCTGATGACTTCAATGGCTCCACTGGCCAGCAACCGGTAAAATTTACCGTCTGAAGGATTGTAATAAAGCAACTGGCCATCCTTACCAGCCACAGCAAACAAAGTCGGCGTATTGGTTAGACGGGCGGCTTGAGTCAGTCCGCCTTGGGCGGTAGAAGACAGTTGACCGGCTACTGGTCTGGTTATTAACGCATTAATATTGCCATTTATCATTGGCAAGCCAAGATTGGCGTTAACGGCATAGAGCCGGCCATTGATATTGATGGTAGCCGGCAATTGCCCGGCTGGCTGGTTGACATTGGTCACTACCGGTCCAATTGGAGCAAAAAACGGTCTGAAAAAGAAATAATAAAGAAAGAAACCGAATAAAAATACCGCCCCAAAAAATAGAGCTATGATTCCCAATTTTTTCCAGTCCAAATTCATATGTTTAAATTATTTTATGCCAAAACATCTTTTTTCCGCCTCCGAAAGCGCTGTTTCGCCGCCAGGCAAAGCGCCGGATGCCCAAACATTGAAAAGATTCCAAGTGCCGCAAGAAACGATTTTATAGATCAAAACGACAAAGGTGATTATTATTGACAGCACAATAATGTTAATAACCATGAGAATCATTATTTCCGTCCATTTGGCTAAATCCTTGCTGGGGATCCATTTGCCGATTAAATAATCATCGCCGAATTGGCAAACATATTGCGGCAATAATATTGAACAAACCAAGAAAACATTTAAACCCAGCAAAGACAAGAGCGTCCAATCCAGCCAAACCGAACCCCAAAGAACAGTTAAGAGCCATTGTGTGCCAGCTTGAGTGGTGGCCCCAGCAATTTCTTCACTTGCTCCAACCAGGTCGCCAGCTGACGCCTTACTGGCCATATTTTTTATTCTGGCCAATTCTTGAGCAGTACCGGCACCGGTTTTTTCTTGGTTGGCAGAAGTTCTTGATTTAGAACCAGTTTCCATCGGAACAGCAGTTTCTTGCTTACTAGCCTGATATTTTAGCCGACCAAGAGTTAATTCCGGCGAAGTAGAATCAGAAAAATTATTTACTGCCGGACTAGATGGTGCCGGAGTACCCAAAGGCAGAGTATCTAATTGGTGGGCTAAATTATCGGACATAATAACCAATGAATTTGACTGCGGTTTAAAGACCGCAGTACCTGCCTGCCGGCAGGCAGGTCTGGGCAAATTCAGAATGACTGGTAGAGACGGGGCATGCCCCGTCTCTACCGCCGACAATATTTTTTCTCACACTGGCCTTCATCCCCTGGCTTAAAAGCCAGGGGTATTCGGCCAGCAACATTATAAAACAAAAATCAATAAATAAAACCAGAATTAATAAACATTTTTACTTGTCATTTTAGCTTGTCTGCCAGTAGCTAGGATTGCCCCGACATCCAGTCATAATTTTAAAAATATTCTGGATCCCACATCAAGTGCGGGATGACAAGGTGTTTTTTTGTTTTCTTGATTTTTTGTTTTCTTGTTATTGGTATTATTATACCATCTTTGAACACAAAAAACCAAAGGCCGCAGCTATAGACATTATTCCAAATGTTGAGAAAAATTCAGGCCTTTTAATTTAGCTGATAATTCCGGAAAGTCATTTATATTATAATTATTGATAAAAAAATCAGCAGCTTCTTGAGCCGATTTGGCTAAAACCAAGTCATCTAAAGTAGCGATTTTTAAATTAGAAAAGCCGGATTGCTGATAGCCATAAATTTGGCCGGCACCGCGATATTTCAAGTCCTTTTGGGCTAATTCAAAACCATCATTACATTCAACCAAGGCCTTTAAACGTAAAAGGGTCTTTTCCTCCTGGCTGTCAGTAAATAAAAAACAATATGACTGGTGGCTGTTGCGACCGACCCGCCCCCGGAATTGGTGGAGTTGGGCCAAGCCGAACCTGTCAGCTCCTTCAATCATCATAACGGTAGCGTTTTTAACATCCACCCCAACTTCAACCACCGAGGTTGAGACCAATATTTTCGTTCGGCCGCTAAGAAAATCAGCCATGGCCTGTTCTTTTTGGGCCGGCTTGAGTTTACCGTGCAGAAGCCCGATAGCTAAATCAAGAAAAATTTCCTTGTCTAATTTCTCAAATTCTTCAGTGGCCGATTTAAAGCCAAAATTATCCGACGGGTCTATCAAGGGACAAACCACAAAAACCTGCCGGCCGGCTTTAACCTGTTCTTTAATAAACTGATAAGCTTCTAATCTTTTAGCCGGCGCCACAACTCTGGTAATTATTTTTTTTCGACCTAAAGGCATTTGCCTGATAATGGATAAAGCCAAATCTCCGTAGACAGTCAAAGCCAGCGACCGAGGTATCGGCGTGGCTGAAAGCGATAAAAAGTGCGGCCTTTTTGAGCTCACTTGTCCAGACCAGCTTTTCTTCTTTAATTCCTCCCTTTGCAAGACGCCAAAACGGTGCTGTTCATCAACTATAACCAATGCCAAGTTATTAAAAGCGATGTCTTTTTGAATCAAAGTGTGAGTGCCAATTATCAAGTCAATTTCTCCCTTTTGGCATTGTTTTAAAAATTCTTTTTTGGCAACAGCTCTATCGCCGATTATTCTCTGACTTCTGGTAAATAGACCCAGTTTGATTGACTTGCCTAAAACCTTGGAAAGTGTGGCAAAATGCTGGTTGGCTAAAATCTCGGTTGGCGCTAAGAAAGCCGTTGACAGGCCATTTAAGGAAACATTGTAAGCGGCAATGGCTGCCACCAAGGTTTTGCCGGAACCGACATCGCCTTCCACCAGCCGGTTCATTGGGGAACCGCTTTTCAGATCGGTGATTATTTCCCAAGCGGCTTTCCTTTGGTCATCGGTCAGCTTAAAACCCAATTCAGCAACAAATTCTTTGGTCTCATCTTCAAAAAATTTTATCCGATAGGACTTATGACTAGCCAAGTCCCTTTTCAATAATTTGGACCAGAGCTGAATGATAAACAGCTCGTCAAAAGCTAACCTGTTCCTGGCTTTGTCAATCTCATTTTTATTGGCCGGAAAATGAATTTTTTTTAGCGCCTGGGCTAGAGATATTAAATGTTTTTCTTTCAGTATTGGAAGTGGGAGATAATCATCAATTTTATCAGCCAAAGTAATGGTATTTTTTATCAAAAATCTCAACTGCTTCTGGGTTAAGCCCTCGGTCAGGGAATAAATGGGAACTAACCGGGCAGTGTGAGTGCTGTTTGAGCCGGCCTTTTCGTATTCCGGCGAATTCAAATAAACATTAAAGAGATCACCGGCCACTTTGCCAGCCAAGCTAATAATATCGCCGGCTTGCAGATTCTTGGCAATCCAGGGCTGATTAAACCAGATGACCTTGACCGAGCCGGTTTTATCGGCCACCAGGCCTTCAATTAAAACCATTTTTTTTCTAAAGCTGCGGCGGCTGGCTATTAACTCCAGCCGACCGACTACGGTCGTAGTCATTCCCGGTTGGAGTTTAGCAATGGGAGTAATATTGGAAAAATCCTCATAACGAAAAGGATAATAAAAAATGAGATCCTTAGCGGTCTCAATTCCTAATTTTTTCAACTTTGAATAAGTGGCTCCACCCACTTTATTAAGCTGATTGACTTTAGTATCCAAACCGATCATTGGCCTGAAAATATTAATCTCCCGGCATTATTTCGTGACTAGCAGGAGTTGAACCTGCGACCTTCAGCTCCGCAAGCTGACGCTCTATCCAGCTGAGCTATAGCCACACGATTTTATATCCTCAACCAGCGGCGGAGGCGTTCAGACAGCGGTTCGGCTTCCCGCTCCAAATCTTCTGACAAAAACTGCAATAAAAATTCTCTAATGCTGACTGCATCCAGACCCGCTAAATCAATAACCAGCCGGCCCCGCAATGGGTTCTTAAAATCCAAATATAAATTTTTAAGGCCCTGATCTTGATAGATGATAAAAAAATTATCAATGTCTTTATAGAAAAAAAAGTTTTGACCATGTTTTAGGCCATCGGGAGTGATAACACAATCCACTAATTGCGGCTCCCTGAACTCATACATGACCACCACCAAATAAAATAAAACTAAAAAAACGGCAAAAAGATAATTTAAGGTGTAAATCGACCAACCAACCATAATAGTCAAAACCGCCAAAGAAATCACATACCACCAAATATTCTTCTTATACTTGACATACTCGTGGCACTGCCAGGAGAAAATAACTTCGCTTAATTGTTGATTGGTTGCTGGCATATTTTCTATAAAAATTATTGGTCTAAATTATATATTGGCATTTTTTAACTGTTTCCAATATTCTGGATCATTAATTCTATTATTTAATATTACCTGGTTGTTTTTTTTGATTTCATTGCTATTTTTCAAGATATATTCATTTTTATTTTTTTGAAAAATAATTTCAAAAATATCGTCTTTAGCAAAAAGTGATTTTTTGTTCTTGCCTACTTTCTCTTCTATTATCGGCAAAAAATCTTTATTTATTTCATAACCGATTGAATTTCTGCCTAATTCTCGCGCTACTTTTGAAGTTGTTCCGCTCCCTAAAAACGGATCAAGAATATTTTCTCCAACAAAGCTAAACATTTTGATTAAACGCCGTGGCAATTCTTCCGGAAACATTGCAATATGGCCGCCTTTCTGTTTTTCGCCGGCAAAATTCCAATGTCCCGTAAAATATTTACGCCACTCCTCATTGGATAATTTTGATTTTTCTTTAATCGCTAGTGAAACATTATTTATCTCTTTCCCTAATTTTTTAAATAAAAGAATAAATTCATAATCAATGGCAATATGACCGTTGCGAGGATAGGGATATGAACCCATAACCGAGGCGCCGCCGCTTGTATTCATGGTGGTCATTTTTTGCCAAATAACAGCACCCATGTAATCAAAACCGATTGATTCACAAAATTTTATAATCTCTGTTCTAATAGGAATTATTTTATATCTGCCATAAGTGATGGCTCTGGCAAATTGATCGCCGATATTAACACATAATCGGCAACCGGAATTTAAAACTCTATATGATTCTGACCAAACTTCATTCAATTTATTGATATAATCCTCATAACTATCATTAAAGCCAATTTGGTTTTTATCACCATAGTCCTTTATTTGCCAATAAGGGGGGGAAGTAACCACAAGATGGACCGATTCATTATCAATTTCGGCCATATTTCTTGAATCCCCAATAATAATTTGGTGTTTGGTAGACATAATTAATCTAATAATTCACTGGCGTCAATATTTAATCCGCTTTTTATTTTATCATAATAAATAATTTTAGCATCAATATTTTCTCTTAAAGAATTTTTTGTCTTGTAAGTAATTGGTTTGATAGAAACAGCAACACCACCGATAAAACCGTCTATTCCTTTTGATTCTTCTTGTGGGCTAGATAATCTATAATTTTCTTTTTTAATATTTGCCACTTTCTTCAAGATAGCTTCCTGAAATCTTAAACCAACAAAAGTTTTCTCCAATACTAAATCTTCAACCCATTTTTTGATTATTGTTTTGTCTATTTTCTGTATAGCCTCTTTTAAATTCTCAACCATTTCATTGATTTTTTTAGAAGCATTTTTAATAGCTTGAGGATGTTTTGCTAAATACCAATTTTTCCAACCCTCATAAGTTTTTTCAGGACATTCTTGTATTAATTCAGAAAGTTGGCCAATCACCTTTGGTCTTGTGCCTTGAGAATTTTGATTTGCTAAATTTAAAATTTGAGTTGTATAACGAGGAAATTCCTTGATTTCACCAATCAATTCTTGTATTAATTCTTCATTTTTTATTTTTATTTTGATAAACATAGATTTCAGAAACTAAAATGTAAAAATTGGCGGAGAAGGAGGGATTCGAACCCTCGATACGCTTAAAAAACGTATAACAGGTTAGCAACCTGCCGCTTTCAACCACTCAGCCACCTCTCCATTAAATAAACTGCGACAATTGGCGGAGAGGGTGGGATTCCTTTCGCTCCGACTCAAGTCGGGGCGCTGCGCGCTCTCGCGCCCTTCGAATCTCCCCCGCGAGCCAAGCAATTGGCTCGCTCCTCTCCTCACTCACTTCGCTTATTCGGAGAGGGTGAGATTCCTTTCGCTCCGACTCAAGTCGGGGCGCTGCGCGCTCTCGCGCCCTTCGAATCTCCCCCGCGAGCCAAGCAATTGGCTCGCTCCTCTCCTCACTCACTTCGTTCGTTCGGAGAGGGTGAGATTCCTTTCGCTCCGACTCAAGTCGGGGCGCTGCGCGCTCTCGCGCCCTTCGAATCTCCCCCGCGAGCCAAGCAATTGGCTCGCTCCTCTCCTCACTCACTTCGCTTATTCGGAGAGGGTGAGATTCGAACTCACGGTCCCCGTGAAGGGACTTCAGTTTTCAAGACTGACGCATTCGACCGCTCTGCCACCTCTCCTTAATTATCTTTCTACCCTGACCGGTTTTTAGAAACAACTCTCTTCTTCTAGCTTCTGAATAATTATTATAATATTCCTCAAATATTAGTAGCCACGGTCTACCAAACTTAGTGGATTTAGTTTTTCCAGAATTATGGGAATTTAAACGTTTCTGACTATTATCTTCTCGACTGGAACCGATATAAAATTTACCAATTGAATTACTATATATTACATAAATACAGGACATATGTTATACTTGTTAGTTTTTCCGCCGAAGACGGACCCGCCTCTGGCGGGCAAGACTGACGCATTCGACCGCTCTGCCACCTCTCCTTATTCCAAGATGACTAAGGCAGTTTAGCATAAAAAAAGTATTTTGTAAATCCTATTAAAAAACAATGGGAACAAAAAAATAACGTCTATTTGTATTTTATTATAACATAATCAAGCTACCACTTAAAAATAGACCAGGGACTATCACTATTGCCCCTTGATCAAGACCAGTCCCCAGACATTTTGGTAGCCGTTGGCTTTAAGTTCTTTAGCGCCGGCCTCTAAAGTAGAGCCGGTAGTGTAGACATCATCAACTAAAATAATAGTCCGGTCATGGTCGCCGGAATTATTCTGATTTATTTTAAAACTGCCAGTTATATTTACCCGTCTTTTATCGGCGCTTAGACCAACTTGGGGATGATGATATTTTATTTTTTCAAGCAATGAATTATTAATTTCATTGCCTTTTATTTTGTTAATAACCTCGCAAATTATTTGCGACTGATTGAAACCACGCTCTAAAAATTTTCTCCGATGAAGTGGAATCGGCGCTAAAACATAAGAATCCCTCCAAAAGAGATTCCTCCTAAGATACTCTGCTATCTTCGGCTCCAAACCTTTAAGCAAATCAACGATGAAATCGTATTTGGCCAGATTGATTAGCTGCTTGGTCAACCGATTGTTTTCCAGCATAACTAATAATCCATCCAAAAAAGATGACGGCCGGCAATAACCGCAAACCGAACCATTTTTATTCTCCTGGCCGCAGATCGGGCAATGATAATAGCTATAAATTTTTATTTTGGCCAGGCAGTCAGCGCAAAGCCACTCGCCTGCCCGGTGGCAGCTCAGGCATTTAATGGGAAATAAAATATCCCAAATGATTTGGCTTATTTTACTGCCACTCGGCTTCATCTATCTGCCATTGTTCACCAACTTTAATACTTGTTAGGTGAAGCCGGTTATATTCGGTCACCGGCTGGGATCGATCGCCGCTGAATTTGGTCAATTGGAGCGATATTTCAATCAGGGCTTTATCATCCTTGGAATATACCAGCTGGCTATTTAAGGCCTTAGCGGCGGCGGCCTCATAGCCAAGAGAGCCAAGGGTGGAAGCGGCTATTAAATCGTCAATGAACGATTGCATTTTAGGAGTAGAAATCAGCTTTAAGTCCTTTAAGTTCTTAAAATTGGCATCGCTGGAATAACTGGCAAATCTCTCGGCGTAAGCCAGAGCGAATTGCTCCAGGCCCAGAGGATAATTTTGTTCATTGGCCACTCTTTGGGGACTGGGCGGCGGCAATTGCTTAATTTGATTGGCTAGTGGCGGCAGTTTTTCTTCGGTCTTAACTACTTCAGCCGGCTGCCGGTTAAGGGGACTAAAAAAAACAAATAAACTAACCAGGGTCAGCAAAACAATAACCGCCAAAGAAATTATAATTATTTTTTTTCTATCCATATTATTTAGCTTTTCACCTGCCTGCCATGCCTACAGCAGACAAGCCGGCCGGCAGGACTATTAGCTTTTTAGAATTTATTTAATATTGTCTTTCTAAATAAGACCTCATCAGCTAAAAAGCGACAACTTAATACTATTGTTCTCTCTGCAGCGATTCGGCGAATTCTTTCTTGGCTTGTTCAATTTCCAATAATTGGCGCGGATCAGAAGTAATCAGCTGGTCCTCGGAATAAGAAGCGACGACTTTGATAGCCGCGTGCTTGGCGCCGGCAAAAAATATGCCCTCGCCTACACCAGATTCCAAAAGCAGATATTTTTCACCCTCGGTCAGTAAAAATGTTTTCTGGACTAAATCAATGGCCGCTGGCGATTGCTTCATCAAAAGCTGGAGCGAAGAATTATTGACAATGGCCTGGCCGTAAGGAGAAATCAGAAAATCATTGACGTCTTGGGTAATAGTAGTAACTCCCAAATAATACTTCCGGCAACGCTTGACCAAAGCGAAGATAAACTTAGCCGAGTCCTCCCTCTGCATCAGCCACCAGGCCTCATCCACCACTAAAATCCTTTTTTTCATTTCACTTCTGACCACATTCCAGACATAATTAACGATGGTGTAGATGGCCAAGGGCTTTAACTCATCTTCCAAATCCCTGACGCTGAAAGTCACTAGCTTATTTTTCATTTCTACGTTGGTGGGATTATTTAATAAGCCGGCAAAAGTCCCCTCGGTGTATTTCTTGAGGCGTAAAACAATATTTTCAGCGTTTTCCATACCTTCCAAGATCTCCTGAAAATCTTGCATAACTGGCGGTTCAATTCTGGACAAATCAGAGGTCGCCGTTATGTCTTTTTTGGCGTAGGTCTCCAGTAGCGCCCGGTCAATTAAAGAGTCCTCTTCCGGCGTGATATCGCCAATCATTAATTTTATCAAGCCCTTGACAGTAATGACAGCGCCCCTGATGATATCATCGGGCCGGGCGTCTTCGCCAATAGAACGAGGTAAGTCAAAAGGGTTTATTTTGCTTTCCGAGTTGAGGGAAACATCAATATAAGTTCCGCCGGCGGCATCGCAGAGATGTTTGTATTCCCTTTCCGGATCAATAATGATGATTTCCGTTCCAAACATCAAGCTACGCAAAACCTCCAGCTTGATGGCATACGACTTGCCCGCGCCAGAAGTGGCAAAAACCACCGAATTGGCATTTTGCAAAGAAAACCGGTCAAATAAAATCAAGCTATTATTGTGCCGGTTGATCCCAAATAAAACGCCGCTATCGGAAGTAAGGTCGGAAGAAACAAAAGGAAAAGAGCTGGCCGCCGGCGAAGTGTTCATATTGGTCAAAATCTGCAAATCATCGGCCGCCAAAGGCAGAGTTGAATTAAAACCCTGTTCGGCCTGGTAGAAAACGCGTTTGGAATAAATCAAAGCCGAGCCCAGAGTATTCTCTATGGCTTCCGAGATATTGTCCAACTCTTCTAAACTCCGGCCATAAATAGTGATATACAAAGCGGTCTGGAAAAAATGCTCCACTCCCTGGGTCAGGTCATCCCTTAATTTTTCCATATCCCTTAAAGCGGTTTCCCTTAAGGGGTCTCGAGGCGCGCCTTTCTCGGCATCAGAAATCAACCCGGCTTGGAGCGCTCCCACCTTTTTCTTTAATTGCTTTAAGATGATTGAGGCCTTGACTGGATAAAAATAAACAGCTAAATCAGCGGTTATATCCATATTGATAATCGGAGCAAACCAGCCAACGCTGATATACCTTGGGTATTCTATGACAAAAATAGTCCTCACAAAATAATCTTCCAGCTTGATGTAGGAACTGGTCACTTCCAGTGAAGCCGGCGCGATCAGATCGCGAATGGAAACCACTCCCCGCCGGTAAATCCGCTCTTCTTCTATGGCTTTTTTAGCGGTGGCCACTTCTTGCGCCAATATTTCTTGCCTCTGTTTGGCAGTCAAGAATTGCTGCTGTTCCTGCTCTTTTGGCAGTAACCGGTTTAACTTCTTCAATTGGCTTGGTTCAAACATGTTTTATTTAGCTTATTAGCTTATTAGCTGGTTAGCTTATTAGGATTTATTTATAAATAATCCCTAAAAAGCTACAACCTAAAAAGATAAAAAATTAGGCCTCGATTTGCAATTGTGAGACCTCAACCATTTTTTGGCTTGCGGCCACTACCGGATTATAAGTATTATAATATAATTCAATCAATGACTGGGTGTTAAGTATGGAAGCTCGCAGTCCCATGCCGGACAAACCGGAGACAATCTTATCAACCTGGATGAAAAGATCCTTATGGCGCCTGGCGAATTCTTTCTGACTCAAGCTAATCTGCTTGGTCGGCGAGATAACATCGCTGGTCCTTTGCCAAAAGCCCCTCTTCCTATTGGAGAGAGGATTATAATAAACAATAATATAAAAACGCTTGGTCATAATATCACCCAGTTCGACTAATTCGGAAATATATTTGCGGTATTCAGCGGTTTGGAGCTTTAATAAATCATTGGTTTGCGCCTGCTCGGCTTTTTTAATAGCCAATAAATAATCGTCTAAATTAAGCTGGCGCGATTGGATGGCTACTTGCAAAGGGCCGTCTAAAGAATTTAAAAAAGACACATAGCCGGCAATGATGGCATTCTGTTCATCTTCGGATTTTAAGGCAAAATTAATGCTGGACACCAAAAGAACAGCTCGCAGTGTTCCATCTTTCATAATGACCGAGTCATCCCTAATTTCGGAAATAGTCATATAACTTTGAGTGGCGGGTGTTGATTTCGTCGCTTTTCTGGCCATATTCGTTTAGTTGAAAGTTATAAAGTATAAAGTTAAAAGTTCACTAAGATTAAAATCTGATAACTTACTTTAAAAACTTTGTACTTTATAACTTTATACTATTAATCTTTATTATTTATTTATTTATTTATTTGATTAACAATCCCCTCGCCCCGATAGACCCCGCCGGTATCAACAATCAGCGCCAGTTCCGAAAGATTGGAAGCGTCAAAGGCCTGCCTTTTGATCTTGGGAGCTGTTATCAGCAGTTCCAACGGTTTCTTCAAACTGGCTTTTATTTCTTGGTCACTGACGGTTTTTCTCCAAATTTTCAGCTTGGGATTTTTCAGGGTGGTTATAAAATTAAGCAAAAAATTGTGGAAGGGCTGGCCGTTAATCTTAACGAAAGCAAAAAGCACAGTCAGGCCAAAAACCAAAAGGCCGGCTACGACAAACAAAGAAAAGTCAAATAATTTATAAAAAATAAAAATAATCAGGCCACCGACTAGTATTTCTATAAACTGGCGGACCGTGATCGGACCGATGATTCTGTCTTCAACATCCAAAAATTGCGGCACGGTAATTTGTTCCATATATATTAGTTATAAAGTTTATAAAGTTGAAAGTTTATAAAGTTTTAATAAAACCGGACAATAATTTAGATATTTCTAAAGATTTATTATATAATTCAGTAAAATTTAATTTGGAGATATATTTAAATTTTAAGGCCAGATACAACATTGATCTCACTTCTCCACAAGAACCCTTAGCAATATATAAAAAGTTTTTAAATTCTTTATTAGTATTTCTTTCAAATCCTTCTGCTATATTATTCATAATAGAAACTGATGCTCTTTGAATCTGACTTTTAAAAGAATAATCGTTCAAATTCTTAAAATTATTATGCACCAGAACAGTTAATTCTCCAGATTTGCGCCAAGCTATTATATCTTCGAACTTTTTTATCGCCATTCAATTATAAACTTTATACTTGATAACTTGATAACTTGATAACTTTCTACTTAGTAGCGCAAACTGCGGTTCAATTCCATCACCGAATTAAATTCTTCTACCGATAAAGTTGGTTTGTTTCCTTGAAGTCGTTCATTAATTATATCATCAATGCTGCGTCCTTGTCTTAGCCCCTCTTGGCCCAACAGCCGGTAAAACCTGTTGACTTCGCTTTTATGCCAGGCCTCAATGCCAGCCAATTTTTTAGCGTATGAGTCCTTTTCCAGCAAGTCAACTTTTTCCTTGATTCTGGCAATGGCTTGGTGCGGCGTTTCGCCCAGCCGACGAAAATTGATCAGTGTCATCATGCCCAATTCTTCCACCGGCCCCACTAAAATCGGCTCAACCCTGACACCGTCAACCGACGGCTTGCCATAACGCATCACTTTAGGCGGCGAGATCGGCCTGATTTGGGGTTGCGGCTGGGGAGAAGGTAAATTGGTTTCTGGTTCTGTAACGAACTTAGGTTGGGCTGGCGACTTCAGCGGTTGGGGAAATTGGTTAATGATTTGACTTACAAACCGTGGTTTGGCCAGCAGTTCGCCGCCCGGCGGCAATTTTATCACCGGCAAGCCGTCTTCTTCCATTATTTCTGGAGTTGCTCTGACCCCGACTGGTTCAGGTTGTTCTTTGGACAAATTATTTATTTTCGTTTCTTCAAGTTCTTCCCCGATCCGTTCCTCTCTGACACTGGACTCTCTTTTTTTGGCTGCCAGAGTGATCTTACCCCTAACAAACGGCTTTTTGGCTGGAAATATTATGGCCTTTCTGGCTTCAGCCGGCTTTTCCTTAGTCAAGTCCAAGAGACCTTGGCCGATTTTGTCTCTGATGAGGGAAATTATTCTCCCGGCTTCTTCTTCGGTCAAATCCAGACCGCCGATTTTACGGCTTTTTTTCAGGGCCTCGGTAGTTTCCAATTCATCTCTGACATCCTTTAGCCGAGCTACGATAATATTTTTAAAACGGCCAAAAATAACCTCATCTCCTTTAACATCATAGCCCGATTCCGCCATGATTAATTCGGCTAAAGAGTGGTAATCATAAACTGGCCGGGCCACGTCAACAGCTGAAATAATTTTTTTTATTTCCTCGTCGTCTTGAGGAGAAAAAGAAATAACCGGCTGATTATTAATTTCTGGTTGGGTTTTTATGGGTTCGGTTATCTTCTCAACTGACCCGCCTAATTTGGTCAGCAGCCCCTCAACATCGCCCAATTGCTCTTGGAGGGGCAGAAATCTGTTGGTTATGGCTGATAACGCTAATTTTTTAACAATGGCTTGGTCTTTTCTAACCGCTTTAGTTAATTCGGCATAAAAATCATTTATTTTAACAGCGCCTAAAATTACTCGTGAAATCAACTTGATTATTTCTTTAACTTCATTATCGGTCAAAGCAAAAGAATTAAGCCAGGGGTTGGCTTTTTTCAGTTCTACCACATCATCAAAAATATTTTGAATTTCTTCCGGCATTGGTAATTAATTTTAAATGTCTCTTAATTTGTCAGCTCTGGGAATTTGGTGAGAATCACCATCTGCAGCATCTTTTCTTATTTTATCAATTAAAGCCGCTCCCAGCACACTGCCATCAGGAGAGACAGTCAAATTCTTGACAGTGCTTTCACGAATATTCCTGGAAGCGATATCAAATAATTCTGTCTTGGGCTTTAATCCTTTCATTTTTTCAATATCTTTGGAAGTAGAATATTTATAAATATCTTCAGCTATTCTTCTTCGGGCATCATTTTCCGTATTAGTTTTATCGAGTTGATTATCTTTAATAGTAGCGCCAGCCATTAAACCACTCTTTAATCTATCTTGGAATCTCTTTTTTAAGGTGTTATCAGTATCAATTGCTGTAAGTTTTTTGAAATCTACACCATCAATGGCTTCTTGGAATTTTTCAGCCAACATCTGGTTAAAGACCGGCCCGCGATCTTTAAAATCATCAACTTTTAAGACATCACCGACATCATCAACTAATTTATCAGTGATAGTTTTGACTTTTTTGGCTATATCCGAGCGATTATTGGCTACAAATGTTCGTTTGTCTTCCAGTTCACTATCAGCAAAGGCAACATCCAAATTATCAAAGTTGGTGGATTTGTTGAACTTATCGCGCATTTTTTCGCCAACATCAGTAAGTTTACCAGCACCATCTCTTTCCCAGGTATTAGCGTCAACTTTTCCATAAATCGCCTTTTTTTGATTTTCGGTTAAATCATTGTACATCTCATTTTCCTCTTTTTCTTTAGTATACTTATTCAAGAATTTAGCCAATTCATCACCCTTGACTTTAGTTTTATCAGGCGCCAAAGCTTCATTCAAAGATGAAAGTTGGGTTTCGTTTAAGCCGCCCATCATCTCGTGAGCTTTAACTTTGCCGGTTCTAACATCGGAAACAAAGGAATCGGTTTTAAAGTTGCCATCGTTATCTTTATAAACCGTATCATAAGCCAAACCGGGATTATATTTTTTAGTGTTGTCATTAAAAGCAGTGGCTAATTCAGCTGGCAAGAGTTTCCTGGTATTATTAATAAATTTGATATTATCGGCTCGATTGGCCTTGTCATCGTCTCTAAACATGCCCTGTTGCATCATCGTCCTAGTAGCAGCAATGCGCGCGTATTTATCGCCGCCCTTGGCCAACTTTCTCAACTGCTTCTCATCCATGTCATCAACCTTAAGAGCTTGAGCCCGGGTAGTAATCCGGTCTTGCTCGGTCTTGGCCTTGGTGGCGGCCAGCCGAACAGTCCGTTTATCAGCCGCTTGCCCAAGCGCTCGTCCTAAAACAGGCACTTTCCTGGCTAATGGTATTTTGGCTGCCACATGCCTTAAACCTCGACCAGCAGCAAAACCAGCTGTAGCGCCTAAACCAGCTGTGCCTAAAGTCGCTTTTTTGCCCCATTTCTGCAATCCAGCCACGCCTTTGCCAGCCCATTGGGCGCCGGCTACGCCGGTTTTCTGGCCCATCACCAAACTGCCAACCATCAAGCCGATGATGATTAAAAAATCAAATAATTTACCTTCGTTCATTTTTTTGGAAACTGATTGCACTGCTGTTTCTATGCTCGTTGAATTACTAACACTTTCTATAGCGCTAATAGTGGTGGAAGTCGTTTCATCGCCCTCGCTGGGATTGCCGACATCAAGGGAACCGCTGAAAAAAGCCAAATAAAGGAAAAAAAGCATCACCGGGCCGACTACTAAATATTTGCCCAATTCGCTCCACCACATACTGGCATATTGCTGGCCCTTGGGAAAGGTGGTCAGTAAAAAAGCCAAGGGCGAGAGAATAACCAAGAACCAAAGCATCACCATCCTGTAGACCAGAATGATGATGATAATCGCCACCACCACTGCCGCCACCACCGATAAAATGATGGCAAAAAGCATCATTTTTATAACGTTTTGGTTATTAAGAGTTGGATCAATACTTGATAGGGATGTTGTCCAGCTATAATTGCCGGCATCTATATTGTATAAATCTTGCAAGCCGAGAGCGTAAAGCATAATATTGCCCTGATTGCCGACTTCATTGATAGCGTTGGCAAACCATAGGGTGATTATCTGGGAAAAATCAATCATTATCAGGGTGAACATTTTGGAAAAATTAATTAAAACGGCCATAACCAAGAGTTTAGGCAATAGCTGGCGGTTGTAATTGGGTACGCGCAAAATATTGCCCAGCGCGATAACCAAAAGTATGACTATAAAAAAGTTATTGGCAACATCCCTGACTATGCTCCAGCCGTTTTTAACCATCTCAATATTAAAGCCATTATAAGTGGCCACTCCAATCAAGGTTTTAATTAAAAGATTGACCAAATAACTGAAAAATTGAGCGATGTAGAAGAATATCCAGCCGACAATATTGCCAATAGCGCTTTCGGTGCCGGTTTTTGATTCTGATGTAGCATCTGATTTAGTTTGGTCAAGAGGTGTAAATACTTGGCCGGTTTTTGATTCTGATGTAGCATCTGATTTAGTTTGGTCAAGAGGTGTATATACTCGAGCAGCATTAACCACGTTATTATTCCCGATAACAACCAGCCAACTAAGCAAAATTAGTCCTAGTATCACTGCGCCGATTAATTTTTTCTTTCTTGGAGACATTGGAAAAATTATTTAAAAATGTTTTATTTGTCTTAATATGGGATTGCTTCACTGCGTTCGCAATGACAATAGTAGAATACGGGATTCCCACGCTGCGCCTGTCTGCCGACGGGCAGGCTCGGA
>Ga0209542_10002124_pt1 | contig 45180 bp, 48 predicted proteins | sample RifCSPhighO2_01_FD_184028 | JGI IMG/M metagenome (GOLD analysis project Ga0209542, IMG submission 184028) | Soil microbial communities from Rifle, Colorado - Rifle CSP2_plank highO2_0.1 (SPAdes) (version 2) | ecosystem: Environmental > Terrestrial > Deep subsurface > Rock core/Sediment ...
TAAGGGAAAATGAACACCTAAATACCCACAAACACTCTTATAAATAGCATCAAAAACCTCTACATTCATAAACATACATACAAGAACAAGATAAAATATTTAAATCCTTCTAAAGTTTATACTCTTCATCAATAACCTTCCTGATGTTCTCAGCTTTTTTCTTTCCTATTTTCTCAACCTTCTTCAGCTCCTCAACATCTGCATTGAATATTTTATTAATGGAATTAAATTGCTCAAGCAAACTCTTACTCAAATTTCTTCCAATGCCCGGCAGACTTTCAACAATATATTCCTTAAGTTCATTTGGAGTCAAAGGTTTTCTTTCATTCCTTAGATTAAAAGATTTGAAATTAGGATCCTGTTCTCTCTTTGCAATTACTTTCAAAATTCCTGCAGTATCTTTTACATTCTTAGAATAAATTATTGGAATATTATAGCTTACAGAAATTGTAACAAGCATTCCCCGAATAGCATTAGGATGAACATTCCTGATTGAATAGATATCTTCTTCGCCCTGAATAATCAAAAGAGGAATCTCAAAATTCTCTCTTAATAATTTCAATTGATTATTCAGTCTTCCATCAATCATAGAGCTTATGAAATCATTTTTAGTCTTCAGTTCGGCACCTACTTTATCACTAAGGACGAAATCTCCAGCCTTTAGTTCTTTGATTTCCACATCGACATCAAGTTCTTTCAATTCATCAATTATTTTTCTCTCGCGATGATCGACAATTATTTTTATCTTACTATTCTCTTTAAAGTCATCAAGGGTAGGTTGTTTCTTGAGTGCAATCTTATCGCTAAAATCTTTCATCAACTTATACATCTTCTTCTCTTTGTTCAAAGACGTCCAATGATAAATTTCATCCTTTGTATCCTTCGCAATCAAGATTATTATTTTTCCTTTGCTCTGCCTTCCTGTTCTTCCTTTTCTTTGAATTGACCTTATTCCAGAGGGGATTGGCTCATAGAAAATAACTAAGTCAACTTCAGGAATGTCAAGCCCTTCTTCACCTATATTAGTGGATATCAGAATATTTATCTTCTTCTCCCTAAAATCCTTTATCAGGCTTATCTGTTCTTTTTGGCTCATTCCAAGACCTTCTTTTTTCAACTGACCGACAAAGACTTTCGGTTTTACTCCTGGAATTTTATCGAGGTATTCGGAAATAGTTCTTGCGGACTCCCTGTACTGCGTAAAGACTATGCACTTGAAATTATCATTAACTTCATGGGCAACTATTTTTCCAAGTTCAATCAATTTAGGATGAACAACCTTCTCCTCATACAACTTTTTGGCTAATATAAACGCGGATTTGAAATTAATATCCTTAACCAAACTCTTGACGGCTTTGATCTTTGTTGTGTCTGCAGAATCAAATATATCGTTCATATATCTGTGTAAACCCTCAAGACCCTGGCTCTCTAATAATTCAATGGAATGATTTATTTTCATGCACTGTGCACATAAACTTATTCCATTCCACAATCTAATGTCTTTTGTTCCTTGGGCAATTTTTCCGTGCAATCTTGCCTGTAATTCCAATAATTGTTTCTTGCCAACATCCTTCTGAAACTCCCCAATAAGTCCCCATTCCTTAAGCTCTTTCAGTCTATGGCTCAAGGAAGTTTTCAGAAACTGGCTAACTTCCAAAAAGCTCTGCGGAAGATCAACTTTAATCCAATCAATGTCAACTTCCTGAACATAAGGTTTAACATCTTCATCAAAGTTGCTTCTTATTTCAATTTCCTCGATGAACAAATTCTTGACAACTTCATCAACTTTTGCCTTGTCACTTCCGGGGGAAGCTGTCAGTGCGAGTATTCTTGGATAATCTGATTTTTTTACAAATGATTTTGCAATGAAGACATAATCATAATTTCCTACAGCCTTGTGTGCTTCATCAAAAACAACAAGTGAAAAATCTTTCAAATTGATTCTTTTATTTGTTATGTCATTTGCAACAGTCTGGGGAGTGGAAAAGATAACTATATTTTCTTTGTACAATTTTTCTCTTAACTCTGGCTTAACTTCACCTGTAAATATTTCCATATTAATGTCTAGATGTTCCTTGAAAGTATTAAGGTGCTGTGCCACGAGAGGTTTGGATGGCGCCAAAATTAAAATTCGGGAATCCTTGAAGCTCTTCAGCCTTTCATAAGCGAGCATCAGCGCTACTGCGGTCTTTCCCAAGCCTGTAGGAAGAACAACCAGGGTATTTTTGGTCAATGCAGTATAAACAATGTTCTCCTGATATAATCTTGGTTTAAATCCATTCAATTCCATTTCAAGATTCACAATAGAGGAGTTTATAACTATTTATATTCTATTTTAAAGAAATACCACAAAGCAAGCATAAATGCGAAGAACAAACAAATTATAATTGTCCAGAAAATATTAACCAATCCAAAGAGCAGTAAAAATAAAAGGGAAAACACTAAGAAGAAAACATATAGAATTCTATTGTTAAAGAATATTTTTGCCCCAAGCAAATCAGAAATTGGCAATAGATTCCATAAAACAAAATAACTTCCAATTGCAACGCCCTGAGTTATTCCTAAAAGACCGAACAGTGCAACAAGGCCTAAATTACCAACCAAGCTCCAAAAGTAAATCAAAGCCTCATTTTTCTCTCTTAAATAAAATTCTCCTCCAATCCTGTTTATCTTATCAATAACAATCGTGCTTATTGCAGTAAAATAAAAGGTTCCCATGGACATAAGGGTCAACAGGAAACCAATCATTGCACCAAAAGGTAAATAGTTTATTTTAAAACCAAGGATGTTCCATTTAACCTCCTTGTTAACCCTTGTGCCGAGAAATCTAAATTTTAACCTATTGATTCCCCAAATTCTTAATTCAGCCTTCTGATCAAAATGATTTGCGGCAAGTTTTGCACAAACAACATGAACAAAGATCGTTATTGCACACAGAACCAAAACCCTAAGGAGATTACTTAACCAAGCACCCCATGTAAACACCTCACTTGAATCATTGAATCCGAAAATAATTGCAAGGATAACAATAACCCATATACTATCCCTTAATTCCTCTGACCATTTCAATAATCCCTTCTTCATGACCTGCACCAACAACGACAAATATTTTCCTATCAGGATAGTTAATCATGAGTTTATATAAATTTTTTGACATGATATAATTTCTTTCCTCAATCAAGACATTGTAAATTGTGGGGTATCTTTCTCTGACAATTTCGAGCAATTCCTTAATCAGGTTCTTTGGAGGAACTTTTTTGATATCAAACCCTCTGATTTTCTTCGGTTTGAACACAAGCCCTATCGTTAAATCATAAATCAAATTACCTTTCTCTTTCCATGAAAAGTTTTTGACCAATTTTTTTAAAGTCGTTCTTGCATCCTGATCAATCAAAGCTAGCTTCAAATTATATTTTTTAGCCATTTCAACAGCCTTGAGCATATCGGAACCAGGCTTTACATTAACTATATTTCCAAGTTTTTTCTGAATCCAGCTTCCAATCAAACCAATAAAAAAAGCGCCTAAACCCATTTCAAAAGCGCCTTTGAAGCTAAACTTGGATTCGGCAAGCAAACCCTCAAGCCTTCTACTATCAAGCTCAACAGCAATAATAAATGGTTTATTTTTCTCAATGAAATTTTCAATAACCTTGACACTATCTGTAGATATATGAGAAGTTCCAAGGACAGTTAAATTATCATATTTTTCCATAAAGAAAGAGAAATCTTTAAATATTTAAATCATATTCATCTAATAAATAAATGGAGGTAGTAAAATGCTAAAAACGAAGAATATAACCCATACATACGATATGAAGGTTTTTACTGATGAAGGTTCTTACTTTGGAGATATCGAAGAGTCAATAGTTTCATCAAACAAAGTATATGGTTGGAGGGTGAGAGCAACAAAGACATCTGTTCTGTCAAAAATACTTGGTGGAGCAAAAGGAGTGATAATACCTCATCAGCTTGTTAAGGCAGTTGGAGATGTAATGATAATCTCAAAGGCTGCAATACCTAATTATGACGAGGAAGCTGAAGAATAATGGAGTCACCATTAGGAAAAGCTGTTGAATTTTTAAGGGATTTTGGTTTCTTTGATATAGTTCTGCCGTTTTTGCTGACTTTCACGTTGACATTTGCAATTCTCGAGAAGACTGCAATACTTGGAAAGACAAGGATAGACAAGGACACCGAGATCCCAAACAAAAATCTTAATGCAATGGTTGCATTTGTTTTTGGTCTGTTGGTTGTCGCAACTGCAAATGTAGTAAGAGCGATAAATGAGTCACTGCCAAATGTAATATTACTAGTTGTAATCTCAGTCAGTTTTCTTATTTTAATAGGAACTTTTTGGACAAGTCCGATGGATTTCCCATCGAAACACAAAAATTTTTACTTGATGTTTGTGATATTAATGTTCATTGGGGTAATCCTAATATTTTTAAACTCAATTTACTTCAATTATTTGGGTGAAGAGGTTTCAGTTTTAGAGTATTCAATTGACTATGTAACCCAGAATTGGTCTGGAGCGGTCTTCGGATCAATAATAATATTAATAGTAATAATCGTTTCAATAGTCGCTGTAATGGGTGGATTCGGCGGCAGGAATAATGGTAAAAAGGAGGATTGAAGATGGTTTTTGCAGGTGATTTATTTTACTCACTTCAGGGTTCAGGAATTTATGAATATGTTCTGCCATTTTTGCTTATATTTGCTATAACTTTCGCAATTCTGGAAAAAGTAAAAATATTGGGAGAAGACAAGAAAAGCATAAATGCAGTTGTAGCAATAATAATTGGTTTAATTTTTGTAACTCAATTTTCATTGGTGTACACTTTGAATTCATTCCTGCCGAAGATATCTCTGTTTATAATCATAGCAGTTATGGTGTTGATATTATTTGGAATACTTGGAGCACCAGTTCATAAAGGTCTTGGAGGATTGGGGTTAATAATTGGAGCAATAGTTTCACTGTTTGCAATTTACTGGGCACTATCCCCTTCATTGGGATTTGAGCTCCCATATTGGGTAAAATATAATTATGATTTAATAATTGCACTTGTAGTGATAGTCATAATAATTGCACTAATAGTTGGTGGAGGATCAAAGAAAGGGGATCAAAAGAAAATCGAGGATGTCGGTGCAAACCTAGCAAGGGCATTATTTGGGACTGGAAAATAAGATCAATATGGCAACATTAGATATTTCAATATTGAAATTTTTAACACCTGCGTTTACATTTCTTTTTATTCTGGTTATATCTTATGCCATACTCGATAAATTCAAGCTCCTTGGGGACAAAACTGCGCCAAAACTATTGGCAGCATTCTCAGTTTCAATGCTTTTTATATTCTCAACACAGGCATTGCGGGTTGTGAATATAATTACTCCCTGGTTTTTAGTGCTTACAATTGTCGGATTCCTGATAATTGCATTGCTAATGTTCTGGGGGGTAAAAGAAGAATCAGTAATCAGAGCCGTATCAAGGGATGCAGTATGGCCAATAATAATTGTGGGAATACTTTTCTTTGTAATTGTAATCACTATAGTATTCCAAGATGCTCAGTCCCCTTATGATCCTGCAGATGAAAAAACAAGAACTTCCGAGGGATTTAATGCAATATTTCATCCAAGAGTTTTAGGAGCAGTCTTACTTCTAGTTATTGCACTATTCGCAATAAGCAACATATCTAAAGGGTTAGTAATGAGAGGAAAATAAAGAAAAACTATTTCTTCTTTAATTTGTTTGTTATTTGTGAAAGCTCCTTGACATTATCTGTCAACGGCTGAAGTATCTTTTCAAAGACTTTCTCCAAAGCCTTCATCTCATTGTTAATGTTTATTATGTTCTCATTGTAATCATGAACCTTCCCTAAAACCGCTTTCTGCAAATTCTCAAATCTGTTTTGAGTTCTAAGTATTTCCTGCTTGACTGAGCCTATGTCGCTGTTTATTTTTTCCTTCCAAAGTCTCAAATCACCGACCTTGTCCATCAGTTCATCCCATTTCTCCTCAACTATGCTTTCTGTTATCTGCTGAACCATATCCGTTGAAATGGTGGGCTGACTTGAAAATCCTCTAGAAGGTTGAATGCTACTCTCTGGATAATTTGGAGATCTTGGCATAAAATAATCATCACTGGAAGGCCTGCTCGGTGGCTCTGGAATCTCAAAAGGATTCTGCTGCGGTTTTGAATTCTGCCTCTCAGAATTGTCCTGAGCTTCAGGCGTTGAAAACTGATCTAATTCATCTAAAGGATTAGAGACATCAGAGGCTGCAGGTCCACTTGATTCCTTCCCTATTGCCTCATAAAGATCAACATTACTTTTTCTTTTTTGATTTTCTTTTTGACTTGGATTTTCTTGTGGTATGTTTAACACCTCTTTTTTCATTGATTATTCTCAATACATCTTCCTCAGTAGCAAACTTTAATGGGTTCCAGAAGTTAATATATTTTTCTAAAACCTTTAAATCTTCAATTTTCGAAAAATTCTTCATTTCTCTGGATATTGCATTCAATGCATCTTTTATAACAACTACATCTTTCCTCATATCTTTTATCTCAGAATCAAGGATCTTTATCTCCTGCCCCAGCTTTTTGTACTCTTCAATCATATTCTGGTTGATTATAATCATCCTATCTCTCAGCATGCCATATCTGGATTCAATAAGCCTTAACCTTTCAAGAGAATCATCCTGACCATTCATTTAATAAACATCAATTAAGAAGAATATAAAAGTTTCTATACAAAATTTTTTATACACAGGAAACTTGAATTAAACATGGATTTTGGCAAAAAACTAAAACCTTGTGAGCATGAAATAATAAAAGAGGGGAATCGTGATGTTCTGAGGATTAATTGCTTTGGATGTCCTCACTTGCCCACAATAGAGAGCAGTTCAACTGGAATGGCATTGGTCATTGACAAATTAATTGAAGTACCTTCAGCATCAAAGATAGTATTAATGGAAAGAAGAAATTACGAATACAATTATGACCAAACTTCAATCCTAAAGGAAATCGCAAATCTGTACAAATATTTGATTAGGGAAAAGAATATCATAAATTTGTCATTAAACCAAGGCATAGGGGCATACTCTGAATTCTCCTCAGTAAACATTCAAAAGTTAATCATGAGTAATCTAAAGCAGGATCCTGTGGGAACTTATGTTGAAATAAAAAGATTGATTAGAGAGGAAAAGATAAAGTTAGAAAAAACAGAGTTTGTAAACGAGTCAAATATAAGAACGGATTACATGGAGCTGTTAACAAAACTTCTCAGATTGCTGGAAAACACAAAAATGATTTCATTGTCAAAAGAATATCTTGATGGGCATGAAGTAGGATCAAGGGAAATTTACAAGTATATTCTAAAGCCAACGCTAACCCCTGACTTCATGTTCACAAAAATAATGGCAACCCCTCCATTGAATGTTGATGAAATAGATTCGTACTCAATAAACGGGGAAACAGAAGTTAATATTTTCAGTGTACCTGGGGAAGTCCAGTACTTGTATCACCTGAACCCTCCCGAATTCAAACTTAGCGAGGATGAATATGAAATTCTTGATTTAGCAAAGAGTGCATTGGTAGAAAGCAAACCAAAAAAAGAGGATTTTGTGGATCCAACAAGAATGAGGCAAACATTCACAAACATCGGAAGAGACCTCATTCAGGAGTTATCCCAGCACAAGGGTGTTCAATTAAGTGATAAACAAATAGACAATCTTGCAAAGATCCTTGTAAGGTACACTGTTGGATTTGGGTTGATTGAGGTTCTTTTAGAAGACCCAAGAGTGCAGGATATAACTGTGAACGGACCAATCGGGGAAAACCCAATTTTCATAGTTCATCAGGATTACGACGAATGCATAACTAACATAATCCCAAACAAGGAAGATGGTGAGTCTTGGGCATCAAAGTTTAGAATTCTTTCAGGAAGGCCTTTGGATGAAGCAAATCCAATTTTAGACACGGAATTAGTAACTGAAAAAGCGAAGGCAAGGGTCTCTGTAATGAACAAACCTCTAAACCCAGTTGGTCTGGCATTTGCACTGAGAAGGCATAGAGACAAGCCATGGACATATCCTCTGTTCATAAAAAACAAAATGCTTAGCCCCCTTGCAGCAGGGCTTCTCAGTTTCCTCGTTGATGGAAATAGGACAATTTTATTTGCGGGAACAAGAAGTTCAGGTAAAACATCTATTTTGGGTTCAACACTGGTTGAAATTATGAGGAGATACAGAATTATAACTATAGAGGATACGCAAGAGCTACCAGTGGATGCATTGAGGAACCTAAATTATAACATCCAGCCAATGAAAGTTCGTTCCGCTCTAACAAAAACAACATCAGAGCTTAGCGCTGACGAGGGAATAAGAACAAGTTTAAGATTTGGGGACAGTGCATTGATAGTTGGAGAAATAAGATCTACAGAAGCTCCTGCACTATATGAAGCAATGAGAATTGGGGCATTATCAAATGTTGTAGCAGGAACGATTCATGGTGCAGATCCTTATGGAGTATTTGACAGGGTGGTAAATGACTTAAAAGTTCCAAGGACGAGTTTCAAGGCAACAGATATAATTGTAGTTTCAAATCCAATAAGATCTGCTGATGGGCTAACAAAAAACAGGCGGGTGCTTCAAATAACCGAGGTCAGAAAACACTGGGAAGATGATCCTTTAAGAGAAAGGGGTTTTGTGACATTAATGAAATATAACAGCAAAACAGATACTTTAGAACCAACGCAGGATCTGATCAATGGAGATTCAGAAATATTGAAGTCAATAGCTTCAAACATAAGAGAGTACGTAGGAAACTGGGATGCAGTCTGGGAAAATATATTGTTAAGGGCAAAAATAAAGGAAACTCTGGTCAGTTACTCTGAAAAAACGGAAATCCCTGAATTAATCGAGGCTGAATTTGTGATAAAAAGCAATGATGCATTTCACCAGATATCAAATGATGTAAAAGAAGAGGTTGGGCATCTTGATCCAAAAAGAGTATTTTTTGAATGGGAGGAATGGCTAAAAAGGAGCATCAAAAACAAAAGCATTCTGCAATCAAAATATATTTAAATTCTTATGAGAATACCTCTCTATGAAAAAAGGAATGATTTTGCTGATATTTTTGATTAGCATTCTAGTTGTGCAGGCAAGATCAGTAGATCAGTTGCTAAATAATCAAGAGAGTCACGAAATTCCAGGTTACAACCTAACATTGATAAGCATTTCAGCAAACAAGGATAATGTAGCAGTATGTGTGAACAATCAAAAGTATATAATGGGCAAAAATGAACCAAAAAAAATAGATGATATAAAGATAGAGTTAGTGAGAATCTACGAGAATTCTGCAGAAATAAAATTTGTATATTCAAATGATGAATTAACTTGTGGGGAGTCTTGTTCAAATGCAGCATGTTTCAGTCAACCGTCAAAAACTGCAGAAAGCGATGAAGAGCAGGAAAACACAACAAAAACGACAGTAACCGCGGAACAACCAGCTAAAAATAAATTTTCAAACTTAACTGTGGTCAGCATAGGACTTATGGTTCTGGCAATAATACTAGTGCTAATATTTTTCAGTAAAAAAAAGAGGTAATTTTATGGACGAAGAAACAAAGAAAATTCTAGATAAATACAAGTCTAAAATAAATAAAGATTTAAGTGAGATTGATGATTATCAGCCTCCGGAAAATTTCTCAGGGGAATACAAGGAATTTAAAAAAGACCTGCTGACAAAAAAAGTCTCGGCATATGAAACGTTGTGCAATTCATCTGAGAAGATGCTCAACATACAACCTAACAAAAAAGATTATGAAAAGCTAAATGAATCAATAGAAACAGCGCACTTAAACATAACCCCTACAGGAGCCTATAGTTTTTCAATAATAATTTCTCTTCTGATGTTTATCTTGCTCATTGTAATCAATGTATTTTCATTTGTAACATCAGGAGAAATAAACACAAATCTGATTTTGATAACTTTGGCGATATTGATAATTTTGATTTTCTCGATAAAATTGATAACAAACATTCCAAACTATCTTGCTTCCAGCTGGAGATTAAAGGCATCCAATCAGATGGTTCTTTGCATTTTGTACATAGTTATGTACATGAGGCACACTTCTAATCTGGAACTTGCAATAAAATTCGCGGCAGAGCATGTTGGAGATCCTTTAGCACTGGATTTGAGAAAAATATTCTGGGATGTTGAAACTGGAAGGTTCTCAACAATAAGGGAATCTTTAGACAATTACCTCGAAGGTTGGAGGGATCACTCACTGGAATTTGTGGAATCATTTCACCTAATAATGAGTTCATTGCAGGAACCTTCTGATGAAAGAAGGGTTATATTGCTGGAGAAAGCTTTGGATGTTATATTAAACAGAACTTATGAGAAGATGCTCCATTATTCTCAGGAACTAAAAAACCCAATAACAATAATAAACATGCTTGGAGTAGTTCTACCAATTTTGGGATTAGTAATCCTTCCATTGATAGGATCTTTAATGGGTGGCTCGTCACTAATCAAGCTAATCGTGATATTCCTGCTTTACAATCTTATACTCCCGGTATCAGTTTACCTATTTGGAATAAGCATACTGTCAAAAAAACCAACAGGATATTCTGATACAAAATTAATAGAAAAAGAGGAATACAGCAAATACAAGAATATAATTCTAAAAATAGGAAATACAAACCTGTTGATAGACCCCGCAATAATCTCTCTGTTCATATTTATGATTTTTCTCATAATTTCATTAGTTCCCTTAATCATGTATTCAACCGGAACTGATTTTGATTTCTTGGGTGCTAAATTTGTGGATTTTAGGCAGCAGAATGGAGGCTTCTGCGGGGCTGATCAAACCTGCTATGGTCCATTTGGTTCGGGGGCAGTGCTTCTTTCATTATTTCTTCCCTTAGGATTGGCCCTTGCATTATCCTTTTACTTTAGGGTAAGATCCAGTAAACTAATAAAATTAAACGACGAAACAAAAAAACTAGAGCTTGAATTTTCGGGAAGCCTATTCCAGCTTGGAAATAGAATAGGGGATGGAATTCCTATGGAGCTCGCATTCAGTGACGTAGCAGAAAATATGAGGGGAACTCCAACAGGAAATTTCTTCACGCTTGTTGCAAGGAATATTCAAAAGCTTGGAGCTGATGTAAAAAGGGCAATATTTGATCCAAGAATAGGAGCAATGTTGCAGTATCCTTCAAATCTGATCGAAAGTTCAATGAAAGTTCTGCTTGAAAGTTCAAGAAAGGGTCCAAATGTAGTTTCAAAATCATTAACCTCAATATCAACATATTTCGAAAGAATACATCAGGTAAATGAAAGGCTAAAGGATCTCCTGTCAGAAACCCTTTCATCAATGAAATCACAAATATCATTTCTGACTCCAATAATAGCAGGAATTGTCGTTGGAATTTCAACGATGATAGTGACAATTCTTGGAAGATTATCATTGCTGTTGCTTCAGTCATCAACACAGGGTAATGGAAGTGACGTCAGCCTAGGGGGACTGGAGGGATTAACAGGGCTATTTGAAATTCCCAGCATAATCCCAAATTATTACTTGCAGTTAATAATAGGAATTTATGTAATTGAAATTGTAATAATTTTAACTGCCCTGTCAAATAGTATCGAATCCGGAAATAAGGTTTCAGCAGAATATAGCATAAGCAAAAACTTATTATCATCTGGAATATTATATTTCATAATTTCCCTGTTCGTAACCTTAATATTCACAATGCTTGCAACAAACATAAAAATAGGATAAGATGAGAAAAGCAATCGCAACATCAGAGCTAATAATAATTATAGTAACAATTATATTGATAATAATTGTTTATATGATAATAACAAATGGACTGAAAAATGTTTTGGGATAAAAAAGGGGATTTCAAGTATGGAACGCTGGCAAAGATTATTCTGGTTCTCATAATAGGGGTAATAATAATTTATGCAACATACATGATTGCTGTAGGCTCAGGAAAAGGCGCTGATATTGCAGCATGCAAGGCATGGACAGTATTCCAGAGCTCAATAAAGGATCCTGCACTGGGAATTCCGCTAGCAAATTTCCAGAATCCATGCGTAACTTTTAAGGATACTGTTGAGGGAAATAAACTTGAAGTCTACAAAACATTGGCGGATACTATGCATGACACTTGGAAAATGTATGGGGAGGGAAAAGTCGATTTCTTCACAGATAGAGGATTGGGAAGCACAAGTTGTTTCATTGGTGATGAAATAAAAATAGGAAAAGCAGAATTGGAAGGAAATAAGATGGATATAGATGATTTTGAAAAATGGTTGAGCCACAATTTCCCCCCAAATGCAGATTATACTTACTCGGAATATTTCTTGGGGACCAAGGACGCAGAAATAGATTTTGGTTCGGGAAATATGGAAATAAATAAAGATGAAAAATTATACATAATATTTAGTGTAGAAAAAAGATTTCCAGAAACAATACAGGGAAAATTTGAAGTTCTTGGAAATGGGCTATGGAAAACAGGGTCCCTTCTTTTATTTGGAGGTGCAAAAATTGGAACCGCAACAACTCTCACAAGAGCACCAACGGGGGGAATGACAGTAGCAGGAAAGTTCTATGGAGGCGGGCAGTTTATGCCAAAAACAACAATTAAGGGGATGAATCTATTCACAGCAGGATTATTGATAGCGGGAACATTATCTTATACTGGATCAGACCAGAGCGTGATGATACCTTCAATAGCATTGCTAAAAGGGAATGAAGTAATAGACCAAAGTTGTGATTCAATACACTATAATCCTAAAAATAATCTTTTTGAAGGATTTTCTGGGGGAGATTTTGATGGAAAGGGAGCAGGAAGAACATTAGAAGATGAATAAAAAAGGAGTTTGGGGCTGGGAAGAAATAAGCAAACTTTTGTTGGTCATAATAATATTATTGGTAATTATTGGAATAATATTTTATTTAAAAGGAAGAGGATTTGAATTAATAGACAAGATAAACAATATATTCAGGTTTGGATGATGAAACAGGGAAAATTTGGAGTCGGGCAAATAGCAGGAATAGTCCTTATACTTCTCGTATTGGTAATCCTAATCATAAGTTTAACAGGATTGTATGGACAAACATTCAAGGATTCAATTAAAAAAATATTTGGAATACCTACAGAAGCAGAAGTGTATCATGAGAAAAATGTTAAGGCAGAAGTTTATTTTGATAGTTTATTAATCGACATCCAAAAATGCAAAAATTCAGACAAAAATAATTGTGGATGCGAGCTGGATTTAAGTGGATTTAGTACAAATCAGATAATAAGAACAAAAGACGCCCAGACTGAAATTCTTGACCTTGGAAATGTAAATGATAAAAGTATTTATGAAAAAGATGGAAGTATACTTACCAAATCAACAGATATAAAAAACATAGACTGCACTTATGATAAGAATCTGAAAAAAGTTGATGATAAAATAATGACAATATTCTTCATAAAAGATTATCCCGAAATAACTTACATTGATTCAAATTTTATAGACACAATCCTAAGAAGGGGTTTCCATATAGTAAAAATGTCCATGGACAGAGAACACCAGATGTACAAAAGCAATGAAGGAACATGCTGGCTACAGGAAACTGGTAAAGATATGCCAAGCTGTTATTAAAAATAGCAAGATTTATATAATAAAATAAAGGTAACTATAATATGAACAAAAAGGGTGCTGAACTCTCTATGAATGTTATAATAATCTCAATACTTGTCATTTTGGTATTATTGGTGCTTGCATTCTTTTTCTTGGGAGGCACTTCAAATCTGTTTAGTCAGATACAAAAGGTTGGACCAGATAATCTGGAGACGGCAACAAATGACTGCTTGAGTAAATGTCAGTTATCTCAAAGTTACACAAGCGATACTGCAAAAGTGAACTCGGGATATTGTAGAAGCACTTACAGTGTGGATTCAGACAGCGACGGAGTAGCAGATGAAAAGCATCATTGTTGGTCTAACATAATAAATGTTGATTGTCCTGGAGTCGACAGTTTCTGCGACTTTGAAGATGTAGAACAGATAGAATAAAATGAGCAAAGGATCTGCACTTCCCGTGGAAACAATAGCGGTAATAATTCTCATTCTTCTTGTTTTGGTAATCTTAGCAATAGCTTTCAGGGAACAAATAGCCCATTTATTTGGTTCTTTTGGGGGATTGGTCTCCCAAACAAGCGAAAGCGCAAATACTATAAATATAAACGACATAGGATAACTATGGATAAAAAAGCAGGCGTAACAATTGGTCTAAAGTTCATTATAGGATTGGTGATTGGAATTATTGTTCTCATTGTACTGCTAAACGTTGTTGATAAAGTTTTGATAAAAGAAGAAAAAGATCAATCAATAAATTATTTCAACTCATTAAATGAAGAAATTGAAAATCTTGCAATAAATAGTCAAACAACACAGATAATAAGTTTGAATAAAAATCAAATTCTGGTTTCTTTTAATAAGGTTGATAGAAACATTGAACTGGAATCTCCAACAGGAGAAAAACAAAGTTTTGGGCTAAAAAAACCAGCGGAATGTGAAAACTGCCTTTGTATTTGCAAAACAGCCAATAATAAATATCTTGAACCAAATGATTGCTCGGGAATAGACGATGTATGCTACAATCACAAAAGGCCAATAAATGATTACTATCTCTTCGCTCAGGGGTTAAAGGAGTTATCAATCAGAAAAACAGACTCAATAACACTAACATGACTGAAACAATCTTGAGGCAAACATTTGATGTGTTGATAATATTTGTAATAATTGGGATAGTATCATGGTTTGTTTATAGTTCATTAAAGGAAACAAAAACAGCCGAAAATTTTATGACAAATGAACTTGGGTTAGTGATAGACTCTGTCTCAATAAACAATGGTTTTCATGGAGGGTATAACCTCACGAGAGAGCATATAATTGAATCAAAAAACAACATTCTTACCACAAAAACCAAAGAGATTGACTACCCTGAAAAATACTATTCAATAGTTGGAATGGAGGAGTTTTCAATAAAATCTGATAAATATGAAATAAAATGAGCGAGGAAACTTCAGAACAAACAATATACTGGATTGCAAGAATAATGATAATATTTATAACAATCTCATTTCTCATAGTAATGATTGGAAAAGTATCAACAGGTAAAATTGAATCATTTGATACGCAAAATTATATTTTAAGCAATAAGATAGTTTTGAACTGCCTGAAGTATGACGATAGATTTGGATCCGTAGATGAATCTAAAATAAATAATGTCAATGAATGCGTAACTTCCAAATCTGGGTTGATAGTAAATTTAACATACAATGGAATTTCCAAGCAGAAAATAATCAATCCCAATCTGGCAGACAAGGAGAATTTTTGCTTTGATGAAGAAAGTTTTTATTGTAATAAGGAGAATTTTTTTGTTATTGTTTTTGATTCTGAAAAAGAATACGGTGGAAACTTGACAATAACTGAAATAAAATTAAGATGAAAAAAGGAAGCGAATCTGCACTGACAATGATAGCATCTGTATTGCTTCTCATAGTGGTTTTTATGGTATATTATTTCTTCTTCATATTAAGCAGCCCGAATGTAATAGAAATAAATGAAAATATTGAACACGGTGAAAACATCGCACTGATTAACTTCGTGAGATTAAATTATAATTTAATATTAAATTCAACAAGAAATAATGACTACGCCGAACTCGAAAAAGAATTCGCAAAATTACACTATCTTGGAGATTGTGTAAATCTTGATATCAATCGGGATGTGCTGAGGAAAAATGGCTGCCTGGTTGAAGAAAGATATGCTGTAAGGGGGGAGGCTCCAAGTCAGGCGACATTCAATAGAGATGTGCTGGCTGAAAGGGAAGAATTCACAATACAGATTCCAGATTATGATAATCAGATAATAGAAATAAAGTTGAGGATAAAAGATGAATAAAAAAGCAATAGCAACTCCTTTGTTCGCAATCTTTATATTTATAATTCTGTCAACATCCATATTCCTGATAAAGTCTCGGGAAGCAGGAGATATATCGGAGTTTTCAATAGGTAACACCCAGACGGGAATAATAAACTCCTATCTGCAGTCGGAAAAAGATTACTTGTTCTATGAAAAGCTGGTTGAATTTAATGAATACATATCAGTAAAAGAGTTTGCTGAAACACTCCCAGAAATTGACAGTTCATTTGATTTTAGGCAACATTTTTTAGGAATACTTGAAAAAAATCTTAAGGAATACAATCCAACAATAACGGTAAATCCTCAGTTAAACGCAGATTTTGGAAAAAAGTATTATTACGTGAACAATGAAAGATTAAATTTAACATATGAAAGAGAAATGTCAATCACGAAAGAACCAATAATAGACTTTGCCCATTTAGAAACCATAAAAGAGAATGGGAAATACAAGATAGGGGAAATCTTAAATGAAGATATGGAACCAGAAGAAATCTATGCGGATATAAAAATCAAGTACAAACCAATATTTTAAACCACAGAAATGTTTATAATAATTCTCAAATTAACCCATTCATGTTAAAATTAAGCTATGAGCAGATTCTAGAGAAAGTACAAATCTCAACAGGAAAACCAAAGTCAGAAATAGAGTTGTTGGTTGAGAAAAAACAAAAACAATTATCAGATTTGATTTCAAAGGAAGGGGCAGCACATATAATAGCAAACGAGCTTAATGTAAGGCTATTTGACAACCTTCAGAAAAGGTACAAAATTAAGGACCTGATTTCTGGAATGAATTCAATAGAAGTCATGGTAAATGTATCTCAGATTTATGGAATAAGAGAATATAGCAAAAATGGAAGAGAAGGCAGAGTGGCAAATATAATGGTTGGAGATGAAACTGGAGCATGTAGGGCAGTATTATGGGATAATAATCTAATATCAAAGCTGGAAAAGAAGGAGATAAGCGAAAACCAAACAATTCTTGTAAAAAATGCGTATATACGGGAGAATAATGGTTTCAAGGAAATACATCTTGGCGCAAGGGCTGAAATAGAAAAAACAGATGAAATAGTTGAATTCAACTACCAAAGGCAGACAGAAACAAAAAAAATAGCATCTTTAAATGAAAAAGAATTTACTTCAATAGAAGGAACAGTAGTTCAGGTGTTTGAACCGCGATTCTACAATGCATGTCCTGAATGCAGAAAGAAGGTAAATGAAGAAAATAAATGTGAAACTCATGGTTCAATAATTTCAAAGGAAACCCCAATTGTAAACATTTATTTGGATGATGGAACTGAAAACATAAGGTTGGTTTTATTCAATGAAAACGCAAACAAGCTTGTAAATAGCATAGAAACATTAAAAAACCCTGATGATTTCAGAGACGAAGTGCTAGGTAAGCAGATAAGGGCAACTGGAAAGGTTGTCAGAAATGATATGTTTGACCGGAATGAGTTTATGGTTAATTCGTTGGAGGAGTTAAACCCTGAGGAAATGATTTCAAAATGAAAAAGATACACACAAGAGAAAAAAGGAAGTTAGGTTTATCCCACAACAGAAGCCATAAAAAAAGGGTAAAAACGAATAAACCAAAGACGTTCAAGACAGAGGCATCAGCCAAAAAATATGCTGAATTCCTTGGGTTAAAAAGTTATGACATAACCAATCTTAAAATAGGTCACAAGAAGAAATTAAAGGTTGTTTCCAAATAAAGCATATCCTCAAATATATATTTTCTATTTGGTGTCCTGCGGACAACCGCGCGCGCCACATTTATAAACATTTTAACATTATTAACAATAATTGAAAAAAATCCGATAAGGAAAGGAGGTAAGAAAAATGCTGAAAGCAACTGGTTCTACAAACAGACCTATACAAGAGTACAAAATCTCAAATTGGAGGGTTTCAATCTGGGAAAATGTAAAAGAAATAGATGAAGCGTCAAAAGTAACCTACAAGACAGTAAGCCTGTCAAGAAGCTTCAAGAAGAAAAAAGAAGATATATGGAGAAATGAAGTGATAAACAACATAAGAAGGCAGGATCTGGCAAAGCTTAGGCTTATTTTAAACAAGGCTGAGGAATACTTGTTCTTTGATAACAAAGGGGAGGAGGAAGATGAGTAAAGAAAAGAAAGAATTCGCAATCGAAGATTTACCGGGGGTGGGAGCAGCTACGGCGGAGAAGCTCAGGGATTCGGGATACAATGATCTAATGTCAATAGCTGTTGCAACACCAGCAGAAATAGTTGAGTTATGTGGAATGGGGGATGCAACTGCAAAAAGAGTTATTCAGGTAGCAAGAACAAAACTCGATATGGGTTTTGAAACTGGCGAAGATATTCTCAAAAAGAGAGAAATGGTTGAAAAAATAACAACCGGTTGTAAGTCGTTTGATGCAATATTGGGAGGAGGATTTGAAACAGGCTCCATATCGGAATGTTTTGGTGAATTTGGCTCTTCAAAAACTCAGATAGCACATATGCTTGCAGTGAATGTTCATATGCCGAAAGAAAAAGGAGGGAATGAAGGAATGACTGTTTTTATAGATGGTGAATCAACATTCCGTCCAGAAAGAATAAAACAGTTTGCAGAAGGTGTGGGGATGGATCCTCTAGAAGCATTAAAGAGTATAAGGGTAGCAAGAGCATTTAATTCAGATCATCAAATGCTGCTTGCAGAAAAAGTTGAAGATCTAATCAAAGAAGGGCTACCAATAAAGCTCATAGTTGTTGACTCTTTGACAGCTCACTTCAGAGCAGATTTTTCTGGAAGAGGACAACTAGCAGATCGTCAACAGAAACTAAACAAACATATGCATACATTGATGAGAATAGCAGCAAAATATAATATATGTGTGTATGTTACAAATCAGGTCATGGCAAAGCCAGATACCTTCTTCGGAGATCCTACTACAGCAATAGGGGGGAATATAGTAGGGCATAATTCACAGACAAGACTCTATCTAAGAAAGGGCAAGAAAGGCTCGAGAGTAGCGAAGCTTATTGATTCTCCACATATGCCTGATGCTGAAGCGGCATTCATGGTAACAGAAAAAGGCCTGGAAGAGGTAAAATAATTTTTTCTTTTTTAGATTAATTTTTAAGATATTCAAATTGTACTTTCTCAAAAAGATCCTGTATGCTTAATTTTTTAAATTCTGAGGCACAAATATAATCCATATTATCTTCCATAACAAATTCTGGAACTATTTTTAAAGCTCTTTCATAAATTTTCCTTACTTCCTCAAACTGATTCATATTCTTAGGATGAATTGAATCATAACCATATTCAAGAAATATCCCGATGGAAGATTCAGTCAAAACTTCAATTCCTTTCATAAAAGACTCACCAAGATAATAATCAAAATTTTCAAAATCTTTAGGATTACTTTCGGCAATATCCAATATTCTGCCACAAAGTTCCATCCTTTGTTCAAATGCCTTTCTTCCATAAGATAGGACATCATTCATAAAAAAATTAATTGGATTATAAGTTCTGGATTCATTCCCTAAGATTTCATAAAGATTGGCTAAATAACTACGAGCAAGTAATGTATCGACCCCGAAATGCGCTACATCCAATCCATTATAAATATCTTCATCACCTACTCTATTTAATCGTTCTCCAGTATTTTCCACAGTTTTATTCCTAGTATCTAACCAAGTAGGATCAACATATGTTATCAAAATCTCCTGACACTTGTCGTCTTCTGTAATTGTAAAAACTTGATTCCATGCATGGGGAAGTGCTAAAGAATGTCCAGTATCATCTGGAGAATACCACCTCATATAAGTATTTCTTAGGTTTGGATTCAAATCTTTCAAAATTTCAAATACGGCAGAATTTACACCTGCATAATTTCTACATATTCCTCCGCCATCAAAGAATATCTTGTCTTTTGTTGAATTATCTACATCTCTAGCTTTATCATTTCTTCTGTCTACCTTTTCATTAAGAAATAATTCTTCTACTAATGTAGAATAAAGCAATGTGGGATCTTTGGAAATTTCCTTTTCCTCCTCACTTATCATATTGTTATCATAATCTAATTTGTGGGCTACAATTTTGCCACTCAACATAATGGTGTCGTGGATTGACAATTTTCTCAAATCATCTTGTGAAAAACCCAATTCCTCAGCAACTGAAATAACTTCCGCTTTAAATCCATTATAATCTCCTATATCTGCTTTTCTTATCGGATCATTTATACCGCTCTCTGCCAAATGAGGGTTTAGTATAGACAAACTCAATTCATTAAGAGAATAAGTACCTAAAACATAAGCTTCAAGCATTTTATCATTTAAAGTCAATTTTTCTTGTGCGGGAACAGGGGAATATTGCTGAAATGGAATCAATCTCGCTTCAAGTGGCAAATGAGAATTATCATGCTCTTGTTTCTGCACCAGTTTCCCGACTGAAGAACATCCAGTAGATAAATATCCAGCTACTAAAGCTGCACCTACAAAATTCAGACATTTTCTCCATGGTAACGTTTTCATTTTAACACAAACTCAACAATCATAAATAGTTTATAAACCTTTCCATTATTAACCACTAAGAAGTCATTACATATAAAATAAAATTTTAAACGTCCCTGCGAGGAATTGAACCCCGATTTCCAGTTCCGCAAACTGATGTACTATCCATTATACGACAGGGACAACTATTGTTATTATTTACGGTAAACTTTATAAATACTGGATTTAAAACCTTTTTATGGGAGAAAAAAGTTCTAAGTCAGAGGGTTTTGTAAAATTCACGTGTCCAAACTGTCTCAAATCAGAAATTAAAAGATCTATCCATGAGAGAGCTACGGGTGCAAAATATACTTGTAAGAGTTGTGGATTTTCAGGACCTAACTAAAAATGGCTAATGTAATTATAACTTTTAAAATAATGCCTGAGTCTCTAGAAGTTGATTTGAACAAGCTGGAGAAAGAAGTAAAGGAATTAATAAGCAAATATGGTGAAGTTGGAAGAGTAGAAAGGGAAAAAGTTGCATTTGGCCTCGAAGCATTAAATTTCATTGTAATCTATGATGAAAAAAAAGGTTCTCCGGACTTTCTTGAAGATAACGTAAGAAATGTTGAAGGAGTTATGTCTGCAGAAGTAACTGATGTAAGAAGACAGATAGGTTAATTATTTAAAATAAGGGTTCTTAATTAAACTAATGGAAAATCCTCTGAGTGAAGATCAAATAACTGAACTCAATGAAATAATAAGATTGCCGAAAGATCAGCAGCAAAAAAAATTACAGGCATTTCTTTCCAGGCTTTCACAAGAGCAGATTGAATTTCTCAAAAAAAGCCAGCAACAGCAATGCTTATTTTGTTCAATTGTAAGCTGGGATAATCCCCAGTACAGAATATACGAAGATGTTAATTTCATAGGAATACTCGACATAAATCCTGCAACAAAGGGGCACATCATAATAATTCCCAAAAAACATGTGAGGTTCATAAATGAAGTTGAAGCCGACTACTCAAAGCCAATAAAAAAGATAATCAACAAATTGTATGAAATTTTGCAATGCGACACTTCAGTTGTGATAAACAACGGGGAATTGGCAGGGCAGAAATTACCTCATGCTTCAATACACATAATCCCAAGATACGAAAACGATAAGGTCAGCATAACCTGGACATCAGAAAAGGTAAATGAGGACGAATTAAAACTACTTTCTCAAAAACTAAGAATCGAAAAAGACGTGCAAAAGGATATTCCTGAAAAGGTCGAGGAAATTAAAGATTATTACGAGGAAGAAAGAATAGCTTAAAACAAAATACTTCCAAATATAAGGCTGAATAAGACCCCTAAGAATATTGCTGGAATAAAGGGGATTCCCTCTTTGACCAAAACTTCCTTTATCTTGAATTTCTTCAACAAACTAATCTGTTCCTTTGTAACTCCTGGGCTTTTCTTGGAGTAGATTAATTTCTTTCTGTATTTAATATCATCCACTATCCAATCTCCTTCCGTTAGTTTATTAACATTTATTCTGTAAGTAAGTATCTTCTTCTCAACCTCTTTCGTAAGCGTTATCAAATAAGGATAAACTAAAATTATCAGGGAGAGTAATAACAACAATATTCTCAGCTCATATCTGAAGAACATTGACAAAACAATAAACAGGACAGATACCAAAAGAAAAGACCTGTTTAATTTAAAATAAATTTTTATCTTTTTCTTAAAATACAAATAAAATATATAACCCATTCCATAAATAAATCCGAAGATCAAAACATTTACAAGAATTATCAGAAGAAAATTCATGCTCAAGTGAGGGTTCAAAAAGGTTATTTCCCTTGGAAAATAAGGCAGTGCAATCCCAATTGCCATAAATAATTTTGCATCTCCGCCGCCCCATTGTCTTGTGTAATACATAACCAGACTAATCCCCAAGAACACGGCAAATCCAGTTAAACTGCTAAGAATAATGCTCCAATCCTTTGCAGATAATGCATATAGTAATTTAAACAAAACCGCAACCGCAATCAAACCTATGCTTAACTCATCAGGAACTTCCCTTGTCTTGATATCAATCAAACTTGAGATAAATAGAATCAGAATTACAACCAAAGCCAAAATCAGGTCAAACATAATATTTTTAACGATTTCCAATATAAAAGACTTATGATATCAATAATTGGCGCGGGACCTGCAGGATCTTATCTGGCATCTTTGCTGGAAGGCGATGTAAGAATCTTCGACTACAAGGAAGAGATAGGTAGGCCAATCCAATGTACGGGAGTTCTGACAAATGGGTTTCAAAGTTACATAAAAGAAAAGAAGTTCATCGATAACAAAATATACAATATTGAATTAAATTCTAAAAATAATAAACACACAGTAAAACTAAAGAAGCCGGAGTTTATAATAGACAGGCATAAGTATGACAATTATTTGCTGGAAAATGCGATTGACAGAGGAGTAAAGTTCTATCCTAAACACATGCTAAAAAACTTTTCAAGAAACAAAATTAATTTTACAAATTCAAAATCATACAGAACAGATATAATGGTTGGGGCGGATGGTCCAGTATCAAAAGTAAACAAAATAGCAGGAATTCAGAACAAAAAATATTGGATTGCAAAGCAGATAAAAGTAAAATACAAAACAGATCCACACACCTACAGGGTATTTTTTGACATCCCCGATTTCTTTTCATGGGTGGTTCCAGAAAATGAGAACATAGCAAGAATTGGTTGTGCATCCTCAAAAAATGTAAATAATCATTTCAAGAACTTAATAAAAAAACTTAATGTAAAAGAAAAAAATATAATTGAACATCAAGGTGCGCTAATACCTAAATATCATCCATTGCAAAAATATTCAAAGGATAATGTTTACCTGATTGGCGACGCCGCCTCACAGGTAAAAAGCATTTCCGGAGGAGGTTTGTTACCAAGCATAAGGGCGGGGAACGCTTTAGCAAATGCACTGAATAACAACAAAAGCTACCATTCTGAACTAAGTGATTTAAGAAGAACATTAAATCTAAACTATCTTACAAGAAAATTTCTGAACAATCTGACAGAAAAGGATTATGACACACTAATAAATATTCTAAAACAGTATAAATTAGATAAATTAGACAGGGATGATTTAAATATTTCAGACTTCGTAAAACCCAAATTAATATCATTTTCCCTGAAAACAATTATGCGAAATTTTAGTTAAATTTATAAAGAAATTCCTACTATAAATATTAACAATCTCATGAGGTGAAATTAATGTATAGAAAAATAAAAAAGGAGCACATCTTCATTTTTTTGGTTTTATTCTCTGGTTTAGTTTTGATAAATTACTTTTTGCCTGATGCATACACAGGATATGCATCACTAAATACCTGTTCAGACCAAGGCTATGAATGCTGTAATGTTAATGAAGGCGAGGGAGTTTATCATTTTTCTTTGGATGAATCTTGCCCTCAAAGTCAGGAGTGCTGGAATTCCTGCCCAACTAAATCTACTAATCAGATTACTGGAAATTCTATTTTTACCTCAACATGGGATTGGATTAATTCTATATTTACAAAAGAAACAATTGGAGTGGGAGCATGGAACAATGCGCCTGTAGGAACAATATTTGTAACATCCGATGTTTACCCTGGAAATTTAATAGGAATATCTGGTGCAGATGCAATATGTTCACAACATGCAACAAATGCAGATTTATCTGGAACATGGAGGGCATTAATAGGAGATGAAGATAATGCTTTACAAAATAGGCTAAAAGATGGCTGGGCAACAGACTCTTTTCCATTCGATGTAACTCAAGATTATTATAATAATAAAAAGTTTTTCAGAGACAAAATAGCAGACAATAATATTAAATTAATGGGTTGGAATTATGATGGAAGAAATTATCAGTATGATAATTCCGGATTAGATTTCCAATTATCTTATGATGAGTTCGGTGAAACAATACAAGGTGAATGTACTACTTGGACTGGAAAAAGTAGAGAAATTAATGGTGCAGAATCAGAATATTGTGCATTAAACAGAGGTTCATGGTTAAGCTCCCAATCTGCGGATTATGGTTCGGTGGGTAGTTGTTCAGACATATCAAGAAGGATGTGGTATGGAAGTGACGATACAGCATCATGTAATAACGAATACAGATTATATTGTATAAAAATAAGGGATGCTGCACAAAATCAACCTTCACCCAAAGGATCACCAGAAATATCAATAAGCGGCAATGCCTTAACAGAGGGAGAGTTAATATTTTCAACTCCCGTTAATGTGGCTCAATCAAAATCATTCTGGATAAATAATGCTGGAACTGAAACAATAGAGATTTACAATATAATGACAGATAGTAGGGATTATACAAATGAAAATGAAGTAATAACTCAAATTCAGATAAAGAAAGATGATGTTAATCTAAAATTAATAGATAATCCAAAACTGTACCGTGAGACTATATTTAGTAATCCAAAACCAACAATTAATTCTGGGGGGAGGCTATATGTAGGAATAATATGTAACCCAAGTGCAGTAAGAGACTACACGGGGGACCTAGTAATACTATACAACGAAAATCAGAGAAAAAGAGTGCCTTACACATGTACTGGAGAGAGTGATACACATGATGCAGGCGGTTCTGCAGGAATTCAGTTAAGCACCACAAGCTTATCATTTGAATCAGAAGTAAACATACCTCAGATAAAAACAGCAACAATAACTAACAATGCCGAAAGCCCAATAACAATAAATAACATAAATTTAGGCTTAAGAAATTATTTGAGCAATGCAGATCCTGAACAAAATTTCGAAGTAATAACATCTATTAAAATAGGAAACATAGAAGTGAGTTACACTGAATCTGAATACAATAACCAAATAAGAACAACAAGCTATATTTACAGATATAGGCTGAACTCTCCTGTAAGAATTGCATCGGGATCATCAAAAACACTGGAAGTAACATTTACTCCGGACGCAGCACTGTCTGCAGGATTCTACAGTGGAAGAATAAATATTTACACAAGTGCAAGGACTGAACCGTATACTATAAACTATGAAGGTAGTGGACAAGAGCCCGAAGGATCACCAGAAATATCAATAAGCGGCAATGCCTTAACAGAGGGAGAGTTAATATTTTCAACTCCCGTTAATGTAGCTCAGCCAAAATCATTCTATGTAAACAATAAGGGAGATTCTGATTTAGTAATATCCAATGTAAGAACAGATGCAAGAGGTTACTCAATTGTAGCAAATGGTGAAAATGGAAACATTGAAGTGATAAAACAAATTGAAGTTATAGATAATAACCTTCCTTCAAACAGTAAAACTATCCGTCCTAATGCGACACAGTCATATAGCAGTTCATCATTCCAAAGCAATATAGTGATTCCACAAAATGATGATTTGATAATCAAGGTAACATGTCAACCAAATGCAGCTCAGCCACACCCCGGACAGATTCTAATAACTTACAATGAAGGTAGAACAGAAAGAGTATCTTACAACTGTCGGGGAATTGAAGCAGATGAAAATCATCTTGTATGCGTTAATAATGCTTGCGTCTCAACATCTGGTGCTGGAGAAAATGAATGTCAAACAGACTCTGATTGCACATCTGAAGTTACAAAACCATCCAATTTCAATGCAGTGCTCAGTGGAAATAGAGTTTCACTAAGTTGGAAATATATTGTAAATGGTATTGATTTATGTAAGTATAATGGAGCTCCTGGTCCTGCAGTAGTTGCCAATCAAATTACTGGAAACACCGTAGCAGAAAATGTTGGAAACTTCTTTACCAATTTATGGAATTCAATATTTGGAACAACCATAGGACAAAGACAGGATGATGCTGGGGCAGTTTCTTTTGAAATACAGAGGAATGATGTAAATGGGAACAATGACAAGACAATAACATCAAATATTGCTTCAAGATGTAGTTACATTGACGCCCTTGATCAGAATGGAAGATATAAATACAGAATAAAAACAATAGTTGGAACATCAGAGAGCGAATGGACAGCATACACAAGCGAAAAAGTTCTTGACAGTTGCCTAAGGGAAGATGGACAGCCATATTGCGTTGATCAAGGAAATAGCCCGGAGTATTGCAGTGAAAATGGACAGATTATAAATAAGGCATCAATATGTGGATGCCCTGTAGGAAAAGTTGCACAGGGAGATGAATGTATTCTCCTTACAGAAGATTGCACAGGATTGACAAATGATAGGAATAACAATGGAATAATTTCCGCATTTGAGTGTAAACAATATTCAATACAGGTGGATGATGTAATCCCTGAAGATGAATCAGTTTATACCTACTCTCAAACAAACTTTGATTGCGAATACACTTTACTTGACCAAAACGATGAGGAAGCAAGCACAATTCAATTGCAAAGGGGAGCATTAAACTGCTTTGAGGGAGTCATAATAAACAATGAAAATGAATATGAATGTGAAGAAAGCAGATTAGGTTCAAGCAAAATTGAATTCACTGATTGTTATGTTGGTGAAGAAGAAAATGACTTCGTGCAGGAAATGTGCAGAGTCTCTGCATTGTGCCTGGGAAATTCACTTTCAGTTGATATAGAAGCCTCAAAGTATGATTACTGTGAGAATACTGACGATAACGAAGTATCAGTTGAATTATCAAATGTTGAAGTTGATTACGATGATGAAATAGTGGAAATAACTGGAGAAATAGAGGCAATTTTAGACGAAGATGAAACATTTGAAATAAAAGCGGCGTTGATAGACTTAACAAATGGAAATATAGAATCTGAAGAATCAACAACATTGGATTATGTATTTGATGAGGGAACGCAGGACTTTGATATTGAATTGGAAATACCTTCAAACCTAAATGGAAACTACTATCTGTTCATTAAAGCATATCCAGAAAATGCTGAATCTTCAACATGTATAGAATACATCCATACAGAACCAATTGAACTGGAAGGGGATGACGATCTAATCGATAATGATGAAGATGGATACCCTGCAGATGAGGATTGTAATGACAATAATGAGTTCATAAATCCAGGGGTAGCGGAGACAGGAACGCTGTGCGAAGACCTAGTGGACAACAATTGTAATGAATTGATAGACGATGCAGATTCACAATGCCTAACGACATGTAACGAAGGGCAGATAGGAACCTGTACAGTTGAGGGAATGTATGGGGCATGCTCAATAGGGGAGAGAACATGCATTTCAAATGGAGTATGGGGAGAATGTATTCAGACAACATTCCCTTCAGATGAAATATGTAATGACAATACAGACAACAATTGTAACGGACAAATTGATGAGAGCTGTGGAATAGGCAGTGTAGATTCTGATAATGATGGATTGCTTGACTCTTGGGAGTTGCAGTACTTTGGAAATCTATTCCAGGGACCAAATGACGACTTTGATAATGATGGGTCCTCAAATGTAAAGGAATACAACAAAAATACAAATCCAACGGATCCTAAGAGCAAACCAGTTGGAGGGTCAAGCTTGACATGGTTATGGATATTATTAATTGTAATATTTATATTAGCAATAGTGATAATTTTTAGAAGATCTGTTTTTGGTTTCTTTGGGAATATATTCCATAAAAAATCAAAAATGTCTAACGAAGAAGTCGATCCGAGATTAAGGTCCTATGTAAGTTCCGCATTGGCAAAAGGATTTACAAAGCAACAGGTGAAGCAGGCTTTAGTATCAAAAGGGTGGAATAGTAAGGATATAGACAAAGTATTAAGATAAACTTTAAATACTTCTTTTCTTCTTTTAGTTTCATGAAAAAAGAAGTGATGGTTCTGCTCGTCATAGGTTTGATTTTATTCTCCCCAGTTGTTAGTGCATTTAGTTTCAACGATGTAATAACAAGCATAAGTGACTTCTTCAAAAACTTATTTGGACAAAAAGTTGGGGAAGATTTATCCTTAAAGAGCGATATAGGTGGGAAAGAAGAATTAAGCAACAAAGAAATTCCAAGCAAGGATGCTTTCCCTGCTGAAAATCCTAATGGGGAGGGGATACCCAATCCAGAAGAACAGAGTCATCTTGCATGTGCAAGTAATTCATGCATTTCAGTCTTGGGAGAAGGAGAAGATGAATGTGAATCAAATGAAGATTGTGTAGAAGATACCCCTATAATTGATGCACAACAAGCAAATGTAGGATTAGAATGTACCTCTGGGGAAATAAGATCAAGAGAATGTGGAGATTACAACACTGGAGTATGTCAATATGGAACCCAATCACAAACATGCGGAGACAATGGAAAATGGCCATTATTTTGGAAGAAATGTGAAGGAAATACAGATCCCCAAGAAAAAGACGAGGATGGAGATCCGGAAGAACAAACTTGTGATGATGGGCTGGATAATGACTGCGATAAATCAACAAGTTTAGCTGACTGTGATGATATGGACTGCTATGATGCAAACAATTGCAATGAAAATATATGTGACAATGCAATTGATGATGATTCAGACGGGATAGTTGACTGCCTTGATTTAAGCTGTAATGATTGCCAAAGCAGTAAAAAATTATCACTAACAGAACTAGAAGTTCCTGAAGAAGTAATATATACCAATCAAAAATTAGAAAATGCATTATGCAAATATAATCCTTTGGAAAATGAAGACACAGCTTCAGTGTCAAACTGCATCCGTTTAAAAGTCATGGAGACAGAATGCACATCCAAGGGAGTTGATGCGGTAAATAATGCAGTAATTTTTTCTGATTGTGGGATAGGAGAAGAAATTGGGGAGCAACAAGTTACATGCTACATTGACGAGGAAAAATGTGCTTTCATAGAATCACCTATAACCTCTCTTATTACAGTCTCGGAATTTACAACATGTAATCTTGATGGTGAAACTATTGGTGAAGTAAATGCCGAGTTAGTTCAGAATTTTGAAATAAATTATCCATCTGAAAATGATGAGTTTGAAATTTCACAAGAGTTGGATGTTGAAGTGGGATTTAGTAATCAAGACCAAGAAAATAATGAATTCACATTGGAAGCTCAAATTTTAAGCAAAGATAACTATTATGAAGTCGCCTATGCATTAACAGATGAGGAAGTGGAGTACCTTGAAACTGCAACAATACTCATTGAAAATTTAACAATTCCTGATGTAGAAGAAGGAGAATATGCATTTTATGTAAAAATATACAAAACAAACAATGAAAACGAATTGTGTACGTCAAAAGGAATCAGTATAAATATAATTCAACCACTGGAAACTGAATTGCCCCCTCCAGAAGAGGAAATCGTAGACCAGCAAATAGAGGACGATACCTTATTCCAAACAATCGGAACTGAGGAGCAGACATCAGGTGGAGGAGGCCAGCTTGGCTTGGATTATAATGAAAATGTTCGGGATACCTTAAATGATGGTGAAAGTACTCTAACAATAATAATTGTAGTATTAATTGTATTAATAATCTCAGCAGGAACAATGTTATTTGTATTCAGGAAGAAAATATTTGGAAAATCTTCAAAACAATCAGTAACAAATTATGAAATGAATGAAAAAAATCAAAATATGATTAAAAATTACATTCAGGAAGCAAAGACAAAAGGGATGAATCCTCACGAAATAAAAGAAGCCCTAATCAAATCTGGATGGAGAGAAGACGACATAAACAGGCTCTTATAAAAACCTTTAAATATTCATTATCTAACTTATATGTATGAAAAGATCACAGACAGAAGCATCAAGCATAGCTACATTCATATTTCTAATGGCACTTTTCATAGTTATTTATATTCTACTTATACCTCCTACAGACAGGGACGAATTGCTTGGAACAAATTCAACAAGTAATGAAGGAACAAACGAAATAGATAGCGAGATTTTATTGGAGCAGGAACCGGGTAAGTTAAAAATAACTGATGAGGATTCAATAATTCACGAAATTTCATCAATAAACTTGTATCAGAAAGAGGAGCCTTTGATTAAGGATCTTGCAAATACACTCTACCTTGAAAAAAGTTTAACAACACAAACAAAAAGAAATCTGATTTTCAATGCGGATGACATGGAAAACCTTGAAAGGGTTACACTTGTGTTTGTAGTCTTGGAGGGTAAGGGAAACCTGATTATAAACCTTAATGGCATCGATGTTTACAACTCATATTCAACAGGGCTGGTAAATATAATTCTGCCTAAAGATTTATTACTCGAAGCAAATACTTTGAAATTCTCTGTATCATCTCCAATAATATTTGGCAAAAATAGGTACACTCTATCAAGTGTAAAAGTAAGAGAAAGCTATGAATTGACAAATACTCGGGAAACAAGAAGAATAGAGATATCCGACCAAGAAACTGGCAATGTTGAGCTAAGATATTTAATATATTGCAACAAGAATGAAGGTGCAAGATTAAGGATATTCATGAACGAGGAAGAAGTAAACAATGAAATAATCTCATGTAGCTCTGTTGAAAGAAAAATTGAAATTAACAAGGAAAATTTAGTTTCTGGAGAAAATGAGGTAATGTTTGAAATAGATAAAGGGGATTATCTGTTTAATAGAATAGAGCTTGAAACCGAAACAAATACAGATGGATATGTAAGTTATAAGTTTCCTATAACTAAAGACCAGTACAATAACATTCTCGATGAAAATTTGGACGTCGTGTTTTATTTGGATTTCAACGACCGAGAAACTAAACGGGCAACAATAAGCGTAAATGGAAATGAATTTACAATAGATACCAGTAATGTTGATTACGAAAGAGATATATCGGGGTTATTAGAGGAAGGAACAAACTTCATAAGAATATACCCTGAAGTGGAATTCAACATAGATTTATTAAGAATAAAATTAGAATAAATTCTGAATATGGGAAAAAAAGAGGGTGAAGCAACTAACATAGTTAATGTGATCAAAGATTTTAAAAGTTCGGAGATAGTTGGTAAAGTTTTTAAGAATACAATAACTATACTGGGAATCTTGGCATTTCTCCTTATAATTACAATGATTATATCTTTAATGACCCAATCTGGAATATTTGGGTTCATTTATGTTCAAGCAACAGAACCGATCCTTAACACAGGAATAGGAAGTGCACTAAAAAGTATTGGTGCAACGCTGCAGATATTCGTCAGCGGAGAAAAGCAGGCACAATTGATTGAATCATACTCTTGGAAATCGAGTATAGATGAAAACTCTAAAAATGATTATGTAGGAATAGAAATAACAAGGTTTGAACCTAAACTAAAAACTATATCCACTGAAAGATTGTCTGATGAAATAGAAGCGACAGCAGAAATAACTGCATTCACAGTTGAGCAGGCAGAAGTTCAATTTTATTGTTCAACAGACGACGATAAAGAGGGGATAGTTGATCCTGAATTTGCTCTCTTGGAAAAAGATAACATAAATTACCTTACTATAAGCTGTTTATACACAAAAGATTCCTTCAAGATAAGCGAGAATAAGAACATAGACTCTCACAGAATAAAATTCGGAGTGGAATATGAATTCACAACTAATTCATACCTTCCAATATACTCAATAAGAAGCGATATTCTAAAGGAAAATGAAAGGGAATCTTTATTCAAAGATATAAAGGACATAGACAACACCTATCTGACAGAATCCAAATACACAAAAGGACCTGTGGAAGTTATACTAAGATCATTCTACACTCAGCCACTAACGGAAAAGGGACCTTCGGGAAATAATGGTAGGTATATATTAGATTTAAAGATTGAAGATCCGAGTGCAACAACAACAGGGAATTTAAAGGAAATAATAGAGATAGATATTTTAACAACAAGTGAAATAAACATCCAGTCTCTTGACCTGACATACATTGGAGAAGAAGAGGGGGGTGTTGGAAGATATAAACTAAACGCCGGAAAAATAAATGAATTAAACGAGATATGTAAAAAATCAAGTTTTCTCCAAGGATTATATCTGGACGAGGATTGCTGGAGAAACGGAGATCTTCAAATGAGCTTTAGATTCAATGTAAATCCTAGTGAGAAATTAGAAGAGGGATTCATAGGAGCAAGAGTAAAGTATATATATCAAGATGAGAGACAATCAAGCATAACTTTCCTAAATACATAAAATGAAAAAGACAATAATTTTGGTTGCATTGTTGATATTTCTTACAGCCTGTACTGGACTAAATTCAAGGAGCACAACTTCTGGAACCCCTGATGGAATAAAAATCTCATTTCTTGAACTTCAGCCAAGAGATGAATTAAGGATTGGTGAAACATTTGATATTGGTTTGGAAATTGAAAATAAGGCTGACTGTGATGTGGCCGGACAAGTATGTGTAAGGGATTTGTTCACCTCATCAATATCAGGAGTCCAAGATCAATGTCAGGAATTTGAATTAAGAAAAAAGGATATAACTGCGGACTCAAAGAAAATATATTTCACAGACAATGTATATAATTCCGCAATAGGGGACTTGAAATCAACAATAATAGCGACCGCAAGTTACTCATGCAATGTCCAATTAAACCCTCAGTTATGTATAAAATCATCAATTGATGATGAATCATTCTGCAAAAACAGGGAAACACTATCCCAAAACACCTTGGGATTAAAAACAGCTCCAATAACAATAACCCAAATAGATAAACTATTGATTCCCCAGTCAAACAACGTAAAAATGGAGGTTACCTTGCATTTAAGAAAAATGTCTGAAGGAGAATTGGAAGGTCCACTAGGTATAGCTTTAACATACGAAGGCCATGGAAATTTACAGTGTAGGAATATAGATAACTTATTATGGGAGGAAAAAGACACCGAAAAGATTATTAAATGCGAGATACCATTAAATGTAAAGGACGTAGAAGACAACCCTTTGATAATAAATTTAAATTACAATTACAAGAACTCGGAAACAAAACAGGTTCAAATAATAAAAGAAGGTGATATATGATGAAAAAAATGTTATTGGTGTTATTTTTTGCTTCTCTTCTAATACTATCAGGATGTGAAAAAGAAGATAGTTCAAATACCCTTATAACCTCATTTTATGGGGGAAATGAAGGAGTGAGCATAGAATTTAAAGAAATTGCACCGCCTGACCAGATAAATCAAGGTGAAGAAATTCCTGTCGCAGTTCTGCTAAGAAATAAAGGGGAGTACAACATTCTATCAGGAAACGCAAAAGCTAAAATCCATGGAATAAATCTGGAAGTATTCAATTTGCCTTCAGAGTACAAAGGAACAATTGGAATTTTGAGAGGAAAGGGTGAGTTTAACATTGATGGTGGAGAGCAGGAAATAAGCTTTGGAAACTTAAAATATAATGAAGAGATAGTAAATTCAAGAGACTTCACAATAAGAGCAAAAGTATGCTATCCTTACCAAACAAAAGCTGAAATTCCAATATGTATAAAGACATCAAGATCAAAAGAGGCTGGAGAGGGCGTCTGCTCTGAGGATGGAGAAAAAGTTGAGGAGGGGTCTGTATCGAGCGCACCAATACAAGTAACTTCAGTGAAAGAAATTCTAAGAGGAAGTAATCAGGTAAGATTTGATATAACTATAGAAAATAAAGGGGCTGGAGATGTATATGCTCATAACTCAGCATGTGATGATCTGGACGACGATATAAAGAGGTTAAACTACAAGAACAAGATACTGCTTGAAGTAACGAATCCAAATGAAGTCAAGTGTAGCTTCAGAACAGGTGAAGAAAACAGTAGAGGGGTAATAGAGCTTGATAATGGAAAGAGAATAATAAGCTGTACTTTGGATGCGGAAGATACATACGAGGATGATTTAAGATTAACCTTGGGCTACATGTACACAGATATCACCTCAAAGCAAATAACCATCTATGAGGTATAATTTTTAAACTTTTAATTTCTCTTTTTTAATATGGATGAGATTGAACAGATAAAAGAGGGGATAATAAATCTGGCTAAAAAGCACAATCTTTACAACAATATCATAAAAACGGATGGAAAGATAGTGATAAACCGTGGTTCGGAAAATCCAGACTTTCTATTCATAGGAGAGGCACCGGGTTTCACGGAAAACAAAATGGGACTTCCATTCGTTGGAAGAAGTGGAAAAATAATTGATAAATGGATTGAAAACAGAATAAAAAGCTATGGAATAATAAATGCAGTTCCTGTAATACCTCTAAGTGATGATGGAAGAATAAGACCTCCTACAAAAGAGGAGATAAATTATTTCAGGCCAATAATAAATAAGTTGATTCAAAAAATGAATCCTAAGTACATAATATGCGTCGGTAAAAGTGCATCAAATTTTCTCACAAAAGAGTTTAAACTCTGTGAATGGGAAAATAATATAGGATTTATTTATCACCCTTCATACTATTTAAGAAATGGAACGGATGGAATGGATGACTTTAAGAAATTAATAGAAAAAGTTCAGCCAATATAACTCACTTCACTTGCACCTTCTTTGGCAACGTTGCTGTGCTGCTCAACCATTTTCAGACTTAACTCGCTCTCAATCTCTTTTATTTCTTTGTTTAGATCTTTAAAATCAAGATTAAATTTGTATTTATCATCAAGGTATTTCAACATAACTTTAGCACCTCTTATGCCAAGATAGCTTGGATGACCAAAAGTTTGTGACAACAAACAGACAGCATTAATTTTGCGATTTGTTGATAAACCAACTAACAATCCTGTAACACCCATAATAGGTCCAACAGTCCCAAATATTTTACGGTTAAGATTCTTCTCATTAAACTCTTTCAATGCATTCATGGAATTGCCTGTGATGTATAATTTTGGATTTTCGGGAATTTTATTCAATCCTATCCCTCCCAAAGTAATGATTGTGCTTCCCTTAAATTTCTTGAATAAATTCAAAACCTCATGACAGAACTGATAGCACCCATACTCATCAACAGGTTGGACATCTCCTGTCAAAAAGATAAAGTCCCTATTCTTAACTCTCTTATTATAGAGCGTTATCTTGGGAATATCAACCAGATTCTTTTCATTTACAAAAACTGAATTTGGAAAATAATCAGAATAAATTTCAAGAAAAGGTTTCGCATTCAAGCTGTCAACCAAAAAATCCAGAGATATTTTTCCGACATTCCCTATTCCCGGAAGACCTTCTATCAAAATCGGATCTTTCAAAGAAATTTTGCTTAATGTTTTAATTTCAAAGCTCATTTTTAGCTAACCTACGGTATCTTCCATATTTATCCTCTGGCGAAAACTTGGCAGACCTTGGATCAAAAACCTTGCAATCACATTCAGGACAAGTTTGTTTCAAAGTATAAATATTACAATTATTGCATTTATATATTTTTTTAAGCATTCTTACGTGAAAAATCAAAATTAACATTTAATTCTTTCGCCAATTTTGCAGAGGAATCCAAAGCCTCTTTTAGTTTACTCTCAGCATCTTTATAATTTTTGTCTTGCAATCCAACATTATACTTTCCAGATCCCAGATAACTAACTTCCATATTACTCTTAACCAAGTTATTCAGAACTTTCTTAACAAGCTCTACTCCCTTGCCATCAAGAGACGATAACTTCAAAGTCCCTTTAACAGAGACTATTGCGGGTTTGATTTTTTCCTTGACAAACTCCTCTATTTTTCCTGCAATTTTTTTATCAATACCAAATTTCTCGAGGCTAACTCCATTCTCAACTATGTCTACAAATGCTGAATGTAATGTATCATAGTTTTCAAGAATTTTATAACCTGCATTTTCATATACTCCTTTAAGATCTGTCTTTAATTCCCTTGCAATATGTTCCAATATTTTCTCTGATTTTTGCTCCTGCTTGTACTCGCTCACCTTATTCTTTCTCTGGGCAAGGTTGACTCTTCTAAGGCTCAGATCAATATGGCCTTTGTCTCTTTTTATATTAAGAACCTTACAAACTATTTTCTTGCCTTCCTTCACATAATCCCTTATATTTCTTATTCTTCCAGGGCTAACCTCGGAAATATGAATCATCCCCTCCAACCCATAATCTTCGATGTCAACAAAAACAGAATGAAAAAGAACCTTCTTCACAGTGCACATTACAACTTCATTAACTTCAGGCATTCCTTTTTTCTTGTAAAGCATTTTAAGAATTAAATAAGAATGATTTATAAAACTGTTCATTAAGATGGCATGAGCTTATCCCTGCCACAAAACATCTTTGCATATTTCCGGGCAAACTTCCTGATAGTCCTCTCCAAGGTGGATTTCCAGAGCCCCATTCTTTGAGTTCAATATTCAATCCACTCTGCCTTATCCTAGTTTGTCCTACTCCTCTTGAAATAAATGCAAGATCACCATCGACAGTGAACTTCCATGAATCTGGAAATTGATTTTCATCATGTAAACCATAAGGATTCTCTATACGTTGATAATGATACCTAGTAGTTACACTCTCCCCATTAATTTCTAATGTTGTTCTATAAGATTTATCAGCAGCTAACCTATCATCCCCACACTTTATTGGAGTACTTAAAATAATCTCTTGATTATTAAAAGCAATGCCATAAGTATAAAATGTATGACCTTCAAATCCCTGATATGCAATAACTCCATCTGTCTGTTCAAATATTGGAATCTGCTTTCCCTGTATTCTTTTGTATCCCCTAACTTCTACGCCCAAACTACCTCCTCTTCCATCATTATAAAGCCACCAATCCCCCTGATTTACCCTTAAATAATTTTCAATCTTTCTTGAATAGTTAATTCCATTTATTAATTTAGGCATAAAAAATTCAACACCCAACCAAGGAATTCTATAAAATTCATATTCTTCATTCTTATCTATACTAAGGCCCTTCTCATTCATAAAATCAATAAGATCATCGATACCATAAGCAACCGAATCTATAATATTTGTTGCGATTGAAATTGGTGCAAGCCCTGGAAAAACAGGGACTATAATAGACACAGAATCATTCAAAAGATTGGTAAGGGTTTTTATCTGATTAAAAGAGTAATCTCCAATATATTCAATTCCAGGGATGTTTAGAACCTTGCCTTCAAAATCAAAAGTTGGAGCACCCCCTAAAGAACCTGCATATAAATCTCCGATCTGGTTTGAGGCGTTCAAAATTTGCAATATTAAATCAAGTGAAATATCTAATTCAGAATTACTCCCTGCAAAAGCAGGAAGATAACCTTCCTTAAACCCTGAAACAAAAACATCCCCATTTACATCACAATAAGCACGAACATCTAAATCTCTCAGGGAAGAGTGAATTGTAATATTAGAACTTATAATATTAGAATAAAAAGTTAAAGAGTTACCATTTAATCTGCTTTGAAGAGTTTCAAAATTTCCATGTTCATCATCATGAAATTCTACACTGGGCATACCTTCCCTAGAAGAAACTGGGTTCTTGCCACACCCTGCAGGGGACAACCCCAAAACACTCCCAAAGGCACAAAGACCAACAAGTTTAGAAAAACGTCTTCTGCTTATCCTATTCATACAAAAACAAATAGTGAAGATAATATATAAAACTTACTCAAGAACCTCCAAAACCCTAGCATCAACCCTGCTCTTTCCACCTGAAGGTTTTGATAATACTTCATTGCAAACCAAGCATTTAACCTCGCTTGAAGATTTTCCAAATATTATCTGTTCATTCTTGCATTTAGCACATCTTACTTTTACAAATTTTGATGTAGTTTCCTTTCCCATTTTATTCAAACACAACCTTCTTGGCCCTTATCCCCTTACCTGACAAGGATATCTTTTTACATACTGAGCATGAATACTTAAAAACAGCTTTCTTTGAAACTTTTGCACCAGTTCTCTTGAACTTTGAAATTGCTGGCTTTGAATATTTTCCAAGATTACCATAACCTCTTCTTCCTCCTCTAGCCCTAATTCTTTTTGTACTTCCGTGGGATAATGGATGAGTGGCACTTCTTCCTTTCTCTTTAGCTAAAGCCACTTTGTGCTCGGTATTCTTCTTGCAATGTTTACAATACATATTTTTCTTTTTTGGTGCATTCATATCTTTTCCACTCTTGAAGTTTTAATCAACAAATCAGATATCTCATCTGGCAAATTTGAAACATCATGCTCCTCAAACGGCCCATAAACAAAGCCGTTCTCACCTTTAAACTTTGGAACAGCACTTATAAACCTTACTAAAGTCTTATTTTGAACATCGCTTTTTATTGTTTTCGGTTTAGTGATTTCAGGGGACCTCCCATTCAACAAACTATCTAAAACACCACCTCTGTATAAACTCATAACTTCTGCAATGCTTTTATAAAATTCTTTCTCCACACTCAGAAGATTACTATAATCACCATTTGCACCCACCCTTGATGATGCCAATGCTAAATTAATTACCTTAGATTCCCTTTTTTCATACAAGTCTCTAAGAATTCTGTTTATCTCATTAAGTTGCTTCTTAGTTTTCTGAACTTCCTGAGAAGAAAATATGTTATCCTTGCTTTTCTGAGACTCAAGAATCGCCTTCTTATCTTTAACATAATTAAGAACATCATTGTAAAAGTTATCATCAAGCTTCTGAATTTCATTCCTTGTCTTTTCTCTTCTTAATAATTCATACAGAGTTTCATAGGTAATCAAAACATCAACCATATTCTTTCTAAAGATGAGGTGCTATTAAACATATCCAAAATCTTTTATATAGATTGAAATATCTAAATGGTAATGAAATTAAAAATTTACCTCTTCAGGCATGGTCAGACTAATTTTAATGAGAATAAAAGGTTCACGGGCTGGAAAAATTCTAAATTAACAAAAACAGGGATAAATCAAGCAAAGATAATTGCAGAAAAACTGAAAAACAAGAAAATAGACATTGCATATCAGACAAGATTATCAAGATCGAAAGATACGCTTAAACATGTTCTTAAGTATCATCCGGAATGCAAAAAAATAGTAACTGATGATAGGATGATAGAACGTTCTTATGGGGATCTCCAAGGGAAATATCATAAAACAATTACAGAAAAGTACGGAAAAAAACAATTTGATATATGGCACAGGTCATATAATTCTTCTCCACCAAATGGGGAATCAATAAAGGATATCGAAAGTAGAGTCAAATATTTTATCAGAGATTTAATTAAGTTCATGAAAAAAAACAAAGTAAATGTTGCAATCTCGGCTCATGGAAATTCAATGAGGCCTTTTAGAAAGCATTTCGAAAAATTCTCAGTAAAAAAAATGATGGAACTTGAAAATCCTTATGACAAATATTTTGAGTATACCATAGAAGCTTAAAACCACTTGCCCAATCCTTCTTGTTTTTCTTTCTCTCTTCCAAAAATACTTTCAATCATCATCTTTGTCAACTCTAATGTCTGCTGTAAATAGGGGGATAAATTAAATTTCTCGGCCAAACTCAAACTAGGTTCCAGATATTTTATTATTGAACCCTCAGAAACTGTAAAAATAATCTTTCCACCACATTTGAGGCAATTGCCAATTAAAGGAGGTCTTCGATATTTTGTATTACAACTGACACATCTGAATTCTTGCTGTGAAAACTTTCTCAAATTTCCTTTTATATCTCTCAAAAAATGTCTGTCAACGACAAGTCTTGCAACATCATCTTCATCTGCAGCTCTTATTTTTTGTGACAATTCCATCTGCCCCAATACTTTCTCTTCCATAGTGGGTAACAACTTGTAGGCAGAAAACCTAACGCCTAAATTCAAATCAGAAGTGTTGTGTGTAAACATATATCCATTATCTTCATTGTCCTTCCCCAACCTATCCCTAACTCTTTCTATTTTTACATCCCAAGGATATTTATACTGCTCAGCAGCCTCATATAATTCAAGAGGATATTCCTTAACAACATCCATATTAAAGACCATATCGTCAACTTCACTCGGAATCAAAAAGGGAGTAAGAACTAAAGGGGTGTCTTGTCTCGCTCCTCTGTGGGAGGGTAAATACTTTCTCGAAAAATTAAGTAAAGAATCCATTAATAGTATAATTGCAACCTCATCACCATCGCAGTCTCTTCTGACTGCGCAATGCATAAGAGGATGAGCATAAAATCCTTGCGTCTTGGAAAACCCAATCACTCTACAAACAGTACCTGCAGAAATATGTGGTGCGAGAGCAACAACTAAATGACCAGTAATATCATCTTTATTTTTAAGGTTGTAATATTTAGGTAATTTGTAAAATTTATCTAACAATGCATCAATAAAATTTGCAGTTCTAAATAAAATTTCATCACATCCCTCCTCGGGACGGTCTTTAAAACCAGGAAGTACAACATCTTGTGGTTTTATTTCTAAAATCTGATTCTCATCAATTAAATCATTTCCATATATATCTTTTTCATAACCCATACTCTTTAATTTCTCAACCAAGGTTCGAATCTCTTTTGGTTTAAAGTGCGTTAGAGGTAGTTCAGTCATATCGTACCTAGTTGTTCCATCTTTGTTAACCTGAATTCCATAAGTTGCCCTTAAAATACCTTTAATCAAATTTTCAGGGGTATGATCTGCGCTACTTGTTCCTCTAACTCCTTTAATAAGATTAGGATAACTCGCAGTTCCAAGTATATTTAAACAATGATTAAAATATTCCTCAATTTCTAAATTCATATTCTCATATAAAATTCCTTCAGAACCTTTAACATATTTCCCTGCAACCTTAGAATATTTTTCTGTTTTGTTCCCACATCTTATGCAGTATGGATAAATGGTCTTAAAATCACAAGTTTCACATTTGTAAATTGAAAACTGCGCATTTATTTTAGATCTTTCCAGAGAAAAATTAAAACTTCTCAATCTCCCACCTTCTTCCCCAACAGGAAACAAAACGTGGGGGCTGCCAGTCAATTTTCTTATCTTGGCTTTTTCAGGTCTTCCCATTCTTGAACCAATAAAAGTTCCATTTTTGTCTCTAATTTTAACTTTGATATTATTATTGATTATCTCAAGAACATCATCCTTGTCTAATTCAATGTCATTGTAATTTAATTGAAAAAGAAATGACTTCGCAACATCTTCCTCAATGATAACAAATTCATTGTTAACATTTTTGTGTTCAACGCCCAATAATTCCAATGCCCTTTTTGCATCTTTATCCTCTATATCTTTAACTATATCATAAGAATAAGGCAGAACAATCTTATCATCTTTAACGGAGCCTTTGTCAATCCAATCCAACAAGTTCTTCAGCATATCTTTGCTTATGCTCTTCCAATGAAATGTATATTTTGGATGCAATGGAATTTTTAATTTCTCAGAAATAATTCTTGCTTCATCAAAACTAATTTTAAAATTAAAATTATTTAGCAATTCAACATAAATGAGTTCATTCAATCCAGTTTTATTGCTGAAATCTTTTCCATCTTTTATTTTCTCCTTTAACTCAAGCAACCACCATTCTTCACAGTATCCTGCAGGAATTAAGATGTGTCCTCTGTCTAAAAAATCACCATAAGGAATAAGGGCATCCCCTAAATAGATTATTTCTTCAATGTCATTCACATGTTTTTTTGCATCTTCATAAGTGTCAATACATTTGACTGAGCCATCCTTAAGTTTTATTATTGGTCCTTCAATGGAATCACATGATCCCACTACAGTACCTTTGCTTGGCCTCTCCCATTTTAACTGGGTTCCAATTGCAATATACTCCTTCAGAACAACCATCGTCGCTGGATGAATGGCAGTTCCGCTCAGACCAGTATTTCTTCCACGACCATATCTAAGTCTAAAAGCTCCATTCCTTAAAGGATGCCCTAAAACAGGTCGTCCCGCAACTATATCAGAAACATAAGTGAAGTCTGGCTTTATTTTTTCATCGCTTTTATCATCTTTTTTATTTCTTGCCTTGATATTTTTTTGTAATTTTAAAAATTCTTCAAGGAAAAACCAGTCATCCATATTCATTTCTTTGCCCCATTTGCCTATCTGCTTCCACAACTTTGGAGATTTTTGAGTCAAACCCTCTCCAATAGTCAAGCAAACACCACTTCTCAGTTTGTTAGTATTAACTCTGTCTAAATCTTTATAGTTAGAAACATCAAATTTTTCACTTGGCTCTCCCTCTATTTGAATAGGAATACGCGACATAAAAAATTCTATTTCTTCCTGACTGGGAAAGTACTGCAAATTAGTTATTCTTTCATGATAATCAAGTATCTCAGTCATATATCTCTTAACCTCGAGCTCGGTGGGATCATATTTAGCATAACCCATTTTTTTCCTTACATAATCTGCTATAAGGACTGAAATGCTTGCTCCGGTGCCCCCTGCACTTCTTATTGGTCCAGAGAAAAAAATTGCAAAATAGTCCTCACCTTTCAAAGTTTTCCTTATCTCTAATTTTGTAAAACCCTCTAAAGGGCTTGAAACAACGCCATTGGTAACATAAGCTATTCCAACTCTTATTCCAACCTCCATTGCCTCTCTCTTATCTTTAAACTTGCAAAATTTTTCTTGTGCAACTTCCAAAGAAATTTCAAATGCAACTCTCCAATCAAGCTTGCCAAACTTATTCTCAAGTTCCATAATTCTACTTGGGATACCTGCATCTTTAATTTGAGGTGCAACTGAACTCACGAGACCTTCAACCCTTTCAGCCATATTTTTAGCTAAAGGAATTTCAACAATATTAGAGGGGTCAAAACCTCTTGCTCTAGCCTGATTAGCCACATCATAAGCGTGATTAACTTCTCTCTCAATCAAATCAAGATATTCCTTAATCATTTTTGAAATTCAAAATTTGAACCTCTCTTGTTCTCAAATTGACAACAACAACTTTTGCTGGATCGGGAACAATCCCCCTCTTCTCTTGATCTTCTGTCTGCTCTGTCCAACAGCCTGCACCAATAAGAGTAACGCCCCTGTAATTTAATGCAGTTGTTTTATGAATATGTCCCGACAGGTAAATATCTGGAATTTTATCAATCACCAAATGATCCTCTTCAACATCAGGGATATACTGGATTGTATTATGTGTTGGCCCCAGATGCCTTGCACGAATATTATGTTTCATAATCAAGTCAGCTCTGTCAAGTCTTCCATTTATTCTTATACTCTCGACAGTATCCGCCAAAAAGGGGTAACTTGATCCATGATACATTAAAATATTAAAACCATCAAAACTCTCCGAAGATAAAATATTAATTGTTGATGGATTAGTTAATAAAGTAACAGTGCCTAAATCATAAAGCGCCTTTGCAAATTTCTCATCTATTCGAGGTTGTGGTTCTGCAAGACGAATTGAATCATGATTTCCTCCAATCGAAACAATCTTTATATCTTTTCTAATCAAACTTAAGTACTCTGATAATTTTTTATACTGCTCTCGAACATCTTTTATAACCAAATCATTTTCCTGTCCGGGATATATCCCTACACCTTCAACCAAATCTCCTCCAAAAATCAAATACCTCACATCTTTTGATATTTCTTTTTGTAAATTATCACCATAATCTCCATTTAACCATTTTATAAAATTTAAAAATTCCTCTTCAAGGAACATTTTACTTCCAACATGCAAATCTGTAGTAAACACCACATAACAATCTTTGTCAAATTTTTTCATAACATTGCTGGAAGGGATATCAGGCCATATAATATTATTAACAAAAATAACCTCCCCTGAACCATTTCCCACAATCCCTATTACTTGATCATGAACTAAATCCAAAGATTCTTCATAAACCTCTTTCTTGGCCTTGGAGATTATACATTTTATTTTCCCGGACAAATCCTCAATGTCTAAAATTATGTTTCCATTCTTGGTGGTATTAATTCCATTTATCAAACCAATAATTGCTGCTTCTTCATTATCATTTTTATTAAGAACTCTGTTGATTGATATTACATTTTTTAATTCAGGCCGATTTATTAATATTTTTTTAAGAGATTCATACCTTGCTTTAAAATAAGAAACAAAATCTGATACCTCTCTTTTTTTGATATTTTCTTTATACTCCTTAACTATAATTATTTCATTCATAAATTCTTCATTATGCTCTAATTTCAGCCTTGGTTCTATTTTTACACTTTCCATAACCAAATCAACTTTTGTTTTAATTTTCTCATCAGATTTATATTTTATAATATCAATAAATGTATTATAATTCTCCGCGTCTTTTTTCTTTTCAAACTCAACCCTTGATCTTTCAAATTCTCTCCAGTTAATCCCTTCTGGAAGATAATTTAGAGATGTGATAAAATCATTGTTTATTACTATTGGTTTTTCTTTTAAGGAATCAAGCTTATTTAAAATTTCATCATCTATCTCAACATTCAAATCTGGGCTAACTAAATACCCTCTTTTTAATAAAGCTGAAAAACTCATAATCCTAATCCTTCTTTAAGAACATCTTTTATTTTTGGTAACGTTGAAGAAGGAATAGCCAGGCTAATCTGACGTGTTCTGCCATACCTCCCTTTTGAAATAACCTTTGCATTTATCAACCCAAGCATATCAAGTTCTGCAACAATGTCCGACACTCTCCTTTGTGTAAGTGGTTTCAATCCCACCATGCTGCATATTTTTGAATAGTCTTCATAAATATCCCCTGTAAAAATAAGCTTGTCAGAACCATTATAACCTAAAATTGAATAAAGAGTTATTTGAAATTGTTTTGGCTGTGTTTTTATAATATCTAACACTCTATCTTTTTCTATTTTATTCTCTGCCTTGTCAATATAATCTATTGAAATTTCCATCTGGCTGTCACGCTCTGCTAATTCACCCGCAACCCTCAATAATTCAAGTGCCCTTCTTGCGTCACCATGC
>Ga0209542_10002126_pt1 | contig 45160 bp, 53 predicted proteins | sample RifCSPhighO2_01_FD_184028 | JGI IMG/M metagenome (GOLD analysis project Ga0209542, IMG submission 184028) | Soil microbial communities from Rifle, Colorado - Rifle CSP2_plank highO2_0.1 (SPAdes) (version 2) | ecosystem: Environmental > Terrestrial > Deep subsurface > Rock core/Sediment ...
TGCGACACCACATACGTCAGCAATATATACATGAAGAAATGCTCAACACGATTCAGCATGGGTATATTTTCCTGGCTTCGAAGAATGATCGATATAAAATTGATCTGGCTTGCAATAAACAAAACTGGAAATGCGTACACAAGGTCAACGCCACGACGCTTGAACGCTGCATACACAACCTCTGCGATTATATACAAAGCAACTAAATATACCAGCCATACAATACTCAATCGCGAACCTAGAAGCCACTCAAAATGCCAATCCAGCGCATAATACGCAACGTATGCCGTAAATAATGCGCGCGTTGCTATGAGAATTCTTGGAAGCTTGCTGTGTAATGCGGCCATACGGCGCAAATGAGCACTACGCAATATCGCGAATAATGTTTCGTGACTTCTTGTTCATAGCTTCATCAGGGCGCAAATCAGGCGGAAGCATGTTCAACAGCTCCTTATGAGCGCCGCCGAAGATTTGACGCAAAAACATATCATTGAAATTGACACGATACTCATACTCGTTCAATGTCATCGGCGTATAGCTGATTTCTCGATCGATTTGCGCCTCGATAGCCTTTGCGAATTGCTCCAGTTTCTTTTCGTCAATATTCCCAATAATAAACAAGTCGGTTGGAGATGCAGGGTTCCCTGTAAAATACCCGCTCACGCACGCATAAAACACTTCCCCCACGCGGTCGATATTCTTAAATAGAGCATCCTCCACACCAGGACCCGCTTTTTTCATAATCGATGCCAGCTCTTCATAGAGGGGAAATGATTCGTTTACCTGATAGTATTTTCTTCGCTTATCTTCATACGTTGCCAGCATGCCGATCTTTTCAAGAATCTGCAGTTCTCTTCGCACAGCATTGAGGCGCTCATTGACAGTCCTGGTAATTTCACGCACGAAATATGGGCGCTTTACTCCTGTCGTAAAGAGGGTGATGATCTTTACCCGAGTTCGGGAACCAAAAATCTTTTCCAGCGGAAACGTTTTTAATGCCATAATACTACGATAAAGTGTACGCGCCCCCCCTGCAATATGCAACCAATGATGCTATACTCTTTGTTGTATGGAACAAGAAGCCATTCAGCCTTCTGCAGAAGAATTAGTCTTATGCAAAGATAGCTCTATAATATGCGAAACATATTTATTTGAGCCAACAAACGAAGAAACACGCCTCGGCTTCCTTTTTGCTGCCGGAGAGACAGAGAACCGCAACGGCGTCGGAAAGCCTCTGCTCGATTCCATTATTACTGCCATTCAAAAAGAATATTATCGGGATTCATCGCGATCATCCGCAACAAGTTTTGAAATGGCCCTGCACCAAGCAAACCTCATCTTGCACGACACGGCGGAAAGCGGAGTACGTGATTGGATGGGGCATTTTCACGTTGCGCTCGGAGTACTCGCAGGCTCTCAGCTGCATGTAAGCGTTTCGGGGGCGGGCGCAGTATTTCTTGCCCGCAAATCTGTTATTACAAATATCTCTCAAGGACTTTCCCATTTTCCTATTACCGATCCGCTTAAAACTTTTTCTCAAGTAGCAAGCGGAACTATCATGACGCGCGACTCCCTCTTCTTCACATCCTCAACGTTCGATTCTGTATTCCGCTCAGTAGATGTTGGAAGATTCTCCCTGGAACACTCTGCTGCAACAATCGCATCGAGACTAGAGCAACTCTATCTAGATCAAGAACATACTATTCCGTTATCCGTAACCGTAGTAACGCTCCTACCTCAATATATTGCGACTCCAAAAAAAGAAACCCCCTCGCGCAGAATGGCCCAGCCTGTCGATCAAAAAGCCCCTAATTTACAGCCAAGAATACCTCTCTTAATAAAGAAAACGATGCTGCAAAGATTCGCAGGACTCATCTTATCAAGCGCAAAAGGGCTGTGGAATATTTCAAAACGATGGGTATGGCCGTTCCTTAAAAAAAGTTCTTCTCAAGGGGGGAGAGTAATCGTAGAGGCTTCGAAAGAAGCAACAAAAAAAGTTCATACGCTTTCTGTTCCTAAACTTTCGCTTGCAGCAACAGCGCGAGGAGTCTTAAAGCTGCCCGCTTCAAGCAAAATTTTTGCGCTCATCGCAGTAGTCCTCCTGATTGCACTGACAACAAGCATCGTATTGCTCCGCCAAAAACAAGCATCCGACCAAGCAATTCAAGCCGCGAGCGAACAATTGCACCAAGCGCGCACAAAAGTAGACGCTGCAAATACGGCACTGATCTACGATAACCGAACTCAAGCAGCGGGCCTGTTAGACGATGCGCAGAAACTGGCGGATCAGCTTGCAGAAAAACATTTATATGCCCAAGAAACAGAAGTATTAAAAATAGATATACAAACCCAGCAAGATAGAATTCAGCGTATTTCCCGAGCAACGTCTGCGAATAGCCATGTGTTGGGAGATATTGCTTCATTCACGAACGGAAAAACACCGAGTAGAGTATTCTTTGTAGACAACGCGCTATTTACCGCAAGTCCGGATACAAACACTATTATTAAAATGACGCTGGACGGCAAGGCATCCCCCGTCCACCAAACAACATCGGGTATTGGCTTTATTGCCAGTGGAGCGATGCAATCAAGCGACAAAACAATTCTTTTTAACACATCCCCCGTTGGCTTGGCGCTATTTGATACAAAAGATAATACGCTGATTCCCCAATCTATTACTTTCCCAGCTCCGAAGCCAGAAATTACCGATTTAGCAGTATTTGGAAACCGCCTTTACATCTTCGATGCTACACAAAAGAATATCTTCTCCTACAATAAAACGCTGAAGGGCTTTATAGGCGGTACTGCTTGGATCACTGATGCTGCGGCACAAAGCGCAGATATTAAAAGCCTGGCAATCGACGGTAATATTTATACGCTGTCTGCTGGAGGCAAAATTACAAAACTATTCCGCGGCGCAACAGCAGAATTCACTCAAGCGGCCGTAAGCCCAGCACTTGATGGCGCAACGCGCATATACACCACAGATACGATGCAAAATCTGTACGTGCTCGACCCTGCCAACAAGCGCGTAGTAATATTCACAAAGAAAGGCGCTTTAGTACGGCAACTATATATTGATACTGCAAAATCACTCGCTGACGTCTCCGTATCCCCTGATGAAACGCACCTATATGCGCTAGACGGCTCTACAATCCTCGATATAACCCTTGCCGAAACTGCAACGAGTTCGCCGCCGCCTGCTCTGTAATATTAACTCTCAAAATACTCCTGCGCTTTTGCATGCATGTCGCGCACAATTTCTGCAATATCAGCATCATGCTTGGCTTGTTTTTGCGCAAGCTCATGCTCTGCAACTTGCACGCGCATATCAACCGCTTTAAGAAAAGAATCAACGCCTCGCAAATACACGTCCGCATTTTGCAATGCTTGCGTCATCGTTGCCAGTTGCAGCTGCGGTTCCGTCATCATCATAGTTTAGCACGAGTTTTACCGTCTCTTTTCTCAAAAATTTCAAAGGAAGTAAAAATATCAACGAGCATTTGCAGTAATTTTGAAATCAGCTTTTCTTCTTTTGTTCCGCTTTTTTCTATGCGTGCAATGTCTTCCGACCCTATGTACTGATCAATATCCACATCCTCAAGCATTCTATCAACCCTTTGAACCGTTTGCGCGATAATATCTTTTTCCGGTTTTTCTTGCGGCTCATCCGGAGATTCTAAAAATCCGTCTAAATCGGTTAAAAAACGATATAATCGCGCCATTCGGACTTGCTCTGGGCTTGCTTTGCCGTTCGAAACCAAATATTCCGGTTTACCCAATTCTTGCAACTTTGGATCATTAATATATGCATGCAATCGTCTTCTAAAATCTTCAAACCTGCTGGCCTGGTCTCTGCCTTTCGCTTCTATTATTTTTTCAGCAACATTTGCAGCAGATTCTTGGCTGTCAGGAATGTCGGATCCAGTCATATCTTTCACTTCTTCTGCAATTTTCTTTTCTGTTTTATCAGCGGTTTCAGACAAAGTTTCCGTGATCGGCGCAGGCTCCGCTATCCGCCCGCTTTTTTCCTCTTTTTTTACAATCCTTTTTCGCCATACATCCGTTTTCTGCATCAATGCCCTTCTTCTTTCTGTGTGTTGTCCAATGGCACCCTGATGGCTTTGTATAGCAGATTGCAGCTTTTGCATCCGCGCATCTATTACCTGCATCGTTTCCTCTATCGCTCGCTTATCTGCAAATAATAATTCTGGATGCTGGTCAATCTGGCTTCTTAACACTCCCCGATGCTCTTGCAGGTTCTGCAGAATCCCATTTCCTACCTCGATATTCGACTTCACGCTTTCAATAGATTCGTCGATGTTTTGCACCGCCTGCTCGCTATCTGCAATCTTGCGCTCGAATCTTGCAGCAATGGCGTTGCGCGCGGCATCTCGATTCGTTTCAAATTCGCTTAATGCATTTTTTGCTTCAATAAGCCGTGCTGCAGTTTTAGCTGCCTGTTCTTGATGAAAGCCTCCTCGGGATTCCAGTATGGAGCGTTCCCTATCTCGCCCCTGCGCCTCATATGCATTCTGCGGCGTAATATTCAATGTTGCACGCACATTTTCTAATTGCTCTCGCGCACTGTCGCTTGCTGTCAATCTGCCCATGTGGCGGTCAGCAGTTTGTGTTTGTCCGGCATGCAGTTGTTCTAGTCGAGCAGTTTCTGCTTTCTTCATGCTTATAGCTGCACCATGATACCAAATTTTTACATGATTTATCGCATTGGAAACAGCGTCCGTATTACGCACTGCCTCATATGCTCGAGAGAACGCCGACGCCGGTGTTTCCGAAGCGGCAATGTTTGTTTCCGTTAATTCGCTTACGGGATTCCATGTTTCTCCCGTGGTAGTTTCCGTAATTTCTGGCGGCAATGATTGCTCTGGTATTGGTGTTTTTTCTGCACTCATGCAAACAAGTATACAACAAAACCCGCCGTAATGGCGGGTCTTAGTCTCCTCCCCTTTTCAAGGGGAGGCTGGGTGGGGTGCATAGTTTACGCAATTCTCCCACCCCCTCTAACTCCCCCTTGGTAAGGGGGAGAAACTATTACTTCAATTCTACCTTCGCGCCAGCTGCTTCGAGCGCAGCTTTCATTGCTTCGGCTTCTTCCTTTGCAACATTTTCTTTTATTACTACCGGAGCTTTGTCGACAAGATCTTTAGCATCCTTCAAGCCCATTTGCGTAAGCTCTCGAACTGCTTTAATCACAGCGATCTTCTGCGCTCCAGAATCTGTAATTTCAACATTAAACGAAGATTTTGCTTCTGCCGGAGCTTCGCCAGCCACTGCCGGGCCTGCTGCCATCATCATTGCAGGAGCTGCTGCTGATACGCCGAATTTATCTTCAAGAACATGCACGAGCTCTGATAAATCAAGCACGGACATTTCTTCGATTTGCTTCACAATTGCCTGAAATTTCTCAGGAACTGCCACTGCTTCTTTTTCATCTGCCATAGGATTTGGTTATTTAGTGTATAAATATTAATTCGTTTACTACTAACCCCCTCCAACTCCCCCTTCGTAAGGGGGAGAGAACGGCGTATCCCCCTCCTTACGAAGGAGGGGTTAGGGGAGGTTATGCGTTCTCTTTTTGTTCTTTAATAGCCGTTAGCACGTATACGGTTGCGCGAGGCACACCAGATAGCACTTGAACCATGCCTCGCATAGGACCTGCAAGCACGCCGACCAATTGGCCGAGTAATTGCTCCTTGCTTGGCAGCTTCGCAAGCGACTCAACTTCTTGAGTGGTAATTTCTTTCCCCTCAAGAATACCGGCTACAAGGCGAAGATTTTCTTTTCCCTTTGCAAATGCAAAGAGCACCTTTGCAGGCGATACGGGATCAGAGCCAGTGATGATTGCCATTTGGCCTTCGTGAGCCATTGGATCAAAACCAAACTTTTTGTCTGCAAGAGCAATCTTTAAGAGCCTCTTTGGAACAACTCTCATAGAACAGCCCGCTGCAAACAGCGCATCCCGCAGCTCATTTACATCCGCAACATTGAGCGCATCGTACGCGAGAAATACCGTGCCGACCGAAGCCTGCACTGCATCGCCCACTTCGCTAACGCGCGTTTCTTTTTGCTGTTTTGTAAGTGGCATAAACAGTTAATTAATCGTCACCAATTTGTAGATATATTTCACCAATAGAAGCCTGGGAAATTATCCTGCAGAGGTCTTATAAACGCCCCTGGTCTTTGGATGACTATATACTGTATGACAGAATTGCCCGAAAAATGCAACCTACTGCAAATATTTCACCTTATTGGCATTATGCTCATCGTTTGTTTTTGCGAATATAGTCGTTCCGTCATGCGCAGTCAGATAGTAGTAATAATCCGATTGCTCTGGGCGCAGCGCCGCCATTATTGCAGTTAATCCCGGGTTGTTAATCGGCGCAGGGGGCAAGCCTCGATACTTCCTCGTATTATATGGGGAATCAATAGCCAAATCCTTCGCAGTTAAATTTCCTTTTTTCTCAACAATATATTCAATCGTCGCATCTACATACAGCCCCTCCTGGTTATCGAACCGCTTCCAGAGCACTCCTGAAACAAGCGCCATATCTTGCTTGCTTTGCACTTCTTTTTCCAAAATGCTCGCCATATTTATTACTTCATCCAGCGTTCTTTCGTTTTTCTTGCCTTCCTCTCGAATATCCTGGGTAATTTTCTTATCAAAATTGCCGAGCATGCGCATAATCACATCGTGGACTGTATCATCTTTCGCAATGCGATACGTATCTGGAAACAAATACCCTTCCAGCGACCGGTTCGGGGGCAGGTCTTTTAGAAAAGAAAACTCATCAGAATATTTGCTTGCTACGGCTTCTTGTGCAAAATCTTTTGCCGTACCAATTCCTCGCTGCTCCAGCCGCTCTGCTACTTGCTTGAGCGTAAATCCTTCCGGGAACGTAATGCTTAACTCATTCTGGTTTGCATCGCCTGAAATAAACCGCTGCAGCACTGCCTTAATACGCTCTCCCTTTTCAACATGATAAGTTCCTGCCTGAATTTTCTCTGCACTCCCCGAACGGCCATACCACTTCCAAGGAATCGTACGGTCTGAGTATCCTTCTTCTACCAATGCGCGCCACACTTGAGAGCCGGCTTCCCCTTGCGCAATGCGCACATCGCCCGTTTTTAACATAACTCCAGAACCCCACACGAACCGGAATATAAGCGCGCCTACAATGATTGCTGTAATCAATACGATCGTAGTGAATTTCCTCGGATTTGTAACGCTGATCATAGGTACTCTTCCCTGTTGTCTTCCTCGATTCTTTTTACCACGTCTTTTACTTTCTGAGATGCATCTGTATCGGTAATAAGCACTGCATTGTCCGTAACCACTACGACAGTATTATGTATTCCAATTAATGACACTACCTTGCTCGTTGCATTGTAAATATAATTATCATCGCTATCCACATGAATATGGTGCCCCTTGGGCATGTGGTCGCCATTTACTCCGAATAATTCCTTCACCACTGCCCAGCTCCCTATATCGCTCCAGCCGTAATCCCCCGTTACTGCGATAATCTTTTTTGTTTTTTCATTAAGAGCATAATCAATAGCGATTTTCGGCAGGCCGTGATATGCGTCTACGGCCCCCTGCTCGCTACCTTCCTCAAGAACCTGCGCAAATTTCTTAATACCCGTAACCAGTTCCGGCGTATGAACTTCGAGCTCTTCGAGAAAGAAATTCGGCGTTGCACACATGTATCCCATATTCCAAAAATAAGATCCTTCAGTCACATATTCCTGCGCCGTTTCAAAATCAGGCTTTTCCTTGAACGCATCAATCGCATACGTATGGTCATGCCCCGCAACTTTCTTTCCCATTTTCATATAGCCATATCCTGTTTCCGGAGTCACGGGCACGTGCCCGATAATAACAATGCGCCGCGCATCTTCTATGACTAGCTGCGCCATAGCGGCAAGGTCTTTCAGCAATACTTCTTCGTTCGTAAATACATGATCGGCCCAAAGGAATAATGTTGGCTCGTCTCCTTTTCCACGCATAATTAGCTGCATCGCTGCTGCAGCTAATGCAGGTCCAGTTTCTCGGCGTTCTGGTTCTGTGAAAATGTGCCCTTCAGGAAGATTCTTGAGCACCTCTTTCGTCTTTGCTTCATGTTCTTTTGTTGTAGCAACAAAAATGTGCTCATTATCAGCAAGCTTGAGCGCCCTATCGTATGTATGCTCAATAAGCGTTTTTCCTGAACCCAAATCTAAAAACTGCTTTGGCAGCGATCTTATAGATAGCGGCCATAGGCGCGTCCCGCCTCCTCCTGCAACAATAACAATATTCATAGGATTAGTTATACGATACACTACGACATATGAGCAAGACCACTCTTGTACGGAGCCTTCACCACGCAAAAGTATGCTTCATTCCCTTTCCTGCTAATAATCACCATCCGTTGGCGCTTCGGCACAAGCCACTTACAGCCATTTCCTTGCTTCTCGTCATCACAAAAATCGTTGCTATCAGCATTGTCGGCCTCACGCCAAGCGAAGCAACCCTTTCAACCATCACTACAAATCGCATCATACAGCTCACGAATGAAGAACGTGGAAACACTGGCTTACCAGCGCTCGCCGTCAACAGCAAGCTCGCTCAAGCCGCACAGCTCAAAGCAAACGACATGCTGAAAAACCAATACTTTGCCCATATATCCCCGACGAACGTAACCCCGTGGCACTGGATGGAACAAACGGGCTATTCCTACGAAGTTGCAGGAGAAAATCTTGCCATCGACTTTACGCAGGCAGAGGATGTAGTATCTGCATGGCTTGCAAGCCCGAAACATAAGGAAAACATGCTTCGAAAAGATTATACTGAAACTGGCGTTGCCATTGCATCGGGAAAATTCAAAGATTCGACATCGATTATAGTAGTTCATATGTTCGGCAAGCCTTCTCAAGCATCTACCCCAGCATCCTCCCCTACCTCTCCCCTACCCGCCGAAGCTTTAGCGCAAGTGGAACCAAGCGCGCTCTTGCAGGCAAGGGCATTGCCGCCAAAGCTCACTCCCACAATAACACCAACACCGTCACCTTCCCCCGCGCCAGTTATTGCAAGTATCATTCTGTCTCCCTCTTTTGACCAAGAAGAGTTTGCTATTGCACCAGCACATGCGAGCACATCTTCCTGGCAACTATTCTCTGTGCATTCTGCCATTGCATCAGATACAGATGTAGTATCCGCGATTCCTCTATTTACTATTCATCCAGTATCAAAAACATCAACAACATTTTTCGCGTTTACCTCGCGCATCAGTCGAGATATGAGCGCCAGCATCGCGCTCGCGATGTGCGCATTGCTTTTGATTGCTGTTTTTGTTCGTGTTAAGGTACAGCACCCGCTCATGATTGCGCACGCATCTGTTGTCATTGTTCTCGCATTTGCGCTGTTTATCGCGTAATGTGCGGTAATTGCGCTCTTTTACCGTATGGTGTTAAACTTTCAGGGATGTGGAAAAACAGTACATCCAATGAACACGGCAAAGGAGGTGGGTATCTATGAGCGAACTACTCGTTGTTGCAAGCAAGGTGCGAGCGTATCTTAAAGAAAAGGACGCAAAGATGTCCGGAGACCTTCCTGAAGCCATAAACAAGAAAGTTATGGCTGTATTAGATGAAGCTGTTATGCGATCTAAGGGAAATAAGCGAACAACCGTAAAACCACAAGACGTATAGTCTTTTCGGGAATTTACAACGCGATTAACCGCTTTAATAAGCGGTTTTTTGCTATTGTACTTCCGCGATTATTGACATTTGCATTAAAATTTGCTATAATGCGATGTTATGAAAAATGTCGTCATCACGTTTATAGCTACTCTGTTTTTTACATTCCTATTCCTCTATGGGGCTATTTCTAGTGTTCTTACCTTTGCCCCGTTCCTCGCAACTAGCATCTCGCAGATACAGCAACCAAAGCCTTCTCTTCAACTTCCGTTGAGCGCAAATCGCACAATTCCATTTGCAACGCCAGCTCCTATTGTTGTGGTGCAACCATATCCTAAACTCACCCCGCTTGATCCTCCGTTCAACCCCGCAGATGCTGGAAAAAACTTTATCCGCATTCCTGCAATCAACGTTACTGTTCCATTAGTGGAGAGCAAATCTCTTACCGATACTGATGTTATCTCTGCGTTGCAATCTGGCGTAGCCATGTATCCCAATGGCGTAAGGCCAGGGGCGCTTGGGAACGTATTTATTGCGGGCCACAGCACGGGCAACCCATGGCAGGGAAAGTATAGATTTGCATTTACTAAGATTAATGAACTCCAGAATGGCGATGTCATCATGCTTGATTGGAAGGGTACTCGCTACACGTACCGAATTTATAAATCTGAAAAAATCGTACCAGCACCCGGATATACTGTTCCATCCGACCACCTATACCCCACCATGTCACTTATGGCATGCTGGCCGCTGTGGTCTACCAGCCAACGCATTCTTGTGCATGCGGACTTAACGAATATCACGCAGCTGAATCCGCGGAAGTAAGCGTTCGACTATACACGAAGCAAGATATCAGTACAATAAACATCCATAGGGGTGTGGTCTAGTGGCATGACAGAAGCCTCCAAAGCTTTTGACGGGGGTTCGATTCCCTCCACCCCTGCCATTTTACGAAAAATAAAAGGTACGCAACGAACGAATCGTTACATACCTTTGCGCATTACTGCAGCGAGGTTACAACTGCCCTGTGCCCGCGAAACGAAGGATAGATGCAGTTACTGCTTGTATCCTTCCACGTTCGCATTGCAATTTGCAATTGCCCCTCTGCCACCTGAATGACAGGGGACATTTTTCCAATCAGACCATTTTCTTCCCACACGCTCCCCAATGCCATCAGCTGGTGCGTGCCGGCAATCGGCGGATATACAACTAAGTGCATCAAAAGTTGCCATAAAGTGTATGGAGTCGTTTGATGTGTTGCGAAGTACTGCATTCGCCGCTGCGGAAACTGCTGCACTGCCGAATGATCGTCATCGCAAAAATACAGCATATGCGGCCCTGCGTATTGAGCATCGCTACGCAGCACTTCTAATATACTGGAATTCAAATTGCCAGCGCCATCTATCCCTGGAATCTTCTTTGCGATTTGCCCGAGAATCCAGTCAAAACTTTTCACAGTCATTTGCCTTGGTATAACCAAAAATAACCGTAATGGACCTGTGGGCACCATTTTTCGAAATTCTGAAACCTCCTGAATGGTCAGCTGTATTTCCATTCGTTTCAATGCTTCCACCTGAAAATCAAACAGTTCCTCCATAGACGGAATTTGGAAACCGGTTTCCTGTAACGCAAAATACTGCTCAGGCGACAACGCCTGCCCCCTAATTGCATTCGACATGGCTTAACCCCTTTACGTATGCGGTTTTGAAACGTGCAAAAGTGCACTGGTAAAAACCGTAAGCCCGCGCGCGGATAATGTCAAAACTACTATTTCTTCCCTTTTTCTTTATGAACCGTGTGTTTTCGGCACTTTTTGCAGTGCTTGGAATATTCCAGCTTATGACCATCGCCCCGCTTTAAATTTCTGCGAGTATGATAATTGAACGACTTGCAGTCGACGCATTGGAGGCGGATAAGAAAATCTTGTGACATAGTCGATATGATACCAGAATGCGTATTTTTTGCAAGATATTTGTAGTTTCCCCTCCTTACGAAGGAGGGGCTAGGGGAGGTTAAGCGAATACGACTAACCCCCTCCCCGCCAGCTGGCGGGCTCCCCCTTCGTAAGGGGGAGAGACACTAATACGTCTCCTTTAAAATCCACTGGGATACAGCATCCTCCCATTCATACAGCCTCTTTACCTTCGGGTCTGCATTATCCGCTGCCTGATCGCGCTTCCACTGGCCGGCAACAGGCACATAATGCGCCAAAATCTTCCATTGCGGATGGATAGCGTCTTGAATAACTACTAATATGCGCTTTTCCGCCAAACCCCCGCTGGTATAATCAAGGTATACCGTATTCGGACTATCCGTCACCAGCATGCGCTCCGGATCCGCTTGCGCATCGGATGTAATATCCTTCATATAGTCATTCACAAATGCGAGCAATTCCGTATCCTGCAATTGCCCCGCAATGCCCGCAATCGCCTTGTCTTGCTCTGCCTGTATTTCATTTGCTTGTACCACAAAAGTATCTCCTGAAAAGCTTGGGATAACCGTTTCGTCTTTTACCAGCCCTGTTGAAATTTGCAGTACATATAAATGCGTTTCTCCCGGACGCGGGTCCGCTACAAAGGCCGCCAAGTCTGCTGACCCGGAACTATGTACGCTTCGCAGACGAACATTCATGCGCGCAACAGGACGCTCTCCTGTACTATTAACCATCCAGAAGGTGAGGTTCGTTCCGTCCTGCACGGCATAAAAAAGCGCATCATTTTCCGTCCATCGCACAAATACAACATCCCCTTTTATCGACTGGCGCGTTACAGACCCGCTATCTTCCGCAATCACTAATTGAGAAAAACCGAAAAAAGTCTGCTTTGCAAATGCAACTAAGGAGGAATCATCGCTCACATCCATCACTCCTGTATCTGCAATATTAGAATATGCATCCCAATCTACCTGCTTAAACCTTGGCGTTGGGATTGCTTTGTCTTGCACAGGAACCGCAAGAAACTGCCGAGAGGGTGCATCTTGTAAAAACCAGGCAACTCGAGAAGATGCGTTCCATCGCACGCGGGTTGCAATATTTTTCTGCACTAAGTTTTCTGCAACCACTTTCGCGCCTCCCTGGCTATTGTCATACACCCACAGCTCTGTGAGCCCTTGATTATCATGAATATTATCCAAAAAATATGCCACCTTTGTGCCGTCTGAACTCATCGTAAGTCCGCGCGGCTTTACGAGTTGATTTTGTTCCGATATTTTTTCAACGCTTCCGTCAGCCTTCGTTTTTTCCAACGCTACAATTTCATTTCCTTTTTTATCTTGATGTACAGAGTATCCATACCACGCGCTTCCATCGGAAAAAGAATCCTGATTGCCAGACGACGGCGCTGGAATCACAGAACACCCCTTTTCAGAACAAGACAGCAGTTTCTTTGTTGTGCTGTTGCTTTGCACAAGCAGTGCCTGCAACGAGGGTACTGTCTTGCTTGCGCTGAGCACCTGCGGACTTTTCTCACCACCCTTTATAACGCGCTGGCTCATCACAAGCAATCCGCCAATAATAAGCGCCGCCACTGCGATGGCAATAACTGCATTTCTCAAGAATCTCAACATGCCACTAGCGTACCATTGCATTGATTTTTTCTCATTTCAATTTATACTCCCTACATCGCCAGCATAGCTTAGTGGCAAAGCACGTCATTGGTAATGACGAGACCGTGGGTCCGATTCCCACTGCTGGCTCACTTATGTATTTCCCCTCTCCCAAATATGGGAGAGGGAGGGGGTGAGGGCTGGTCAAGCAGCATCTCTTTTCACTTGCCCTCATCCGCGCCTTCTCCCCAATTGGGGAGAAGGAATATTACTTTTGCACAAACCGCTTCACCGTTTTTCCTTCGTACTCCACCTCTTCACTCCAATTAGCATACGTGCGCGCCCATACAGTGTTTCCGTGATCTATTGCTTGATATATCACCAGCGGTTCCAGCGTATCTTCTTTTACAGCAAGGGAAATAATTTCATACGTACCGCCTGCTTTATAGTGCGTATATATTTGGCCAATTTTTACCGGAAGCTCTTCAAGCTTCGCTTGCGCCTTATCTTTTGCACTATCCTCGCTTTGCGATAACATCATCTAGTTCCTGTTTCATCGCTGCTATTTCAGGTTTTGCAAAATGTGCTCGAGCAGGTGCAAGCAGAGCAATAATTTCTTGCGCTACTGCAGATTTTAAGTCCATTGGATGCACGTCGCCGTTTGCAAACGCCGTTTCTAATTCCTCGTACGATGCAAACGAAATATTTCCGCCGAATTTTTCCTCGCGCTCAATAGCAAAAGGCGTTGCCCTGTTCCAGAATAAAATGTTCTTCGTCCAATTTAAAATAGGATTCTTCTCTATGTTCTTTTCTTCGCAGAATGCTTTTTTAATTTTTGCGTTAATACTTTCAGCGTCATCATGAACAAATACGGCAGAGTCTGGTTTTGATTTGCTCATTTTGTTATCGCCCGTAAGGCTGTCGATCAATGCGTGATGAATTGCTATAGGCTTTCCTTGCCCGCCGAAGCCTTGGCGAAGGCTGGGGCTTATTTTATTTGCAACATCGCGCATCACCACGTGCGCCTTCCGCTGGTCCATACTTGCGTGTGCGATTACAATATCCTGGTAAAAAATATCCGCAACCTGCATCGCTGGATACAGCAGCGTTGCAAGCTCAACATCTTCTCCAGATTCCTTTCCCATAATACTGATGCTTCGCTGCATGCGGGCAAGCGTGGTGTTTTTCGCAACCTTCACGACCGTATCCCAGTATTCCATCGCATCTTTTGCATACCACTCACTGGCCAATCGAAATTCCACAGCGTTACCATCTGCCCCTACTGCCAATAAACACGCTTTCATCGCTTCTGTAAAATACCCCTTCCCGATTTTTGCAGCGGTTTCTTTTGTGCCGTCCAACTTATTATTAATTGCCGTATGCCAATCTGCCAGCCAAATTGTGCAATGCACCCCCAGCGCCTGCAGATCTTTTATAACAAGCGCCGACATAATCCCCTGCCCAATATGCACGTATCCGGAAATTTCAAAGCCGATATAATGGGTTATTTTTTCGCCGGCATCCACCCTAGCAATAAGCGCCTCAAATTCTTCCGGCGTAATAATTTCCGCAAGATTAGCCTTGAGTCTATTGATAATTTCTTGTTTTTCTGTCATACATTCATAGTATACGAAACGCTGGCAGATGCCAGTTTTGTATGCCAGCTTAGCTCAGTGGTAGAGCAACTGTTTTGTAAACAGAAGATCGTCGGTTCGATTCCGACAGCTGGCTCAAAATTGCATAAGCAATTTTGCCCCGCATAGCTTTAGCGACGTGGGGCCGGAAATTGGACTGTTCGTTAGGCAATTTACAGAAGGATGTGCCCATGACAGGATTAGTTGAAGCAGCACCTGCAATGAGGAATGCGGAGTATTGGACCCCTGACTTAATCAAGAAAATGGAGGGTGCAACGACGTTTAGCGAGCTCGCAGATGTTGCCCTCACGGTGCAATGGCGTATGCGAAACCGTTTGGTAGAACGCAATATTCCACCCCATATCGCTCAAGTATGCGGCCCCATTTCGACGGGCGGAACCGGGAATAGAGCTTTGAATCTTCAGCGTTTTGATTCGGCGATCGATATGCTCGTGGGCGATGGGGTTGCCGTTTTCGACCAAATGCCGTTCGAAAATCATTTTGACCGCATCACACAGATACATGGTCTCGGGTTTCGAGAACTGCTCCTCCCTGCGTTTTACGGGACTTTATTCGCAAAGGGATACATTATGATTTTGTATTTCTTGCCGGATTGGGAAACGTCGCAAGGCGCAACGTGGGAACGCAACATTGCAAAGTACCTGAGCAATATTGCTATCATTGACCTGTAAGCAAAACCACCAAAGCCGTATCGGACACTTCCGGTACGGCTTTATTCTTTGCGTGTTCTTGTCATTCAGGGCATTTTCAACCATACTATCCAACATATCCGGGGATGGCAGATCGGCTATGCAAGGGACTGTAAATCCCTCTAGATAGGTTCAACTCCTATTCCCCGGACCGCGTAAAATCTTGCCTTGGGCAAGATCACGCGGCAGGCCATGCAATTGGACTGTCGCATGAAAATACCTCGTCTCAACGAGGTATTTTTTACGCGAGCCACGTGATGCGGCTTTGCCGCATTTTACGTGGCAGCGATATACTTCCTTGTATGTATTGGGTTTATATTCTTAAGAGCGCTGATGGAACTTGGTATATCGGGCAAACTATAAATCTCAAAAAACGAATCAGGGAGCATAAGAATGGATACGGATCTGAAACAACTCGTAAAAAATCGGAATGGAAATGCATATATTGCGAAGGTTATTTAAACCATAAAGATGCTATTGGTCGTGAACGATATTTAAAAAGTGGCGCGGGAAGACGGTTTCTCAACAAGCAGCTTGCTCATTATTTAGTCGAGAATTTATGAAGCTATATCAAAGTATCTGGCATCTTCACTCCCGTATAGCTATTCCTTACGAAGTCCTCGTGCCAAACCTGCACCAAGGAAAGACGCAACAAAAATAATCGGCAGCGATATTAGCCCCGCCATCCATCCAGCAGTTATGAATACCAGGATCAGGCTGACAAATCCTGTAATTTTTGATGCGAAATCAAGCTTGCCCGTCCCTTTAATAACCAATATATGGGATGTAGCCCAAGATGTAGCAGAGATTACAAGAAAAATAACTCCAGCCGTTGAATATAAGTCTTGAAGAAATTGAATCATTGTTGCCTTGGGATTATAAAAAGGTCAGGTACCTTCGCTTTTTCATAACTTTTAAGTCTTTTACTCAATCGTAATAAGGTGTATATCCGAGCTAGGAACACCGTGAATAATCGGATCGTCGTATCCTTTCTTTTTCGCATCTGTCATTACATCCCGAAGAACAGTCCCGTGAGATATCACTCTGTGGGTTTCTTCTTCTAGCGCAAGCCACTCACCCCTATATTTCCCTTCATCAATAGGAGGCATTTGGATTATTTTTTCTTGTTGCATGCTTTCATTATACCCTCAAACTATTCGATCAGCTATAATAGTTTTGCGCTCCTTATTGATTCCAACATGTTCCGACTCACTGGACCACGTATTTAAGATTGCTCTTCGAGCCACGCTAAGGCTTCTGCCTCATCTTGAAACCACTGCGTGGGAGATTTTCGATTCACGACGTGGGAAAAAATTCCTGTCATAAGTTTCAACCAAGCGCCCAAGCCTACATATGCAATCCGGCCGGTCTGCGGCATGCCATAGACCCGTTTGTAGAATTTCCGAGCTTGAGGAGAAATAGATTTTGAACTACTCACACGCGACCCATCAATAATATAATCAAAGATCGCTCCCGGATTAGACATGTAGAGTTCTATTATCATCTTTTCAAACTGCTGGGCCTGCTGTGCGCTCAACACAGGATCTTTCTCCAGTTTATAAAACCGCAATGCCATAATTGTCGGTTGAATTTCCTCTAGGATGATAGAGTCCCCTACGCTCGCCTTTTTGTGCATGCCTATACTATGCTCCTTTTTCTGATAAGAAAAAACAGGCGGGTACTTTGCAGTAACCGCCTGCCGTATTATTTCCCGAAATGCGCATCGAAGATCATGTGCAGGCCCTCGACCGGATTCCCTTTATCCGCAAAAACAATCGTCCATTCTCGCGCATCAGGTCCGCACGTCATTTTTTCAATCACTCCAAGCAACTCTTTCTGCAATGCAAGAAATTCTAGAAGCGCGGAAATGAGCGCAAACCTGCGGCTGTGTAAACGTTCAAATTCTTCTCTGTTGTAAAGAATCACTGCCCCATCATCGCCATTATGGTCTAATCTAATGGCAAGCTCCGCTGGGGGCAATCTGTCAGCAGCATTCATCAAGATGACATACACTTGCCCGACAATCGGGTCGGACATGTCAGGATCATACCGTCTGCCATTATTTGGGGACACTCCATTCTCCTCAATATGCGGTTGCCAAGGAACAAGATGCTCTTAAACGCTTTAGCATCATATCGGATTACTACAAAAAATCAATCCCCACGCACCTGATACACAAACACTTTCGAGTCGCCATTTTTAGTGGTATACGTTTTTGTATTTGCGAATAATTCCGGATGCTCGCGGACAATTTGCCACTGCGGCTTTCGATCTCGTTCAAACAAATATTGCATATTGTTTTGTTTGATAAATTGCAGCTCTTGATCTGCCAAGTTATTTGAACCGCTTGGTTTAAAAACAAATAAATCGGACCTCGGAATATACATTGCTACGTCAAGCTCTTCGAGGTCCGGAGCGCCAATGCGCATATGCGATGCGCGCAGATCTCGAAGAGCTCCAAGCATCACATGATTGTCCTGTGCTTGATTGTTATATTTTTCTGCGCGCTTATCTAGCACATTCCTACTATCGACAAGGAAAAAGATTGCTGCCGCTGCCATGATTGCCATTACTGCAAATTGCACTATTTTTTTCTTTGATGGAATCAGCGTATGAATGCCATATGCTAAAAAGAGATATAGAAATGGAATCGTTGGAAGAAAGTATCTTGTTTTGGGCAACACCCATATAATGACGGCTATTTGCGTTGCAATCGCAAGGAGCATTGCGAACGCATCGACTGGCCTCTTTTTTACAAATAATACGATACCGATGCCTGTTAAAATATACAGCATTGCAACTATCAAGAATTTGTTTAACTCATTATTCATTGCGAGGAAAAAGAGAAATGCGCCCGCGCTCAACGCGCCTATAGCACTAAATAGATATGAATGCCTGCGCGGGAGTGCGTACTGCAATATAATAACCGCAAATCCGCTTGCCAAACCGATGCCAAGCCACTGCGCAATGTTCATGTTCTCTCCTTTCCACACCCATACATTAGTAAAGAATTCGTACGAACGTTCAATATTGAGCTCAAGCTGCTCATCCCAAATCGAATGCACTAAAAATAAGCCGTCATCATTTGCAATATCTTGCGGAGTTCGAATACCGGATTTGCCCGACCACAGCAATGATGATAGCGGAAGCGCCATGAGTAGCCCGGCCAGCACAACAGGCCAGATCATTTTTTTCCATGGAATCCGGTAGCGTACCCATGCTGCCGGCAAGAGCACTGCGCCAACTAACGCACCTTCAAAGCGCGTAAGCATGGTAAGGCCAGCACTTGCTGCAAGCACCCACAGCCACCGCTGTGATCGCGCAATCTGCAAATATGCATATACGGAAAAAAGAATTAAAAGCGTAAACAGCGTCATTGCAAGGCCGCTTGGCGCTTCCCATATAAGCTCTTCGCTGCAGGCCGTAAGAACGCCGGCCATCAGCGCAATGCCCAAGGGCATTCCCATTCTTCGCCCAACAAGCGGAACCAACCCTGCTGTAAGCGCAGCTGCAACAATACCAACCCAGCGCGACCACACCAGAGGATCGGACGTAAGAAAACCTGGAATCAAAAGGAGTGAATACAATATTCCTTTTCTTGGATCTGCTGCAAACGGGTCTCCGCCATGCAAAAGCGCGTACCCTTTCGACATATAATTAAATGCGTCTCCGCCAAACACACCCTGAATTTTTTCAACATATGGAGCGCGCACTATAAGGGCAATAATAAAAATAGCGAGTACAGAAATTACAAGATGCGCACTGGCGAACCTTTTGATTCTCATGCTCATCAAGGCGAATAGCACGCCCGCCCCCGCAACTCCTTGCACAACAAGAAACATCGTTGCGCGCATGCTCGTTGCATTCACCTGCCCCCACACAAGAATTGCGCGCCACACCGGTAAACGCTCTATAGCACGAAAAGCGATGTCGCCATATGAAGTAGTGCCGTCTACTACCATATTGCCCATGTCATATAACGTAGAATCCGGCTGAACGCGAAGCAATATTGCATTATCTATAGATGTTCCCGCTTCGGTTGTAAACGTAACGGTGTCTGTACCTTTCGGCAGCGACTTTTTAAACGGAATAGAAATCCACTGATCGTTCGAAGTGAGCGACAGGGAAACTTCTCCAAGCCTGGTGCCGCGCGCATCGCTGGCAATAAGCAGCGCCATGCGCGCGCTATTTGCGCGCACAACAACATCTATTCCCTTTATCCGATAATAGTCATGAACAAATACTTGCCCCACCGAATGATTGTCGTAGATACGCCGAATGTATTTCTCATCTTCTTTCGGCGGATTTTGCACGCGCACTACAAGCACTGGAAACAACATGATACCAAGCAGCAGCACAAGTCCGCCTACGAAGATGTACTCGGCAGCAAAATGATTAATGCGAATCATATGACTGAAATGCTATACCCTGCAGGCTGGTGCGAAATGCAAATTTACACTTTCTGCTTCAGCGCTTCCAACTCTTCCATCACGCCCTTAACGACAACTTTGTTATCCATTCTTCGCGCAATAAAAAGCAAATCTTCTCGAATGCCAATATGTTCCGGATCATTATCGCGCGCGCGCTGAAGCGCTTGCATCGCCATCGTAAACTTCCCCGCATGCAGTGCGGCATGGCCGAGCTGCGCATGGGCATCCACTTCTTCGTTATTCATCTTTAATACCTGCTGAAAGATTTCTACGGCTTCATCCCATGCACCCTTCCCTATCGCCGCTTTGCCAAGCAGCATATATGCCTTCGTATCAGATGTATGCTTCATAATGTACGGCACTAAAATGTCTTCCGCAGAATCAAAATCATTTTCGCCAATAACGCGCTCTGCTTTTTCCAGCTCCGTTTCCTCTTTCTGCCGCTGCATAATCTGCGATACGATTCCGCGTTTTTGCTCGCGAACGGGCTCCTGATGCACAAGCCGAATCACTGGAGTTGGCGTTGCTTGCTTGCCTTCTTTTTTGAGCATTGCTTGAATCCCATCTTTCATATTGGGTGTTCTCGTGGAAATCTCTTTTCGCAATGCAGAAAATCCTTGCTTGCCTTTTTCCGTGAATGCCTCAAATTTTTCTCGAATACTTACTTCCGGCAGCTGAATTCCTTTCATCACTGATTTTAACCCAGCTTTTACTGTTGGCTTGGCATGTTGAGAATCTGGAGCCTGCATATTTTCTTCTTTCTTTGCTGCAATATTCGCTTTGCGCGCAGCAAGACTTGCCTGTATCGCAGGAATAATTCCCATAACGCCTGTTTTAAGCGCCGCAATTGCATGAAATAAACGATTCTTCACAATGCGAACACTTCCCTTGGTCGGTCCGATCAGCGATTCTGCATGCACAGGAGCATCCGATAAGGCATGCGCCGCAATCTCTTGCGAAACTTCGTGAGCACGCATTTTAACCATGGCACGAGCGATAAGCACGATAATCCCGCCGAGAGAAAAGAGTAACAGTAATGGCGGTAAAATATCGTATAGCATGGAGGTTACAGTTATCGTACCAAGTCTGCAGCCCCTCGCCAAGGGGGCTTCATGCTATTTTTGTTCAATTTTACTAGATGGAGATCTTTTTGAACTCCTGAACAGAGATATTTTCCCCCAGCTCCGCGACCGCTCCGGCAATAAGCTGCTCAATTGTCATTTTGGGGTCTTTTACGTATACCTGCGTCAACAGCGCCCGCTCTTCTCGAAATTTCTTCATTTTGCCATCAATAATCTTACCGATCATGTCTGCCGGCTTACCCTCTTTTGCTAATTGAGTTTTTGCAAATTCCTTTTCTGCTTCCACGTCAGTATCCGATACTTCCTCCGGCTTTACGACTAGAGGGTCTGAAGCGGCGATATGCATTGCAATATTGCGAGCAAGCTCCTGAAACTTCTCGTTGCGCGCAACAAAATCTGTTTCGCACAGCAGCGCAACTAACACTGCCATCTTCTTGTTCCCATGCACATAGGTAGCAACCGCGCCTTCTTTTGTTTCTCGGACAGATTTCTTAGCAACAGTAGCTTTGCCTTTTTCTCGCAGCCATAAAATAGCCTTTTCCACATCTCCGTTCGATGCTTCTAATGCCTGCTTTGCATCAACAACGCCTGCGCCCGTTCGGCCGCGTAAATCCTTTATTTGCTCCATTGTAATTGCCATATTATTTTGTTGCGCCTCGCGCTGCCATAACTGCCTTTGCAATAACGCTCGTTACCAGTTCGAGCGAGCGAATTGCATCATCATTTGCCGGAATCGGCATCGTAACGCTCGAAGGGTCTGCGTTCGTATCAGTAATTCCAATAACTGGGATCCCCATGCGGATAGCTTCCCGTACTGCGATGCGTTCATCGTGAGCTCCGGCTACAAACAGTGCTGCGGGAAGAGATCGCAAATTCTTCATGCCTTCCAACACGCTTTCCAGCCGCTCAATTTCTTTTTGGCGTACTGCGCGCTCTTTCTTCGTAAGCCGGATGAGCGACTTATCATCTTCCGTTCGCTTTAATTCCTGAAGCTTTTCGATGCTTTTCAGGATCGTAGTGAAGTTCGTAAGCGTTCCCCCAAGCCATCGACGAGTGATATATGGCATCTTTGCCTCTTCTGCATACTTCTGGATAATTGGCCGTGCCTGACGCTTCGTTCCCACAAAGAGAATTTCAGCATGCGGCTTTTGCGCTATTTCATACGCAAACTGCGCAGCCTTCAGCAATCCTTCGTGCGTATAATTCAAATCGATAATTGCAACCTTATTGCGATGCATGTAAATAAATTGTTCCATTTTCGGGTTTCTTTTGCTCTTTTCGTGCCCAAAATGCACGCCGGCTTCCAGCATCGCCACCACATCAGGAACGAGCTTTGTAACTGGTGAATCTTGTAATTGAGTAGACATAGGATAGATGATAGAAGAAATGCTTGCAAAAATCAAGTAAAAAACCTATACTCATGAAATCCTATGAAAACCGATATCCATCCAGCTTACAATACCGAAGTAACCGTCACATGCGCGTGTGGCAATACATTTGTGACCGGTTCGACACAAACTGCAATTTCCGTTGAAGTGTGCTCTGCATGCCACCCGTTCTACACCGGCAAACAAAAGCTCGTTGACGTAGCAGGCCGAGTGGATAAGTTCAAGAAACGCTTAGAAGAAGCTGGCGCTATTGCCGAACGGAAAAAGCAAGTAAAAGCTAAAACTTCTGCCAAAAAAACTGCAAAAAAAGACGACACTATTCGTATTTCTAAGTAAGGGTAAGGCGATCAGATCGCTAACGAATCATACATATTCATTAGTTCGCATCTCATACTCACTCAATACTATTTCCTCAAGATTATGAGCACTCCCATGTTGCAATAGACCAAGATAGGAATTCAGCGTCGGCAGTTTAGGGTTTTCTTGTATTCGCCGCATCATACGTGTAGTTGTAGCTGACCTAAGGCGACGATAGTTGGAAAAATGAACCCACCCCAGAAAATCTACACCCGAAGCAAGCGAACGAATATATACTTTGCCAGGATGCAAAGAGAGCTGAAGAAGCTGCACTAAAATATCTTCTATCTTCGGTATCTGGTCTTCAAGCAACTTTCTATCTTCAGATAAAAACACAAAATCATCTGCATACCGGATATAGTATTTGGCTTTTAAGAAATGCTTTGCGTATTGATCAAACTCATGCATATAAATATTCACGAGCAATTGAGATGTGAGATTCCCAAGCGGAAGCCCCTTGCCTGGTTTTGTTGATTGGAAGCTGGTGATAATTTCTTTGAGGAGCCAAAGAATATCTTGATCCGGAATGTAGGTTTGCAAAATACCCTGCAATATCGACTGATCAATACTGGCAAAGAATTTTCGGATGTCGCACTTGAGAACCCAACATGTCTTTGTGTAGTTGTGGCTAGCTTTTTGAGCTACCGATTTGAAACGGGCTAGCGCTTTGTGACTTCCTTTATTCAGACGGCAGGAATACGAATCATATATAAACACAGAATCGAAGAATGGATACAGAATACGATATATAGCATGGTGAAGAACCCTATCCCTCACGCTCGCTTTATGAATATTGCGCGGTTTCGAATCGGAAATCGAAAATGCTTTATACGGACCATGGCGATACCGCTTGCTAGCTAAATCTTCGTGAAGGGAAAGTAGGCTATCAATCAAATTTCTTTCAAACGCTTGCACATCAGGCTTGTTTCGTTTACCGTTTATAAACTCCGCCCAGGCTTGAAGTAAGTTATCTAAAGAAATAATATTGGCAAACGTATGGCTCAATTGAATGCGCATAAAAAATCATTTAACAATACCCCCCCCCAGCAATAAGTTATCCACAGGGAGAATTACCACTGCTTAAAAAGGTAAAAAATGCTTATTTCCTATGGTATGGGCAGTACCAAATTTTGCCAAAAACTCACCGACATACCCTAGGCAGCCGAATCGACACTCTCTTTATTACTCTCATTGAAGTTATAGCAGCCGCGAGCTTCATGCCTCGTCAGGAAAAATTACCGTATGTGCAAACTGCAATCCGCAAGCTTGATGCGATCAAGATTTTAATTATGATCCTTTGGGAAACAAAATCTCTTGATGACAAAAAGTATGTAATCATTTCGGAGCCATTACACGAAATCGGGCGCATGCTTGGCGGATGGAGTGGGCAACTTACCAAAGCTAAACAAGAAAAACAAAACTCCCTGCTTAGATAGCAGGGAGAAATGAAGAGAGTTGCGGACACCGGCGAACCACCAGTTGTCATTCCAGTCATTGTCATTGCGGTTAACGTTCACATTCCGCTCGTCATTCCACCGGTTGAAGATCGCCCCTTATATGAAGTGCCATCTCTATCATATCGCCGCGCGAATACTCGCATTCGGCTTTTTTTGTTTTCGGCATCTCAACATGCCCTAGCACTTCATACCAAGTATCTTCATTTTTTAGAAGTTTCTGCGTAAACCGCACTATTGCAAACCGTGATCGGCAATATTCTGGATATACGGATACTGGATTCGGCAGCGGGAAACCTTGGTCGGCCACGTATTCGCCTACTACCACGCATGATTATAGCAATAAAAAAGCGCCGCATACAAATGTACGCGACGCGAAGGACTAAGGCCAAAGCAACAAAGTGCTTAGGACAAAGTTTCTGACCGCAAAGAACTCTTGCGGACACCGGCGAACCACCAGTCGTCACCCCAGTCACCGCCATAGCGGTAAACGTCCACACCCCGCCCGCCATCCCACCGGTGGAAGACCGCGTAGCACCAGTTGCTTTCAGCATCCTTCCAATGAGTGGCATTGGGATGATCGTCGGCGAACGCGGGATCTTGCTCGTTAACGGCGGCCAGTGAGTACGGATCGACGGGCTTTAATCCCCGCAAATCGAACTCCTTTCCGAGGTCGACGTCGTTAACGTAACGACCAAGCTTGAAGAAGTAGACATCCACTTCTTCACCCTCACCGTGCGGCATGGAAGCAGCTACTTCTTCATCTACGTACTGATTGCGACCCGTCGCCTTCATTGCTTCCTTTGGAGGGCAGGTGCGATCGACCTTGACGCGACGAACGATCATACCACTGATCGCTTCCACGCGCATACGGAACACCGCGAACAGGTCTGTGGCGAATTCCGGCTGACCAAGAACAGTTTGCACCGCCTCGGCGTCGAATTGGCCTGCATGCTTCTCGAGCATTGCTCGATACAGGCCGACCGCTTTATCGACTTGACCAGCTGTCGTCGTCTTTGCGGATGGGGTCATGATCTGTGTCATGGCGTCATCTCCTTCTTGAGGTAAAGAACATACCGAAATTGGTATTCTCCCATTATATACCTTATTGTATTATTTGTCAATACCAAGGTACTGTGCTATGTTAAAAGTGCTCTTACAAGAGCTTTTTAGGCCAAAAAGAGCTATATACTATGAATACTCCATCGGAAGAGGCATTGCAGCAAGAAATCGATTCGCTTACCCAAAAGATGAGCGATCCTGCTGCTATGAAACAGGCAAGTATTATAAAAGAACTGTCCCATTCCCTGCGGCACGCACGGGAAGTTCTTGAGGCGACTTACGCATTACGAATCATTACAGAGCAGCTTAATGCAAGCATCGAACTTGCTAACTCTTCCGAAGACGAAGACATGAAGGCGCTTGCACAAGAAGATATCAATACTCTCGCACAAAAAAAATCTGAAACTGAAAATAAATTAGAAGAGTTGCTGATTCCAGAAGATCCGCGAAATAGCCGCGACGTCATCCTGGAAATTCGCGCGGGAGCAGGCGGAGATGAAGCGGGGCTATTCGCAGGCGAGCTGCTGCGCGCATATATGCGCTACGCGGAAGTGAAGGGCTGGAAAATATCTTCCGTAAGCCAATCAGAAGGAGAGCACGGCGGAATCAAAGAGGCAATTGTTGAAATCTCTGGGGAAGATGTATACGGCCACTTAAAATTCGAGAGCGGAGTGCATCGGGTTCAGCGCATCCCAACCACAGAAAAAATGGGACGCGTGCACACATCAACGATCACCGTTGCAATTCTTCCCCGTGCTGAAGAAGTAGATATTGAAATCAAGCCGGAAGATTTGCGTATCGACACCTACCGAGCATCAGGCGCCGGCGGACAGCACGTGAATAAAACAAGCTCTGCCATCCGCATTACCCACATCCCTACTAACATCATGGTTGCTTGCCAGCAAGAACGAAGCCAGCACAAGAATCGCGACATGGCAATGAGCCTGCTGCGCGCAAAATTGCTTGCAAAAAAAGAAGAGGAAGTCCATGCCAAAGAAGCCTCTGCCCGCAAAGCGCAAATCGGAACTGCGGACCGATCAGAAAAAATTCGAACATACAACTTCCCCCAAGACCGCGTGACGGATCATCGCATCAAGCAATCATGGAGCGGAATCGAGCTGATTATGGAAGGCGCATTGGATCCGATATTTACAGATATTCGCAATGCTGACCGCGAGCTTCGTTTAGCGGCGGCGGGATGAAGAAGAGTCGCTCCCCTCTCCCCAATTGGGGAGAGGGAGGGGGTGAGGGCAGTATCGAAGCAATAAAAAAACACATTACAACAATGCTCGTTCGACATTCCGACGCCCCAGGACTGGATGCGAATCGAATTATTCTGCACGTTCTTGCACAAAGAGACGCCAGCTACCTGCTCGCCCATGGCGAAGAAATTATTTCCGAACAAGATGCACAGAAAATTCTAGAAATGGCAGAGGCGCGAAAAACAGGCATGCCTCTTGCATATGTGCTGGGCGAAGCAGATTTTTTTGGCAGGACATTTGCCGTTACACAGGATGTTTTAATCCCCCGCCCGGATACCGAAGCACTCATAGAAAAAGCACTAGAATATATCAAAGTCCGTCATGCCGGGCTCCGACCCGGCATCCACGTGGATTCCGGCTCACGGGCCGGAATGACAGAAAAAAAAGAAATTGTTATTGCAGATTTGTGTACCGGAAGCGGAATAATCGCAATAACTTTGGCTTTAGAATTACAAGATTCTGCATACAACTTACAACATACAACTTACGACATAGTTGCTACAGATATTTCAGACAAAGCTCTGGCTGTTGCAAAACAAAATGCAAAGCAGCACGGCGTGGCTGACCGCATAGAATTTTTGCAGGGCGATATGCTTGAGCCTATTAAAAATAAAAAAATTGACTTGCTTGTGAGCAATCCGCCATACGTTCCAAGCGAGGAACTTGCGTCGATTTATCTCTCCCTGCATAGGGAGAGAACGGAAGAGAGGGTTAGTGATCGCGCGAACGACGAAACCCTCATCCCCTCCTTCTCCCTATCCAGGGAGAAGGTACCAACGACCCAAGAAACCCGTGGTCTCCTCTTTGAACCCCAAATAGCTTTAGATGGCGGCGAGGATGGCTTGAAATTCGTAAATCAAATTAAAGAATATGCTCAAAAAAATAATACTCTCGCAATTATTGAGACAGTGGGAGGAAAGATAGCTACATTTCCATAACTTCTAAATTCTTTACTTTTTTAAACGCTTTATCTCGCGTTGCCAGAGGAATGCCCAAAATTAGACCAGTTGCAGCAATAATACTATCTGGTGCCTTTAGCTTATATCGTCTGCACAAAAATGCAGCATCTAAAGCTAATTTTGTATCAAGATCAACTATTTCAAAGCTTTGCAAAAATGCTTGAATAATATCTATTTCTTGTTTTGATAATTTCGGAAACGCGAGCACCTCTATCACGGTAATTGCAGAAATATATAATTGCTTTTTCGAATCATGCAGCATATGCGCGATGCCCTGTTCTCCGTTTAAGTATGCTATGAGAATATTGGTATCACAAAGCATATTTCAGATATCTGCCTGCCCTATCTGCTCCATTCAGCACGTTTCTTCTTTTGATATCCCAATGCATTAATATGCTTTTTTTTAAGCAATCCAAATGCACGCAAGAAACTGTGCGAAGTCTTTTTTTGTCGCGTCTTTGTCGGATTAGAATGTAATTTGGTAGCCATATTAGAAGCATATCGAAATATACATAATCTCGCAACGAAAAAGCAGCCTTTCGGCTGCTTGATTTCACCCTCATCCCCTCCTTCTCCCTACTAGAGGGAGAAGGGATATATTTACTCTCCTTTTTTCCCTTCTGGTTTTGCTTCCCCTTCCGCAGCTTCGCCTTCGACCGGCTCTTCCTTCTTCACTCCTTCTACTGCTTCCACGTCTTCCTTCACTTCTTCAGAGAGCGACTCAAGCTCTTCCTCTGATCGCGGAGGCTGCACAAGCGCAATAACTTCATCTGCCTCTGCGAGCGCAGTCACGCCCTTCGGCAAAGAGACATTTGCAACATGCAATACAGTATCGAAATCTTTAATAGCGGAAATATCAACTTCTAATTCATGCGGCAAATCAATCGGCAGTGCTTCTACTTCTAGTTCGTCCATGCTTCGCACAAGCATACCGGCCAAATCTTTAACCGCCGGAGATTCCCCAATAAACTTCAATGGTACTTTTGCCGTAACTTTCTCATCCATGCGCACCTGATAAAAATCAATGTGGCGGATAGTGCTTTTTACCGGATGAAACTGCACATCGCGGATAAACACCGGATGTTCTTTTTTATCGTCGAGTACAAGGTTGATAATCGTTGTATATCCGGCCTTCGGAAGAAGCTTTAAAAATGCACGCAATTCAACGGCGATGCTTTGCGCCTCGATTCCGTGCCCGTACAACACTGCAGGAACATTGCCAGCACGACGAAGCTCCCCAATGTGGGAGTCCCGTGTTTGCGCGGTAATAGTAAGCGCTTCAGCCATATGAGATGTTAGCGTAGCTTACTGCTATTTTTTCGTCAATGCCCGCAAGGCGTTATTGTCTTCCTTTAAAATTTCGTACATGGAAAGCAGTTCGTCTCCGGATACTTCTTTTGCTCCGAAAAACTTCTTCGTATCCTCGGCAGTCATGTCGGTTACCAGCCCCAGGCTTACGATTCCAAGACCCGTCATGGCAACCATGGCCACAATGGAGCTTTCGCATTTTGAACAGGTAACATATACGACTGTTGCATCCTCCTCTTCCCCAATCACGCGTGCCCCATCAAGATCGTATTCCGCGCTGCAAAATGGGCATCTGGAGATAAAATGTACGTTTTCATCGAGTTCCATAGGGTGCTTGTATGTTCTTATGATAGTCCAAAAAATGCTTCGTGTCAATCTGATTTCGTACATTTTCAGAACACATATTGTGTTCGTTTACAGAAACGAGCTTAATTCCTCTGGGGCGCGCTGGTGAAACTTGCTATGAATTTTTACCGATTCAACTAATCCAAGAAGAAAGCACGAGGTTATCAAGCTCGATCCTCCATAACTGATAAACGGCAGCGGAATTCCGGTAACGGGCAATATCCCCATATTCATCCCCGCGTTTACGGTAAAACCAGTAATGAGGAGAAAAAATGCACCCGCCCCGATTAATTGCGCAAACGGATCATCTACTATGCGAATAATTAATGTTACGCGCCAAAGCAGTACGCCATACAACGCACAGATAAGCGCAATCCCCACAAATCCTAGCTCCTCCCCAACGCTGGCAAGAATAAAGTCCGTATGCTGTTCAGGAAGAAACTTGAGCTGCGATTGCGGCCCGTGCCCTAGTCCTCTGCCGAATATTTGCCCGCTTCCAAGCGCAATAATTGACTGGTTCACGTTATATCCTGTGCTGAGCGGATCTGCGGTCGGATGCAGAAACGTCAAAATGCGCTTTTTTTGGTAATCGAATAATAACCCCTGCCATGCTCCCGCGAATACCAGCCCCCCAATCAAGCAAATAGCCATGAATGTTCGAAACGGCAGTCCGAACACAATCAGCATTCCGAGCCATGCGCTGATCATTAAAATAGCCATTCCAAAATCAGGCTCCTTAAGAACGAGTACTATGGGCACCGCAATAACCCCAAGCGTCATCGCAAGCTGTCTCCATCCAATTCGCTTGTAATTTGCCAGCACCAGCGCAAGTACTAGCACAAGCGAAACTTTCACAAATTCGGATGGCTGAATCTGAAACCCAAACACCTCCAACCTGCTTACCGTTCCGCGAATTGCGCGTCCGCCAACGGATAATCCTATTTGACTTGCCACGCCAAGCACAAAAATAATCGGCGCAACACGACGCCAGGTATGATACGGAATCTTCATTGTCAGCACCAGTACTGCAAACCCGAGCGCTAACGCAATGGCCTGGCGATACAATAGCGGAGAAAGCGCCTGGCCAGTGTCTGTAGCAGATGCAAGCATCGCAAGGCCGATGCTGGATAACAGCAGCATAGCTCCTATAATCGTCCAGTCCGCAGATCGAAATACTTCGGCAAATCTCATGCGTTCGTTTTACCGCAAATTATTCGGGTCTCCAACAATTTGCACAAAATTGGAATCTGAATACATATCCGTTGTTGCAATAGCAATCACCCTATTTGTCTTACCGCTCGGACGAGGCCACTGCAAGGTAAATTCTCGCTGTTCGCCGATGAGCAGCTTTCCAACAAACGTTTTCCCTACCCCTACCACCTTTCCATTATCATCAACAGCAACCGCAACCACTTGCACTTTCTGCCAATCAAATGAGGATGTATTCGTCACAATCCCTGTTTGCTGTTCTAACGGAAACGCTCCTGAAGATACGTACGTACGGTCGCGCAAGAAAATACTGAACTGCGGAGTTGGCGCAGACCCAGGAATAACAATAAATGCAGGCTGTGCGGGCGTAGTTATATCTGCATGGTCGAACACAGCCCCTGGAGGCACTGGAATATCAAGTGCGGCAACATATTGAATGCTTCCCGGCAGCACATATTCATCTTGTGTTTTTGATTGAATCGCTGTTCCCGAAGCGTCATACAATGTGAACGATATGGGATATTTCACAACGCCTGCCCTCGGATTATTATTCCTTAGCCGCGCCACCACATCTACCGTTTTTCCCGTTGGCCCCTGCTCGGCAATATGCGGAATAGCAACGATGTTTTCAACAATTATCGGTGCAAGCGGTTCTGGAGTTATAACAGGCCCCGTTGCCTGCTTTTTCGGTATAAACGGCGCAATAATAATAAATAACAACAACCCCGCTACCGCAATGTACCCTACGGCATATGCCGTTTTCTTCAGAACCCGATGCATGCTCATATGCACACATCATACCATATGCGGTATACTTTCTAAGCCATGAACGACTTTACTCACCTCCACGTACACTCCCATTACTCCCTGCTTGACGGATTAGGTAAAATCGATGCGTTAGTTGCCCGTACAAAAGAGCTAGGCATGAATAGCCTTGCTATAACGGATCACGGTGCTATGTATGCGGCAATTGAGTTTGTGCAAGCTGCACAAGAAGCGGGCATTAAGCCGATTATCGGCATGGAGGGGTACCTTGCCCCCAACGGGCACGAGAACAAGCGCGGAAAAATAGACGCAAACCCGCGGCACATTTCGCTCATCGCATCAAACAACGCCGGATACAAAAACCTGATGCAGCTTTCTACGAAAGCATTTTTACAAGGATACTATTATAAACCTCGCATCGATTACGCATTATTAGAAGAATATTCAGACGGCTTAATTGTTCTGTCCGGTTGCCTCAATGGCGATATTCCGAAAGCAGTGATGGAAAATCGCGAGGAGGATGCCAAACGGCTCATGGAATGGCATATCGAACACTTCGGGAAAGATCGGTTTTATTTGGAAGTGCAGGACCACCCGAATATTCCTGATCAAATAAAATTAAATGCAAAACTAATTGCATTGGCGAAAAAATATAACGTCGGATTAGTTGCAACTGCCGACAGCCACTACATTCATCCGGAAGACGCAGCAGCACAAGACGTTTTGATTTGCGTACAGACTGGAAGAACGGTAGACGAAAAAGACCGCATGTGCATGCTGGATGAAGATTTTTCATTGAAGAGCCCCCAAGAAGTAAAAGAAGCGTGGAAAGAATATCCCGAGGCAGTCGATAACACGCAAAAAATTGCAGACATGTGCGATGTAACGTTTGAATTCTATAAAAACAAACTGCCCCGCTATCCGCTTCCAAACAATAAAACGCCCGATGATGCATTAAAAGAATTATGTGAATCCGGATTACAAACACGATACGGAAAAGATTTGCCGGAGGGCGCGCGCGAGCGCCTGGAATACGAATTGGGCGTTATTACGCAAACAGGATTTTCTTCCTATTTCTTAATCGTTTCCGATTTTGTGATGGAAGCGAAGAAACGAGGTATCTTCGTAGGGCCCGGAAGAGGAAGCGCTGCGGGGAGCTTCGTGGCATACCTTACCAATATTACAAACGTAGATCCGCTGGCGTACGACTTGCTCTTTGAAAGATTTCTGAATCCGGAACGCGTCAACATGCCCGATATCGATTTGGATTTTGCCGACGATCGCAGAGCGGAAGTTATCGATTACGTTCGGGAAAAATACGGGCAAGAACACGTATCGCAAATTATCACATTCGGAACTATGGCGGCGCGTGCTGCAGTACGAGATGCCGGCAGAGCAATGGCTATGCCCTACTCATTTTGCGATCTGGTTGCAAAAGCAATTCCGCAGTTTACGAATTTCGAAGAAGCGCTGTCGCAAGACGGCGATTTGAAAACGTTATACTCAAGCGACCCGCAGGCGAAAAAGCTGATCGACATGGCAAAAAAGCTGGAAGGAGTGTGCAGACATGCCAGCACACATGCGGCTGCCGTGGTAATTACTGACAAGCCTCTCACGGAATACGTGCCCCTCCAGCTCTCCAGTACGTCAGACGGCACAAAAGATACGGTGACTCAATATGCGATGGCCGCGGTGGAATCGCTCGGTCTTCTGAAAATGGATTTCTTGGGGCTAAAAAACTTAACAGTGTTGCAAAAAGCGCTAGAGATCATCAAGAAGCTTCATGGCGTAGAAATTGACCTGGAAACGTTATCAACAAAAGATTCTAAAACGTATGAACTGCTCCAGCAAGCAAAGGCAATCGGCGTATTCCAGCTGGAATCCTCCGGCATGCGCCGATACTTGAAGGAGTTAAAACCGACAGAATTCGAAGATATCATTTCCATGGTGGCGCTGTACCGCCCGGGCCCGATGGATTCTATTCCCGACTTCATTGCAGCAAAACACGGCAGAAAAAAAATCACGTATCTGCACCCCACCCTCAAACCGATTCTCGAAAAAACATATGGCGTCATCGTAACGCAAGATCAAGTGCTTATGATTGCCCGGCAATTTTCCGGATTCTCCTACGCAGAAGCAGATATTCTTCGAAAGGCAGTAGGGAAAAAAATTAAAGAACTGTTAGACGAGCAGCGCCAGAAATTCATTACGGGCGCAATTGAAACGCAAAAGGTCGACCAGAAAACAGCGCAGGCGGTTTGGGACTTCATCGAACCATTTGCCCGATATGGCTTCAATCGCGCTCATGCGGCATGCTATGCCATGATTGCGTACCACACTGCATATTTAAAAGCGCATTACCCGGCAGAATTTATGGCGGCACTCCTTACCTGCGATGAAGGAAATACGGATCGCCAATCAATTGAAGTTGCCGATGCAATCGCGCTCAATATCCCCGTCCTTCCGCCAGATATCAACGAGAGCGAAGTTGATTTCTCTGTGGTAAATATAAAAGACGACGCAGCAGGCCTGCCTGCCGGCAGGCAGGCAATCCGTTTCGGATTATCTGCCGTTAAAAACGTGGGTCACCATGCCATGACGGCCCTTATTGCAGAACGAACATCACATGGGCCATTTATTGATTTGTTTGATATTTTCCGCAGAATCAACGTAAAAGATTTCAACAAAAAAACAGTGGAAAGCTTGGCAAAAGCCGGCGGATTCGATTGTGTTGCAGAGCGCAACCAAGTACTTACAAACGCGGATGCACTTCTTGAATTCAACCGCTCATTGCATCGCAAAGCAGACTTGGGGCAAAAGAATCTTTTCGGTACCGCCGAAGCTCCGCTTCCCGAACCGAAAATTACACTCGCGCAAGCAGTGCCAAGCACGCAAGATGAGCGCCTAGGATGGGAAAAAGAGTTATTGGGATTGTACGTATCGGAACATCCCCTTCGGGAATATGTCGCCATCATAGATCGCATCGCTTCTCCCTTGGCTTCCGTTACCACAGGGCGGGATGGCGCAACTATCCGCATTGCAGGAATTATTTCGCGCATTAAAAAAATTATTACAAAAAGCGGAAAGCCGATGCTGTTTGTAACCGTAGAAGATTTATCGCACAGCGCGGAAGTGCTCGTGTTTCCAAAGCTGTTAGAAGAAACTGCAGCGCTCTGGATCGACGGTGCCAAAATAATTATTGACGGGACGCTTTCCGATAAAGATGGCGAAGCAAAAGTGCTGGCTAATAAAATCCGCCCGCTCACCCACGAAACTGCATCCGCGGAACCCTCCATCCCGCAGCATGAAAAACGCAGGCCGACTGTCACTCTTTCTTTGTCGCCCTCCGTATCTCGAGATCACTTGGAAAAGCTGCAAGCTACGCTGGCGCAAAAACACGTAGATACGAATGGAATCCCCGTTACGCTCCATATCCCGCGAGGCGGCAGCGTAGCAACGATTGCAACTCCCTATCGCATCACGCTTGAAGATGAAACAATATCAGCAATTTCTGCTATTATTGGCAGGCAATCAATCCGCATCCCCACATAGCTTATGGCAACTTTTTTTCAACTCCCTAAGAAAAGCATATCGCTTGTTGTTATTATTCTCGTTATTGCCGTTATTGGCATAGTGTTGACCACTGCGCTTCCGCACACAACTATCACCGTCCGCCCAAAAGTCGATCAACGCAAAATATCTAAAGACATCATACTCTCCTCCAAAACAACGACGCCTGATTACGTCCACTATGCCCTGCCAGCAAAAATCATTTCCCAAGAAGGCCATGCAGAGCAATCATTCACTCAATCCGACGGCGATGTAACACAGGGAAATTCCAAGGGCACGGTAACGTTTACGAATACGCAAGACACGGAACAGCGGCTGCTTCCAAAAACGCATCTTCGATACGAGCCCACGGGCGTGATGTTTTTAACTGATAATCCTGTCATCATTCCGCCGAACGGTACGGTTGACGCGCCGGTGGCTGCAAAAGAAACAGGAAAAGCTGGCGATGTTCCTCCTGGGAAATTTTTAGTAGATAAGTTTTCGCCTGGGCTGCAAAAAGCAGTATATGCAGAAAGTAAGTCGCAATTCTCCGGAGGAGAGCTTGGCGCGCATGCAATTTCCCAAGAAGATATCGATAAAGCAAAACAAACAGTACTTGAAGCAGCAAAACAGAAAGCGCTGGATGCAATTAAAAAAGAAGCCGGCAACGCAGAAGTGCGCTCCGACCTTTTATCCGTTACCCCAGAACATAACGACGCTTCCGTGCAAGCCGGGAGCAAGGCAGTCAGCTATACGGCAAGCGCAACGGTACAGGCGAAAGAATTTATCGTAGATTCGCATGACATCATCAGCCTGATGACGCTTGCGCTCCGTGCTGAAGTTGCGCCTGACGAAGAATTTATATCATACGACCCCGCATCTTTTTCTCTTGCGATCACACAAACAGATTGGAATACCGGGCAGGCGCGCATTTCCGCATCGCTCACCGGAACATACGGCAAAAAAATCGGATCTAGCGAACTTTCGGAAGATAATCTCGCCGGCTTGGGCAAACAGGAACTGGCAAACCACTTCAAAAATTTTCCCAGTATCGGAGATGTGGATATCAAGTTCTGGCCATTTTGGGTAACAAGCGCCCCTTCCCGCCCAAATCAAATCAACATCGAAGTAGCGCATTAATTTTTGCAATCCACCATAATTTGTGATATAATGCAAACATGAGCAAAGATGATATTAAGCGCGCAGTCTGTAAAGCAATGGAAACAATGCCCCATAAGGAGGCTATTGATCGCGTACGATTATTTGGATCACAGCTTCACGGAGATGCAAAACCGACTAGTGACGTCGACTTATTAATCGATTTAAATGGTAAACTGCCGATTGGCTTTTTTGCGCTCTTCGACATACAAGAAGCATTCAAAAAAACAACTTGGTAAAGATGTGGATGTGGTGCCTTCAAAATCTTTGAGTAAGTATTTTCGAGATGAGTACTAAAAGAAGCACAACTATTATATGAACAAAAATCCAGCGCAACGCCATGGTTCATGCATACTGGCAAATCAACGACGAAGTCGTTTGGGATGCATATAAAAACGATCTACCAGAACTGAAAAAGAAATTGGAGAAAATTGCTTGAAAGTTCTGGCCATTTTGGGTAACAAGCGCCCCTTCCCGCCCAAATCAAATCAACATCGAAGTAGCGCATTAAAGCAACTAAACTATTCACTATTTTTTTCACGAAATAATCCGTACAAATTCAATACATCCTTCGTAAGCCGTTCCGTATTCCCATGCCGTAGTAACCCCAAATACGACTGAACCGTTTCTTCTTTAGGATTTTCTGCAATCTGCTTTTGCATACGTCTGCTCGTAGCTGATCTCAACACTCGATGGTCTGGAAAATTTACCCATCCCAGAAAATCTACTCCCGAAACTAAAGAACGAATATATACTTTGTCAGGATGCAGATTCAAACACAGCACCCCGTTTAAAAAATACTCTATCTTTGGAATCTGTTTTTCAAGCCATGCCCTATCGTGAGATAAAAGCACAAAATCATCAGCATAGCGAACATACTGCTTTGCATGCAATCCATGTTTTGCATAGTGGTCAAATTCGTTCATATATATATTCACGAACAATTGTGACGTAAGATTGCCAAGTGGCAAGCCTTTCCCCGCTTCGTTTGCATGGAAGCTATTAATAATTTCCTTGAGCAACCGCATAATATCCACATCTGGAATAGAAAGGGAGAGAATTCCCAGTAAAATATTTTGATCAATGCTTGCAAAGAATTTTCTAATGTCGCACTTGAGAACATAACAAATTTTTGTATTATTATTGCTCAACTTCGTAGAATACTTTTTAAATTGTTCAATTGCCTTGTGAGTTCCTTTATCTTTTCTACATGAATACGAATAATGGACAAACGTACGATCAAAAAATGGATAAAGTATCAGATATATTGCGTGATGTAACACGCGATCCCGAACAGTTGCTTTGTGAATATTTCTCGGCTTTGGGTCAGCTATCGCAAAAGCCTTATAGGCACCATGCTGATACGTATGGCTTGCAAGATCAGCATGGAGATCATAAAGATTATCAAACAGATTTCGATCGAACACTTGCACGTCTTTTTTATTTCGCTTACCCTTGAGAAATCCATTCCATCCGCGTAGCAAATTATCCAAAGAAATAATATCTTTAAATGTATGACTCAATTGGATTCTCATAAACAACCAATAAAGCAGACCCCCCCCCATCGCAAAGTTGTCCACAGATAATTTGCCAATCCTAAGCTGCTTAGGAGATGCATATAAGGCGTGGCATCGAAGTCTGCAAAATATGCAGAAGTTTTCTCGGTTTACCATTGGCATAAAAATAGACATGCTGTTTCTTGAAACAATTGAATTTATTTTACTTGCGGAGTACGCACCGAAGGATCAAAAAAGCTCTATCATCAAACGGGCAAGCGGGAAATTAGACGCACTTAAATATTTCTTGCAATTAACTTCCGAGATGAGCATGCTGGAACACAACCAGTATATCCCTATCGCAGTACCGCTCACTGAAGCAGGCAAAATGCTTGGAGGATGGCAAAAACATATCAGACAAACAGCTCCTGCGCCGTAGCTACGGGAGCGTTGCCGTTAATCAGAAGAAAGTTGCGGGTAGAGGGGAAACGACAATTCTCATTCCAATCATTGTCACGGTAATTCAGATACAGCTTCCGCTTGCCATCGTTCTCGTTCGCATACAGAACACGAACCTTACCGTTCCGGTCAACCATAGCGTGCAAGATAACTTCTATGTCACCGCCCCGCGAATATTCTTGGGACTGTTTCGCATTCGAGAGAATGATAACTCTCCTATTATCTGCACCAAGTTTCTTCTTCAAAAGAATCATCCGCCGCACGCTAGGGTAAGCCCTGCCTACCCGACGGGTAGGCTTCACCGATCCTATTCCGGCTGAAACGGAATGCTCTAGGGTTCAACCGCCCGAAGATATTATCCGCAGACTGTATCGTTTACTATCCATACGTATTATATATTCATTAATGCAAAATAAAAAAGCTCTTGTCGCAAACCGAAGTTTGAACAAGAGCGACGAACGCCAAGATCCCGAGTGTCCTTTCCAAGCACTAAGGGTCCAATTGCCAAGGGCTAAGAAACCTTGCGGGTAGAGGGGAAACGACAATACCCAGACCAAACACCGTCACGGCAACCCAGATACAGCCCCCGCTCGCCATCGTACTCGAGCGCAAACAGAACACGAACCTCACCGTGCCGGTCAACGCAGATTTTCTGGGTACAGATGATGGGGTCTTCCCGCTGAAGGTTCGGATACGTTTCGCACAAGCTGAGAAAACGCGCGGGTGAAATCATATTTTTGCCGTTCTTGGCTTGAAAAGATTCCGCTCCGGAGCTGCTCATGCTCTTTCCGAAACGATCCAGCTCGATATGGATTGGAGAGGCATGCTCCTCTTCGGCCTCCACAAACGAATCGATGTACTGCCAGATCTCCGGATCGACGTAGTCGAACCTGCACCGCTCAATCCGATCTTTCCAAGTAAGTCCTGGAACGAATGGGGTCGGGTACGTTTTGGTCGGAGATGCAGAAGCAATCGGTGAAGATGCTTGCAGGGCGTGTTCCCACGGATTTTCTTTCCGTAGAAACTTCTTGAGTCCGACAAGCCATGCTTCGGACTCTTCACCGCAAAGTTTCTCGGTCAGGTCGTTGAGCGGTCCACGAACATCGCAGAGCGCAAGCCGAGTGTCAGTCATGACAGTCAGTCCTTTCAAAAAACTCTCGAAAACGCTGAATTCTGCCACAATGGCATCTATATGCAGGTTTTCAAAGAACTGCAATAATTATACTCCTATTCATTTAAAATGTCAATGGAGAGATTTATGGGTATATGTAGTACAAATAGAGCTATGAACGAACCAGAACAACAAATTCCTGATCATAGAAAAATCGGGCAGGAAATGGATTTATTTACATTTTCCGAGCACGTGGGCCCGGGGCTACCGCTTTTTACGCCAAAAGGAACTGTTATCCGGAAGCAATTAGAAAACTTTCTGTGGTCTATTTTGACTCCTCTTGGTTACGAACAAGTTTGGATTCCGCATATTACGAAACCGGAATTATATAAAACATCGGGGCACTGGGATAAATTCAAAGACGACCTATTCCACGTAAAAGGGCATAAAAATGACGACTTTGTGATCAAGCCGATGAACTGTCCGCACCATACGCAAATTTATGCAAGCAGACCAAGAAGTTATCGCGACTTGCCAATGCGCTATGCGGAAATGACAACGGTGTATCGAGACGAACAGGCTGGCGAACTATTGGGCTTGGCTCGCGTGCGCTCTATTACGCAAGACGATGCGCATATTTTCTGCAGACCAGACCAAATTCAAGAAGAAATTTCCCGCGTACTTAAAAGTATTTCGCAGTTCTATGCAGCGTTTGATTTCGAATTAACTGCCCGCTTATCTCTTCGCGACCCAAAAGAACCAGAAAAGTATTTGGGTTCAGATGAGATTTGGAACTTGGCAGAAAAAACATTAGAAGAAGCGCTTGCTGCAAATAATTTTCCGGAAGCCGCGCACGCAGTTGGCGAAGCTGCATTCTACGGACCAAAAATAGACTTCACTGCAAAAGACAGCCTTGGCCGCACGTGGCAGCTGGCAACGGCGCAGCTCGATTTCAATATGCCCGCACGCTTCGAATTGGAATACACTGCGGAAGACGGCTCAAAACAGCAACCCGTTATGATTCATCGCGCAATTCTCGGTTCGTTCGAACGCTTCATCACCGTATTACTGGAACATTACAATGGCCACTTGCCCGTATGGCTTATGCCGGTGCAAGTTGCCGTTCTTCCGATCACAGAAGATATCCACGAATATGCACAGGAAGTTGCGCAGGGGCTCAAAGAAGCGGGTGTTCGCGTAATCACAGACGATCGAGATGAACGAATCGGCAAGAAAATCCATGCAACGCACGATCAGCGCATTCCAATTTCGCTTATTATCGGAAAAAAAGAAATGGCAGATAAAACAGTCTCGATAAAATCTGAAGTTCTCGGAGAAGAAACTATTGCAATCACAAATGCCGTTGAAAAAATCAAAGCATTGCTGAAGCCGAAAGTGTAGTTCCCCTCCCCCTAATTAGGGGGAGGGTTAGGGTGGGGGCTGGTGAAACGTGATGCCGTATGTTCTGCCCCCATCCCCTCCTTCCCCCCAATTGGGGGGAAGGTAAATATTCTACTTTCCGTAACTCCCCGGCGTATGCGATGCAGCGTATTTAGTAAGCCATTTCAGCTGGGCATCAGCAATTCCTCCGTGGAATAATCTGGATTCTGCAACTGCCTGGTCGATCGGCCATCCTTGCACTGCGTATCGATACAATGCAATCATTGTTCCTGCTCTGCCATATCCTCCTCTGCAATGTACGTGCACGGGCTGATTCTGCGGATTCGTTACAAATGCCAAGTATTGTTGCGCCTGGTCGTCCGTGGGCGCGTGGCCATCTAAAATATTCAAATGCAAATAATTAAATCCGAGCTCGTTAAATCCTGGCAATTTTGAGTCGTCTGCATACGGATCGTTGTATTCCCCGTCTGCACGCAAATCCACATCGCCTTTCCAACCGTTATCTTTCAGCCATTTAAATTCCGACAGCAATGGCTGTCCGGAACGGGATATCTGCCCAGCAACCGGAATCGCAAACGACCAAAATCCATACGCAGTGGGCGCATCGCTTGGTAAATTGTCTCGCGGACCTACGAACTGAATTGTTGGAGCAATAGATTCGGCAGGCGTTGGCGTAACTTTTATGCTTACGGAAAGATTAGATGCCTGACTTGCGGCAAGCTCCTCTGTTGTGTCCGCAGTAGTTGTCGTTTTTACTGGAGCCTGCACTGCGCTGCGCGGAGCCAGTATTACATACAAAATAACAAGAATTAGCACAATTACTCCCACGCCTGCCAATACAATATTCTTCATGTTCTTCATACAAAAAAGTATAGCATAGAAAAAACCCGACATCCGTGTCGGGCCACTTGCTAACAAAACGCATCGTCCAATGCTTGTTGAGCCAGCTCATCGCAAAGCGGGCACAGATCATAAAGTTCAACTTCTTCCGCATCTGCTGTTGAGATATATCTCTTGCACCTTGGATTCAGACAGGCATGTACAAAAATAGCCCCAACATCTTCCTCTCTCCCAATCATCGCTCGAACACACCGTATTTCATATCCGCATTCACAATTGTGATCGATAGATACTATATCTGCGTGCAATTTTTCCTTCCGAACGCGTTCAAGAAACCGACTCTTCGTTGCCAGCACTAGCAGGGCACCATCTGGCGGCATTGCAACATCTGACATACCAGCCTCCCATCTGTATGCGTTGTGTTCAATTCAAAGAACAACCTGCTCCTTCTTTTTTATATCCCTCTTTTATTAAAATTTCAACGGGACAGCAAACTGTTCCAGCTGATCCTGCGCCTGCTTGTACTGGTTTGCCACGCCCTTCAGCCTGTCTAATTGTATCTGCGCCTGCGCGAATACTTTTAATGCATCGTCGCGAACTTTTGCTATGCCATCTTCCGACACATTCTTCAATTCATCTTTCGCCGTTGCGAGCGTTTCTGAAAGCAGTTTCGCTTTTATCACAATCACATTCACGCCCGCATTTGCGTCTAATACTTTCTTCAAATTCTCCGTATCATTTTTCACATACGCAATATCCAAATTAAACTTTGCATCAGCAGAGCTCGCGAAGTATCGTTCTATCCCCCTCTTCCAAATCGTTCCGTAATATTGCCCCTTTGCCAACGCATCCTGCCAGCTTCCAACCCCCTGGGTAATTGCGCTAATGTTGCCCAATTTCTCCGGATGAAATTTTACTTCTATTGCACCCATGTATGTTCCTAAAAGAACTAGGGCAAAAGCCGCATATATCAATAATTTGATCATGTATGTAGTATACGAGTAGAATCACCAATCATGAAGCGAACTTTCCCACCGTGTATCGCCGTACTCGGCCCCACCGCGTCCGGCAAAACTGCGTATGCAATACATCTTGCTAAACGGCTCAATGGAGCTATTATTTCTGCTGACTCTCGCCAAGTATATGCGGAAATGAATATCGGCACAGCAAAACCGCGCGAAGCATATGCACAGCACACGCACAATTCAGCAACACCCGACATGATTGATGGCGTCCCCCATTACCTGCTCAACATCGCATCCATCGACCATGCATATGCGCTTTCCGACTGGCTTGCGGATGCGCACGCGGCGCTTGCCGTTATTGCAAAAAACAAACAATTGCCAATTATCGCGGGCGGCACCATGTTATATATCGATGCGCTTTTAGATGGATACGATATTCCCGACATTGCGCCGAATCCGGAATTACGAAAAGAATTAGAACAGCAATCTCCCGAAATTCTGTACAAAAAATTACAGGAACTCGATCCGGCATCGTGCAAATTTATCGAATCTCACAATACGCGCAGAATAATCCGCGCGCTGGAAGTAATGAATGCAACAGGAGAAAAGTTTTCAACCCTGCGCAGCGCCTCTGCGTCTCAATATGCTGCAACCCGCATCGGCATATTCCCGGGGTGGGATGCCATGAAAAGTAACGTCGAGACGCGCTCTCGCGACATGCTTGCGCAAGGCCTGGCTGCCGAGGCAGCTGCTCTGCGCACTAACTATCCCACTTCCCCGCTTTTACAAACCATCAATTATAAACAAGCACTAGAATTAGCAGACGGTCAGCTCACTGAAGAGCAGGCTGTCGCGAGCATGTCGCAAGCAACCCTCCGCTACGCTCATCGCCAAATGTCGTGGTGGAATAGGAGAAAAGATATCGGGTGGATTTGCGCGTAGAAAATGTCATCCTGAACTTGATTCAGGATCCACGTCGCGCGCAAAGCGCCAACTGCCTTATCATTTTCTTATAAGATACTTTAAGCCGCCTAATAATCCATGCTTGTGTTTTTTATGCGGCTTATTTCCCTTTGGATGATGCCCAGCGTCATCATCGCTATCGTCGTCTGGATCATCGCGCTTGATTTTTGATACTTCAGCGCCATCGTCTGAAATAGTTACAGTAAATGATTCTTGCTTGCCCAAGTTCGTTGTACCCGTAAACGCATGGTTTAATTCCTGATTCGCATCATTGCCATACGTGAAAACCACATGATATTCGCCCGTGCCCGTTCCTGTTAGCTGCACATTATATTTTCCTTCCGGAACATTTTGCAGAATAATTACTTTCGGATCATCGCCCGCCGAATTGGCGGGATCGGCTCCTTCGTCAGATGAAATACTTACGTATGCATCATCTCCATAATCATTCTGCATTGCAGATACAATTTTTCCATCTGGGCCTGTAATTGCAACAGACACGGGGGAAAGCACTGCCAGGCCGAGCAAGCTCTTAGGGGCTTGGTATATAAACTGTTGAGGATTGCTATCTTCGATCCCCAACGCTTCTAGTATTTGGTTTTGTGCATGTTCTGGAAGCTGAATATGAGTCACCCCATCTACTACAATATCGTTCTGCCCTAATAGCGCGCTCGATTGCAAAACAGTCTCATCTCCCTGATCCGTATTCGGCAACGGCACTTCTTCTACAGGATGCCCGTCGCGCCAACGATCAAGAGCATTATCTTCTGGCGTAGGGTCACCCGCAAGAGCAACTGTTCCAAGCGTGTTCCCGCCGCTGCCGGCAATAGTCGTAATGTCGACGCCATCGTTTATAATATTGGCAAGATTGTCATGCAGCGATTGCAACAGAGGATTCGTATCAACTCCGCTTACCGTTGCATCGCCTCCGTCTTTTGATATGAAAGGTACAGATGGCAATAATTCTTGCAGCGATGGGAAAAACAGACGGTATCCGGCGGGGTTTTGAATATCTTGCTTATGATTAGCTATTTTTAAATTACCTTCGATCCAATTGACATATCCTCGAAATAACCAGTCCCAAGTCTTTGGTAATACTCCACCCTCCCACGGCAAATACGCTTCGCTCGCTCCTTTATTCGGCGTTCCCAACATCACAAATTTTCCAATTTCTCCTGGCGCATAGTCGTCGCTGTCCATATATGCCTGTGCGAGCAGCCCGCCCATGCTGTGCGCTACAATGTCTACCTGTCCCGTCTGCTCCTTTGCTTGCGCAATAATCGGCGCAAGAAATTCTTCTGCGGATTGCTTATTCGGATGCCTCCAATCGTAGTATGCAACAAATACGTCATGGTTTTTTACATATCCCGCAACTTCGAATCGAGCAACAAGCCCTGCATATATATTATAAAACGGAAACCCGCTCCACACTCCGCCAGATTTATCTTTGAATAGCGCATTAGCATTAAATGATCCCAAAAACCCTGGAATAATAATTACTGGATTATGTGTTGTTGGCGTAGGTGGCGGGGGCGGAGCTACGATAATTTGCGCGTTAGCAGTATTGCACGAAAAAAAGACGGTAAAAGAAAATAGTATTCCTAAGAGATATTTAAATCGTTCCACCATATTGTAACCAAACCGCTAAACTACCCCAAATTGCAAGAATAAGATATGGCAACATAAGCCCTACAACAAATCCTGCAACTGAAAAAATAATAGTTTTTTTCAAAAATGCCTTTTCTTGTTTTTTATATTTTTTGCGATTAACCAGAAAATAAACCCACGGAATTACTAAAAGCACATATGGCACATATGGGAAAAAGTAATAAATCAACGAATACTGGATGACGCTCATCCATTTGTCCGACGTTTGCACATACGCAGCCGGATCACTTCCAACCATTCTCAATAATGTATCTACGAGCATATATTCACCATACGCCCATTTTCTTCATGAAGCAAAAATAACCAGTCAACATGGAGCTATTTTGTCAATCACTTTTGGCAAAAT
>Ga0209542_10002128_pt1 | contig 45138 bp, 51 predicted proteins | sample RifCSPhighO2_01_FD_184028 | JGI IMG/M metagenome (GOLD analysis project Ga0209542, IMG submission 184028) | Soil microbial communities from Rifle, Colorado - Rifle CSP2_plank highO2_0.1 (SPAdes) (version 2) | ecosystem: Environmental > Terrestrial > Deep subsurface > Rock core/Sediment ...
TACTGTTTCGGTTAAAATTAAATTAATCGCCCCGATTGCCATGGAAGAAAAACAGAGATTTGCCATTCGAGAAGGAGGAAAAACGGTAGGAGCGGGAGCGGTCATCAAAATTATCGCGTAAAATATGGAGCTCTCTGCCTATGGCAGAGGGTTTTTGTTAAGGATAAAGTACTTTAAATGACTCAGTAAAATAAATGGCTACGGCAAAGAAGAAAACAAACGAAAATCAAAGAATTCGCATCAAACTGAAGGCGTACGACAATAAGATTATTGATAAATCTGCCAAGCAGATTGTGGAGACGATTGAGCGGGTGGGCGGAAAAGTAGTGGGGCCGGTGCCCTTGCCAACCGCTACCCACAAATACACGGTTAATCGCTCCCCCTTTGTTTATAAAAATTCACGGGAGCAATTTGAAATGAGGGTGCACAAGCGTTTGATTGATGTAGCCAACCCAAATCCCAGAATTATAGATGCTTTAATGAACTTGAATTTACCGGCGGGTGTCGATATAGAAGTAAAGATGTAAAAATTGTTGCTTTATTCTGATCATCTACTGGTGGTCAGAGCTAAGGCAGAAATGTCTTAAACAAAATAAATGATAAATTACGTGTCATTTTTAGAAACGTAAGTAGGAGGGACCAGATTTAGCTTTTAATTTGCCCAGCTAAATCTGGGTTTTTATTTATTTATGAAATTTATTCTTGGTAAAAAATTAGGGATGAGCCAGGTTTTTGAGGAAGATGGCACGGTTACCCCGGTCACCGTTGTTTCGGCCGGACCAATGAAAGTGTTTCGGATAAAAACCATCGAAAAAGACGGTTATGAAGCGGTGCAAGTAGAAGCGCAAAGCTCAAAGCGAAAAACGAAAAAGAAAGAACTTAGAGGCCAAACCGAATCGAAAATCGATGACGTTATCGATGTTTCTGTTTTTGCTTCGGGAGACCAAGTAAAAGTTACGGGTATTTCCAAAGGAAAAGGGTTCCAGGGGGCGGTAAAGAGACACGGTTTTCACGGAATGCCAGCCAGCCATGGACATAAGCACGTCAAAAGGCATGTTGGTTCCATTGGGCAAAGGTTTCCCCAGCACACTTTGAAAGGAATGAGAATGGCCGGAAGAATGGGCGGAAAAAGAGTTACTGTCAGGGGATTGAAAATTATCAAAGTTGATAAAGAAAATAATCTCTTGGCCGTGAAAGGGGCGGTGCCGGGAAGAAAAGGAGCATGGCTGGAGATAAGAAGTCAATGATCTACCAATTACTAATCTTTTACGAATATACTAATCTGGGAGTCTTATCCTCCTTCGTAAATTAGTAACAGATTAGAAATTAGCAGATAAATTATGCAGACAAACTTGTATAACCAAATAGGTGATGTTGTTGGCCAAATCGAGTTGCCCGATGAGGTTTTTGGTTTGAAAATAAATCAAGATTTACTGCATCAAGCTGTTGTGGCCCAACTCGGAAACTCTCGGCAGGTTTTGGCTCACACCAAAGACCGTAGCGAAGTGCGGGGAGGGGGCAAAAAACCTTGGCGGCAAAAAGGAACTGGCCGGGCCAGACACGGCTCCACTCGTTCTCCGATTTGGAAAGGCGGCGGAGTGACTTTTGGTCCGACCAAAGAAAGAAACTTTTCTAAAAATATTAATAAAAAAATGAAACGGAAAGCATTGTTTATGGCTTTATCTGGAAAAGCTCAAGACGAGCAGTTAAAAGTTCTTGATAACTTGAACTTGGAAAATTCCAAAACTAAATTGGTTAACAAGGTTTTGAGGAATTTGGTTAAAACTGGCACCTTAATTTTGGTTACGCCAAGTTCCGATAAAAATATTGAACGATCTGCTCGCAATTTGTCTTATGCCAAAGTTTTGAGTGCAAAAAGTTTGAATGTTCTAGACATTTTAAATCACAAATATTTGTTTTTACTTAAAGATGCCATCCCGGTTATCAAAGAACACTATGTCATTTAACTTATTCAAAAAAAATAAACCACCCTCATTTGCTAAAGCTTCGGAGGACAAGGAAAAAGAAAAAAAAGCAGCCGAAACCATTTTACCGGCCGGAGCGGTTGACACTTCTCTGGTTTTAAAAGGAGTACATGTAACGGAAAAAGCGGGTAACTTAAATGCTCTTAACCAGTATGTGCTTAAGGTTGCTGCCAAGGCCAACAAAATAGAGATAAAAAAAGCAGTGGAGAAGATGTATGGAGTGAGGGTTGATCGAGTAATGATTTCCGTCATGCCAGCCAAAAAAAGAAGACTAGGTCGGCAGGAGGGAGAAAAATCCGGATTTAAAAAAGCCATTGTGAAATTGGCAGAAGGACATAAAATAGAGATTATGCCGAAATAAGCTTGTCGGCAATCTGAACAAAGTGAAAGATTGCCGATCACAAGCGAAACCAGGCACTTTCTTGGAAATCTTAGAAAGTGCCTGGTGCAGATATTTCTAACAACTCAGCGTCGCAATCAGAATTGCTTGCCTCGTTGAGAAAATCTAGCATGTCTAAAAAATATCGACCCACAACCGCATCCCGAAGACACATGGAGGGTTACGACTTCTCTAATTTGTCTAAAATAGAACCGTTGAAATCTAAAACGCATGGTTTCAGGCGGTTAGTAGGCCGGGGAAATACCGGCTTGATTACTGTTCGGCACAAAGGAGGGGGGGTCAAGCGACTCTACCGGGAAATTGATTTTCGGCAAGATAAAAAAAATATTCCGGGGAAAGTTTTTTCCATTGAATATGACCCGAACCGCACGGCGCGTATTGCCCGTATCCACTATGCCGATGGAGACAAAAGATATATTCTGGCTCCGGAGAATTTAAAAGCAGGAGATACGGTTATTTCAGCCGATCGCGTTTCACTTAAACCGGGTCACCGCGCCAAGTTGAGAAATATTCCTCAGGGTACGGAAATTTATAATATTGAAATTTTCCCGGGTCGGCCGGGAAGCTTAGTTCGTTCGGCCGGTTCGAAAGCGGTGGTGATGTCTAAGGATGCCGGTTATGTCCAAGTTCAACTCCCCTCTTCCGAATTAAGAAAGTTTTTGGAAGATTCCATGGCTTCTATCGGCCGCCTTTCTAATTTGGAGCACAGTTCCATTACCATTGGCAAAGCGGGAAGATCGAGGCATAAAGGTATTCGTCCGTCAGTGCGTGGTTCGGCCATGAATCCGGTGGACCATCCGCATGGAGGAGGAGAAGGTGCCCAGCCGATTGGCTTGACCCATCCGAAAACTCCTTGGGGTAAACATGCTTTGGGGGTGAGGACGAGAGGGAAAAAGAAGAGGTCGTGGAAATTTATAGTCAGACGAAGAAAGAAATAAGCTTGTCGGCAATTTGAGCAAAGCGAAAAATTGCCGGTAACAAGCGCAATCCCGCCCCAGTTTTGCCGTTGAAGTAGTCAGCGGCCCAAGGGCGAATAGCCCTGCCCTATTCGGGCACAGGGCCGCGAGTATTTACAAAACGGTCTAATAATGGTAGATTATCTGATATTTTAAGTGGCAAAACTGGAGCGGGATAAAGAAATTGTAACCTCGCTAGGCCTGGTAACCAATTTCATTTAAATAAGCAAAAATTATGAGTCGAAGTATAAAAAAGGGGGTATATGTTAACGAAAAACTGCTTAAGAAATTAAGCCATCTTAAAGTGGGAGATAAAACAGTGATTAAAACCTGGGCCCGTTCTTCCACCATTACCCCGGAAATGATCGGTTTTAACTTTGGAGTGCATAACGGCAAGATTCACATTCCCGTTTTTGTGACCGAAGATATGGTTGGCCATAAATTGGGAGAATTTTCCCCAACCAGAAAATTCGTCCGGCATGGCGGAAGAGTGCAGAAAGAAATCGAGGCGGCCGCCAAACAGAAAGAAATTGATGCGGCTAAAGCGGCCAAAGCAGAGCCGGAGAAGAAGTAATCTACCAATTACTAATCTTTTACTAATATACCAATCTGAAAATCTTATCTTCATTCGTAAATTAGTACCGGATTAGTAATTAGTAGATAAAGCATGCAAGTTACTGCCCAATTAAATTATTTAAGAATCGCTCCTCGCAAAGTCAGGCTGGTGGGCATGGCTTTAAAGGGGATGCCGGTAGAAAAGGCTCAAGCGGAGCTAAGTTTTAGAATAAAAAGATCGGCCGTTCCGTTGGCTAAGCTTCTTAAATCAGCCATTAGTAATGCCGAAAATAATTTTGGTTTAGTGAAAGAAAATTTATTTATCAAGAATGTTATAGTCAATGAAGGAGTAAAAATTAAGAGATATATGCCGCGAGCGATGGGCCAGGCCGGGATGATTCAAAAGAAAAGCTCGCACATCAAAATTATTTTAGAAGAAAAAGTGCCGGGTTTGAAAATGAAAAAACCGGAACCGGCGATTAAAGAAGTTAAGCCGGAGCCGTCAGAAAAAGCTCAAGAAAAATTTAAAAAACCTGTTGTGGAAGCAAAGAAACCGGCATTGAAAAAAGAAGTTTTTGGAGGGGTGAGAAAATTCTTTAGAAGAAAAAGTATTTAACATGGGACAGAAAATTTCGCCAAAATCATTTCGGTTAAGTGTGAATAAGGGATGGTTATCCCGCTGGTTTGGATTAGGTAAAAAATATACGGAATTTTTCCGGGAAGATTATGCCATCAGAAAGTTTTTGGACAAAAAGCTTAAAAATATGAGCGTGGATCGGGTAGAAATTGAACGCAGTCCGGATGTTTTAAATATTATTATTCATACGGCCCGGCCCGGCTTGATTATTGGGCGGGGAGGGACCGGGGCGGAAGATTTAAAGAAAGCCGTGCAGAAATTGATTAAAAGAAAAACCGCTGTTAAATTAGATATCCAAGAGTTCAAAAGTCCGGAGACTTCAGCCGCCATTATGGCCGAATCGGTGGCGGAGCAAATCGAGCGGCGCTTGCCTTTCCGTCGGGTGATGAAACAGGTTTTGGGCAAGATTGCGGCCAACAAAAAAGAAGTTTTTGGAGCGAAAATCGAGATGGCTGGCCGGCTGAATGGAGCGGAAATCGCCAGAACCGAGCATCTGGAGGAAGGAAATCTGCCGTTACAAACTTTACGAGCCGACATAGATTATGCCAAAAGAACGGCTTACACTACCTACGGCACCATCGGAGTAAAAGTCTGGATTTATAAAGGAATGAAATTCGAATAAGTTTATCAAGTTCGTAAAGTTATAAAGTTCATAAAGTAAGAAAAACACTTGATGGACTTGATAAACTTTATAACTTGATAAACTAGTTTGCGAAGCAACCATGTTACAACCCAAAAGAATAAAACACAGAAAAGTTCATGTTGGCCGACTGCAGGCTAAAACCAGCCGAGGTTTTAGTTTAAGCTTTGGTTCTTATGGCTTAAAATCTCTTGAATCCAGTTTTATTAATGCCGGGCAGATTGAGTCAGCCAGAAGAACTATGACCCGATTTATTCAAAGAGGAGGCAAAATTTGGATAAGAGTTTTTCCTGATAAACCGATGACCGCCAAACCCCCGGAAGTGGGCATGGGTGGAGGAGCCGGAGCTTTAAAAGAATTTGTGGCAGCGGTTTCTGCGGGGAGAATTTTGTTTGAAATGGATGGAGTAGCCGAGGATATTGCCAAAGAAGCTTTTCGGCTGGCCGCCTTTAAACTGCCAGTTAAAACTAAGTTTATAAAAAGATGAAGTTTATAGAAGTTAAAGATAAATCAAAAAAAGAGTTAGCAGAGACACTCAAAGAGTTGCGTGGCACTTTGAGCCGTCTAAGTTTTGAATTAAGCAATAACACTTTAAAAAATTCCAGCCAGATTAAAAAAACCAAAAAAGATATTGCCAGAATCATGACAGTTTTAAATCTACGAATTACTAACCCTTGACGAATATACGAATAAAATTCTAAATCAGAAATTCGTAAATTCGTATCTGATTCGTAATTAGTAGATAGCGAAACAATGACAGAACCAATAAATAATGAAAATAAAGGAAGAAAACTCACCGGAGTGGTGGTTTCGGATAAAATGAAAAAGACGGTGGTGGTAGCGATAGATCGTCTACGCCGACACCCTAAATACAAAAAATATTATAAAATTACCAAAAGATTTAAAGCTCACGACGAGAACAATATCTACCGTCTCGGAAATAAAGTTATCATTCAAGAAACAAAACCGATGTCTAAAGATAAGAGGTGGGTAGTGGTTGGAAAAGTCTAGAGTCCATAGTCACTAGTCTATAGAAAGAAAGAAATCTTAAACTATTGACCAAGGACTATAAACTGTTGACTGATTTTATGCTTCAACTCCGATCAATTGTAAATGTAGCCGACAATACGGGAGCCAAAAAAGTTGGCGTTTTTAAAGTTTTAGGAGGAACAAGGAAAAGATATGCTCAAATCGGAGACGTAGTAGTGGTTTCAGTAAAAGAAGCCGAACCGCGCAAAACGGTAAAAAAGAAAGATGTGCTAAGGGCCGTTGTGGTGCGTCAGAGAAAACCTTACCGGCGCAAAGATGGGAGCTACATCAGATTTGATGATAATGCCGTTGTTATTGTTGATGGCAAAGAGCCGCGAGGGGGCAGAATTTTTGGTCCCATTCCGCGGGAAATTAAAGAAAAAGGTTATGACACGATTGCTTCTTTGGCTCAAGAAGTAATTTAACTAGTTACTATGAACATAAAACGCGGAGACAAAGTTAAAATGCTTTCTGGAAAAGATCGGAGTAAAACCGGTAAAGTTGTTTCTGTCTTAAAAAATGCGGATAGCGCCAGAGTAATAGTAGAAGGTTTAAATAAAGTTAAAAAAAATCAGCGCCCGAAAAAGCAGGGCCAAAAAGGACAAATTATTGAATTAGAAAGGCCGGTTCATATCTCGGCGGTGCAGTTGATTTGTTCAAGTTGCGGGAAAGCCACCAGGGTGAGCCACAAAACAGAAGGCCAAAATAAAGTAAGAATCTGCAAAAAATGCGGAGCCGTAATCTAGTTTATAGTCATTAGTCTAGAGTTTATAGTTAAGATATAAGATATAGAAAAAAGAATTAAAACTATTGACTCAAGACTAAGGCCTATAAACTTTTATGATGATTCCCAGACTACTAACTAAATATCGAAAAGAAGTTATTCCGGCCATGCGGGAGAAATTTGGTTACAAAAATGTTATGCAGGTGCCTAAAATCAAAAAAGTGGTTTTAAATGTTGGAACCGGTAAGTATGTTAAAGAGGGAAAAATGTTGGAAAAAATAGAAAAGGACCTGGCTATTTTAACCGGGCAGAAACCGGCACCGACGGTGGCCAAAAAGTCTATTGCCAGTTTTAAAATCAGGCAAGGAATGAAAATCGGATATAAAGTAACCTTGCGCAAAAGCAAAATGTATGATTTTATAGACAGATTAGTTTCTATTGGTTTTCCTCGCACCAGAGATTTTCGCGGTCTAGAGCCGAAGTCATTTGAAAAGGGAGTTTTTAGCGTTGGTATTCCCGAACACAGTATTTTTCCGGAAATTAATTTTGAGTCTTTGAAGGACATTTTTGGCCTAGAAGTTTCTGTGGTGACCAATGCCAAAACCAAAGAGGAAGCCAAAGCTTTATTGAAATTAATCGGATTTCCAATAAAAAGTTCGTAAAGTTTATCAAGTTTATAAAGTTTGTAAAGTTCAATCATCTACAAATTACTAATTTTCTACCAATATACTAATAGATTCCATTCGTATATTAGTACTCGATTTGTAATTTGTAGATAAGTTTGCGAAGCAAACATGGCAAAAGAATCTACCAAAGCCAGAGCAAAAAAGAAACCGAAATTCTCCAGCCGTATTGTGAGGAGATGTTTTATTTGCGGGAGAAAATATGGCTATATGAGGAAATTTGATGTTTGCCGTATTCACTTTCGAGAGTTGGCGTCGGACGGTTTGCTGCCAGGAGTCAACAAGAGTAGCTGGTAATCTACCAATTACTAATCCCTTACGAATATACCAATCTGAAAATCTTATCTTCATTCGTAAATTAGTACCGGATTAGTAATTAGTAGATAAACATTATGTATCCCATAGCAGATATGCTCATCATGATAAGAAATGCTCAAAACGCCAACAAAGAGCGTTTATTGGTGCCGTTTTCGAAAACCAAGTTTGAAATTGCCAGAATTTTGAAGGAAGCCGGTTTTGTGGACGACATAGAGCGAAAGAAAAAGAAAGTTCAAAAGACAGAACAAAACTTTGTGGAAATTAAGATTAGCAAAAACAAACAACCCCATCTAATTTCAGGCATTAAATTAATTAGCAAACCGTCTCGGCGAGTTTACACCAAAAAAGTTGAGATTAAACCAGTGATGTCTGGCCACGGTCTTTCCATTGTTTCTACCTCCAAGGGAATTATGAGCGGCGAAGAAGCGTGCAAGCAGAATTTGGGGGGAGAGTTGATTGCAGAAGTCTGGTAATCTACCGATTACTAATCTCTTACGAATATACTAATCCGAACATCTTATCTTCATTCGTAAATTAGTACCGGATTAGTAATTAGTAGATAAAATTCTTATGTCACGAATAGGAAAAAAACCGATTCAAATACCAAGCGGAGTCGAGATTAAACTCGACGGTTCTGTGCTGAAAGTCAAAGGACCCAAAGGGGAACTGAACCGGGAAATTGATCCGCGGATTGTTTTACAAATGGCTGACCAGACGGTTAAGGTGACAGTTAAAAATAAAATGGGCGACAAACGGGGCTCCATTCTCTGGGGACTTTATCGCTCTCTTATTAATAACATGATTAAAGGGGTGAGCACCGGTTTTGAAAAGGCGCTTACTTTTCAAGGAGTTGGTTATCGGGCTGCAGTTAAAGGGAATGACCTTGAACTCAACTTGGGCTTTAGCCATCCCAAAGAAGTAAAAGGACCTCCGGGGATTCAATTTAAAGTGGAAAAGAACAAAATTACGGTGGCTGGAATCGAAAAGGATTTAGTGGGACAGGTGGCGGCCGAAATAAAAAAACAACGCCCCCCGGAGCCTTATCGGGGCAGCGGTATAAAATATGAAAGCGAAGTAATCATTAAAAAGGCCGGCAAAAAAGCAGCCACCACCGCGGGGTAATGCAAATCTACAAATGGCATGCGAATGTCACAAATGTTTGTAGCATTCGTGAGGATTTGTAGATTAGTGTTATATGAATATCCATAAGAAAAAGTTAAAAGATCGGATCAGAAGACATAAGCGGGTGAGAGCAAAAATTACGGGAACGAAAGAAGTTCCCCGCGTGGTTGTTTTTCGAAGCGCCCAGCATGTTTACGCCCAAGTTGTGGACGACCAGGCGGGTCAAACAGTTTTGTCTACTAATGACTTTAAATTAAAAGAGCCCGACAAAATAAAAAAATCTTTACAGGTAGGCGAAATTTTAGGAGAAGAGCTTAAGAAAAAAGGGATGTATAAAATTATTTTTGATCGGGGAGGATTTAAATATCATGGACGAGTGAAAGCTTTGGCCGATGGCTTAAGAAGCGCCGGTATTCAGTTTTAATAATTTGTAATATTTCTATGTTTATTAAACCAGAAAAAACTAACCAGGGGGGCGGGGAAAGAAGACGAAGTCGTCAAGATCGTGGCGGTCAATTTGAAAAAAAATCTGAATTTGATCAGCAAGTTTTAGATATTGCCAGAGTAACGCGGGTGACCAAGGGTGGGAAGAGGTTTAGTTTTAGGGCTTCGGTGGTCATTGGAGACGGGAAGAATTCGGTTGGACTGGGAGTGGCCAAAGGCCGAGACGTTTCCCAGTCTATTCAAAAAGCGATCCATCAGGCCCGCAAGCAGATGATTAAAATTCCGGTTAAGGAGCATACTATTCCGCACCAGATAAAAGCTAAATTTAAGAGCGCGGAAGTGATTTTAAAACCGGCTGCTCTTGGCAACGGAATAAAAGCCGGAGGTCCGGTGCGAGCCGTGGTTAAATTAGCTGGTATCGAAAACATTACCGCGAAATTGATTTCCAGAACCAAAAATAAAATTAATATTGCCAAAGCGGCGCTAAAGGCCTTGCAGCAATTAAGAATTAGTTCATAAAGTTCATAAAGTTTTAAAGTTCAATCATCTACTAATTACTAATTTTTTACCAATATACTAATAGATTCCATTCGTATATTAGTACTTGATTCGTAATTCGTAGATAAGTTTGCGAAGCGAATCATGCAAGTACATGAAATTAAAAAACCAAAGCATCTAAAAAAAGCCAAACGGATTGGTCGGGGAGGGAAGCGCGGCACTTTTTCCGGCAAGGGTAGCAAGGGACAGAAAGCGCGCTCTGGGGTGCATATGGGGGCGGATTTTCGGGGAGGTAACCCGCCGCTTTGGAAAGTTTTTCCCAAAAAGCGCGGTTCGACCAAAAAAGTGGGAATTAAGCACCGTTCTTTTCGTCTCCGCCACCCCAAGGCCACCCCTCTTAATCTTAAACTTATTGATAAGATTTTTTCTGCCAATGAGACCGTCAGCCCTGCTACTCTTTTGGAAAAGAAATTGATTAAAGCCGGAGAAAAAGTGAAAGTACTTGGCTTGGGCGATTTAAAAAAGAAGCTTAATTTTGACGGGCTGGTTTTTTCTGAATCGGCCAAAGAAAAAATTTTAAAAGCCGATGGACAAATTAAGTAAAATTTTCAAAACAAAAGATTTAAGAAACAAAGTATTTTTTGTGCTGGCCATGCTGGTGGTTTTCAGAGTGGCGGCCGCTATTCCGGTTCCGGCCATTGATACTTCTCGTCTTAAAGAGTTTTTCGAAAGCAACCAGCTTTTTAGCTTGATAAGTTTGTTTACCGGCGGAGGGTTGTCCAGCCTTTCCATTGTCATGCTTGGTTTGGGTCCCTACATTACCTCCTCCATTATCATGCAGCTTTTAACCATGATTTTCCCTTCTTTAGAGCAGATATACAAATACGGCGGAGAGGCCGGACGGGCTAAATTTAACCAATACTCCAGACTTTTTACGGTACCGCTCGCTCTTTTACAGGGCTATGGCTTTTTGCTCCTTTTGTCCCGGCAGGGAGTGCTTTTGCCGCTCTCTCCCTTGCAATGGGCCAGTTCTTTGGCCGTTATTACGGCCGGAGCCGTTTTTTTGATGTGGATTGGAGAATTGATTACGGAGAAAAATATCGGCAATGGCATCTCTCTTTTGATTTTTGCCGGCATTGTGGCTGGTTTCCCCACTTCTTTGCAAAGAACGGCGGCGGTTTTTGACTACACCCAGCTTTTTACTTATATCGGCTTTGCTATCGTGGCTTTAGTGGTGATTGCCGGAGTAGTCTATTTAACGGAAGCGCAAAGAAATATACCTATTAACTACGCCAAACGAGTAAGAGGATTCAAGATGTATGGCGGGGTATCCACTTATCTTCCCATGCGGGTTAACAATGCCGGAGTGATGCCCATTATTTTCGCTTTATCGATTCTTCTTTTCCCGGGCATGATTGCCAATTTTTTTACCGCCTCCAATATTACGGCTATTTCCAAAATCGCCGGGGTTTTTAATAGTTTTGTACAAAACCAAACTTTTTACGCCGTGGCCTATTTCTTGTTGGTCGTTCTCTTTACTTACTTTTATACGGCGGTTACTTTTGACCCTAAATCTATTTCTGAAAACATCCAAAAGCAGGGGGGCTATATTCCCGGCATCCGACCCGGGCAAGCAACCTCTGAATTTTTGATGCATCTTTTAAACCGCATTACTTTAGTCGGTGCGATTTTCCTGGGCGTTATCGCCATTTTGCCAAACATTGTGCAGGGCTTTACGGGTATTACCACCTTCACCATCGGTGGTACCTCTATTTTGATTGTGGTTTCGGTGGTGCTGGAGGTGCTCAAACAGATCGACGCCCAGGTCTCCATGTACGAGTATTAAAAAATTCGCTCCGTCTGCCGCACCACTTTTCAAATATATCTCCGAAATGCGACCAATAAGGCTCGCTCATTGACGCGGGTCCCACCGGCATGCCGTCAGAACGGACCGGTTACCCCACTACCCGCTCGCTTATCGGGTTCCCATATTTCTCCGATGCATTTTCAAAGTGGTGTGACAGACTACGCTTTCTCTGTCTGAAAACTCTTGTAAAATAAGGACATTTGTGGTTTTAATGGACAGACATGCTCAAAGTGTGGTATAATGTTTACATAATTAGGAGGAATCATGACGACGAGTATAATCGAAATACGGGCCAGTGATGGCCTGTATCCGGCGACCTTTGATGGTATTAACGATGCCATCAAAGCTTATCGGTTTGATCAAAAACAAACCGATAAGTGGGTGACTGCTGTTTTTGAAAACGGGGACCGGATGCATTTTCCGGTCCGCAGCAACGGCAACAACGATGTGGCGAAGGAGGCGGCGAAGATCGCTCACTTCCTCCGCATCGAGCACAACCCAAATTGTTGTCTGGAGTGCTAGGCTCGAACCCGCCGGCGGCGATTAGAATGAATGGCTTCATTCTAATCCCGTTTCGGCGGGTCTTCTTTTTTTTGTTTGACATAAAGCTTCAAATTTTATAAACTTTTCTTTAGTTATTTGCTAATGTATAATGGAGGCATGAGAGTGGTTTTTTTGATGGGACCGATTGCTTCGGGAAAAGGAACGCAGGCGGATATGCTGGCCAATAAGCTCGGCCTTTTTCATCTGGAGACTTCAAAATTTTTAGAGGCTCAAATGAATAAACCGGAATTCAGCAAACAGAGAGAGCAGTATCACTCCGGACAATGGATGGAACCGGTTTGGGTGGCCGGGATTGTGGCGGAAGAGGCGGGCAAAATTTTTGACCAGGGACGAGGGCTGGTTTTTAGCGGTTCGCCCCGCACTCTGGAGGAAACAGAAGTAGAACTCCCGTTTTTTGAAAAGAAAGTCGGAAAAGAAAATTTATTGTTTTTTAATGTCAACCTTAGCGAACAAGAAGCGGTTAAGCGCAGTGTTTCCAGGCGTATCTGCAAGGTCAATCGCCATCCTATTCCCGGTTTTTCCGAATTTGAAGACCTGACTGCTTGTCCGGAAGACGGTTCTGAATTAATTCGAAAATCCTTAGATAAACCGGAAATAATTGCCAGACGTTATCAGGAATACCTTAACCGCACCGTTCCCATTTTTGACTTTTTGAAGGAGCGGGGATACGATGTGATAGAAATTAACGGGGAACAGCCGATTGCCGATGTTTTCAACGATATTGTGAAACATTTGGCTTTTATCCCAAGCGTTGTTCCTGCAGTAAACCCTTGATTCAAATCAAAACCAGACAAGAAATTGCAGTGATGGCCGAGGGGGGAAATATTTTAAAAGATATTTTGGGGAAATTGGCGGAAGCGGTTAAACCTGGCCTGACTACTGAAGAAATCGACCAGCTCGCTCGCGAGCTGGTTTTGTCTTGGGCGGATAAAGTTCCCGAAGCCAAAATCAGCTCTTCTTTTTGGGGTTATCGCGGTTTTCCCGGTTTCGTTTGTATCTCAGTCAACGACGAAGTGGTGCATGGCATTCCTTCTTCTGAAAGAGTTATTGCCGAAGGGGATATTGTTGGATTGGACTTCGGAGTAGTTTACAAAGGTTTTCATACTGATTCAGCAGTAACTGTGCCGGCGGGAAAAATTTCTAAGGAGGCGCAGAAACTGCTTCAAACTACTAAAGAGTCTTTGGAATTGGGGATTGAGGAAGTGTTAATTGGCAACACGGTGGGCGATATCGGGTATGTCATCCAAAAATATGTGGAAAAAAAAGGGTTTGGGGTGGTAAAGGAATTAGTCGGTCATGGAGTTGGGCGGAAATTACACGAAGAGCCCTATGTCCCCAACTACGGAAAAAAAGGGGAGGGGGAGGTTTTGAAAGAAGGCATGGTTATTGCCATTGAACCGATGATTACGGCCGGCCGGCCGGCTGTGGAGGTTGCTTCTGATAATTGGACCTATAAAACAAAAGACCGTAGTATGGCCGCTCATTTTGAACATACAGTGGCCGTTACCAAAGAAGGGCCAAAAGTGCTAACATAGGTAAGCTTGACCAATATTGGCCAAGCTTTAATAGTATTTATTATGCATCTATCCGTAGTCATTCCCGCTTATAACGAAGAAAAACGAATTTCCAAAACCCTGCTGGCGACGGATGATTTTTTGCGCAGACAAAATTACGAATCAGAAATTTTAGTGGTGAGCGATGGTTCGAAAGATAGAACGGTGGAAGTGGTGAATGGTTTGAAAGAGCAAATCAAAAATCTGCGAGTAATCGATGAAAAAATAAATTACGGCAAAGGCTGGGCTGTCAGACGGGGGATGCTGGGAGCTCACGGTCAAATTCGCCTTTTCATGGATGCCGACAATTCCACGGCTATTGAACAGGTGGTCAATTTTTTGCCATACTTTAATGAGGGTTATGACATAGTCATTGGTTCAAGGCGTGCCAAGGGAGCGGTGATTGTCGTAAAACAGCCTTGGGTGAGAGATTTTTTGGGAGGGGTTTTCCGGTTTATTGTGCATGCCCTGGTTCCTTTGGGCGTTACCGATTCTCAAGCTGGTTTCAAGGCCATTACTCATCAAGCGGCTGAATTGATTTTCAAAAAACAAACTATTTTTCGCTGGGCTTTCGATGTGGAAGTTTTGACGATTGCCCGGCGGTTAGGTTTAAAAGTAAAAGAAGTGCCGATTTATTGGGTGAACGATACCGAAAGTCATGTTAAGATTAGTGGAATGATCAGAATGTTGTTGGAAGTATTAAAGGTGAGGTGGAACTTGTGGAGAGGAAAGTATTAAATCGAATCAGGAGTTAGGAATTATGAGTCAGGGAAGTTTTGGGCTTGCATAATTCGTAATTCGTAATTTATGAGTGACTTAAACGAATTCAGACAAGATTTGGTTTCCGGCGATTGGGTTTTGTTTGCCGCGGCTCGGTCTAAAAGACCTCATGCCATGGAAAAAAATAATCCGGCCGAAAATAATTCCAAACCGGAAGGTCAGTGTCCCTTTGATGATCCCCGCGCCAGCGGCCAGGAAGTTATTTCGGAATACAAAAAAAATAACGGAGAGCTTTGGATAACCGTGATGACCAACAAATACCCGACCGTTACGCCCGGAGTTTGTCTGCCTATTGATCAGGAAGGCCCTTTTTCCAAAACGGCGGCCAACGGGTTTCATGATGTCTTGGCTACCAAAGATCATGTTCGGGCCTTGCCGGATTTTTCTATCGAAGAAACCGCTATTCTTTTAAGAGCTTATCGTGAAAGATATTTAGAAATCGCCAAACATGAGTGCGGAGAGTATATCCAAATTTTTCATAATCATGGCAAAAAGGCGGGCGCTTCCGTGGCCCACCCCCACTCGCAGATCATGTCCACCCCCATTCTTCCGCCGGTGGTGGCCAGAAGCATCAATGGTTCGGCTCGGTTTTTCCAAAGGAACAAAAAGAAAGTCCACGATGTAATTATTGCCTGGGAAGTGGAGCAAAAAAAGAGGGTTGTTTTTGAAGATGACCTCTTTATTGCTTTTTGCCCCTTTTCTTCCAAAAGACCTTACGAAGTGAGAATCTTTCCCAAGATCTCCAATGCCCGGTTTGAGACTACCGATGAAAAAGGGTTAACCGGCTGTGCGGAAGCTTTGAATTATTGCCTTGGCCAGCTTAAAAAAGTTTTAAATCACGATTTAAATTTTAATTTTTTCATCCATACTGCTCCGGTGCGGGAAACCAACCAATTGCCTTGTGCGGACTTTTACCACTGGCATCTTGAGGTTCTTCCCCATTACAGCACCTTAGCCGGTTTCGACTTCAGTACCGGTATTATTGTTAATGTCATTGACCCGGACAAGGCGGCGGAAGAGATAAGAAATGCTTAATATGATGAGCAGAATTTTGGAATTTACATTTCGTTGGCTTGATACTATTGCTGGTGAAGCCAACCTGGTTGTTATTTTTCTTTTAGCGGTAGCAGACCGCATTACCTTGGTATTAGTACCTTCCGAGGTGGTGGTCCCTTTTGCCGGCTTTTTGGTGGCGCAGGGCCGATTTAGTTTTTGGCTGGTTCTGGCGGTTATTACCCTTGGCACGTTAGTGGGTGAGATACTGCTTTTTTGGTTTTCCAAAAAAGTCGGCCGCTGGTTTTTTGAGAAATATGGCAAGTATTTTTTTGTTTCCAAGCATGATCTTGAGCATGTTGAGCAACTTTTTAAAAAACATGGGGGGAAAATTGTTTTTTGGGGAAGGATTATTCCGGTGGTGCGGATGCTGATTGCCATTCCGGCCGGAATTTCCAGAATGAAGCTTAAGAAATTTATTTTGTATACTCTTCTGGGGATGCTTCCCTACAACTTAGTTCTTCTTTATTTAGGATTTTTAGTCGGAGGCAATCGCCAACTTCTAATGGAAACAACCGAAAAATACTTTGGCCGTTTTGACTGGTATTTTGGCATAGTTATAGCTATATTGATTATCTGGTATATAATCAGACATGCCAGAAAAAAACATGCCACCCACTAGAGACCTACTATACAAGTATATACAAGACCGGATCTTGTATAAGTAAACAATGAAAAACAAAATCATCATCGCGAATTGGAAAGATAACCCCGCCACTTTAGTTGAAACCGAAGAGCTTTTTAAGGCAGAAATATATATAGCTAAGCGTTACGAAAATGTGCAGACCGTCATTTGTCCGCCTACCGAATTTTTAGAACAACTTTTACAGGGCGGCCCTGTAAACAGGGCCGCCCTGTATGGGGCGCAAGATGTTTTTTGGCCTGAAAATTCCAAACCAACTGTCCCTATCAGCCATGTTTTGGTGGGCCATTCTGAACGTCGTTATGATTTGGGAGAAACTGACGAAATTGTTAATCAAAAACTAAAAGCGGTTTTAGAAGAGGGAATTGTCCCAGTTCTATTTGTGGGTGAAAGGGGAGGTGAATCTAGAGAAGAAATTTTAACGGTCCAGCTTGCCAAAGACTTAGCCGGTCTTTCCGTCGAGCAGGTTTCTAAAATTTTATTTACTTACGAACCGGTCTGGGCGATCAGCACCAACCCCGGCGGCCATTCCGACACTCCCGAAAATGCCTTAGAGGCAATAAAATTTATAGATGACTTCTTAACTATAAACTATAAACTAAAAACTAAAAACTATTTGTACGGTGGCAGTGTCAACGAAAACAATGTAGCCGATTTTCTTAAACATCCTGAAATCTCTGGTGTCGTAGTGGGAAAAGCCAGTTTAGACTCCAACCGATTTTTACAAATTCTAAACGCCACCACTATGATATTATGATATATCATAGTGGTGAAGTGGATTTGGTTTTAGGTTAAAATGATCAAATTTTTAGGTTCAATTCCAAAAGAAAGTTTGGTTGGCAAAAAAGTTTTATTGCGCGTGGATTTTAACGTGCCCATTAAACAGAGACAAGAGACAAGAGACAAGAGACAACTTAAAATCGCCAGCGATTTTAAAGCAAAAGCGCAAAAAGAAACCATTAACTATCTTCTAGAAAATGGAGCCAAAATTCTTTTAGTCAGCCATCATGATCATCTCGAAAGTTTTTTGCCGATTGTGGAAGAAGTCGGAACTATTTTGGGACAAATTATTTCTTTGGTTTCGCACGCCGAGTTTTCTTCGATGGATTTGTTATTCCAAACCAGCCCTATTTTATTTTTAGACAATATTCGTCAGGATCCGCGGGAAGAAAAAAATGATGAAGGGCTTGCTCTGAGCTTGTCGAAGGGCTTTGATTTTTTTGTGAACGACGCTTTTGCCGTCAGCCACCGTAATCACGCTTTGGTAACCTCCATTACCAAGTTTTTGCCTTCTTATGCCGGTTTTTTGGTTAAAAAAGAGACGGAAAATTTAAATCTAGCCATAGAAGCGCCAGCTAAAGGGAAAGTCCTTGTTTTGGGCGGAGCGAAAATTTCTACAAAGTTGCCGGTAATCCAAAACTTTTTAGATAAAGCGGAAAAGATTTTGATTGGCGGCGCTTTAGCCAACGATTTTTGGCAGGCGCAGGGTTTGCAGATGGGGGCATCTTTGGTTGACGATGCAGTTTTTCCCCAACTTAGAAACGGAGTTTCTAAGTTGGTTTTGCCGACTGATATTTTGATTTCGAAAGGGTGGACTTTGGAAAAGATGAAAGAAGTCGTTGTTCAAGGTTCCACGGCCTTAGCCAATGTCAAGGTTGAACCTTGCCAATCGGAGATGAGAAATTTAAAAGCTGATGAAGCGATTGTTGATATCGGTCCGCAATCAGCCAAAGATTTTGCGGAAATTATTCAGCAAGCCAAGATGGTGATTTGGAACGGGCCGTTTGGTTTGTCGGAATTGGGAAAATTTGCCAGGGGAACAAGCATAATTGCCAAAGCAGTGTCAGATGTCCCCAGATCCATTATTGGTGGAGGGGATACTATCACTGTTGCTGCTAAGTTAAATCTATTAGACAAATTCGGCTATGTTTCTACTGGAGGAGGAGCAATGCTGGAATTTTTGGCGGGGAATAGACTTCCGGGCTTAGAAGCGTTAGGATACTATGAATGAGATTCAGTGAGAATAGAAAAAGTCATCGTCTGTCGGAGAAAGAGGTGGTTATTTTTTATCATGCTGACTGTACCGACGGTTTCACGGCTGCTTGGGCGGCTCACAAAAAATTTGGCAATCAAGCTGACTATACCCCCTATTTTCATGAGGACGAACCGTCTCCCCTGAAGGGAAAAGAAATTTATACCTTAGATATGACTTTCCCTGAGCCGATTACTCCCAGACTGATAAAAGACAACAAAAGAGTGACAGCGATCGATCATCATGTCAGCACCAAAGAAGTAACTTTAAGCACCCACCAACCATCATATGATCTCGACCACTCGGGGTGTGTTTTGGCTTGGAGGTATTTTTTTCCCGACCAACCCGCGCCGAAATTTTTGCTGGCGGTGGAAGATGTCGATCTATGGCATAATAAATTGCCGAGCAGCGCCTTCCTTTACTCCTATTTGGGCTTATTTGATTTCAACTTTAAGACTTGGTCTAAACTGATTGATAACTTTGAAAAACCGGAGGAGTATAAAAAGATGGCCGAAACGGGAAATTTATTAGCTCAATATGAAAATAGAACCATAGATTATAATATCGGCCAGAATGCCAAGTTGGTGCAATTTGAAGGACATCAGATTTATGCTATTAATACCAACGACGCTCCAAGCAAAGTGGGCGCCAAACTTATTAAAATGAAACCGCCCTTGGCGATTATTTGGCAAGAAATTAAAGATAGGGTGATTGTTTCTTTGCGGGGAGACGGCAGCGTGGATTGTTCGGTGATCGCCAAAAAATACGGAGGCGGAGGCCATGCCAACTCGGCGGCTTTTCGTTTAAAATCTTTAAGGGATATACCCTGGGGGTAACGAAAGCCGATTTAAATATTTAAACATTTAAAGTTATGAAATATATTATTCACACAGATGGAGGTTCTAGGGGTAACCCGGGGCCGTCGGCTATCGGGGTGGTGATTGAAAAATCTGGAGGCGGTTTGAAACATGAATATGGGGAGTTTGTCGGTGTCGGCACCAATAATGAAGCGGAATACAAAGCAGTCATTTTTGCCTTAAAAAAACTGAAGCAGCTAATCGGCAAAGAAGAAGCGGGAAAGACCAAAGCGGAAATACATGCCGACAGTGAATTGCTTTGTCGCCAACTCAACGGAGAGTACAAAATCATGGACGAAAAAATCCAGAAGCTTTTTTTGGAAATCTGGAACTTAAAACTTGATTTTGGCGAGATGATTTTTAAACATGTGCGAAGAGAAGAGAATAAAGACGCCGATCGGATGGTCAATGCGGCGCTGGACAAAGAACTACACAAATTACTGTAAACAAAACAACAAAATCCGTCCGCCAGCTGGCGGACGGATTTTGTTGTTTTGGTAAATCTGTAAGCCGAATTCTGTTTTTACCTGCCGTTGGCAGGTAAATGATGATTATTTATCTGGGCTGTTCATTGCTGAACAGCTCAAGCGTACTAACTTTTCGAACCAAGCACTTTTTGAAAAAATGCCTGAGACGCTGTACTTGCACCCCAGTAAGAATTTAGCTGTTTCACTCCTGATGTTGCCACCAAGACTCGCCCCAAAGGGGCGCCACAATTTTTTCAAATTATGGCATCTCTGTTCGCATCTCTTAAATTACTTTAGACGGGCGTTACCCGCTACTGTTCCCAGCTCTTTCCAGAAATCAGTTTTCAGCAACAACGTTCTTTGCTGAAGTGAAATCCGGTCAATATAGTAAAACTATAAAGAAAGGGCCGGGTAGGTGTTCGGACTTTCCTCCCGCCAAAAATTTCATATTTAGGCGGGCAATCACCCGATTTACCAGAACATTGTAATTATATCAAAAGTTTTCTGAAAAATCAAGCAAGAAAAAACCCTTTTTAGAGGGTTACTTTTTCCAGATTTCTTTAGTCAGACCGTTACTCTCGATAATGTCTCGATAAATCCAGGAAGAAGACTTGATTTTTCGTTCAAAAGTTTGAAAGTTGACTTCAATTAGCCCCATTCTTGATTCAAAGTTCTGCTCTTCCCATTCCCAAGTGTCGGTTAAAGCCCAATAAAAATACCCCAGGATTGGCGCGTTCTTTTCTTGGGCCTCGCGTAACACTTTATGTAATTCGGCAATATGTAATTTTAGAAATTCTTGGCGGCCAATCTTTTGTTTATCGGAAACTCCGTTTTCCGTAATAATAATAGGTTTTTCGTAGATCAGGAATTCTCTAACCAGGTTCGCCAGGCCTTCCGGATATACCTCTGGCCCATTAAACGAAACGAATTTCGAAAAGAATAAGGACGACCAAAAAGAAAACTTTACCACCGATCGGGTGTAATAATTTAAGCCGATATAATCAAGGTGATTCTCAACGGCGTTTATAAAGTAATGATTATCGAAAAGCTTGAGGGAGGTAGCCACGACTTGGTCTTCAAACTTATTGGGGTTGTGCGGCTCGACATATCTGGTAAAATGAGAAATTCCTACTAGAGGTTTAAACTTCTTTTCGTCGCAGATTTTGTGGATAGTGACATAGGCTGCTCGATGGGCTTTAACCAGATTTCTATAAACTTTGATGGCCGCCTCAATGTCATAAGGATATTTTTTTGGCTTTGGCCAGTTGGCATTAGGAGGCCAGTCGCCGCTTAAATAAGGATGCCCGATCAGAATAGTCGGCTCGTTAAAGGTCATCCAATATTTTATTTTCTGATCCTTCAAGTTTTCGGCCACAAAGGCGGCGTATTTGGCAAAGCAAAGATGAGACAAATCATTTTCCCACCCTCCCAAACTGGCAAACCATTTTGGCACGGTAAAGTGATTGAGGTTCACAAATGGTTTAAGGCCCAGTCTTTGCATATAGGAAATCATCGTTTTATAGTGGGTCATCTCTTTCCGGTCAAATTTTCCCGGTTCAGGTTCAATGCGGGCCCACTCAATGGAAACTCTTATGGACTCAATCCCGAGCTCTTTGGCTAGTCGGATGTCTTGTCCATAGTTTTCATAAAAGTTAGCAGCTTGGCCGACTTTCTTTCGTCCCTTTCTTTCGCTTTCCCAATTTGTTTTGGCCTGCCAGTTATCCCAGTCAGTTAATCCGGCCGTTCCTTCGGTTTGATAGGCGCTGGTGGCCGCTCCCCAGATAAACCCTTTCGGGAAAATAAGTTCTTGATTTAGTTCCCGGTTGGCCTCCCTTTTTTCTTCTACAGCTGGTTTTGTGTTGAGGAGAGTTTCCGGTTGACTGCTTTTGAAAATAAAAAATAAAGAGATTAGAAACAAGCAGACAATTAATATTCTTTTCACTGAAAATACCTCATTCCTTTTTTAAAATGCAAGTTTAAGGCCATTGTGGCTTTTATATGATATATTTTCAAGCCTCCCTTAACACAGCTGTTTTTAATTCTAAAATCATCTTTATCCCATAAAAATTGACAGTATGATAATTATAGTGTATTAAAATGAATGTGCCTCAACATAAGCGTATCAAGTCTGCTCCCTTCTTCTTTCAACCAGGAATTAACTTTTACCAGCCAAGCGCCTTTTGCGGTTTGGGATCACTTGCATAATAAATCTTGCGAAGAAGCTTCAATTTTGATGGCTTATGCTTGGGCTCGCGGGCTTGCTCTAAATCCTGCTTTTTCTGATGCGGAGCTCAAAAAAATAGCGGACTGGGAAATAGCCAAATTTGGATTTTTCGAAAGCACTATGGCCGAACAGACTGCTCAGGTGGCTAGAGAATTTTATGGTCTGAAGGTGGACTTACTGGAAAATCCGATCGTCAAACAAATTAAAAAGGAATTAGTCAGTGGAAATTTGGTTGTTATGGGGATGGTGGGACGTTGGCTTGGCAATCCTCACTTCAAAGCGCCAGGACCGATTTACCATATGTTGGTAATTAAAGGTTATGATGAGAATGGTTTTTTCACCAATGACCCCGGCACGCTTTACGGAAAAAATTATTATTATTCTTATGCCACTATCATGAAGGCGGCTCATGACTGGACAGGAGTTGACGAGGAGATCTATACTTTCTCTGCAGCCGCTTTAATTATTTCTAAATGAAAAAGTCCGAATTATTTTTCAATACTTTACTACTCCCCCTCGATTTTTTAATGATTTTTTTGGCCGGATTGGCCACCTATTTTTTGCGTACTGAAATTTTGTCGTCGTTTCGGCCGGTTCTGTTTGATTTTAACTTGCCATTCGAAAAGTATTTTTTACTGGTAGTTTTGGTGGCCGTTTTGTTTATCGTTATTTTCGCCGTGTCAGGTTTATATAGTTTAAAAACGACTACTGGACGGATTGAAGAATTTTTCCGGGTAGTAATTGCTTCTTCAGCCGGAATCATGGGATTGATCGTCTATATTTTCTTGAGGCAGGAACTTTTCAACTCTCGTTTCCTGGTGATGGGAGGATGGATTCTGACAATCCTTTTTGTTTCCATAGGAAGATTTTTAGTCCGTCAATTGCAGAAAAATCTTGTAGCCCGCTATGACTTTGGTATCCACAAAGTTTTGGTCATAGGAGACGATAAGGTCTCTGCAAAAATTACCGAAGAGATTAGAAAAAATCCCTCGGTTGGCTATCGCGTGGTAAAGCATTTGGAAAATCCGGAAGTATCAGAAGTTAAATCGGCCATTGGTAATCCGGGGATAGATGAAGTAATTTTAGCTAACCCAAACTATCTTTCCGAAAAAGTTCTCGAAATTGTTGATTTTTGTAATGAAAATCACCTTGCTTTTAAATTTGTCCCGAATATTTATCAGATGCTTACTGCTAATTTTTCTGTCGATGTCTTGGCGGGCGTGCCGGTAATTGAATTGCGGCGAACTAATCTGGATGGATGGGGGAGAGTTATTAAAAGGGCAGCTGATGTGATTGGAAGCGTTCTGGCGCTGATAATATTTTCTCCGATATTGTTACTTGTGGCCTTTGCTATCAAATGGGAAACGGAAGGCCCTGTTCTGGTTCGTCTACGGAGAATGAGTCAAAACAAAGAGTTTTATCTTTTGAAATTTCGCTCGATGGTTAAAAATGCCGAAGAGTTGAAGCCATACCTGGCCGCTTTAAATGAAAGAAATGACGGTCCTCTTTTTAAAATTAAAAATGATCCGCGGATAACCGGAGTGGGAAAATTTATTCGGCGTTATCGTCTGGACGAACTGCCTCAGTTTGCGAATGTATTGAGGGGGGATATGAGCTTAGTCGGTCCTCGTCCGCACCAGCCGGATGAAATTGCTAATTATGAGAAGCATCACAAAAAGGTCTTATCGATAAAAGCAGGAGTAACCGGCCTCGCTCAGGTTTCCGGAAGTTCGGATCTGCCTTTTGAAGAAGAAGTAGCGCTCGATTCTTTTTACATTGAAAACTGGTCTCTGGTTCAAGACATCAAAATTCTTCTAAAAACCGGAGTCAAAATGCTTCTCGACCGCTCGGCGGTGTAGAACTTTTCTTTTTAACTTGTTAAACTTTGGGCCATGAGAGTGGCCTTGGTTCATGATTATCTAAATCAATATGGCGGAGGGGAGAGAGTGCTGGGAACTTTTTGTGAGATGTTTCCGCGGGCGCCGATTTTTACTTTGCTTTATGATGAAAAACTGACCGGCCGGGCTTTTGCCGACCGGCGGATTTACACTTCTTTTCTGCAAAAGATTCCCGGAGCGAAATATTACCACCGCTGGCTGCCGATGTTGATGCCGTTGGCCGTGGAGCAGTTTGATTTGTCCGCTTTTGACTTGGTTATTTCCAATTCCGCTTCCTTTGCCAAGGGGGTGATTACCAAAACCCATACCAGACACTTTTCTTACTGTATGACTCCTACTCGTTTTTTGTGGGATGGTTCGCACAAGTATTTAGATGAGTTTCAGCAGTCCGGATTAATCAAAAAGTTCGTCCCTCCTTTTTTGAGTTATCTGAGAATGTGGGATCAGGAGGCTAGTGCCAGAGTAGATCGTTTTGTGGCCATCTCCGAGTTTATCAGAAAAAGAATTAAAAAATATTATCAGCGGGAGGCGGAAGTGATTCATCCTCCGGTAGATACGTCAAAATTTAAAATTTCAGGACAAGTCGACGATTACTTTTTAATGGTTGGTCGTCTGGTGCCCTACAAAAGGTTTGACTTGGCGGTCGAAGTTTTCAATCAACTGGGCTGGCCGTTAAAAATTATCGGGGACGGGCCGGAGAAAAAGCATTTACAGAAGTTAGCCCTTCGACGGACTCAGGGCAGGCCCAATATCGAATTCATTGGGCTGGTTTCTGACTATCTCTTGCCCGCTTATTACTCCAGAGCTAAAGCCATAATTTTTCCCCAAGAAGAAGATTTTGGCATTGTGCCGGTGGAGGCGATGGCTTCCGGCCGTCCAGTGATTGCTTTCCGGGCCGGAGGAAGTTTGGAAACTATTAAAGAAGGAGAGAGCGGTTTGTTCTTTGATGAACAAACCCCCGAATCTTTGCTGAAAGTCTTAAAAAGTTTTAATCACCTTGATTTCAATCCGCAGGCAATCAAAGCCAGGGCAGGTTTATTCGATAAAGAAATTTTTAAAGATAAATGGATGAAAACAATTAGTTTATCAAGTCCGTAAAGTTTTAAAGTTCAATCATCTACTAATTACTAATTTTCTACCAATATACTAATAGATTCCATTCGTATATTAGTACTCGATTTGTAATTTGTAGATAAGTTTGCGAAGCAAACATGGACATTGGTATTGATCTTAGAGTTTTGGCCGGAGGTTCTTATGGAGGAATCGCCCAGTATGTTTTAGGACTTTTGCCCGAACTTTTTCGGCTGGATAAAAATATTCGATTTAAACTTTTTTTTAACGCTTACCGGCAGTCATTGCCGGATTACTCTTGGCTTGATCAAGAAAATGTCCAGCTTTTTAAATTTAATTACCCCAACCGGCTGCTCTTTGCCTCTTCCCGTCTTTTTTCTTATCCCAAACTCGACTACTTAGTTCAAGGCGCGGATGTGTTTTTCAGCCCCCATTTTTTTTCCGCTCCTCTTTCTCCGCGGTGCCGTTCAGTGGTCACTTTCCACGATCTTTCTTTTATCCGCTATCCTGGGTTTTTCTCTTGGCGGAAAAATGTCTGGCACCGCTTTGAAATGAATCCTTACTGGCAAGCTCAACAAGCCATCAAAATTATTGCCGTTTCCCAATCGACTAAAGATGACCTAGTTAATCTTTTGGGGGTAGACCCAAAGAAGATAGAAGTAACTTATTCTGGGATAACTGACCAGAGGCGGAGGGGAACAGTTTTTTGTGAAAACCTGAACAAAAAACTTTGTTCACCAGAGCCTCTAGAGATAATTAAAAAATATAATCTTCCGGAGAAGTTTTTCTTGTTTCTTGGCGCTTTAGAGCCTCGTAAAAACATTATCGGTATTTTAAAGGCCTTTACCTATCTAAAATCTACGGCGCAAATTTCCAAAGAAAGCGCTTTGGTCATTGCCGGTCCGTTCGGCTGGCTTTATGGCGATCTTTTCAAATTTTATAAAAATTCTCCTTATCGAGAATCGATTCATTTTATCGGCCCGGTGATGGAGCAAGAAAAAATGGCGCTTTACTCTTTGTCTCGAGTTTTTGTTTATCCCAGCTTTTTCGAAGGTTTTGGTTTTCCTGTTTTAGAAGCGATGGCGGCCGGCGCGCCGGTGGTTACTTCCCGGAATTCCTCTTTGCCGGAAGTGGCGGGCAGAGGCGGTCTGCTGGTGGATCCTTATAATATTAAAGAAATTGCTGAGGCTATGAAAAATCTTTGGCTCAATCAAAGTTTGCGGGATTTATACATTAAAAAAGGACTGGAACAAGTAAAAAAGTTTTCGTGGCGCAAAACCGCAGAACAGACTTTGAAAGTAATTATCTCGGCTGTTGACCCCACACATAACTAACCACTACTTTCAGTTCTTAAACTTGGTTAGTTATGTGTGGGGTGGATTAAAATTTGTTGTAGGAATGCTATAATTAAAATAAGCATGCCCGACTCAAATAATTTTAGTTCCAGGGCCATGTTTGATGTAAAGCCGGTTGACCAATCCGGCTCTCTTGATTTACAAAAGATTAATTTGGTTGAACAAAAACTTAGTCTGAAAACTAAGCCAGTTGTGCGTCTTACTAAATTAACCAGCGGAATTAAATCTATCTCCGATATCAAATTACTGCCTGAAAATCGTATTTCGCCAAATGATGTCAGACAAGATTTGATTAACGATCTCAACAAGGAGCTCAAAAAGAAGAGTAGCTTACAAACGGTTTTGACTAAGGTGGGCGGATCTTTTTATGGCGGGCCCAATCTGGACATCAAAAGAAGACCTTTGGTAATTCGCCAGACCAAAAAAGAAGAAAAAGGGATTACTTTGCCTAAGTCGGAATTTGTCTCTCTGCCTCGCCTCTTGAAAAATAATGTTTCTGCCTCTGAGCCGAAAGTTCGACTGACTGCCGCCTCTCCATCTGCCGAAATAGATACTTGGCTGGAGCAGGTTAAAAAAAAGACCATTCCGCCGATTTTCATTAAATCGGAAAAAAGTCTGTTTATTCGCCCGGCCATCCTTATCGCCGGAGTGATTGCCATTAGCCTGGCCTTAGTTTTTTTATTTAACAAAGATCGCTTTAGAGAAAAAGTAGCCCAAGACGGTAATAAGGCGGTGGCCAACTTAGAAAGTGCCAAGGCGGATATCGAAAAATTAGATTTTATTTCCGCGGCCAAAAACTTTAACTTAGCTCAGCATAATTTTTCCAGCGCTTCTGACCGTCTGAATCTGTTAAGCAGCGCCTTCACCTCTTTTTTGGGAGGAATTCCCGGACTTGGAAAATTAAAATCAGCCCAAAATTTGGTAGCGGCCGGAGAAAATATTGCCCAAGCCGGGGAGAGCCTTTCTTTGGCGGCTGATCAGCTTTCCCAAACCAACTTTGTTTCTTATTTTGGCCTCACGGGCCAGCCCCGGCAACCTCTGACTGATTTTCTTAAATCTTTTCGGGAATCTTTGGTTTTTGCCCAAACCAAGTTTGGTTTGGCGGCCAGTTTGGTAGCCGAAGTTGATCCGCAAGTTATCCCGGAAGAAAAAAGAGAGGTCTTTGTTAATTTCAAAGACAACCTGCCTCTTTTTACCGAGTTTTTAAGCGGGGCTCTGGATTACTCTGATTTTCTTTTAGAACTGATTGGTCAATCCGGTCCCAAAAAATACTTAGTGCTTTTTCAGAATAACGCCGAGCTTCGGCCCACCGGCGGTTTTATCGGCTCCTATGCGTTGGTTGATTTTAACCGGGGTTTTTTGCGGAATCTGGAGGTTAAAAACGTTTACGAAACCGATGGCCAAGCTCAAAAAAATATTGTTCCCCCCAAAGAACTCCAGCATATTACCCCTACTTGGGGAATGCGGGACGCCAACTGGTTTATCAACTTTCCCGATTCGGCCAAAAAAGTGATGCAAATGTATAGCGAAAACGATGGTCAACCGGCCGTTGATGGAGTAATTACCCTCACGCCCACCATTATCTCTAAAATATTGGCGATTACCGGGCCGGTCGAATTGCCGGAATATGGGATTGCCTTAGGCAGTGATAATTTTGTGGCAGAAATTCAGGAGGAGGTGGAGTATGGCGAAAACCGTGAAGAGCCCAAGCAAATTTTAATTGACTTTGTGCCGAAGTTTTTGGAAGAACTGGGCGGATTGGACAAAGAAAAGTGGGCTGAGATTTTCGAAATTCTTTCGGAAGGAGTGGAGCAAAAACACGTTCTGGCTTATTTCAAAGATCAGAAAATGGAAAAGACGGCCTTGGCAGGAGGTTTTGGAGGAGAAATCAAAAAAGCGGCACAGGACTATCTCTCCGTTGTTCATACCAACGTTAAAGGGTCAAAAGGCGATGCGGTTACCGAAAATTCCTATATCTTAAAATCTGATTGGAAAGATGAGCAAATGGAGCACTCTTTATCTATTATCAGGAAACACCGGGGAGGGAAAAGTGATTTAGGATTTTATAACCGTACCAATTATGATTATGTGCGGGTTTTGGTGCCTGCCGGTTCAAAACTTCTGGAAATTAACGGCCATTCTTCTGTAAAATTTTCTCCACTGGTTGAATATAACAATGGCGATTTTGTAACTGATCCTGATTTGGCGGAGTATGAGAAAAAGGTGGTGTCGGTTAAATCGGGAGTAAAACAGTGGGAAGAAGGGGAGAAAACCGTCTTTGGTTTTTGGCTTAAAGTGGAGCCGGGAAAAACAGAGAAAGTGGTTTTGAAATACCAAACCCCAATGTGGATTCAAAACAACGCCTACTCTTTGTTAGTTCAAAAACAACCGGGAACTCTGGATGACTTTTTCAGTTTTTCTTTAGACCTTCCCAAAGATAAACAGATTATTTACAAAAATCATGATCTGACTTTATCCGGCAATTCCGCCAATTTCCAAACCAAACTTCTTAAAGATACGGAAATAGAAATAAAATTCCAATAGCCGGTATTTTGTTGACATTAATCAGGCGATACGGCATACTTGTCGTTGAAACTTCAGGTGTTTTTTAAAAAGGAGAACTGATGGATTATTATCTTGGTGATGAGATGGAAAGATTTCGAGAAGTTTTTTCTGATAAATTAGCTGAAATTAACCGACGAGTCTTTTATTTTTTTTGGGCTTTCTTTGCTTATGTATTTATAGGTTTCTCTTTAGAAACTTGGCTTAACGGATCTGGTTTGCTTTGGTTTTCGGGAGGGTTGGCCTTATTATCCTACTTTTTTCTATTTTGCTTTAGAGCGGAGGCCAAAAGAAAACAACTTTTTGAAGACTGGAAAGCGGGGAAGTATCCCGATCGGCCGTATGATTATCAGGACTATCGGCCACGTAGTTAATAAATTTTCTGCGGCGTAAGCCGCTTTTTGTTGCTGTTAGTTTGTAATGGTTGCACAATATGGTATAGTTGAATTAATGAGTCAGAGGAAAATAAAAATAGATAAGGTTGTTTTGGAAAATTTATATTGTAAAAAAAATCTGAGCCCGTATAAAATAGGAGAAGTTTTTAAATGCAGTTTCAGTACTATTACTAACCGCTTAAAGGAATTTAATATTCCATTAAAAAGTCCTGCTGCTGCACGAATGAAGTACAAAAAAATAGATTTCGATAACAATTTAGAAAATAAAGCGTATATGTTGGGGTTTAGATTAGGAGATCTGAATGTTTATAAACGGAGCGAACTCTCCGAAACAATTGTTGTGCGTTGCCATACTACTCAGAAATCCCAAGTAGAAGTTATAGAATCTTTATTTAATAAGTTTGGAAAAGTTACTACTTCTTTCAGAGAACCAAATCATCTTACGGCTAACTGTTTTTTAAATAGAAGTTTTGACTTCTTGCTTTCAAAAGAGAAAGACTCTTGGAGTTGGATTGCCAGTGAAAAGAAAGTGGCCCCTGCTTTTATCGCAGGATATACCGATGCTGAAGGGAATTTTATCTTAAATCAAGGCCGGGCGCGTTTTAAAATAGATTCTTATGATTATGATATTTTGAATTGGATTTCCGGTTATTTAAAAGATGTCGGAATAGATAATAAATTTCAATGTACTTACAAAAAAGGAGAACTAAATGGAAACGCTTTTTTTAATAAGGACTTGTGGCGTCTTAATATAAATTATGCGCATGCTGTTAGTAAATTTATCAAATTAATTATACCTTATATGAAACACCACAAGAGAATTAAAGATGCTAAAGAATGTTTAAAGAATGCCGAATTAAGAATTAAAAAATGGAATCGTCAAACATACGCAATTTCTGTGTAATCAGTCACGTGGATCATGGGAAGTCTACGTTAGCCGACCGGTTTTTGGAGTTGACGGGAACGGTGGAGAAGAGAAAAATGCAGGAGCAATATTTGGATACGATGGAGCTGGAAAGAGAGCGGGGTATTACTATTAAGCTACAGCCAGTTCGCATGAGATATAAAAATTATGTTCTGAATCTGATTGATACTCCCGGACATGTCGATTTTACTTACGAAGTGTCTCGTTCTTTGGCGGCGGTGGAGGGAGCTATTTTGCTGATTGATGCCACTCAAGGAGTGCAGGCGCAAACCCTCGCTAACTTATATTTGGCCCAAAAACAAGGTTTAGTTATTATTCCGGTGATTAACAAAATCGATTTACTCAATGCTCGCGTTCAAGAAACGGAAGAAGAGATTTTCAAGATTATCGGAGAAGATAATATTTTAAAAATTTCGGCTAAGACCGGCGAGGGAGTGGCTAAGGTTTTGGAAGAGGTGATTAAAAGAGTGCCACCGCCGTCGCTTTCTGCTTCGGCGAGCCAAAGTCGGGCTCTTATTTTCGACTCTTCTTTTGATGCTTACAAAGGGGTGGTAGCTTATGTGCGGGTTTTCGGAGGGATAATCAAAAGCGGAGAAAAATTTCGACTTTTAGCGGCCCAAGAAAAAGGAGAGGTTATGGAGGTGGGTTACTTTTCTCCCAAGCTGGAAAAAAGCAATCAGATTGAAGCGGGAGAAATAGGATATATTGCTACTGGCATTAAAACTCCCGGCTTGGTACGGGTAGGAGACACTTTTTTGGTAGTTGGTAATAAGTTTTTGGTTGCTGGTTCAGAAAATACCAATAACCAATTACCAATAACTAGTTACCAACCACTGCCGGGGTATCAGGAGCCCTTGCCGGTAGTTTTTGCCAGCTTTTTTCCGGAGAATTCGGGTCAGTTTGATGAGTTAAAAGATGCTTTGGAAAAGTTAAAGTTAACCGACGCTTCTCTATCCTTTGAACCGGAAAGTTCTCCGGCCTTAGGGAGAGGATTTCGTTTGGGATTTTTGGGACTTTTGCATATTGAGATTATCAGCGAAAGATTGAAGCGGGAATTTGGCTTGGGACTTATCATTTCTTCTCCTACGGTGGAATACGAAATATTTTTGAAAAATAATTCGACAAGCTCACTATGGGGCGGTCAGGCAATTAAAATTCGCTCTGCGATCCAGTTGCCTGACCCAAGTTTTACAGAAAAAATTAAAGAGCCGCTTAGTCGGCTCGATGTCATTACCCCCTTAAATTATATGGGCGGGGTGATGAAATTAATCGGGGAGTTGCGCAGCCAGTACCAAGAAACCAGCTATCTGACCAAAGAAGTGGTGCGGCTGGTTTATTTGGTGCCGCTTAGCGAAATTATTACCGATTTTTATGACCGACTCAAAAGCATCAGTTCGGGTTACGCTTCGATGAGTTATGAACCGATCGGCTATCAAGAAGCCGATTTGGTGCGTTTGGATATTTTGGTGGCGGAGGAGAAAGTGGAACCATTTTCCCGTATTGTTCCTCGCTATCAAGCTGAAAGCGTCGGTCGGGCCATGGTGGAAAAGTTAAAAGACGTTATCCCCCCGCAGCTTTTTGCCGTGGCTCTTCAGGCGGTGGTGGGGGGCAAGATTATCGCCCGGGAAACGATTAAGGCCAGACGTAAAGACGTCACCGGCTATCTTTACGGAGGCGATGTTACTCGCAAAAAGAAACTTTTGGAAAAACAAAAAAGGGGTAAAGAAAAAATGCGCGAAACCGGCCGGGTGAACATCCCCCAGAAGGTCTTTTTAGAAATGCTAAAAAAGTAAGACTTTAACCCTCCAGACTTTAGGGCCTGCCTAAAAAAAGAAAACGGGGAGAAGCATGAAAAGGATGGTGGCCGTCGCCACAATAATGACAAAGATTTTACCCAGAAGTTTTATTTTTTTGCCGGAATTGAAGAACATAAGGTTTTGATTTAGTGCTATAATCATAATATGTTTTCAAGGTTTTTTCAATCTAGAATTTTTATGGTAATGGCTTTGGTTATTATTTTCTTTTTGGCTGTTTCCGTTGCCAAACTTTGGCCGCAAAAGACGGTGATCGAGGCCCGCCTTCAGAATTTAGAGGGGAAAATAGGCGAAACCGAAAAATCTAATCTGGATTTGGCGAGGCTGTTAAGTTATTTCAAGAGTCGTTCTTATCTGGAACGGGAGGCCAAATTAAAGCTAAATGTCAGGCGGCCGGATGAAAACGTCGTCTTTATTTACGAAGATGGAAATGAAGGTGAGATAAAAAATAAAGAGGGCAAAGGAGAAGAATTTAATTTTGAAGACTTAACTAACTTTGGAAAATGGATAAAATATTTGAAATCTCTGTTTTAATCATGCGAGTGTAGTACAGTGGCAGTACGGTTGCTTCCCAAGCAACAGACGAGGGTCCGATTCCCTTCACTCGCTCCACAACATAAAACAAGATACGAATTTCGTATCTTGTTTTATGTTGCCTGATGGCAAAGAATCAGGCACTACGGGTCCTCCGAATTTTTAAACGGTCTCGACGGAGCTTGGCCTAAAATTTGGAATTGGAATGAACTGCTTCATTCCAATTCCTCTGTCGGAAGGAAATCATGTTTACTTCAGAGTTCGGATAGTTTAAAATTTAACATGGAAATGGAACTTTTTTAGTTAAGCTTGGAGAAAGGAATAACTTCGGCTCGGTCTCCCTCAATTTTTAAGACTTCATAGCCCTCCAGATTTCCTACCCTAAAAACAAAACTTCGTTAAGTTGTAAGAGATATCAATTCATTTTGCTAAAGTTAGTTAAATTATGGTACGATTGCTGGCATGAAATTACTACTTGTTTTAGTTGTTTTGGGTATAGCGGTTGGCGGATTCTTTTTACTTAAACCCGCTTCTGAAGTAGGAAAAGAAGTTGCTTCCATCTATGTTTTGGCTGTTTTAGAGCCGAATATTTTAGTGAAGCAGGGGAATCAAGCGGAATTTATAGAAATTACTAAAAGCAGACGGGTAAAGGCGGGGGACGAAATCAAAACTTCTTCTACCGGCCGCGCTTCTCTTTTGTACCCCAACGGCGATATTACCAATATTGACCGAGATTCCCATTTAAAGATTAAAACTTTGGAGAAAAGCGGGGATCAGTCGGCCTTAACTCTTTTGGTTGGCAGTGTTTTGGCTAAAGTTCGCCATGCTTTGGGCGCTGGCGACTATTACCGGATTGAGACCCAAAATTCGGTCGCTTCGGTGCGGGGGACAATTTTTGCGGTGAAATTTAAAGAAAATAAATCTTCGATTTTGGTTTTAGAAAATAAAGTTTTGGTTTCGGCGGTGGACCCGAAAACCGGAGAAGTAATTGAGGATCACGGAGTGGTGGAGGTGGAGAGCGGTGAAAAGACAGAAGTTAAAAGCGATTACTTGCCAAGCCGGGACTACCCGTTGGAAGCCAAACTTTTGACCAAAGAAGATATTTCCGAAGAGTTTATCGAGGAGAGCTTGGATCAGGAAGATATCAAAAAGGAGAAAGTCAGAGAGATTTTTGAAAAAATCAGAGAATTGTTGCCGAGTGCGAGACCTTCTTTGAGATTTAAAGATTTTGTTTCGGAAGAGATGGAAGATGAGGAAAAGAAAGATCTGGAAATTAAAACTGAAGAAAAACTTGAGGAACCTGTACTTACGCCGACTGTCTTGCCTCGCCTGACCGTTGCGCCCAAACCGACTGCCACTTTGTCCCCGGCCCCCTTGGTTCCGTCTCAAACTTTGGAACCAATTCGGGAAACAATTAAAGAAACTTTGACTCTCACTCCAGTAGCAACTCCTCTTTCCACTCCTACCCCGACGCCCTCACCCTCTCCCATCCTGATTCAAACTTCTCTCATTTCGATTACTCCCAAAACCATTGAATTATCTACGGAAAAACAAGAGATTGTCCTAAACGGACGCAAGCTTACCGGCACCAAAAAAGTTTTTATCGGTGACTTGGAGGCCAAGTTTTTTGTTCTGGACGAGTCTACTGTTTTTGCCACTGTTCCGGCAGAACTGAAAGCGGGCGCGCATAGCGTCGGTATCATCAGCGCCGGAGGAGAAAACTTACGGTTAGACAATATCCTCACTGTCAGATGAGATCTCGAAATCTAAAACAGGATATTTTTTTTGTTGGCTTGGTAATTTTGGTTTGGTCTTTGCTTCCTTTGACGGGGGCCTTTAGTGTCCAGCGGGACAAACTAATCGATCTTCTTTTTACCGAAAAGCCTCACTCTAGTCAGGTAGTGATTTTAAAAATCGACGAAGAGAGTTTGAACTCTCTCGGCCAGTGGCCGTGGCCTCGGGCTATTTTTGCCGAATTGATTAATAAATTACAGACCTCTCGAGTGATCGGCATAGATGTTAATTTTAAAGAGCCGTCTCGTCTGGGAGAGACAGATGATCTCTTGCTGGCGAAAGCCGTCAATAAATCCAAGTCCCCGGTGGTATTGACCAGCGAATTGACTGGACTGGATCCATTGACGGTGGCCAGACCTTTGCCGAAATTCAGCGGAGCGGAGATGGGATATGCTAATATGTTGGTGGATTCAGACGGAGTGGTAAGAAAATTTTGGCCCAAAATGTTAAACGAAGAATCTTTCAGCACGGCGCTGGCCAAACATCTGGGTAGCAGGGCGGCGTCAGAACAAGTTGTTCGTATTAATTATGCTGGGCCCATCGATACCACGCCGTCCTTTTCTGTTCTGGATGTGGTTGAAGGTAAGGTTCCTAAGGAGTTTTTTGAAAACAGAGCGGTCATTATCGGGGCAACAGCCAAGGATTTGCAGGATTTTCACCACACCCCTTTTGGACTAATGAGCGGGGCAGAGTTGCAGGTCAACACCCTAGAAACTCTGCTCGGCCCCCAATTGATTGATGCGGAACCCATCTGGTTATTTTTAATAATTTTGTTTTTGGGTGCGGTTACTTTAGCGGTTAGTTTCAAAGTAAAAAAATTGCTTCCTCTTCTTGGCTGGATCGTTTTGATTTTGGTTTTATATAACTTGGCTGCTTTCTGGAGTTTTGATCAGGGTTTGGTTTTTGATTTTTTTTACCCCAATCTGATGGTCATTATTAGCGGAGTTTTGTCAGTTACGGCGCAATTTGTTTCGACGGCTCGAGAAAAAAAGTTTATCCAGGAATCTTTTGGAAAATACTTGGCGCCGGAGGTGATTAATGAGTTAATGACCGATCCTTCCCGTCTTAAGCTTGGCGGACAGCGAAAAGAACTTTCTATTCTTTTTTCGGACATTCGTGATTTTACTTCCATTTCGGAAAAAATGGATCCGGAAGAGCTTACGCATTTTTTAGGAGAGTATTTTAGCAGAATGACCGCAGTGGTTTTGGAACATCGAGGGGTAGTAGATAAATATATTGGCGATGCGGTCATGGCTTTTTGGGGAGCTCCCGTGCCGGAAAAAAATCACGCCAAACAAGCGGTGGCTACAGCCTTGGTCATGGCCGCTGAACTAAAAAAGTTAAATGAGGAAAACAAACAGAAGGGCTGGCCGGAAATTAAAATCGGTATTGGCATTAACTCGGGAGAGGTAGTAGTGGGGAATATGGGGTCGGAGAAGCGTTTTGACTATACCGTTATCGGAGACAATGTTAATCTGGCCTCTCGTTTGGAAGGTCTTAATAAAACTTATCAGACTAGTATTTTGATCAGCGAATCTACGGCTGACGAAGTAAAGAACCTCTTTACTCTAAGAGAGCTAGGGGTCACTCAAGTTAAAGGACGACAGGCGGCCGTAAAAATCTTTGAAGTATTGGCAGAAAAAAACCGGTAAAAATACCGGTGTTTGTTTAAATTATTTAAAAATGTTGGCGGGATTAAATATGTTTTCCGGATCCAATTCTTTTTTGGCGGAAAGAGCGATATCTTTGAGCCAAACTACTCCGTAAGCGTAAGAAGCCAGAGCGTCAGCTGTTCCTCTTTTGGCTTTGCCAATGCCGTGATGATGGGTGGTGAAGGTGGAATTTCTGACGCACAGTTCCAGAATTTCTTGGCAGATTTGATCGTATTTTTCTTTCTTTCCCGGAAAAGCGAAGGTAAAATAAATGTAAGGTTGGTCTAAATCTATGCCGAAATGGGCGCCTACTAATCCGTATTGGAAAAATTTGTGCCTGATCAGCCGGTAACTTTCGGCCAGTTTGTGCCAGTAAGGCCGGCAGTCAAAAGTGTCCACTACTAGACCGGATTGGAAACGTTTGGTTATCTTTTCGTAGTTTAATTTGAACCTATTTTCATGCCAGGTGCGGGCCAAGGCCGGATCAGCCGTTTGGCCGTTGCAGCTTTTGGCGGCTTGTTCAATTTTAGCGGCGCCTTTGGTCAAGGCTTGATGATCGTCAGAGGCGAGACAAGTTAAGCAAGTCCAAGGGGCTGAATTTCTTTTTTCCAAGGTCGCGACTATTTTTTCGAGAGTTTGGCCGAAGCGGCTGATTTGTTTTTCCGCCAAAAAAGTCACTTTTTCCAGCCAGCGAGGTTTGGTCGAATCATGGCGGTGCGGTTTGCTGATAAAGTTGAAGTCCAGGTAATCATAGGCCCGAACGGAGTATAATCTTACTCCCGTCAGGTTGAGCCGGTTGCGCCAATCGGGTAAGTCTGTTAAAAATCTTTCCAAGTCATCGGAATGATTAAATTGGAAACTTTGGAATAAATTATGAGTAGGAATACTGACTACTTTCAGCCAGACTCTCACAATAACGAGAGTAGTGCCTTCCATCCGCAAAACTTTTTTCAGCTCCTTGCCTTCCAAGTGGACCATTTCCGCCCGTCCGTTTATTCCCTCAACGGCTTCCACGATATTTTCAATATTGCCGAAATAAAGAGAGTACTGGCCGCTGGCTTTGGTGGAAACCCAGCCGCCAACGGTCGAAATACTTAAGGAAGCCGGATAGTGGCCGCAGGTCAGTTCGTGGGTCTTAAGAAAATTATCCAGCCGATCTCCAAAAACGCCGGCTTCGGCCATCACCATGCCTGGTTGGAGTTTATCAGGACGTCGAATCAGCTCTATTTTATTCAAGTTGGCGGTATCGAGGATTATTTCTCCTCCCGTCGCGTTGGCGGCTCCGCAAACGCCTGAACCTCCTCCGCGGACAATAATTTTTTTATCGTGACGCTTGGCCAGACGGATCAGCTCTTTTATTTGATAAAGAGAGTAGTCTTTTCCGACTTTTACGACGGTGGCGGCGGTTGGAAATCGGCTGTTTTGTTTTAAAAATAAGTTTCTTGGCCACAAGTCCAGAGATTTTTCCCTGACGGTCGATTCTTCGGTAGAGACGTTTTCTTGGCCAAAAATCTTTTCCAGTTCGATTAACCAGTTGTTCTCCATTGACTCTCCTCCTTCTCATTTGCGCAGGGCGTGCCTTATTAGGTTCAAGACGGCCCGGCTTTTTTTTCGGAAATGTTTTAAACGATTCTGTCTTATTTCCCCGGCTGTTTTTAGGGCGTAATTTTTAGCATAATCGGCGGGTGAACAGAAAGGTTTCTCTACTATCTCTACCTTGCCTTGACTTAAAAACAGATAAGGAATTTTCCATTCAAACGGTCGATGCAGCTCCCGGCAAACCAGTTCGGTTAGCTCTTTGGGTATTCTTAAAAGAGTAGAAAGTTTTCCTCCGCAGATGTCAGTGAAATTCAGTATTCCTTCGGCTTGGTGACTGAAAATGGCAAACTGGTGAGAAATGTTATCCGGCGCTACTCCTTCATGATTAATTTGAGGACGGAGTCCGCATTTTACTTTGACGATATCTTTGAAAGAGAGGGGCGTTTCCAAAGCCATATAGCGATTAACTGTTTCCAGCAGATCTCGCATTTCAAAGTTTTTTGGTCTTAAAAGGTCTGGATTTTCAGCTACGGCCGGGGAAATATCGTAGTTAGTCGGTCCGATCAAGGTACCGTTCGGCTGGGGGAGCAGAACCAAATATTTTCCTCTTTCGTCAAAAATTATTATTCCTTTTTCGGTTAACTTTCTTCCCACTACTACACTGGTGCCTCGAGTTGGTCTTAGTTGCAAAGCAGAAGAAATGCCTAGCAGTTTGATAATAGTTGGTGTCCAAGCTCCCGAGGTGTTGACGAAATACTTGGCCTTGATATTTTCAACTTTTCCTCCAGGCCTTTGGACGGAAGCTGATTTAATAAGCAGACCAGGGTTGCTTTCAGTTTTTTCAAATCCGATCACCTTGGCTTGTTCTAAAACCGTTCCGCCGAAAAACTTACCGGCGGAAATAAAAATCTGGGCAAGTTGCATTGGATCAACCACCCATTCCTCAAAAACCACTCCTCCCACCAACTCTTTTTTAAATTTCAGTTGCAGTTCTTTTTTCTCTTCTTCTTTCAGCCAGTAGTGGCCAGGATGAAGGGCTAGTTTGGAGAATGGGTCATAAGCCCTTAAATAAACCTCCCAAAACCAAGGGTTGGACAAGGGGAAACAATAATCTTTAAAAACCGATAAAATAAATTTCTGCGGTTGAAGCAGGTTTCCGGTGATTGCTCTCAACAGCCGGCAATCAAGAGCATCCATTTTCACTAAATCAAGGTCGCTGTGGAGGTATTTCAATCCCGGTTGAATCATGCCCAAAGAAGCGTAATTAGCTTTTTGCCCAACCCGATCCTTTTCCAGCAAAACCGTCTTTAGTCCGGAAGAAGCAGCCGTTAAAAATGTGGCGTAACCGTTGGTTCCGCCGCCGATAATGGCCAAATCGAAGACGTCTTCCATACCTTCTCCTCTGCTTATTGACAAATTATCAAAGTTCTTAGACTATCTAAGCAGAATGTACTGCAATTGAGGTTCTTTGTAAATGAGGTTGGTTGATGAGAGAAATTAAGATTTTGGCGCACCGAACCGGTATGGGGCGTTTTCCTCCTAACAGTTTGGTTGGTTTAAGAGGTTGCTGGGCGGATGGGGTTTTTGGTTTTGAGTGCGATGTCTCTTTTCTTTCGCCTCAAGAAGAGCCGTTTATTTGGGTGAAAGAGATGAGAAGAATTTTACAGTCTCCCGGGGCTGTCTTGGAAAAGATGACTTCTCGAGAAATAGCCTGGTTAGGCCGGACCGATTGCGGTGAAAAAGTTTTGCGCCTAAACGACGTTTTTGATTTTTTGGAACAATATCCTCTGCAGGCCTATTTTGACGTCAAATACTATGGCCTTGATTTGTTTGGACAGCTTTGTCCTATCTCTCGGCATCTACAGGATTTGGCGGTGAGAAAGATTATGCGGCCGGCTTTAGAAAGAAAATTGGCAGATAGAATCAGCTTTGTCACTTTTGGCGGCGGTTGGGAGTTGCTCCAACTGGCAAAAACGGTGGATGCTCGCATTGGCACCAACTTAATGATTGGTTTGCCTTGGCTTACCATTGATGACCGGCATTTTGATTATCTTGATGCCGTGACGATCGGCTGGAAAGGTATTAATCCCTGGCGTTGGCCTTGGTGCGCCGGCCGTTTAGATAGATTGTTGGAGACAGCTCGCGGCCACGGCTTAAAAGTGTATGGAGGATTGGCTGACACGAAAAAAGAAATAGAGTGGCTGGTGTCCAAAAACTTTGACGGAATTTGGAGCAATGATGTGCCGTTGGTTCGGGATATTTTGAAAAACAAAAAGGAGGAAAAATGAAAGGGAGAAAAGTTTTAATTACCGGCTCGAGCGGTTATCTGGGTCAACAGTTGATAGAAAATTTGGCCGAGACACCGCTAATCGAAAAGATTATCGGTTTTGATTTGCGGGAGCCAAAAAGTTATCCGGACAAATTTTGTTTTATCAAAGGGAGTATTCTGGACAGAAATTTTGGAGAAGTGGTTTTGGCGGAAAGGCCGGATACTCTGGTGCATGGGGCTTGGACTTTCAACCCTACCCACGACTTGTTGCTTCAAGACTGCGTGGATTTGGGCGGTACTTTAAATGTTTTATATGCCGCTATCAAAGGGGGTGTAAAAAACTTTTTTTACACCGGAAGTACTACTTGCTATGGCGCTTTGCCCGAAAATCCGTCTGAAGAGCCATTTTTAAAAGAAGAAGACTGGGTCAGACATTCAGCCGGAAGAATGTCCACGGCTTATCGATATGCCAGAAACAAGGCTCTGGTTGATCTGCTATTCCAGTTGCTTCAATATCCCAGTGGTTGTTTGATGGACATTTTCTGGATTCGAGGAGCCATTGTGGTGGGGCCGCACACCAACAACGTTGTTTCTCATTTGGCTCGCTCCCCGTTTACTTTTGGTAAATTTATGTTTCGGGTGGCTGGTTATGATCCACCTATGCAATTTATTTCGGAGCATGACATGAGCGAGATTTTATATCGAGCGGTCAGAGATCGGTGGGGCGGAGTGGTCAATGTGGCCGGAGATGGTACGGTGAAATATAGCGAGGTGGTCAGGGTACTGGGACGGCGAGAAATATGCTTGCCAGCTTGGTTGCTTTATCCGGTGACCGAAATTCTGTGGAAGTTGGGAATTTTCAAATTTCCTTCCAGTTTGATCGACTTGGTTCGTTATCCTTGGGTAGCGGACACTACTAAATTGAAAAAAGAGTATGGCTATCAGCCGTTGCATACTTCAAGAGAGGCCTTGGTACAGCTGGCGGGAAGTCTGTAAAAATCGACTAAATGGCTTTGGCCATTTTTTTATGCGTCGATGTTGCTTTAAAGTGAAATTTACGCTACAATTTAATTAAATTTTATGGAAAAGAAGGCCAATCTAATCAAAGAAGAATTAACAAAAGAAAAAAGAATTCAAGAAATCGAAACCAAGATGCAATCTCCGGATTTTTGGCAGAATTCCGAAGAAGCCCAAAAGTGGCTCAAAGAGCTGAATTGGCTAAAAAATGAAATTCAAAAAACCAAGCAATATGACAAAGGAAGTGCTTTGATGGAGATTTTTTCGGGAGCAGGCGGAGTGGATGCCCAAGATTGGGCCGGCATGCTGTTTCGCATGTATCAGCGTTATGCCGAGAAAAATAGATTCAGCTTTAAAGTTTTGCAGGAGTCTTGGGGGGAACAGCGCGGCTTGAAGTCGGCGACGGTGGAGATCAAGGGGCCCCATGCTTACGGGTATTTGAAAAATGAATCGGGAGTGCACCGCTTAGTGCGCCTCTCTCCTTTTTCGGCCAAAAATTTGCGGCATACTTCTTTTGCTTTGGTGCAGTTTACTCCTTTGGTGGAGGAGGCGAAATTCCAGATCGATCCCAAAGATTTGCGCATTGAAACTTTCCGATCTTCCGGTCCGGGCGGGCAGAATGTCAATAAACTGGAAACGGCGGTGCGGGTGACGCATCTGCCGACCGGTTTAAGCGTGGCGGCCCAGTCGGAAAGGTCGCAAAGCCAGAACAAAGAGAAAGCGATGCAGATTTTGTCTTCCCGTTTGGCGCAGAGAATGCTGGAAGAGCAAGTGGAAGAATTAGTCAAATTAAAACCCAAATTAGCCACCGGCAGTGTGGAGTGGGGCAATCAAATCAGGTCTTACGTTTTGCATCCCTATAAATTAGTCAAAGACCATCGCACTGATTTTGAATCGCATGATCCGGAAGCAGTGCTGGAAGGAAATTTGGAAGAATTTATTAAAGCGGAGCTAAAATAATCGACCAGAGGCAAGGGGGTACACCAGGCACTTTTTGCAAAAGTGACTGGTATGTACCCCGAGGACTCTTGAGATTACGTGATCCAATTCAAGAAAGTTATCAAGAAATATAATCATCATTTTACGGCTTTGGATGGAATCGATTTGGAGATCAAAGACGGCGAGTTTGTTTCTTTGGTGGGGCCGTCGGGAGCGGGGAAGTCCACTTTGATTAAAATGCTGATTAAAGAAGATCGTCCCAGTTCCGGCAAGGTTATTTTGGACGAAGTGGATTTGGCTGACGTGCCGGACAAAGAAATTCCTTTTTTGCGACGCAAAATCGGAACTATTTTCCAAGATTTTCGTTTGCTGGAAAGTAAAAACGCTTTAGAAAATGTGGCCTTTGCTTTGGAAGTGGTGGGGGCGGAAGACGACGATATCGCCAAGGATGTGGAGCAGGTCTTAGCCATTGTCGGCTTGGCGGACAAAAAGAAAAATTTCCCCAAAGAGTTGTCCGGCGGAGAAAAGCAGAGGCTGGCCATTGCGCGGGCTTTAGTGCATCGGCCGAAAATAATTTTAGCGGACGAGCCCACCGGCAACTTGGATTTGGTAAACAGTTTTGATGTGGTAAAATTATTGTGGAGAATCAACGAACTGGGCACGACTGTTATCCTGGCCACTCATGACGATAAAATAGTCAACACAGTTGGCAAGAGAGTCATTTCCATGGATAAAGGCAGAATTGTGCGGGACCAGCTTGAGAAAGGTAAATATATAATCTAATGGTTGAAATCTCAAATAAACAATCTTTCAAAAGAATTTTAAAATCCGGCTGGACTAATTTTCGGCGCAACCGTTTTATGAGTTTGGGGGCCACCGGCACGATGGCCCTGGCTCTATTGGTTTTGTCCGGTTTGATGGTTTTAAACTTTTTTACCAGCCAGACGGTAGGTTTTTTGGACGAAAAAGTGGATGTTAGCGTCTACTTCCAAAATGACGCCAAAGAAGACCAAATTTTAAAAATTAAATCCGATTTGGAAGAGCTTCAAAACGTTAAGTTGGTCAATTATATTTCGCAAAACCAGGCCCTGGAAGATTTTAAAAATCGGCACCAAGACGACCAACTGATTCAGGACTCGATTGCCGAACTGGAGAATAATCCCTTGCAGGCTTCTTTGAGTATTAAAGCGGTTGATCCCAGCCAGTATGCTTCGATCGCCCAATTTTTGGAAAGCAACAGCTTGAAAAGCGTTATTGATAAAATCAGTTTTTACGAAAATGAAACGGCCATCAATCGTATTCAGGGAATTTCCAGGAGTTTGTCTCGCGGGGGACTGGGGGTAACCTTACTATTGGCTTTGGTGGCGGTGCTGGTGACTTTCAATACGATTCGCCTGACCATTTACAACAAAAAGCAAGAGATTGAGATTATGAAATTGGTGGGAGCCACCAACTGGCATGTTCGCGGCCCGTTTCTGGTGGAAGGCGGATTGTACGGCCTTTTTGCTTCCTTAGCCGCGCTGGCCGTTTTTTACCCAGCCATTCATTTTGTTTCCGGGAAATTACTTAGTTTTGCTCCCAATATTAACCTCTTTCAACACTTCATCGGCAACCTTGGTCAGATGTTTCTCATCATCGTCGGTTCCGGTTTGGCTCTCGGCATTTTCGGCAGTATGATAGCCATCCGCCGCCATTTAAGGGTTTAATATTTTTGCAGAGTTTATAATTTTGGGCTTGTTTTTTTATGACTTTGTGGTACTAATATTAGAAATTTAGGATGCTTATTAACAAAGGAGATTTATGATTAAGGGATTGCGTGATATTAAGACCCACGGATCTTTGGACAGAGAAGGACGACTTTTTGGTGTTGCTAAATACTTGCGCCAAGAAGTCAAAAGAAATGAGTTTTCCGAAGAAGAATTTTGGGAGGGGAAGGTTAAAAGTTTTGAACGTAAAAGAGGTGTAAGGGGACGAAGATTCTCCCCGGATTTGTTTCTGGACTCGGCTCTTAAGAAGAAGATTAGAGCAGGCCAAATTGAACAGCTTCAGGTATTTATTATTGAAATGGAGAAATTTATCAGCGAAGGAATAAATGGGGCGGCTGCCGAACTCGAGTCTCTCAAGAGGAGGCTGGGGCGATGGGAAGAGGAGGGGTGAAAAAGAGATTGATTTTACTCTACTTTTTTAAACGGCGGTTGAAAAATCGCCTTTTTTATTCTAAAATATATTGTTTTAAGAATTTTGCCGGGTCGGCTAACGGTAGTATATAACTTTTAAATATGATATGATTTAGTTATGACTGTGTGTAAATTATGTAATGTAGGTTTCAAAGTTATAAGCAATACACATTTAAAGTCGGCCCATGGAACTAATATTTCTGAATATGTTGCCAAGTTTGGAAACAATGGAGTGGGATTTGTTTTGAGCGTAGCTAATCTTTCTAAAGACGACCCCCGCTATATTAAATGGCTCAAAAGTTTAAAAGACAGAAACACTGCTTGGGCGAAAGGTTTTACAAAAGATAGCCATCCTGGCTTAGCAAAAATGGTCAAAACTTTTAAAATTAAAAAAATTGATAATTTTAAAAAGTGGAGAGAAGAAGCTAGGTTATCTGGTAAGATTCCAGCAAGTTACCCTGAGTTTAAAAAAGATAGTAACCTATCTTTTTTAATAGGCATGACTCTGGGTGATGGAAATATACATAAATTTGATAGAACCGAAAGTTTGAGGATAGCTCTAGCTTCCAAGTATCCAGAACTTGTTGTATTTACGGCGAACAAAGTAAAAAAAGTTTTTGGTAAAAATCCCACAGTTCGAAAAGTTAAAAACTCCGAGTGCTTTACTGTCGGTATATATCAAAATAATATAAGCAATCGCCTTGGGATCCCGACAGGAGATAGAAGTCGACTTAATTTTAAAATTCCAGATTGGATTTCTGAAAACAAAACTTTTCTTATCAATTTTATAAGAGGATTATTTGAAGCGGAGGGTTCTCTTTCAATTCATTTACCGACGTGTACTTATAATTTTGCTTTTGCCAATAAAAATAAGAGCTTATTGAAAATTGTTGAAAAATCGTTAAAATTGCTAGGTTATCATCCAGAAGTAAGGCCTGTTGCTGTTCGTTTAAGAAGAAGGGCTGAGGTTGAAAGTTTTAAGCAGTTAATTCAATTTAGAATGTATTAATTGCGGGGTAGATAAAAGGTATATCGCCACGCTCTGAACGTGGAATTCTAGGTTCGAGTCCTGGCCCCGCAGCCAAGTTGTATAAATCGGAAAGGTTGCCTCGCGGCTTCGCCGCTCGGCATTGAATTTGGCGAGGATTTGCCAGTCATTTTTGAAC
>Ga0209542_10002132_pt1 | contig 45098 bp, 56 predicted proteins | sample RifCSPhighO2_01_FD_184028 | JGI IMG/M metagenome (GOLD analysis project Ga0209542, IMG submission 184028) | Soil microbial communities from Rifle, Colorado - Rifle CSP2_plank highO2_0.1 (SPAdes) (version 2) | ecosystem: Environmental > Terrestrial > Deep subsurface > Rock core/Sediment ...
TCAGACGATCAAATTCGACAAACTGAGCACCGATTAAATACGACACCCCGCAAACGCCACGGAGGGAAGACACCACTAGAAGTATTATTCGAACGCATCGGTGTTGCAATTACTTATTGAATTCAGCACTTTTAAATATGCAATTCCTTAACCAGTTGCTTTATTAAGGAAACTACAACAGGAGGTGGCATTAAACTATTTGAAACAACCCCTACATCATCTTTAACTTCCCACGGTTTTTCTGTTATCTGAACTTTATTATTTAACTCGTCAAACAAATATACATATTCTGGTGTAATTTCGTAATCGTCAGCAAAATCATTCACCTTATCTGATGGAATGGAATTTCTCAATAATACTTTCGAAATACCATGCATTTTATAAACTTGTTCCATTAACATTCCATCTTTTTCTAATCTTGCGCGAATTGGCTCAATGCCTAATTCATCCCCCTCTTTTGTCACCATTCTTGGGCCTGTACAACTTGGGTTATCACACAATAAATAAAACTTATTTAACTGTTTATCATATTCAACATTTTTAGTTGCTAAAAGTTTTAAATTTCTTGAAGTTTGGCAAAGCGGACAAATTAAGCGATACTTTATTCTTTCATTAATAACGTTAGTAGGCACATCAATTAACACAAAAATATCAGGGTCATTTCTATAATCAATCAAGTTCTTGAAAAATAATGAATACGAAACTTGATCCACATCTCTTGGAAATCCATCAATAAATATCACTTTTTTACCCATGCGGGTAATTTCCTTTTCAACTAAAGCTAAAATTAATTCAGAGGGCAAAAGAATCTTTGTCGATCTTTCTTCCATGGCTTTTATTAAGTCTTCTAGTGGCATCGGTCCCCGATACTTTTTTTCCAAAAATGTAACTAATTCTTTTTTTTTGTCTTCATTTTTGAGGACTTCATCAAAAGACCTCATTAAATCCCCCACTGATAGATGTTCTACTTTATCAAAGCCTACTACCTCACGAAACATCTTAGAATAGGTCCCTTTCCCTGTATTCTTTTTACCTAAGAGATACATAACAAACGTGTTATTTTTTAAATACTCTTTTAATTTTTTAATTTCATCTCCGGCTTTATACTCAAAATACTCTTGCCTTTGGGTGTTATCTGTTAAGTCAAACTTTTTATCTTTACCTTCTATTTTTGTTTTAAAAACTGGGAAATCCATAATTATAACGCAAATCTATCCCGATAAATTTAATCACATTAAATTTATACGAGGATCCCGTATGCCGATAAATCGGCATCGGTACAAATCTTATGCGAATGCCACGAAATTACGAATACGACGAATGTCCGTCACATTAGCAGTTTTTGTAGATTAGCATGAAATTTGTAGATTGACATTGTTACTATTTTATCTTCAAATTTTCTCCGTCACTTAATATTTCTACATCTCCATTTTGATCCGTCCTAAGTATCTTTATACCAAAGTTTTGTAATTTTTGCAAAACTTCAGGAGTTGGATGCCCATAAGAATTATCTTTCCCAACAGAAATTACAGCAAAGCTGGGATGCACAGCTTGTAAAAATTCTTCGGAACTTGAGTATTTTGAGCCGTGATGCGATACTTTTAAAATATCTGAAGACAAATTTACTTTACTACCTGCCTGTCTAGATAGGTCAATAATTTGTTGTTCTGTCTTGCTTGAAACATCAGCAGTAAATAAAAAAGACTTTTTACTATATATTAAACGAGAAACAATACCTGTTTCATTAGTTGTTTTATTAAAATATCTGCCTTCTAAATTTTCGATGGGATTTAGTATGTCAATTAATATTTCTCCTGATTTAATCTTTGTATGTAAATCAGCTATTACTATATTGCTTCCTTTTTGTTTCTGCTTTTCAATTAATTCCAGCCATTTTTGATAATTTCCCCCGTCTCTTGCGATTCCGGTCCATAAAATATTTTTTACATGATACTTTTGTAAAACAGATAATAACCCCATTAAGTGATCCTGGTCAGGATGAGTTAAAATAACAACGTCTAAAGATTTATCAAAAAAAGGTAATAATTTTGCCAATTTACCTAACACTGCCAAATCCGGCCCACCATCAATTAAAATATGACGCATATCTGGGGTTTCTATAAAAATTGCGTCTCCTTGGCCAATATCTAAAATATCAACTTTTAAATAATGCGGCCCTGCTAAAATAAAAACTTCTTTCCAAACAAAAATATTCAGTAAAAATAAAATACCTATAACTCCTAAAAATACTTTTTGTTTTAAAGTTAAAAAATTGGACATATCGCAATAAAAATTATACCATTATAATTGTTTCAATTGCACCTTGTAAAAAAGGAGGTTATCATAGAAATTTGCCAAAAATGTAAAAAAGATTTAATTGCCCTGCCAAATTTTTGCTACTTTTGCGGTTATAAATTAATTAGATCCCTAGATTTCAATGAAGCATTCGGTCAAGTAACGGCGAAATGTAAGCCGAAGAAATAATGAAAAAAGCAGGAATTGATATTGAATCAATTCTAAGAGGAAAATGCACCAAACAAAGTCATCTTGATGAATTAAGAAACACAAAATCTTTGGGAATAATTACGAAATTTTGCCGCAAGTGCGGTGAAAAATTGCCAAAAGTTTGAAAATTCAACATAGTCCATTGCCCAAATGGACTTTTTTATTATACCATTAAAATATATGCAAAACGCCGAGCCATCTGGCTCGGCGTTTTTACTACTCAATACAAACTATTTCTTCATTCCCATAATCCTAAACATTTTTGTCCCGCACGTTACGCAAGTGCCAGTCATAGCCATTCTTGTTTTCCCGCCCTTTCCTTTCATAGTTACCTCTTTTGGATCTTTCATCTCTCTTTTGGCTTTACATTTTACACAATATGCTTCTGTCATTTTTGTGACGAATAATCACGAATACTTAACGAATTTTCACGAATACACAAATTCTCTTTATTCGTGATTCGTGTTAATTCGCCAGTCAATTCGTGGAAATTCGTTTATATTATTTAATTACGATAAATGTTTTGATACTAATTTTGTCATTTCAAACATATTTACCATTGCTTTTCCACCAAAAACTTTTTTTAAATTGGCATCGGCATTGATATTTCTTTTATCCTTAGTATCCTGAAGATTATTTTTCTTTATATATATCCAAAGTTTTTTTACAACTTCAAACCTAGGCATAGGACCTTTACCCACAACAGCCTCCAAATCAGCAGTAAGCTTCATTGGTTTTATAAAGGCTGGATTTACTTTTCTTGGCATAATTACTGAGAATCTAGAATCTAGAAAATAGAATCTAGAATACTAACGTCGCGCGTCAAATTCTATTTTCTATTTACTATTTTCTATTTTCTAATTTAGATCGACCTTGTTTTTGCAGATTTTACGACCCTGCAATAATTCACCAGGTTAAATAAAATACGAAATATTTTAATTTTCGATTACACTGAAAATTATTTAACTGGGTAAACTACTAATACTTAAGTTATTTTACCCCATAATAGTCGTGAGGTCAAATATAATGTCAAGTTTTTTTCAGGTTTTTATAAAAATTGATACATTACGGTTTTTTAGGACCAATCCTATCCTGAAAAAAACTTATAACATCTGCATATCCTACTACACATTTTTTGTCATTGTTATCCCATAAAAAAGGGACTCCCACATGACTAGAATCCAAACCGCAAATTTGGACCTTGTCTGCCAAAATACTAGCATTGGCAAGATTATTAAAAACTTCTAATTCTATGAACTCAACTTTTTCTTTTACTTTATTATTACTAATAAATTTATCTACTGTGACACAGTGACTGCAACCATCCCCATAAAATAAAATAACTTTATCATCATAAAAATTATTTTTCTGAAAGTTGAATCCATATAAAAATAAAAATGATAGTATGGCTAATAAAATTAGGACAAGAAACGGTAATAGATTTTTTGGTATTTTAGAGATTTTTTTCATATCTTATTTTTAGGCTGGTCATTTTTTGCCTTGCTAAAGTAAAAAATGTAAATAATTTCCAAAATACCAAAAGTATTTATAACTAGCAATACTATAAACCAGTTTCTCTGGCCGTTTTGAGAAGACCGCCAAAGGGCGATCCCTTTCCAAATAAGGGACCACATTACCAACAACATAAAAATTACTTGGTTTGTAGGATTATCTAAAAAAGAATTAAGTGAATTTATATCCATATGTTAATTTAAAATTTAAAAATCAAAATTTAAAATTTAGGTATTAAAATTTTCTTAAAGAAAATTTTAATGAATTTTATCATTTTAAATTGTCATTTTGCATTTTGATATTTGCATTTTGCATTAAATAATATCCCGCCACTCCAAAGGCCACTGATACATTAAGTGATTCTTTTTTGCCCTGCATTGGTAAATAAATAACTTTATCTGCTTTTTCTAAAACTTTTTTAGAAACACCCTTTACTTCGTTTCCTAGTACTAAAGCCAAAGGAAAATGTGGCTTGAACTTTGAATATACTAACGCTTTTTTATATTGTTCTAAGACCACAATAAAAACTTTCTCTCTTCTTAATTTTTCTACCAACCTCCACATTTGCTTATGGTATTCAAAAGGAATGGTTTTTTCAGCGCCTAGCGCAGTTTTAGTAATCTTTTCATGTGGAGGTTTACCAGAAATTCCACACAAAAATATTTTGGTTACCCCTATCGCATCGGCTGTCCTAAAAATTGACCCTATATTTTCCAAACTACGGATATTATCGCAAATCACGTAAAAATCTTTTGCCATCCTACGAATTACGAATCAAGCCGAATTACGAATAACGAGATTTTCACATTCGTAATTCGATAAAATTCGTAATTCGTAAGACTATTTTATTTATAGCAAGCGAAACTTGTTAATCACTAACCCAAAATCGTACCCTAAAAATTTAGCGGCTTTTCTGCAAAAAATCATTCTTTCGGTAAATATTTCAAAATATTCAATTACCGGGCAAAAATTAGTATCAATTTTTAACGTCAATGTAATCCTCTTTTTTTTCGCTTGCCCTGAGCCCTTGCCCTGAGCGGAGCCGAAGGGTGCCAAAGGGTTTTCCACTTTTATCATACTTCCACGGGCAGCGTAGTTTACCCTATCGTGAATATCTGTTTTTATTTTTGCCATATCTTTTTCAGTAACTCTTGAACGGTCAACATCTGACTTATCTGCTAAAACTAAGATCGCTGAAATATTATGGGTAAAATCCATTTCTTCTTTATCGTGATTGCTAATTGCCTGCATAATCATGGCTAATTCTCTTGGTTCAAATTTATCCAAAAATACCTGTGAAAATAGTGTTGCGCCAAAAAAATGGTGGTAAGTTCTCGTTAAAAAGTTTCCCATGTCATGGCAAAATCCGGCAATGGCGGCTAACTCTCCTTCTCTTGCATCCAATCCAATATTTCTTGCAATTTGCATAGCTCTCTCTGCAACAATATTTGAGTGGCGCAATCCGTGGTTGGTGTATGACAAAGCCTCCATTGCTTCTTCAGTTTGGTTGATAAATTCTAATATTTGCTGATTTTGTTTTACATCTTTTAAATTTATCATCGGATAAATTACCTACGAATTACGCTTGGCCATCAGGGCATCCCGAAGGCTAATTACGAATGTGACCGTACATCACCCGTTATTCGTAATTCGCTGAGATTCGTAATTCGTAAGGATTACTTAAATCTTTTTTCTACCTCCTGCCAATTTACCACATTCCACCAGGCTTTTAAATAGTCCGCCCGCATATTTTTATATTTTAAATAATAGGCGTGCTCCCAAACATCATTTCCTAAAATAGGTTTATGCCCGTCCATAATGGGATTATCCTGATTTGGCGTAGAAACAATATCTAACTTACCATCTTTAGTTAAAACTAACCATACCCAGCCACTTCCAAAACGTTTTACACCTGCATCATTAAATTTACTGGTAAATTCGCTAAAACTGCCAAAAGTTTTATTAATTTCTTCAGCCAAATTTCCAGAAGGTTCTCCTCCAGAATTCGGCGCCATACTCTGCCAAAATAACGAATGATTAATATGACCGCCGGCATTATTACGAACCGCAGTCCTTATTTCTTCTGGAACATCATTTAAATTAATAATTAGTTCTTCTACGCTTTCTTGCCCTGAGCCAAGTCGAAGGGTTGAAAATAAATCGGGAAATTTCTCAATGGCGACATTAAGATTGTTTACATAAGCTGCATGATGCTTATCATGGTGGAGCTTCATTGTTTCTTCGTCAATATAAGGTTCTAGAGTGTTGTAGTCATAAGGTAAATCAGACAATATATATAATTTTTTTTCCATATTTCAAAAATTAATTATCTTTTTTCGTTAATTTTAGTAGATATACAGTAATCACGACAACAATAATAGTAATAGCAAGAGCATATACAAATTTTATTAAAACCCCATTACCTGAATTGGGAAAAAATTGATCAATAAATGATTTTATGGCTTCGTTCCACGCCAAACCCGCAACTAAACCAAACGCAGCCAAAATATAGCCTATGGTTTTTTCCTTAATTTCTTTTCTTAATATCGATTGATGTTCTTTAATTTTTTTTAATACCATTTTTACTTTCCGCTTATTTATTTACTCATTAAAAAATCGTATGCCTCTTTTACTTTTTTAAATTTTTCTTCAGCTTCTTTGTCGCCAATATTTCTATCAGGATGATATTCTCTAGCAAGGTTACGATATGCTTTTTTTATATCTTTTTCAGAAGCATTTGTTGTAATACCTAAAACGCTATAATAATCAACAAATACTTTTTCTCTTTTAGAATCTACTTTTTTTTGTTCTTGTTCTTCTCTTTCTTGCGTTTTTTCTTCATTAATTATCTGTTGTTTTTTTAATAATTCTTCTATTTTATTTTTCAAACCGCCTTCTTTAGGAACATCCTCCAAATTGTAATTAATATGACGGTTATTAATGTAGTCCCCAAAGCGTTTTGACCAATCGGGTGAAAGATTCATCATGGTTCTGTTAATTTCATTAATACGATGTATTGTCTGTACAATTAGTTGACCTCCAAATTTACCTCGGAAAAAACCGCCATTTTTCAATGAAAATCCAAAACCCTTCCTTATTGGTTTTAAAATATCTATTAATTCTTCAAGACTATTCGCACTTTTAATCTTGCTCTCAATTGTTTCTTTTTCTATTTTTACATCCTTACTTTCTTCTTCTGATTGAGGCTGAATTTCTTTTTCAAAACTATTATTTATTTTTTCTTTCAATTGATGAATTTCTTCTTTCTTATTCTCTTTTGGGACTTTAGGTGCTCTTTCTTGTAAGATTTTTATTCGCCTTAATACAAGATTATTGACTTCCTGATTGACTTCTTGATTAGTTGACTCGGAATCTGGTGGAAGTACAACTTCTTGAGAACCTGACTCTATTTTATTCTTTGGCATAATACTTTTATTTACCACTTATGTTTTGAGTATACCAAATTTTACAGAAAAGTTAAATCTCCCCCTTTTTTATCTTTGCTCTGATTTCTTCCACAAAATTATTAAAATAATAAAGATTATGGAATGTGAGTAATCGCAATGCGGTTATCTCATGGGCTCGCAATAAATGACAAATATAATCTTTTTTATAAATCAAGCAAACACCACACACGCAACCTTTATCTAATGGCTCGCGCTTTTTTAAAAATTTAATTTGTTTTAAATCCAATCTGCCTTCACTGGTAAATGCAAGCCCACGCCTGGCGTAATGAGTTGGAGCTATGCAATCAAAGGTATCAATACCAGATTTTATTATTTTTTCCATATCTTCTAAGTGACCAATTCCTAATAAATGTCGCGGCTTTCTTTCGGGCAATTCACGCACCACCCAGTCTAACATTTTTGGCATTTGCCTTTTATCATCGCCAAATTCTCCGCCAATGCCAAAACCGTCAAAAGGCAAACTCCCAATAAATTTGGCAGATTCTTGCCGTAAATCTTTAAATTTCCCGCCCTGTACAATTCCATATAATGCTTGCTTGGAATTTTTAGCCTTCAAACAAATTTGCGCCCACTGGTGCGTTTTTTCCAATGATTTTTTTGTGTATTCATAATTGGCAATCGGAGAAGTGCATTCATCAAAAGTAAAAATAATATCAGCCCCCAACTGTTCTTGTATTCTAATTGATTCTTTGGGCCCTAAAAATAACTTTTCGCCGTCTAATGGTGAATTAAAATATACCCCGTCCTGCATAATCTTAATTCTTTGTGGCTGTGTGCCATATTTTATTTCATCAGTAAGCCTGAGAATCGACGGCCGTCGATTATCAGGTTTGCTTATTATTTCCCTTTTTTTCAATATTTTACCTATCCCAAAATCTTTTCCAAAACCCAAAGAAAACACTTGGAATCCGCCAGAATCTGTCATTAATGGCTTTTTCCAATTCATAAATGTGTGCAAGCCACCAGCCTTTTCTACCACTTTTTCTCCTGGCTTTAAATGCAAGTGAAACGTATTAGCAATTAAAATTTGGGATTTTGTTTGTTCAACCTCTTGACTAGTTAGTGTCTTTACAGTAGCTTGCGTAGCAACAGGAACAAAACACGGAGTCTCAACAACTCCGTGACTTGTTTCCATAAATCCTAATCTGGCATTACTTATTTTAGATTTTTTTAATATTTTAAAATTCATCTTATTCTTAATGTATTTTTAACTTTGTTCTTAAGATGTGGCAGAATTGCGACGATCGTCGCAATTCTGCCACATCTTAAAATTCACTAGATTTAAATTATGGTTGTAGTATGTCTTCTGTTGCACTATTGATAGATATAACCACACTTTTAATAGTTGAAAATTGTTTTAACGTTTCTGTTATTTGAGCTCTTATTGCTTGCACTTTACACGACCCCGCCACTCCTTTTCCTAATTCTTCATTAAAGTCAACTTTTGCAACTCCATTCTCTATAACTAAACTTTGTATTTTTATTCCTTTATTTAGACTAGTAGAAAATCCCGCATGCTGCTCTGAAACCGTAGGACCTTTTAATAATTCTTCTAAGGCTACTCGTGCAACAGCAGTAGTTTTTAGAATCTCTCTATTTACTGAAAACACTTTAGTACATGATATATTAGCATCCATTTGATTATTATTAAAATATGCCCTTACTATAATTTTTTCTGAAGAACTTTTTATTAATTTAATAAGCAAGGTAAGTGTTTTGTTCCTTTCTAATTCCCCGCTTGGATTTTCATTATAAAACACCAATTTTCCCGACCCTTCACCTGAATAATCAAACCAAAGTGTAGTCTCAAAATCAATTTTAGCTTGCATCCATTCTCCTTTGGCGGTAAGTATTGCCATACCTAATTCATTGTTTTTTTCATCAAATAACTTAACGGTTCCCACTTGGCCTTCAAATCCAATCCAACCATTGCCATTAACAATCCCGGTAATTTTTAAAGGAGAAGCAATGACTTCGTCTTGCGTCGGAGTTATAACATGAATGCCAGGATCGTTTTTGACAACAGGAATATTTGTATTGGTATTAGTAATTTGATCCATGCCTAAAAAACGTGCATACAAAACAAAAACCAATACTGCAAGAAATACTATTATTGATAAAATTAAAAAAAGTTTTTGCTTCATAATCTTATATTAGACTGCATTTCACAGAAAATCAAATTTAAAATTGTTGACAGCTTATAAATAAAAAGTATAATGGATATAGACAATAAGTCGTTCAATAGTATTGCGGCTTTTCGTCATAATCCTGTATTTATATTAAAATATAATACAGAGAAAGGTCGTTATATTATTTAATGAGCAAAAGTGAATTAAACTCCGCCCTCTATGCTGAACAAGAATCATTAAGCTTAGAGGGCGGGGTTATAAATATTCACTTCGTTTATAGTTATAATGTTTAATAAAGACAATAATAGCAGGGGCAGTTTTGGTCCTCGCGAGATGGTAAAAGGAAACTGGAAATGCGGAGAATGTGGCGTAGAAATCACAGAACTTCCTTTTGAACCAGCTCCAGACAGACCAATCTATTGTAGAGAATGCTGGTCTAAAAAAAGACCTCCAAGATTCAATCGCTAATACTTAGCGATTCTACAACAAAAAACGGCACAGTTCATAAGTGCCGTTTTTTGTTGTATTAGACCTATTACTTAATAAAATTCGTTATGAAAATTAAATATTTTGAAGATAAAAATTAGAAAAACAACGAGGTTTATCAGCAAAGTGATAAGCCGAGGAGATTTTATAATTTTACAGCCAAAATATTTAAGTTGTAATAGAATTATTATTAGGCAATAGGTCTATCTATGCAATAGTTCTACCGCCATCAATAGTTAAAATTTGACCTGTAACAAAGTCCGCTTCTAAAAGATATACTACTCCTTTTGCAATTTCATCAGCGCCTCCCCACCTTTGTAATAAAGTTTTACTTAAAACTTCTTTATTATCTTCTTCACTTAAGTCAGGTGGCCTCAATATTGGACCTGGAGCTATGGCATTTACTAAAACGTAAGGAGCTAATTCTTTTGCTAAAGATTTTGTAAGTCCCACAACTGCAGATTTTGCAACATTATAAGCTAAATAATCTTTATAAGGACGAGTTAATACCGACCAATCAGAAAAGAAAATCATTTTTCCCTTCATATTACTAACTTGCCCTGAGCTCTTGCCCTGAGCAGATCCGAAGGATGTCGAAGGGTTTTTTAACATTTCATCTCCCGCAATTTTCCCAAATAAAAATGAGCTTTTTGCAATAATATTCATATTTCTATCAAAATGTTCTTCATTAAGTCCTTCCCATTCGCTCTTTTGATAAATAGCAGCCATATGAACTACACAATCAACGCTACCAAATTTATCTTTTGCAGTTTTTATAACGTTTTCAATATCCTCTTTTTTTGAAACATCAGCTTTAACTGGAAAACCTAAAGAACCCGCCTCATCTGACGAATTTAAATATGTTATTACAAGATTAGCGCCTTTTTCTTTTAAAACCTCGGCAACTTTTTGCCCAATTCTTGCGGCTCCCGTTAAAATTATTGTTTTACCTTTTAAATCCATATATTTTATTTTTAATTTTATTACTTTCTAATTCTCTGATTGCATTATTTGCAATCCATTTTGCGCTCTTAGAATTAATGTTATATATTTCTTTTGCTAATATTATCACCTTTTTATGTAAATTCTTATTTTTTTTTCCAATCTGCCGTAATGCCCAATTTACCGCTTTTTTTATAAAATTTCTTTCATCAACGGATTCTTTTTTTATTAAAGGAAAAAATGCCAAAAAATCTTTATCAATCATTTCCTTATTATGAACCGCTAAACAAGCCATTAAAGTAAATGCCGTCCTTTTTACAAATTCCTTTTTTCTTTTTGCCAGCGCAAAAATTTTTTTATAAACAAATTTTGTTTTATCAAACAAATTACCGCACACTTGGTCACAAATATCCCACGAATCAAAATCCAAAATCCACTTTTCAAATTGTTTTTTTGTTATCTTTTCTGGTTCATCAATAAATCCGGCTAACAATCTTGCTTCGTGGATTTTTGCCTCCCATAGTTTTAAAGCCAAACTATGGTTTTTTCCTATTGATTTTGCAATTTTCCTTAATTTTGGAACTGGTATTCCATACACTTTTGTTTTTGGCTTTATCCCAAAGCGCGACATTCCCTTTGCGAACTTTTTATTTTTTAAAAATTCTAGTTTTTCTAAAACTTCTTCGTATTGCATAAATCTATTATATCTTTTAAATAATTTTTTGCCAACCCACTAAAAGGCAGACAAAAAAAATAGAAAGACATAGATAGATAAAAAGACATAGATAGATGACATAAATAGATTGACAGAATAATAAAAATCAAGTAAGATAGTTTCAGCCCCTTAAACCTTTTACCGGAGACGCCATGAACATGAAAGAAGGTATGAGAGAATTAATACTCTCTCAATTAGAAAAACGCAGTAAAAAAACACTCATTAATATCAAAAAACTAACTCGTTACAACCGTTTTACTTCTGATAAAAAGAAGCTTTACGGAAATGCGCAAAATATTTCTGGAGATGCCCTAAGAATCTGGGGCGATTGCTCCAACATATCAGGCAACGTTTCTTGCATTTCGGGAAATATTAGCTGGATGCGAGGTGATGTATCCAATATGGATGGAGATGTCAGCCTTTTATTTGGAGACATCAATGATATTACTGGAAATGTATCCAATCTTTCGGGAAATGCTAACGGTTTGTGGGGAGATGTCACAAGAATAAAAGGCAATATTACCGCCATTATTGGAGATGTCAGCGGCCTCTGTGGCGACTGTTCAGGAATTGCTGGAGATATTTCTCACATCAAGGGAGATCTTTCCGGCATCTGCGGAGATTTTTCCCATATTCTAGGCGACGTAACCAACATACGCGGAGATGTTACAAGCATTCAAGGCAACGTCTCTTATCTCTTGGGAGATGTTTCTAATATACGCGGAAATGTTTCCCGTCTTTTTGGAGATCTTACAAAAATTTCGGGTGATGTTTCCGGAATATCTGGAGATGTTTCAGAAATTTGCGGTAATATGACAAATATTAAAGCCGATGCTAAAGAAATTCTTGCGCTAATATGCCAAAGTGGAATAAAGCTTCTACGCGCCTAAATTATAAAAAAACCTTTTGGTTACCGCCAAAAGGTTTTTCTTTTTTAGGTTTTAATTTGCTATTTATTATTCAACAATACAACGAACCTCGTTACCTTCGCGAACTTCCAAAAATCCTGAATTGATTTCAAAAAAATGTTCTTTGCCCTGAGTCATGCCGAAGGGTTTTTCCATAACCTTCATAATTCCCTTTGTTAAAACTCCAATAAAAGTTTCGTGATTATCCAACACGGTTATTTCTCCTATTGCTGTTTTGCAATTTAAAAGTTCCGCTTCTCCGGAAAATAACACTTTTTTTAATGAATATATTGATAGCTTCATAACGAATTTCAAATTTCAAATTTTTAATTTCGATTAAATTTTAAATGAATTAATTTTTAAAACGTGTTTAGAAAATTTGTTAATTCGATTTTTATTCAAAATTCATAATTCAAAATTCAGAATTCCAAAATTATGAAATAATTTCGTCGATGCCTCCTTTCATATAAAAATTATCTTCCGGCGCATCATCATATTTACCTTCTAAAATTTCGGCAAAACCTTTTATAGTGTCTTCAAGCTTTACGAATTTTCCTTTTGTACCCGTAAAATTTTCTGCGACAAAAAACGGTTGGCTCAAAAATCTTTGTATTTTTCTTGCTCTGTTTACAATTTTTTTGTCTTGGTCAGAAAGTTCTTCAATTCCTAAAATGGCAATAATATCCTGTAAATCCTTATACCTTTGCAGTGTTAATTGCACACCCCTGGCAACCTTATAATGCTTCTCACTAACTATTTTTGGGTCCAGGGCGCTTGAGGTTGAAGCTAAAGGATCTACCGCTGGATAAATTCCAATTTCAGTTAATGCGCGACTTAACACAATAGTTGAGTCTAAATGAGAAAATGTGGTTGCGGGAGCAGGGTCGGTAATATCGTCAGCTGGCACATAGACCGCCTGCACCGAAGTAATAGACCCATTTTTAGTTGAAGTAATTCTTTCTTGTAATTCAGCCATTTCCTGCGCCAAAGTAGGTTGATACCCTACCGCTGAAGGCATTCTTCCCAGCAATGCCGAAACTTCTGATCCAGCCTGTGAAAACCTAAAAATATTATCAATAAAAAGCAACACATTTTTCTTTTCTTCGTCGCGGAAATATTCTGCCATTGTTAAAGCGCTCAAAGCAACTCTGGCGCGAGCACCAGGCACTTCATTCATTTGTCCAAATACTAACGCCGTTTTATTAATAACTCCAGACTCTTGCATTTCTTTATGTAAATCATTCCCCTCTCTTGTTCTTTCTCCAACCCCGGCAAACACTGACACTCCCCCAGACTCTTCGGCAATATTCCTGATTAATTCTTGAATCAACACGGTTTTACCAACTCCGGCTCCGCCAAATAATCCAATTTTGCCCCCTTTTATAAATGGCGCAATCAAATCAATAACTTTAATTCCTGTTTCAAAAACTTCAGTTTTTGTTGATTGGTCTATGAATGCAGGTGAAGATCGGTGAATTGGCCAAAAAGTTTTAAACTTTTTATCATGCTTGTTTAGAGTTTCTCCCAACACATTAAAAATATTTCCTAAAACTTCACTTCCCACCGGCACAGAAATTTGGCTACCGGAATCTTGGACTTCCAAACCCCTTTCTAATCCATCGGTTGACTGCAGTGAAATTGCCCTGATTTTTGTTAAATCCAAATGTTTTACCACTTCTAGTGTTACCTCTCCGTGCTTGTCCTGAGCCATACCGAAGGATAGTCTCTTAACTTTTAGCGCATTAAAAAGCGCTGGTAACTTCCCTTCTTCAGGAAACTCCACATCAACGACCGAACCAATAATTTGAATTATCTTACCTTTTGTCATTTTTTATAATAATTAGGTTAATTAGAACAATTAGAATAATTTAAGAAAGTGATTCCGCCCCTGCGGTAATCTCAATAATTTGATTTGTTATGCCGGCTTGGCGGCTCTTATTGTACTGTAAATTTAAATTTTCGCCCAATTCTGAAGCATTATCTGATGCGGTTTTCATCGCCATTCTTCTTGCGCTATGTTCAGCCGCATTGGCCTCTAAAATTAAGTGATACAATTGCATAAAAAGTAAATGCTTAGTCAAATTTTCTAAAACAATTTTTGGCGAAGGTTCTATGAGGTAATCTGTAAATTTTGGTTTATCCTGAGCCGTGCCGAAGGACTCTTTAATTAATTCAGCGAACTTTCCGGTTTCAGGCACAAGTTCTTGTATAGTCTCTTTAATATGGTCAAAGTCCACCGGTAAAACTCTTCTAACATGCGCCTCTTGCTTTAAGGCAGACTTAAAATGCATTGAAAAAATTATAACCCTATCCCAGCCCGCATCGGCTACGCCGAAGGCGTTACTGGTGGGCCATTTTTTTCCACCTCTCAAATAACCTTTGACTATAAAATCAGTTAAAGGCTCAACCTGTTCTTTTGTAGCATAATCCCCCACATTTGAAAATTTTTGTAAAACACTTAAATTATTTTTTGAAAGATAGTTAAAAGATTTTTCCCCCACTGCTACAAAAAACTTTTCTTCTGTTTTATATTTTTCCTTATCTCGAGCCATATGTTGCTCAAACTTTTTAAACACAGCGCCATTAAACGATCCAGCCAAACCTTTATCGGATGAAACTAAAACAAATAATACTTTTTTAATTTTTCTTTTTTCCATTAACAAAGGTATATCTTTTTTCAGTAAAGATAAATTTGCAAGCAAGTCTAAAGCAACAAATGCATAAGGACGCGAAGTTAGCGCAATTTCTTGAGCTCTTCTCATTTTTGTAGCCGCCACCAATTCCATCGCCTTGGTAATTTTATTAATATTAACTACGCTTTTGATACGTTTTTTTAAATTATGTGTTGATTCCATGATGCAAATTTATGATTTAAGATTTACGATATAAGATTGGTAGTTTAGGGTAAAATAGTCGGAAAAATGGCACTTTTTATTATTTATATTTTAGCTATTGACATTAAGGCTTAATGGGTGTATAATTAAAATATAGGGTGTAAAATTGGGTTTCACTCTATATTGTCGTATTAATGGGAGACTTAATGGATACCATCGCAGCAATCGCCATTGTTGTTTACTTGCTAATTATCGGCCTATTTAAGAAGATGGGTTGGGAATTTGAGTGGGAAAATTCAAGATGGGATTGTAGAGAACTTGATCAAGACCATAGTCTGGTCAAGGGCAGGTGCATCATTTGCGGAAAAAACTTTCGCAGATAAACCTTGCCCCAGAGTACCCAAGACCCTTAGGAAACTGAGGGCTTTTTTTATAAAAATTCACAAACCATAGCAAAGGCATCTCCTAAAAAGAACCTCGCCTAGCGCACCCCGGGCTCTTTTTAGGAGATGCCTTTGCGAATTCTCTACTGACTCCCAATAAATTTTTCTATTACCTCTTTCATTTTATTTTCAATCTCTTCAGTAATATCTCTTTTTTCTTTTAAATTTTCAAAAATATCATTATGTAAGTTACTTACATATTCTAAAAACTTTGTTTCAATTTCTTGGATTTGCTCTGGCTGGAATTTGTCAAAATATCCATTTAGCGCGGCATACAATACTAATACTTGAGTTTCAAAAGGCATAGGAGCTAAATCTGATTGTTTTAACACTTCTGAAATAATTCTTCCTTTGTGTATTTTCTCGCGAGTATCTTGGTCAACATCTGAAGCAAATTGAACGAATGTTTGAAGTTCCCTAAATTGCGCTAATTGCAACCTTAACTTTCCTGCAACTTTTTTCATTGCTTTAGTTTGAGCTGATGAACCAACTCTTGAAACAGACAATCCCACATTAACCGCGGGTCTCGTACCTTGATAAAACAAATCAGATTCTAAGTAAATTTGGCCATCGGTAATGGAAATTACATTAGTTGGGATATAGGCAGTAACATCTCCCAGTTGAGTTTCAATTATGGGAATAGCAGTTAAAGACCCTCCCCCATTTTCTTTTGAAAGTTTTGCCGCTCTTTCTAATAACCTTGAATGTAGATAAAATACATCTCCCGGATATGCTTCTCTGCCCGGTGGCCTTCTTAATAGCAAAGAAATTTGTCTGTAAGCCCAAGCGTGCTTTGACAAATCGTCATATATAATTAAAGCATCTTGACCTTTATCGCGAAAATATTCTCCAATGGCGCACCCGGCGAATGGCGCCAAATACCAAAAACTAGCAGGGCTTGATGCAGAAGCAGAAACCACAATAGTATAGTCTAGCGCATTATTATTTTTTAAGGTTTCAACAATTTTAGCAACTTTTGACTCTTTTTGCCCAACTGCAACATAAATACATACTACTGGCTTCTTATCGCTTGTTTCTTGTCGCTTGTCGCTTGTTTCTTTTCCTTGGTTTATAATCATATCCAACGCAATAGCAGTCTTTCCGGTTTGTCTATCGCCAATAATCAGTTCTCTTTGCCCTCTGCCAATGGGAATCATTGAATCAATAGCCTTAATACCTGTATGCAAAGGCTGGTTTACTGATTCTCTGGCTAATACATCTGGAGCATTATTTTCCAAAAAATTTAAAACTTTTTTATCTTTTTGGGAAAATACTGGTCCCTTCCCATCTAAAGTTTTGCCCAATGGATCAATAACTCTGCCCAGTAGTTGCTCCCCCACTGGAATTGAAAGAATCTGCTTTGTTCTTTTAACAGTTTGACCTGAAGCTATATGGGTAAAATCTCCTAAAACTAAAGCCCCAACAGAATCTTCTTCAAGGTTTAGAGCAACAGCATCTATTTTTTCCATAGCCACGCCAGAATTTTTATCAAAGGCTGATTTTTCAGATTCAATAATCAAAACTTCCTGGCTTTGTACATTTTTAAGACCTGAAATTTTTACAATTCCATCTCCAACTTCTATAACTTTTCCAATTTCTTCCCATTCTGGATTATCACTATATCCCTCGATGGCTTGTTTTATTTTTTCTATTATTTCTTGGCTCATTATTTCGCCTTCCTGCTAATTACTAATCTTTACGAATATACCAATATATATTTGTATATTCGATAAAATTCGTAATTCGTAGGGATTAAAAAATGTTATCTAACTTATTTTTTAATGAAAAATCTAATTGTTTTTCGTTGTTTATAATTATTTTTATACCAGCTATTAGCGCAGGATTTATTTTTTCTTCAATAATGTCCCCTTCTTTATATAAGGATTTTAATAAGTTCTTTGTAATTGTCTTTCTAGCTGTCTGTAAAATAATGCTTTTATTGCCTGTTTTTTCAAGATAATATTTTTGAGTAAGAGAAATAATTTTTTTAGCATTTTTTAATTTTCCATTCTTTTCTAAAAGTTTTAAAAAATTATAAATAACTTTTTTTTCTTCCTGCAAAGAAATCTTTTTTGCAATTACATCTGCCAATGCCAAGGCATATAATTTTATATTATTTTGCTTCATTTTTTACGCTATTAACCGCTTTTTCAATTAATGCCTCGTCTATGCTTTCTGGTTTTAATTCAACCACCTTTATAAATAACTTTTTTACAATTTCGGAGGTGTTTTTTAATACGTTTTGCTTTGCTTCTTGAAGCTGGCGTTCATAACTTAATTCGGCTTGATTCATTAATTCTTTTTGATGTTCTTCTAATTTGGTGCGCAAAGCTTGCTCTAACTGTTTTGCTTTTTGTTCGGTATTTTTAATAATGTGTATTGATTCTTGATCTGCTTCTTTTAACTTATTCTTCGCTATGATATCAACTTCCTTTAATCTATTATCTGCTTCTAATGCCTTTTCTAAGCCTTCCTTTATCACATCGCTTCTTTTTTTTATAACTTTTAAAAGTGGCTTATACACAAAAGCTCTTAGAATAATCAAAAGAATAAAAAAATTAAAAGCTTGGCTTAAAAAAAGCTTCCAATCTATACCTAATTGTCCAATAATACCTCCCTCTTCCATTAATCGAGAAAATAGAAAGTAGAAAGTAGAATCTAGAATAATGTTGACGAAATTCTATTTTCTATTTTCTAAATTCTAGATTCTAAGTTTAGGCGACGAATTTAATAATTAAAGCAATAACCAAAGAATAGATGGCAATCGCTTCAGCGAAAGCAATTGACAAAATCATAGCGGTCTGAATTTTAGAAGCAGCTTCCGGATTCCTACTAATTGATTTTACGGCTGTAGATCCGATAAAACCAATTGAAATAGCAGGAGCTATTGTACCAGCCACAATTGCTGTAACTGTCGCCCATAAACGAATTGACTCTATATCCATGTTTTTTTGAGAAATTAGAAAGTAGAAATATAGAAAGTAGAATACGAAACGTTCCGAAATTCTATTTTCTAGATTCTATTTTCTATTTTCTTAATTATATTAATGTTCACTAATTGCGGTATGCAGTGATATTGAAACTAGTGTAAGCATAGCGAATAAAAAGGCCTGTATTACTCCAACAAAAATTTCTAAAAATAAAAATGGCAGTGGGACAAAATAAGGAGATAAGAAAAAAACTATCGTTAATAAAACTTCTCCGGCAAAAACATTTCCAAACAACCTAAATGATAAAGAAATAATTTTTGCCACTTCCGAAACGATTTCTAATATTCCTATGAAAAACTTTATTGGATCTTTAAAATTTATGAACTTGCTTATATGCGGGAAAAAACCCACTGCCATAGCTCCCAAAACATTTGTCACTACTACAGATATTACCGCAAAAGCCAATGTGAAATTTAGGTCAGCCGCAGGAGAACGAAAAAGCGAAACCTTATGCGAACCATTTTCAATAGTAAAAGAACCAACTCCGGGGAAAATACCTAAAAGGTTAGAAACCATTATAAAAATAAAAATAGTAGCAATAAGGGGGAAATATCTTTCTGCCATCTTGACCGAGCCTAAAGTAGAACTCATTAAATCCAAAAACCATTCCATTCCCATTTCAAGTATAGACTGAATCTTTCCGGGAATAATATTTATTCTTTTATGTATTAAAAAAGCAGAAAAAATCAATACTAAGGAAACGATAAAAGTTAAAAACAAACTGTTTGTTATACTAAAAGTTCCTATTTTAAAAAGTTCTTCAGCCTTTAAGGAAATTTCTTGCATATATGTTTGATAATAGCCTACTTTAAAAGATTTTACAATAAAAATTCTCTTTTACTAAGAGAATTTTTACTTTTTATTACCTTGAGTTACGAAATGCTTTCGGAAGATTTTTTTCAAATTTGGGGGAAATACCAGAAATTGCCTTTATATGGGGCATTTCATAATTCAAGGTTTTATTGGTATAAAATATTAGGATTAGTATTTTAATCCAACTGCTTTTTTATAACTTCTAATAGCTGGGTTGGTGTAATATTCGCCTTAATTATATATTTATCTGGTCTAATACCTCCTAAATCTTGCAACTCAATTTCTTGATTTGTTAATATAAAAACTTTTATGTCTTTGGTTGCGCTATTACCCTTTAACTCTTTTAGAACCTCTATACCATTCATATCTGGTAATATAAGATCTAAAAGAATAAGGTCTGGCTTTACTTCACCTTCTGACTTAATATCCTTTAATGTTTTTATGACTTCTTGGCCTGAACTAATAACATCTACAGCAAAAGAGGCTTTTTCTAAAATTGTTTTATAAATATCAACAATCGCAACATCATCTTCAACTATAAGAATTTTTTTATTTTTATCTTTTTTCATAATACTTTTTTATCATATTATCCTTACAATTACCATAGACCCACTGATTAAAGGTTTCCGTGATGCTTGTCCCTCAGGACATCCCAAAGGCTGCATTTTCAGATTTTAGGGCGGGGGTTTGGAAAAACTTTGAGACATATCCTATGGATACGTTGAGAAGTTTTTACAAAACCCTGACCAAAATGTGGAAATTGTCCCGATAAATTTACTGCGGTAAATTGATACGGGATCCTCGATGAAATCGGGACAGGAAAACCTTTAATCAGTAGGTCTTATAGTAAAATTTTATTTGAAAAGGTCAATATAAATTTCTGAAGATGGATTATTTAAAATATTCTCTCTTTTTTCTACCTCCTTAAATACCGATTGGTAAATATTCTCCTGAAATTTAGTGGACAAAGATGCAACCTTTGGTTCTTCTTTTCTTACCAAAAATATATATTTATAAAATATTAATTCACCAAACAGTATATCTAGTAATATAAAAATTAAAATAAATAAAAACGCATTTTCACCTAAAATCCATGGAATTTTTTTAATTGTAATCCATAGATTTTTTATCTTTCTTATAACTCCATTTAGGTTTATTTTAAATAAACTTTCCATAATATTATTAGATCTACTATTTTTTCATCACTTCTAATAAAAAGTTAGCAGTCACTTCTGTTGACAAGGCTTTTTTATCAGCAACTTGATATGATTGTTTTTGCATTGATACGTTGTTAATATTTATCAAATAATTACTTTTCTCTAGCTTTTCTAAAAATTTTAGCACATTTGGAAATTCTCCTTTAGTACTAATCTGAAAAATAAAACTAGGCAAACTGTTAATATTTATCCCCTTTGGAGTTGGCGCTAAATTAATAACAGCTTCAATATTATAATCTGATGCGGTTTTTTCCAAAAACTTTATAAAATCTATCGGGTCTTGTGATTTAGCAAATAAATTATTTATTTGACTAAATTTAACACTGTGATCATTATACTTTTCCTTAAAATCATTTAATTCTTTACTTTCTAAAGCTAAAGAAACTATTTCAGATTTTTTATTTGAAACTTCTTTGGAACTATTTATTACATATTTAAATATTGGATATATAATAAAAACAATTAAAAGCAACACTATTAATAAAAATACTAAAGCTGTTGTATTAATTTTATTTTTAATTTTCATCTTTAAGTATTTCGAACGTTAAATTAAAAGTAATGTCTATCGGCTTAATCCAACTATTTAATGGAAAATTAACATTTTTTATCTTCTCATTACTTTCAATATTTTTTTTAAAAACTAAAAGATTATCCCTATTATCGCTTTTACCAGAAATAATCACACTAACTTTTTTAGACTCTTTGCTTCTTTTCATATCAATATTAGTAAAATATAAACCACTAGGCTTTTGAACACTTAAAATAGTTTTAAACATATCGCTTAAATAAACACTATTTTGGTAGAAAGAATTTACGCTACTTAAATCTTTATTGTATTTTATAATATTTTCCTTAAGCGCTAAAAATTCGGATGTTTTATATTCCTTTTCAGCGTTTACTAAGGCATCTTTTTGATAGTTAACATCTTCTAAAATGTAGAGTCTTAAAGAGAATAAAACTAGAGCCATGCAAATTAAGGAAATTATAACTATGTAACTTAAAACTATTATTAAATTTTTATTTCTTTCAACCCGCAATGCCTCTTTTTCTTCTGGTGGTAAAAGATTAATCATTTATAAAACTATTAAATTATATGTTTTCAATATTAACTATTGTGCTCGTTAAAGCTTCCATACTCTGATCCCCTTAAACCTAAACCCAATGCAGTTGTAAAAGAAGAAATTTTATCGTTAGTAATAATTTTATCATCGCTCTTTTTTTGTGGCAAAATATTCAAAAATGGGTTACCCAGTTCAATATGGATATTTAACTTTTTAAAAAGGAAATCTGGAAGCATTTTTAAATTTGCTCCGCCCCCGCATAAAATAACTTTTTCTATTTTGCCTTCAGATGGGGAAAATTCATGAGACACATGACCATGATAAAAATTTAAGTATTTTTTAATTTGGTCAACTAAGTCACATAAAATAGGATTCATAAGGTCTGCAATATTTTCAGTTTTTTCATCTTTTTTTGCAACTAAACCATGTTTTGTTTTTAAATCTTCTGCATCTTTAGAACTAATGCCTAAACCACTAGAAATGGCATCTGTTAACTGTTGTGAGGAAATAGGAATTGAACTTGTAAAACGTATAGAATTTCCTGAAAAGATAATAAGGCTGGTTTTGGTTTGCCCAAAGTCTATAAAAATACAACTAGTAGATTCTTTGTTATTTTTTAATAACGCCTTAACGATAGCTTGTGACTCAACTTCTAAAATACTTGGAATAAGGCCTGCATTTTTAAAGCAGGACACATATGCGTCAACTATGTGTTTTGGCATTACATTTATTAGCAAATCTAAATGATTTTGATTATTGTGCTTACTTCCACTATTATCAATGATTTGAAAATCCAAATACACTTTATCAATTGATAAGGGAATATAATTTTCTGCCTCAAAAGGCACTGCCGATTCTAACTCTTCATAAGTCATTTTAGGCATCTGAATAACCTGTGAGAAAGATTTTTCTTCAGGCAAAGAAGCAATAATATATTTAGTATCAAGTTTTTTTCCTTTGACTGTACTACATGCTAATTTAATAATTTTTACTAAAGCATCTTTATCTTGAATCACTCCCTCTTTAACTATGCCCTCTTTTATTTGAACTTCATTGAAAGAAACTATTTTAAAACCACCGCGCTTTTTATTAAGCTTTATAATCCTTAAAAATAAATCATTAATGTCTATACTGAATAATTCGGGATTTAAATTTAAAAATTTAAACATTAATTGATTATACCATTAAAATATTTTTAAACACATTGAATTTATCCACGCGCTAAAAAATATATCCTTAACTCAAAATCACATTTTTTCTGTACGGGATCCTATTTATCGGTAAAATCTTAAATCTCAAATCTTAAATCAAAAATCACTTCTCCCCCCAGCTTGTCACTTTCCATGAACCCCCGGGACCACTGGTAAAAAGAACATCTGCTAATCCGCTTTCATATGTAATTGTTGCGCTATTGCTCATTATCAATTTATATCCAGTCACTTCACGAGCGCTAAAACTATTGGAAGCCTTAATACCTCCAGCAGTTGTATAAAAAATTGCCCCGCTTGCGCTATTACCAATATTAATAGCTGAATTTGAAGTACTAGTTGAGAGAACTAAAAGATAACTTCCGGCTTGACCAGATCCTTGTAAGACGGATGAATTACCAGGAGAAATAGTTCCATTAGCCAAAATAACTCCACTTAACGAACCGTAGGAACTATCAAGTTTTATTCTACCGCTATTGCTTATATTAATATTGCCTGTTACATACACCGTGCCGGTAAGAGTAAGAACAGCGCTATTGCTAATGGATAAATCCCCCGTAATTTTTTTGGGACCTAAAGACATTGTTTGACTACCGCTAAGACTAACACTGCCCGTTGTCCCTCCGTCTTCTGCATCACTTTTCCATTCATCAATTTGACTTTGGGAGATAGGTAAAGGCTGTGAGATAATTTCACCAGGTTGGGTAAAAGTAGTACCGCCAACGGTACAGTTATTAGTTCCTCCGTTTACATAGGTTAAATTTCCGTCAATTACAGAATTAATGCAACTATAGACAAGCGCATTCCCTTTTACATGCATACCACTAAGACTATTACCGTTGCCAGCAATAATAACATCATTATCAATTGTTGCGCTCCCTGAAGCAGTTATACTGCCGTTAGAAAAAACGCTACCTATTATCCTGCTGCTATTTGACATCTGCAAACCCCCTGCTCCTATTTGGGCGCCATAATGAAAAGAAGCGCCTGTGCTATCTATACTATAAACTGTTTGTATATCTTTTATTACATTGCCGGAAGTTCCCTCTGAAACAATGGTTCTAGAACCTCCAATAATGCTAGGGATAACAACACTTGCGGTGGTTCCATTAACACTTAAACTATAAGAAAGGGCGGACATTTGGGGATTATTATTTAACCTTAATAGAGAATCCTCTATCCCTGATTCGGCGGTATAATATGACTGAGTTGATTTAACCACATTAGTATAAATTTTTTGCCGATAAGTAATTAAGGAGCTTATGCTAATAGTAATGCTTAACATAATTATCAAAACAAAGAATGTGACTATGGAAACAACAAACCCCTCCTCTTTACGATATAAGATTTTAGATTTTAGATTTAAGATTTTCATAAGGATTTTACATTTAAAATTCGAGATTTAAAAAACGAATAATCACGGATCATAAATCTCAAATCGTAAATTTTATTAGTAGACTTGTCCCTAAATAAGGTTTTACTGTAAATTAAGTCCTTGGGCTGCAAATTCCAAATCTTCAATTTTCGTACGAAACCTTATTTAGGGACAAGTCTAGTAGCTTCTCAAAGAAGCGGTTGATGTTAACGTTGCAGAAGAAGAATAATTTATGTCACCACTTGGGTTTACATAATTTACAGTTAGACTTACTTTAATTGATGGAGTGGCTCCATTTAAAATTTGCAAAAATGTCAAACTAGCAACCTGTACACTGTCAGAAGTTAAAGCAATTGGGTCTTGCGACTCTTTTTTAAGGCATAAGGCAGTTCCACAAAGAAAAAAATCAATAAACGTGCTAGTTTCGTCTTGTGGCAAATACTTTGTAGTTTCCAGTGAAAGCTGGTTTGCGGTGGTTGTTGGAGTATAAATGCTTTTAGCTCCCCTTATTTCATAAATAATGGTTTCTAAAGCAGTTCTTGCATTATCTATGGTTTCCCTGCTTGCTTTTGTCTTAGAATCTGAAGCATTAGTTGAAATTAAAAATGAAATAACCAACACTAAAACTAGTGAAAATATTGCAATTGAAACTATAATTTCTAAGATTGTAAATCCATTCATGTGATGCATCTGCGGGGAGTCCTTGCGAGTCCAGAAGATTTTAGATTTTAAATTTAATATTTTCATTAATGTTTTAGGCTTTAGATTTTAGATTTAAGATTTTATTTTATATCATTCTATTTTCTATTTTCTAAGCTGTTACTTCTGCCAATTTGTAAAATACGCAATAACTTGTGAAGTTTTATTTAGCCATTCAACTGTTATAGTGGCCTTTACTGTATCTGGGTCATTATTTAATGGATTATAAGAACTTTCAATATTCTGCGTGCTAGGATCTCTTGAAACTTTATCAAAAACCACTTTTCTTGTAAAAATATCTACTGTTTCTACTCCTGTATTTAAAACCCATTTTATAGGATTTGCGCCGGTATCCAAAAAAAGATAATAAGGATTATTAATGCCAAAGTTAACTGATCCCAACCCATTGCTTGCCCATGTTGTTGCTGTTCCATCACGAAAACTTCTAATAGCCTCATATTCCTCTTTTACTAGTGCGTTTGCCTGGGTTGCTTTTTGTATAGAATTGGAAGTATTCAAAGATGATACAATAATACTTATTAAAACAACAAAAACACTACTAATAATAAAAACTGCTATTAAAATTTCCAGAAACATAAATCCTGAATTTTTAACTTTTTTTACCATATATTTTTCTAGTAAATTTTAATTTATTGCCAAGCCAAATTTGAAACATAAATAGAACTATTAGCAGTAGTTAAACCATCAGCTGAATAACTAATAAGATTACCAGAGCTATCACCAGAAATTGTAATTACAAGGGTTTTATCATTAACCCTTCTATCTCTTTGAATGCTAAACTGGGTATCAAGATTATTAAGTCTATGGGTTTTAACTTTTACCGATTGTTCTATACCCCCAACATCAACAGTTCCCTCCCATACCAATTCGTCTCCAACTAAATAAGAAGAAATTGGAATAACTTGGATTGCGCTCCCATCAAAAGTTAATGTTATGCTTTCATTAACTGTATCAATTATCCTGATATAATCAAAGTGTGTGTGCCTTGAATCTTTTAATCTGTTTTCGTCTGAAGAATTTGCAGTTTGTATAAAGCTAATTGACCCAGAACTTGATATATATATTGTTTTGATTTGACTTGCATCTGTTTTTAATCTTAAAGAAATATTTCCAGACTGCTGTGATAACCCAGTTAACTTATCGAAAACAATTTCACTGCCACCTCCTAAGTTAACTGAAAAAAATTCTACATTAATGTTCAAAAGATATGCCATATCATATAAGCTATCTCTTAAAGCGTAACTATTTCCTTTAAATAATATATATTTATTTGGTAAAACTGAAGTATCTAAGTAAATTCCGTATTTGCTATTGGATTCTGAAGCTAATGTTTTATTTTGCGCAGTCCTTAAAATACCCACAAATTCCTCAGTATTATTATCTAAATTGGCGCTTTCCAAAAAAAATACGAAATTAGGAATAGAAATTGTTACCAAAACTAGTAGAATCGCTAAAACTAAAATTATTTCAATTACAGTAAACCCCCCCATGTGATGCGTCTGCGGGGAGTCCTTGTAAGTCCAGAATATTTTAGATTTTAGATTTAAGATTTTCATAGGTCAGATATCTTAAATTAAATTATGAGTTTATAGACTGCAACGAAGAATACATCGGCTCTATAATTGAGAAAGCAAAAAAACCAACTCCCAACCCAAGAATAATTATTAAAATCGGCTCTATTAAAATAGATAATTTTTCAATGGAGTCAATAGCTTCTTGCTCATAAAAATCTGCTAATTTTTTTAATATACTGGATGTTTTGCCAGTTTCTTCGCCAACTTCAATCATTTCAATTACACCAAATGGAAAAATATTCTGGTGAACCCTTAATGCGCTTGATAATTTTTCTCCTTTTTTAATTTTTTGGCCTGCATCAATTATTGCGTCTTTAAAATAGTGATTACTAAAAGTTTCAGAAATAATTTCTAAAGACCTAATTAAAGGCACTCCCGAAGTAATCATAGAGCTTAACGACCTAATTAAAGAAGCGGAATTATTTTTTTTAACAATCTGGGAAATAACAGGTATTCTTATTAAAAAAGTATCTAGTAATCGTTTTCCTCTTTTTGTTTTTATAATTGATATAAAAATAGCTATTAGCGCAACTGGCACAACAAATAGTAAATACCAATTTTTTGATAAAAAGTTTCCTACGCCAAGCAAAATTTTAGTGTATATTGGAATTTTATTACTGTTTAAAGTTGCAAAGAAGGCGCTTAAATTTGGTAAAACTACAGTAACAACTATCCCCCCAATAACCATCATTACCGCTAAAACAATACAAGGATAAATCATTGCATTTCTTATTTTAGACTTTAATTCATGATCTTTAGTAAGTTGTAAAGATAAAATCTGAAATATTTCATCTAGAGTTCCTGCTTCTTCCCCAACTTTTACCATACTAACAAAAAGAGTAGAAAAAATGCGAGGGTATCGCGCTATCGCGTCAGAAAGATTTTCTCCTTTATTGATTTTTTCTTTAATGTCAAATAAGGCGCTTTTTAGTTTTTTGTTTTTTGTTTGCGTGTGTAAAATATCAAAACTTTTAACTAAAGAAAGTCCTGTAGAAAACATCACTCCAAGATTTTTTACCATCATTATTCTCTCAGCTGAAGAAACATTAGAAAATGGAAATGAAAAATTAAGATTGAATCGTTTATTATTTTCTTCAGGCGTAGCTTTAATAAGCAACATTCCTTGGCTTTTTAAACTTTGGGCAAGTTGGCTTTCATTTTGGGCATTTAAAGTACCTGTCTTACTTTGACCATCAAAAGATTTTGCAATATAAAAATAAGTTGGCACGGTAATTTTTAGTTATTAGTTAATAGTTATAGTTAATTAGTTCTTGGTTTATTTAACATTATAAATTTACTATAAGCATTAATGCCTTTTAATAAAATGGTATACTTTTCAAATAAATATTCAGCCCTTTCTTGGGTAATAAAATTTTTTCTTAATGAACGCATTATATTTCTTCTTGTTTCTTCAAGTTCTCCTTTTGATATACTTATGAATCTTAACTTTTCTTTTATTGACATTTTATAATATGATTCCGCAATATTATTTGAAACAGAACAAGATGATCTTCTTAACTGATCCACACTTCGATATATTTCATCTCTTGGGAATAATTTAGTAATTTCGCGCACTTCAATTTCCAAGTCCTCCGCTAATTTATAAATCCATAAGTTTTCTAGACCAGTAGACATAAAACTAATAACTATTCTAGTTAATTATCACTCTCAAAACTTCTTCAATAGATGTCAAACCTTGAGCAGCTTTTACAAAACCGTCTTCAATCATTGTTCTCATTCCATCTTTTATTGCGCAAAGAGCAATTTCCTTTGTCGAAGCTTTTTTAATTATTAAATCTTTTATTGAGTCATTAACCGTCAAAACCTCTACAATTCCTATTCTTCCTTTGTATCCACTAACCGAATCTTTTGACGGCTTTGGTCTGTATAACTCTAAGTCCTTTAAAGTATCTTTTGGCTTTAATAACTTTTCTGATTTTAATATTTCTAGTATTTTATTTAAATTACAATATTTTGATAAGTTATCCAAATCTACTGCCTTTAATTTATATTTTTCTTTTTCACCATGAAACTTTCTCACTAACCTTTGAGCTATAATTACATTTAATGTTGATGAAAGTAAAAAAGGTTCTACCTTCATATCAATAAGCCTTGGAATGGTTCCTGCCGCTTCAGTGGTGTGAATAGTAGATAAAACCAAGTGGCCAGTTAAAGCGGCGTTTATGGCTAAGTTTGCCGTTTCACTGTCGCGAATTTCACCAACCATAATAATATTTGGGTCTTGTCTGACTAATGCCCTTAATCCTGACGCAAAAGTCAATCCTATTTTTGGATTTACCTGAGTTTGATTGACTCTTGGCATTCTATATTCAACAGGATCTTCAATAGTAGATATATTTACATCGGGAGTATTAAGAATTTCCATCATTGCATATAAAGTTGTGGTTTTTCCAGAACCAGTAGGACCAGTAATTAATATCATTCCAGTGGGTTTAATTAGGTTACTTTCTATTTTTTCAAATACTTTACCGCTAAAACCTAAACTCTCTAAATTTTGAGCTTTTACATTCTCGGCTAATAATCTCATTACAATTTTTTCACCGTTAAAAACAGGCAAAACAGATACTCTAACAGAATACATATAATCTGCAGACTCAATTTTAAATCTTCCATCTTGGGGCAATCTATGTTCGTCAAGTTTTAAATTTGAAAGAACCTTTATTCTGGCAACTATTCCAGGAGAAGTTAATACTGGCAAAGACATAACATCATGAAGTATTCCGTCAACTCTAAAACGAATAACAACTTCTTTTTCCAATGGCTCTATATGCACATCAGACGCCCTTTGCAAAATTGCGTGCTTTAGTAATGTATCAACGACTTTTATAATCGGCAATTCTTGAGAAGCTTTAACTAATTCTTCATCATTTTTTGCATAGTCCTTATCATATTTTTCTACCTCAATATGATTGGCTGTTTTTGAATCTGACCCAATTATGTCGCCAAATTCTATATCTAAAGTTTTTTGGTATTGGCGTAAAGCATTTTTTATACCTAATATTGTAGTAAATCTTGGTAATATTTTTAAAAGAGGATTTGTTTTTTTAATAAACTCAATAGTCACTAAGTCTTCTGGGTCAATCATAGCAACTTCAAGATTATTATCTCTTTTGCGAAATGCAATTATATTATGGAGTCTCGCTATCTGTTCTGGAATAATACTTAAGATTTCTGGAGCAATATTTTCTCTTTCTATATTAACAAATGGAATCCCTAATAAATAAGCTTCAAATTTAGTTAATTTTTCTTGATCAATAAGTTTTCTAGAAACTAAAACATCTCCAATTTTCTTGTCATTTTGGAGGCTTGCTTTTAACGCATCTTCAAAATCTTTATCAGTAATTAATCCTGCGTCTAAAAGAAATTTTTTAAGCCGTTGAGGTTCAACATTCATAGCGATGGGTGTTAGATGTTTGATATTAGGTGTTAGCTTTTTAGGGATTTCTCTAAATTAGTTAACATCCTGCCACAAACATCATATTCTTTTAAAAAATAGTCTAATTTTTCTTGATTGATATATTTTTTCTTAAAAACTATTCTTAAATGGCGCGCGGTTTCTCTAATTTCGCCTTGTGCCCCACTAATTCCCTCGAGGTAAATATTGGTATGTTTATTATTAAGTCCTTCTGCTAAATTAGCTAGCGCTGAATTAGAAGATCTTCTTAATTGAGAACCTAATTCAAATGTTTTGAATTTGGGAAACATTAAAGTTAAATTATGAATCTCAATGACTAAATTAAATAATCTTCTATAAACCTCTAAATCTTCTACGGAGTTAAATTTCATAACGTAGGTTTTTGGTGTCAGATTTTAGGTGTTAGTTCGTCGATATTTGTTCGGCTTCCGTCTAATTTCTAACACCCAACACCTAACACCTAATTTCATTATACTACATACAAAAAAACTATGCTGTGAATAAACTAACAACCAAAAAGCGGTTATCAACTAACCGCTTTTTGGTTTACATCATCAATGCCTTTTAAAAGATTACTTTTCGGTAGGGGCTAATTCATCGCTTAAGGGCAACTCAACATAAAAGGTAGAACCCTTTCCTTCGCCCTCTGACTCGACCCACACCTTGCCGTTATGGAGTTTTATAATCTGGCTAGATAGATATAAGCCGATGCCACTACCTGAAGCAGACACTTTTTCAGCCTCCTTGCCCCTTTCAAATTGCGTATCAAATAAACTATCAAGCCTTTCCTTAGCTATGCCAATACCAGTATCCTTTATCTCTATTAAAACCTTGCTACTTTTTTCATTTTGATTTTTGTGGCCAGAGCCGAACTCGTTCATATTTTCATCTTTAATTTTCACTGTCACTCCCCCTTTTTGAGTGTATTTTACAGAATTATCAATAATATTAAACAGCGTGGCTTTTAATTTTTCCCTATCTGCTTTAATTAAAAGTTTTTTTTCTAAAGGCTTTTCTAATTTTAAATAAATATTTTTTGATTGCGCCCTAAAATCAAGGTCATTTTTTACTTCATCTAAAATACTAAAAAGTTCAATTCCGGGCTTTAAAACAACGCCCGATTTGCCAAGCCTAAATTGCGCTAAATCCAAAAAGTTGTTTGCTCTTTTAATCATTCCATTTGCCAATCCTTGAAGTTTTATAATAACTTCAAGTGTTTTTTTATTTTGTCTGCCAAAAGATCCGCCCAACAATAAATCGATATATCCCATGATTGAAGTCAGCGGAGTTCTTAAATCATGCTGAGCTTGCGCAAGAAATTGGTCTTTTACTTTATCTAATTTTTCTAATTCCTCCTTTGCCTGCTTCTCAACTACATATGCGCGTTTTACATCTTCTGCCATTTTAGCAATTTCCTCCTTGGCTTCTTTTTCAAATGCGTATGCTTTTTTTGTCACTTCATAAGAATCCTGTAAATTTTTATATAAATATGCCTTATCAAGCAAAAGGGCTATAATATTAATAAAACTTTTTATAGATTCTTTTTCAAATGTATTAAGCGTTTCATAATCACGATTTAAGGCCAATAGCAATGTGCCCAATACTTCTTGTCGTATAATAAGCGGAAAAAGCAGCATAGTCTTAATGTGAGATTCTTTTTTTATTTCATGTAATTTTTTTGGATCTATAAGACCCTCCCATGGCTCTCCAAGGTCGTTGGTAGCATTATCTAGGTTGTTAAGCACCGTTGGCATAAAAAAATCACGCTCTGAAGCGTTGGGTATTTTTATATCTTTAAAAAGAATATTGACATTGCTAAGAACTTTTATAAGTCTCTCAGATTTGGAAAAAGCAAGAGGTGTTAACACGTCAGCCTTCTTATCAAATATAAGCAAACCGGCAAACTCAAGGTTTAAATTTTTACAAATAATATCAGTTACTTCCTTTGCCATTTCTTCGGGACTCAAAGCAGGAATACTGATTTGGTATAATCTTTCAAGCAAAGAAAGCGTTTTGTTCTTTGCCGCAAGTTCAAGATTTTGCTTGTAAAGCGTTTCCGTTACCTTTTTATTTCCATTAAAAAATTTAAACATGAAAATTTGAAAAATTTTCACCGAGCACCAAACACTTTAGTTTTTCGGTACTTGGTATTCATTAATTGTAACTCCATTGTATCACAAAATAAAAAAATGGCGTCATAGCCACTTTTTATTTTCTATACATCTTTTATTCTATATATAGTGTTTTCTAATAACTCCAATTAAAGTCCCCCTTATCGGTTAAGATTTTAATAATTTTCAAGCCACTAAAAAGTTTTGAAATTTTCCCACCCTCATCCCTACCTTCAAATTTAGTGTTTTTTCCATCAAAGTCGGCAAACACATTATAGTCTTTCCTGGATTTTACATGCTGGGAAAGTTTTTTAATATTTTTATTTTTATCATAGTTCCACCTATACTGCATAATATTTTTACTGATGTCAGATGCCACGCCGTTATACTTAAGTGATTTTATTTGGGCCGACATTGATTTTTTGCGATCCTTATCTTTTAATTTTATTTCTGTCACGTTCCCAGCTTGGTCAGTGAGAGTTATTGCATCATCTTTATCAGTAACCGCAACACCTTCTTCCTGCTCTGAAAATTTCAAATCTTTTGCCGTTGGGTCAAATTCAATAGTTGCTTCTGGCGCAGTTTTGTCTATTACAAAGGTAATGATTTGCTCTTGTTCATTGTTTCCCGCATTATCGGTTGCAAAAAAAGTAATGGTATGACTCCCCTCTTTGGTAACAGAAAATGTAGTAGTGTTTGATAATATTTTTTGGTAACCCAAGCCATCTATATTATAATTTAATGCCAATACACCAGCTGTGTTATCAGTAGCATTTAATAGAGTTTTTACATCGCTTCTGTAAAAACCTGGCTTTCCCTGGGTACCAGATAATGTTGCCACAGAAACTGGCGGCACAAAATCTTCAGACTGGTTGGCATCTAGTGTAGCCGATGGTAAAATGGTTTCATTTGGACTATTTGAAGTTTGTTTTACCGTAAGTGTAGTTTGACTACCCAAATTTATTTGCCCTGTTAAATCTGGAGTTACCGGAATATTACTGAAGACTTCTTTTGAACCTTCTTGAGTATCGACAATATTTTGAACACCAATGGTAAAAGTGCCTGTTCCAGTGCCTTTAATTTTTATATCGTAAACTTGGCCTTCGTCAGTTAGCAGGTATAAAAATTTATGTTCGCCCATTATTTCAAAATCAGCATTGGGAATTTCATTTACAATACTGCCATCATCAGCAATTCCCACATGGTTGCTATCTTGGTCGGTTACAAAAATATCAACTGGACTAAATACTGAAATATCTTTCCCGTTAAGTTTGCACTTGCTTATATCTTGGATGATTTTATTTCCTACGTCCACGTTACTGCCTGTAAGCAAATTTACAATTTCCTGACGAGTTCCATCCTGGCTCAACATTTTACCATGATCAGCATTTAGAGAATAAAACTTATGGTCTTGGTCAATTGGTAAGTTGGTTGAACTTGAAATAGGGACTGTACCATCACCGATATTAAAACCTAAGTTCGCATAGCTAGTAGTAGTATGGCCGAAAAGATTTTTATATCTCGTCTCTACAATTTTACTAATAGTTCCTGTTTTGCAACCATCTATAGCATAAAGGTCAACACCAACAGTGCGTAAATCAAAGTTATCAAAATCCGCAGTGTGTAAATTTTCAGCATTTGTTAACGCTTGTGAATTTAGATTGTGGTCTTGGGTTATATAGTTTTCGAATTCACTATAATTTAAATCTTTTTCGGTATGAGCCTCAAATGACGCATCATTAGTAATTTTTACAAAACTTCCTTTAATATCGTAATATTGTTGTGTTGGGAGTAAGTCGTACGCTGCAGGCATATTTGTTGAGATTTTTTTAATTTCGGATTCTGAAAGCCATGGAATATTAAAATGGTCTCCTTGTAATAATACTTTTATTGTTTTTGGTGATCCTATATTGGGTACTCCAACAAAAATTGCCTTACCTACATGGTGATCAATTGGGTGGTCAATTACATATTTTTTAATAATTAACCCGCCCATACTATGAGCTACCACATCTACTTTATCACTTCCTGTCTGGGTTAAAATATCTTGGATTTTTTGTGCCAATAAATCTGAATTAGTTTTTCCGTCTGTGTATTTGCCGCTAACCCCATATCGCCAATCATAGGGAAATGTAAACAAGTTTTCGTTTTCTATTTGATTATGGTTATGAAATTCATTTATTAAACCATCAGAATAATCAAATAGGGTACTAGGCTTTCTTACTATATCTCCTAAAATTAAATTACTATTTATGGGTACTAGATTAGATTGAAATTTAAGTGGATCCATAAATTCATCTCCAATATCTGTAAAATTATGACCTAAATCTAGCCATAATTTTTTATCTCCTGCATATATCTCCGTCCCCAATATCCCCGGCACAATCAAAACCGGCGTTTTAGTAGGAAGGGAATTTTCCTGTATCGTGTCAAAATAAATAACGTTATCCAAACCCGCTCTTCTTTCAAGGTTTACCGTGGCTATCCCTTGTATCCAAGCCTCTGCGGCTGGAACCCATGGAGTCCATATACCGTTATTAATATTATATCTTACGTTATGATCTATGCTTCTCCATTGGACTTGTACGGCATACCAAGTATTTAATGTTATGTCAGGCCCAAACCCTACATTATTACCCAATGAGCCCCTATAGCTAAAACCACCGGCGGTAAATTGTATGAGCACTTTTGGATTTTCTGGACCAAGCGGTGTTTCAAATAAGCGGATGATACCATTGCTCGTTTCAGTCTCTGCTCTTACATAAATAACAAAGGAACCATCATTTAAGAGGGTTCCTGTTTTCTTTATTCCAATATCAAACTGCGGAAGTATAGTATTACTTTTTATTGCTTTTGATCCTTCATTAACTACAGAACTTTCTACCGTAAAATATATATCTGAAGTAGCTACTGTCCATCCGCCTTGATCGTTTAGATTTCCGTCAGAATAACTGTTGAAATTATCGGTGAAGATGGTGGCGGCAGTACAAATATTGGTAAACCCTAAAAAACTAATTGCAATTACAGTAAGTAAAGTGACAATTTTACTTTTCATAAAAGTTTTACCTTCTAAAAACTAATACCATGCCTAAAAGAATAAACTATATATAAAATAAGACCTGTAAACAGTGTCAGAATAATCATTATTGGCACAAGTAATATTTTTAACCGTGAATTAACTTTCGCTTTAAATAAAATTATTGAAACACCTAAAATCCCCACAAATTGCAAGAGAATAATATAGATCAAAGGATAAATATTATCAGGGTTAGTAAAAAAATTTGATCTAAAAACTTTAACATTATTACTATTTTGAAGAAAACTATCTATTATATTAAATATTGGACTCCACAATATCTCCGGCACTAAAAACATCCCCCCGAAAATCCATAGCCAAACTTTTTGCATTTTTGATAACATATTTAAGAAAATTAATAATATTTACTTATCATATCATTTTTAAAAAAGATCCAACAACAAAAATCCGGTTAATGGCCGGATTTTTATTAAAGTATAATTATTATTCATTATTATTTACTACTTCAAACTCGAGGGGATTTGGTCGGGAGACATCTCGGTTCACCCTGTTAAATAGCCCGTAGGCTAATTTCGCAAAGCGAAATTATTTAACAGGGCAGGTTAAATCCTGCACCGCTTCTTTTTTTGAAAATTTAAGATATTTTAATTTATACATTGAAAGAAATATTTTTAATCACGACTGTTATCTTATTACCCATTAATTTTTTAGCAAATTTATCTCCCTTTTTTGCTCCTAGAATAGATTGGATTAACGGCGCGTTAAAAGATATTTTCCCATCTTCTATGTCAGACTTACCAATATCAACAATCTCCCAAAATTGGGTTTCGCCATTAATCTTTATTTCTACTTTCTTACCTACGCCAACAACTAATAATTGGCTTTTTTTGTAACTATTGCTTCTTTTGTAAGTATTCAATAGTTTTTTCATATTACACTATTTTTACTTTTTTATTAATTTTTTATTATTTATCCTATCCCGCCTTTTTATTTTAAGATAATAAGAATTATTAAGAAATCCAAAATTGTCAGTATTGTCTTTTTTAACCAATGAAGCGGGGTATTTTTTGTTAATATAATTAATTTTTTCAATAATAATTTTTTTCGTGTCCAGACCTAATAATACGCTCATATTTAAGCCATATATAAATACATCGGCGAGCTCTTTTTTTATTTCTTCCATCTTCTCTTTATTATTTTTTGTTTCTTCAATATTGCAATTTCCCCACTGGAAAACTTCCAATAATTCAGCCGCTTCAATACAAATTGATTTGGCAATATCGGAAGGCTTGTTTTTGTCCCAATTTCTTTCCTTTAGATATTGATACACCGCTTTTTCAATATTTTTCATATATTTCATCCTATTCAAACCATACTTTGTTGTCAATAATTAATAACAGTAAAATAGGGTAAATTTCATTGACAAATTGGTGTTGTCAAAAGTTATTGACAAATAACAACTTATATAATAAACTATGGATATACTAATAAATAAAACTGTCTTCGGAAATTACCATAAAGGTTATGTTATTAAGTAGTAACCAAAAACAAATTATCCACACCCCATGAAACAACAACTGGAAAAATTGGGCTTTTCACCAAAAGAATCAGATGTTTATTTAGCTCTTCTTGAATTAGGAACCGCGGCAGTAAGCGATGTGGCAAAGAGGGCAAATATCAACCGCAGCACTACATATATTATTTTAGATTCTCTTGCAGAAAGAGGGCTTGTAAGCACTTCGGAAAACCAAAACATAAAATTCTTTTCGGTAACCCCGCCAGAGCGCCTTTTGCAGTATATGCAGGATTTGGTAAAAAAAAATACAGAATTAGTGGGGCTTGCCCATAATTTATTGCCTGAACTTAAATCTTTATATATAGGAGTTGGCCCCAAACCACGAGTTCAGTTTTTTGAAGGAACCGAAGGATTAAAAACTGCATACGAAGACACACTCACATCTAAAGAAACTATCCGCGCATATGCTTCAATTGAAAATATGCACAAAGCTATTCCCAGTTATTTCCCAGAATACTATCAAAGGCGCACAAAACAGAATATAGCTATTCGAGCTATTTTTCCAGATACCGTTGAGGCGCGCGAACGTATAAAACACAATAAAGAGGAGTCAAGAGAATCTTTATTGGTGCCAAGCGATAAATATGCCTTTTCTCCGGAAATAAATATCTATGATAATAAAATTGTTTTTATGTCTTTGGTAGAAAAATTTGCCTTGGTAGTTGAAAGCCAAGAGTTGGCAGATGCATTAAAAAAAGTTTTTGAATTATCGTGGGCAGAAGCGAAAAACTTAAATAAAAAACATGGCAGTAAAAATAAACAAAAAACCGGGTAACACGCCACTTTTAGAAAATAAAAACATTGAAGAAACTTTTAACATAGCAAAAGTTTATATCAAGGATGAAAGTAAAAATCCTTTCGGCACAGTTAAGGATCGTAGAAGTTATGATATATTTCAGGAAGCAAACCGACTTAAAGTAGATAAATTAGTACTTATCACTTCTGGCAATAATGGGTATAGTTTATCGCAATTTGCTAAGGAGAGTACCGTAAAAGTGGTTTGTGTTGTTGATAAAAATATTAATCAAGAAATTAAAATAAAACTGAAAAAAGCAGTCTATCAGGTTTTAGAACTCAATTTAGAACACAAAATTTTAAGACCGGAAGAACTGATTGCTTTTTCCAGAGAAAAAGAGGATGAAGTTATTTGGGATGTTACCAACGGTTATGAAGAAAGTTATAATAATATTGTTGATGAAATTGCACAAAAAATTCCTTACCCAGAATATATTGTAGTACCATTGGGAAGTGGTGGAGTTTTTCTGGGAATAGTGCAAGAATTAGAACGAAAGGGAACTAAAACAAAAGTCATAGGAATAGGAAGCCAAAATACAACCCATAGTTTTGCCGATAAGTTATCTACTCCTTGGACTCCATATTCTCGAGCATTGGAACATTACGAAAAAATTGGACATAGTACATATCGCCTCACCGAACAAGAGATTAAAGAAACATATAATAAATTTAAAAACATCATTACTTGCGAACCTTCTTCAAGTGTAGTATTTGCGGCATTAGAAAAACACCATTTTAAATCAACTGATACAATAGTTTTTTTAAATTCTGGAAAGGCAGGGCTATAATTTTAATCATTGAGTATACAACCAAAAAGCCCGATATCGGGCTTTTTGGTTGTAATGTAATTTTTGTTAAATTTCTACTTCAAACTCGAGGGGATTTGGTCGGGAGACATCTCGGTTCACCCTGTTAAATAGCCCGTAGGCTAATTTCGCAAAGCGAAATTATTTAACAGGGCAGGTTAAATCCTGCACCGCTTCTTTGCAAACTTATAAAATTAAGGAAAATTCTTATAAATATCCTTCCTGTGTAAGACTCTCATGAAAACAACTTCTCCATTTATCTTCTTAAAACCAATCCTAAAGTTTTTTATTTTTATTCTATAATAATTTCTAAATCCTTTTAATTTTTTAAGAGGGTGGGGTTTAAATTCTGTTAGATTTTTTATCTGCGGAAAAGTGACTGTACAAATATCTTTTGTCTCCTTTTTTATCTCTTCTGGCAAACTCCGAAAATCTTTCAGAAAACTCTTTTTAAAGAAAACTTTCATTTATCTTAATCTCTTTTTCGCTTGTGCAAGAGGAATAGTTTCTTCTTTTTCCGTCTCTTCCATTAAAAAACCAAAGTATTTATCTTCAAAAAAAGATAAAACCTCTTCAAAAAGAAGTGCCTTCCTTTGAAGTTGTTTTAAATACTCTCTGTCTATAACTATTTGTCCCCTTTGAAATACTTTTACCATGATATATTTATCTTATCAAAAATAAATTAAAAAGCAATATTATGCATAACCACAGAACAAAAAACGGCGGTATAGCCGCCGTTTGCGTATTCATAATTCTTAAATCTTAAATCTTGAATCTACTTCAAGCTAGACGGGATTTCTTCAGGAGTCATTTCGGCGATTAAATCCTGCACCGCTTCTTTGCACACTTCGTGGCTGGCTTTTCCAAAAAGCCTTTCGTATTGAGCAACAAGCCGGTTTATAATATCTTTTTGGTCTCCAGAAAAAGAAATAGAATTGTGCGATTTATCAATCACCAGTCCGACAACCTTACCCGCTTCATCCCAAGCTAAAGGCCCTATGATAAGTTCCTGCTCATGTATTATTCGCAATGAGATTTGATCAAAGGCAACCATAAGTTTAATTAGCTATTTTTTATCTTTAATTAAATAATTCGGATTTAATTTCGAAATTCCACTAAAAACAGTAAATAACATAACTACGTATAGAAAATCAGCAATATTTCCATTAAAATAAGTTTCACTTGTTACGCCAAAAACAAATATCACATCAGCAATATAATTTAATATAAATCCAATAATTAAAATTAAAATTGAAATTCTATATACGCCACCTAAAAATTTATACGACAAACTAAATACTAAAAGTGAACTTAAAAGTATAGCTAAATCACCTAAGGGATATAAGACGGCAAGTATATTGGATATTAACCCTCCACTTAAATCAATATATCCTTGCCGAGCAACTTTAAACAGTAAATAGTAAGATACAATAATAACTAATAAAGATAATATCAAAGCAACAGTTTTTCCTGAAACCTTTTTAAATCCGTACTTTGCACCCGTAGCTTTAGATAACTGAATCATGCCATACGTCCAACATGGCCAAATCATTATATAAAATAAATCCCCTAGAGAAGGGTAAGGAACTTCTACATTTGTAAAAAAGAGATAGTAATTCCAAAACATCATACCTCCAGCCCAACCAAACATGCCTAGCGATAGAGAAATTAAAGATTTTCCTATAGTACTTTTCCAACCACCCCAAGATTTTGCCATTAACATTCCTAAAATTCCTCCAAGTAAGGGCAGAAGAGTCATTCCTACTAAAAATGGCTTTAAGACATACTCAAAGATAGGGCCTTCATAGAGAGCTGAATTATTAGTGAAATATATAAAAACTATCCATAAAACAACAGTTATCAGGAAAATTATATTAATAGTGTATTTTAAAATTTTCAATTTTTCTTTCATTTTAATTTTTGAGCACTTAAAATCATTAAACTTTTAATACCAGAATCCAACCAAGGTTTAGCCGATATTATCTTAAAATTTATAGTTTTAAGATTAAATTTATTTCTTGAAAAAACCTTAATAAAATCTTTTTCGTTAATATTGGGACTAGGAAATATAGCATTACTAACCATATAATGACTAGTATTTCTCAGGGCAGAAATAATAACCCAACCTCCCGGCTTTACTAATTGAAGTAAATTTCCTGTACCCTTTTTCCATTTTACCTTAGATTCAGTAATTGAGTCAAGGCAATAAAATGAAGTAACAATATCAAATTTCTTATTAACTCCCAAAAATGGTTTTTTACTAAATGCATCACATTGTATAATATTTTTTACTTTACTTCTTAAAATTATTTTTTTAGCTCTTACCTTCTCTTTTAAAAAATTTAAAGATTTCATTTGGTTACGATATTGAATTCTCACAATATCTTCTATCTGCTTATCCCAATTATGAGCATTGTTTTTATTACTTAACCATAGCTTTATTTCTTGTAAATTTTCCGGCAAATAATCTGCGACATACATATTGTTTATATAATCGGTAAAAGGTATAAGTCTGTGTATGGTTGGACCTGATCCAAAATCTAAAAGATCGTTAAAACTATTTTTTTTGAAACGTAACAGAAAGTGATAAATATATTTAAAAATTAGCACCTCGTCATAAACTAATTTATCCGCAGAATAGTAATGAGCTAAGTAATCCTTTGACTGCCACCTATCGTTTATAAAAATATTCATGGAAATTCTTTTTTTATAATTGGAGCAATAATAGTGTTATGTTTCCAATAAAGACAATCCTTCGGTGGTTTAACCCTACATATATCAAATTTAATATTTTTAAAACCGGCTTTCTCAAGTTTTTCTATGTGACTCTTGGAGACTTTAAGGGGTTCATCGGAAAAGTAAGTGAATACACCATCGTCTTTTAATAATCTAAATGCCTCCTTAAAAAAAGGAAAAAATTGAAAAAATTCCACTTCTTTGTCTAGGGGGCAAGAATCAAATAGAATACCATCAAAATATTTATCGGGCATTTTTTTTGTCACATCTTCCCAAAAACCTTCCTTTAGTACAACTCTGCCTTTTTTAATCTCTCTTTTAAATCTATTTTTTAAGTTTTTAATCATTAAAGGATGACATTCCACGATAGTATGAGTTTTTATCTTTTTTGATTTTTGTACAAAGCCAGCTGATATTCCCATGCCATAGCCAACTTCTAACACATTACCTCCGCATGAGGTTGCAATCGTAGCAAGACTTTTCATATAAGGTTTTTCCCATGCTTGCATTATTTGATTTTTGATTGTATTTCTACCTTTATGAAATATCATTACTAATTCCTTAAGGTCCAAAAATGGTTTTGTTTTTAAGTACTGTATTTTTACTTGTTTTGTATATTTTCCGATTGTCATATACTGTAATTTTAAATTATATTCTTTAACCAAATCTCATAAGAAGAAGAATAGATATAATACCCATTACCACAGCGATAGTTTCCATAATATTTAATTTTTCTTGAAAGAAAAGCACACCAATTATTACCAAAAAAATAACTGTTGTAATACCATATATCACTCCTATTGAAGATAATTTAAAGAATTTTAAAGCAAAAAACCAACCAACCCCAGTAATAAGATAAAGTAACATTCCGTATATAAAATATTTTATACTAGTCCGTTGATCAGAATTTCCTGCTATTTTTAATAAAATATCACCAATAACAGTAACAATGCTAACAAATATAATATATAAAAAACCAATTAAAAAGCTCATTTTGAAATACTTTCTTTTGGATATTTTGTTCCCCTCTTAATAAAATTTTGCTCTATATCCTGTAAATCAAAGGCTTCCTTAAAGTATTTTATGACAAATTCAACATCAAGCCCATTTTTACAAGTATATACATCGGCGCTTACAAAACCTCTTGCCGGAAACGTATGAATGCTTATATGACTTTCTTGAATCACAACAAAACCTGTCCAGCCGCCAGGATCTTTTTTGTCATTAGGTAATGCTTGATATACGGATGGTTCTGCAAATTTATTCATTCCAATTTTTTCAGGCAATTCATTTAAACATTTCAAAACAAGCTCTTCGCTATTAAGCTTTTCAAAAGATCCACCATACCCGTCAATTGTTAAATGTTCGCCAAAATGCATAATTTTATCATCTTAATTATACCATAAAAACATTAGTTTCTTATTAACTACATTCTACCATAATAAATTGAATTTTGCTACACAAATTAAAAAACCCGTTAATTGGTTTTGTCGTCCAAAGATGGAACGCTACTAGAAATTGTCTTTTTAGCGATTTTTGATAGAATGGATTTATGAAAAAAATTGTTTTCCAAGGTAAAAAGTTTAGCATTATTCATAAAACGCTTCACAGGGGCAAGTTGGTAAAAAACATAGAATACTGCCAGAGACCTACTTCGATAATTGTTTTAGTGGTATCAAAAAATAATAAAATTTTATTACTGAAAGAAAATAGCCTTGAAAGAAGAGGCTACTCATGGGGTTTAGTTTCAGGCCATGTGGAAAAAAATGAAAAAAAATCCCGTTATGGCGGCAAGAAGAGAGCTTTTGGAAGAGGCTAATTTAACCGCTAATAAAATAAGGTTGTTTTTTGTAAGCGAACCGAACTCTTCAATTAAAGGCAAAAGATATGTATATATTGTTGAGGATTCTACGGAATCAAATATTAACGTTAAAAAAGATTATGATGAACAAATAGAAGTCCATTATTTCCCATTTGATGTGTCTGACCCCTTTAACCCCTTTGATGTGTCTGTTCATTTTCTGGAACCATACCAGGCCGTGGATGTCTTGTGTAGAAAAATCCCGAGGGAGGAGAGGGGTCAGGTACCTTTGATTTGCCTACCCCTATTTCGTACGGTCGTTGCTAGTCCATATTTATAAATAATCTTGTTACTCCAATCATTGCGTCCAAAGGGTTTTCCTCGATTAACCGAATACCTAATTGCATCAATTTCCTCTACCGTCATGGGTGTATTTACGAAATCAAGATAGTTTTTTGGTTCGCTGATGGGCCACTTTGATAATAATTCTTTTTTTAATGTAGAACCGGATAACCTGCGGAATAAACTGGAAAAATTCCAATTTTTTGCATTGGTAACTAACTTGGCTCGCAATGGATTTCTCTCCACATATCTAATCACTGTCAATAAATGGTCATCCTTTTGTATTAAAAATGATTTATAGCGTCCTTGATAAAGGTGTCCGGTGCCAATAGTTTTATTCTGGCTATGCCAGCGTTGAGTGTGAGTTAGTGTGAGCCATTGCATGAATTTTTGAAGGTCATTATCTTGTCGGGGATACAATATTAGATGAAAATGATTTGGCATCAAGCAATAAGCCAAAACGCGCATGTTAAATTTTTCTTTCGCCGATTCTAATACAGCTTCAAAAAGTTCGTAGTCTTTTTCGTTAAAGAAAATCGGTAACCGAGCATTAGCTCGATTAATAACATGATAAGGTTCGTCTTTAATATCTACTCTTGTTATGCGAGGCATACTTAAAGTATACTACAAAATACTCAGTAATCAAAGGTACCTGACCCCTTGACCCCTTGACCCTCAGTAATCAAAGGTACCTGACCCCTTGACCCCAAAGGTACCTGACCCCTTGACCCTGACCCCTTGACCCCTTGACCCCTGACCCCTTGACCCCCAATACTAATATTCAAAAAAAAGTTGCGCCCGACGGCGCAACTTTTTTGCTATACTTTCTTTTTTCGGGCAATAAAATGAAAAATATGCCAATGCTTTGGGGTGCCGTCAGCAATAGTGCCATCTTTTTCTTCTTCCTCAAAAGAAATAATTTCCATATCTGAAAACAATCTTTCTGCTTGTTCTTTTGTGTGAAAAATCATTTCTACGCGATTATTCCATTGATCATGAATGCCAAACAATTGACCGCAAAATATTCCTTCTTTGACGAGGGAATTTTTAATTTTTTTAAAAACCGTGTCAAAGGTATTAGGTGGATTAAATGGTAAAGAATACATAGCTGAAGCAATATCAAATTTACCTTTCGGAAAATCAAAGTCAGCAAAAGAAGAAACTGTATAATGAAGTTTGTTCGATTTTATACTCTTTGCTTCTTTAGCCATTAACTCACTGCTATCAACTACTGTCACGTCAAACCCCTGTGTTAAAAGATAACGAGTATCTTTAAGAGCGCCTCCCCCGATATCAATTACTTTATTTTTACTTTTTACATAATCAAGAGCTTTTACAAGAAGTTTTGATGGTAGTTTATTCTTGGTAATTTTGTAATATTCAGACCAATCTTTTTTCATATTAATTTAGTTAAATACTTTTACTATCATTACTCTGAATTACGAAATGCAATTTTGACCGCCAAATTTGGAAAATCCAAACACGCCTTGGATTAGCCAAATTTGGTTATCATGGCGCAAATAGTAATTTTTGATACACACTTGATAGAGTTTTTAAGA
>Ga0209542_10002133_pt1 | contig 45097 bp, 43 predicted proteins | sample RifCSPhighO2_01_FD_184028 | JGI IMG/M metagenome (GOLD analysis project Ga0209542, IMG submission 184028) | Soil microbial communities from Rifle, Colorado - Rifle CSP2_plank highO2_0.1 (SPAdes) (version 2) | ecosystem: Environmental > Terrestrial > Deep subsurface > Rock core/Sediment ...
CTTAAAAAGCTCCATTTATCTGGAATTTTAGGATCTAACTTAGGCTGCAGGAGATATTTAATCTTTTTTATGTGTAATCACCTCCCTGGGTAAAAATTCTACCTCAGGAGTGTTACCGATGTATCTCGTCTTTTGCATTACTAAAGTTTGGCTTTAAACCGCTTTGAGGTTAAAATAAAAAGATGGGGAAAAAGTTAGTTAGAAAGAGGAAAAATATCTTCATTTTTTTAGGACTGGTATTGATTTTAGTATTAGGAGCATTTTACTTCATGCAATTTCCAGTTAAAATTTTGATAGCTGAAAATTTTCCAAAACAGGCTTTAGGAATCAAGGAATTCTGCTTACAAAATAAAGACTGGAGAAGGTGCTTTGGGGAGCAGCTGGCTGCTTTTAACAAAGACCATGCTCTTAAAGAAACTCTTGTAATCCTAAAAGAGATTCAAAAAATTGAACCTAAAGTAAATGATTGCCACTTTATTGCCCATTTTATATCTTCCTCAGAGGTAGAAAAAGCCCCTGATAAATGGCTGGATGTTTTTAATCTGGTAGACCAAACTACCTGTAATAATGGCTACATCCATGGAGTTATGGAAGGTAGGGCCAGATTTGATCCTGATTTTGAAATCAAAGCTTCAGTAATTCCAGCAACTTGCCAGGCAATAGAGGAAAGGATTAACCAAAGACTTGGTAAAACAAATGGTTCAGATGATGCCTGTGCTCACATCATGGGTCATATTCTTCTCGCTGAAGTTGGCGGGAATGTTGATAAAGCAGTCCAGGAATGCTCAGGTGTTGAAAAAACTTACAAAATTTCCTGTTACCAGGGGATATTTATGGAAAATATACTTAGGGAAAATTTAATTGTCCATGAAGTCGCCAAACCCCTGCCAAAAACTGATGATTCAGCCCGTCAAATAGCTTCTATTTGTCCAACCTTTGAAGTAGACGCCAGAGGGGCATGCTACAGGGAGCTTTCTCATATCTATACCTTGATTACAAATGATCCCCAGAGAGTTTATAAATACTGTCAGGCTTCACCAAATAAAGATGAAGCCAGGGAATGTTACTTTCATGCCCTCAATTTAATGGTTTTGAGTGACAAAGCCTCTGATAATGATTTAGCAGTTTACTGTCAAAATTTTAAAGGGGATGATAAGAACATAAAAAGCTGTATATCAAGGATTATCCAGCCTATATTGGGTAGCTCTCTAAGTTTAATAACTGAAGCTTCTGCATTTTGCCAGGTTCAGGAAGGAATTTATCGGGATTATTGTTTTCAAAGAATTGGTCAGAAATTGAAAAATGTCAAAGATAGAGCAAAAGTAAGGGAACTTTGTCAGGAAGTTCCACAACAATTTAAGGATATATGCTTAGGAAGTTATTAAGAAATAACAAAACCTTAGGCCTGATATTAGGGATCCTAATCATTGCTACCTTTTTGGGAATATTTTTAGAAAACACCCTAACCTCATCAAAAGAAAAATTTGCTTCCAAAATATTTAAGCAATGCTCTTTAAGGCAGGATAAAGAAACTTGTTATAAAGATCAGTTTAAAGTTTTAACAAAAGACAAAGACCTTTTTTTCTCTGCTTCTGTGGTCAAGGATATCCAAAAACTTGATCCCCAGCTTAGGTACTGTCATAACTTAGCCCATGTTATTTCCATTGAAGAGGTCTCTAAAAACTCCTCCGACTGGATTAATCTTTTATCAAAAGTTGATATTGATGCTTGCTCCAGAGGCTATTTTCATGGGATTTTTGAAGGCCATTCAAGGGTTGATGGTAATTTCACAATCACCTCCCAAAGTATTGATGATCTGTGCAGTCAGATTTCAAGCAATAAAATTGAACCTGATAAAAGTGCTTACCTTAGAAACTGTGTCCATGCGCTAGGGCATATCCTTTTGGTGCAGGAAACTGCAGATGTTAAAAAAGCTGCCCAAGTCTGTGATGGTGTATCTGGAAATCTAAAAAAATATTGTTATATTGGAGTTTTTATGGAAAATTACCAAAAAACAAATTTAGAAGCCCATGGCCTGAGCCCTTCCGGATATAAAATTACAGCAGAAGATTTAACAAAAAATGAAGAAATTTGCGCTAACTTTTCGGGAGTTGCAGCTAGTGCCTGCTGGCAGACAATGGGGGAGATGTATTCTCATTTCTATAGTGATAGCCAGTCAATATATAATTCATGCATAAAAGCTTCCACAAATAAAGATACTTGTTATTTAAATGGCGTAGGTTCTCTCTCAACTTCTTTAGCAAATTCTATTAATACAAAGGAATCTGATATAAATTTCTGCCAATATTACAAAGATTCAGAGGCTAAATACAAAGAATGTATTAACTTTATTATCTCTTATACTTTAAGTACTTCTGAGGACTTCTTAAATTTTATCAAATATTTTTGTCTAGAAGTTGATCCTGAGTATAAAGATTTCTGTAAAGAAAAGATTAATTTATTTAAAACATAACCTGCTCTTTTGTTATAAATAAATTTTTATGCTAAAATTTTCTACTTAAATTTTAAACATGAAACTAAATGCAAAACAGTTAAGAAGCTTACAGTCTACAGACTACCGACTACAGAGCTTACGCAAGACTGTAGACGGAAGACGGAATGCAATTTACATTATCTTAGACAATGTCTTGGATACATATAATATAGGTGCAATCTTTAGGCTGGCTGATGCAGTTGCTGCCAAAAAAATCTTTCTTTGCGGAGGGACAGAAGCACCTCCAAATCCAAGGATTAAAAAAGCCTCTATTAATACAACTGAAGTAGTTGATTGGGAATATTTTGACAAAACTGAAGATGCAATCTCTGAGTTAAGGGAAAAAATCTCCAATATTTCTATAATTGCAGTTGAACAACAAAAAGACTCAATACCATATGATCAGTATAATTACAGCTTACCAATTGCACTTGTTGCAGGACATGAAACAGAGGGTATTTCAAAAGAAGTTTTAAATCTTTGTGATGGGGTAGTAGAACTGCCAATGTATGGAGTAAATATCAGTTTAAATGTCATGGTCTCTTTGGGGATTGTCCTTTACCAAGTGCTAGAAAAAATTCAAACTTAAAATTAAGCTAATTTGACTTCAATAATCAAATCTGTTACTTTTGCCCCACAATATGTCTTCAAATGAAGCTAAAAAAGGGAACTCTGTTCTTCCACTAGAAAGCGAGGGAGATATGGAGTCCCTTACGGCCGGTACCTTAGAGGAGCGATCAAATCTGATCGCTCAAATTAGGGCAATACCAACTGAGGCAATAACCAGAATGCAGTTTCTTCAACCCCAAATTGGTTGCTTAAATCGATGTGGTTTTTGCAGCCAAAGTGCTGGAAACAATACTTGGCAATTAGACCAATCCAATTTAAAAAATTTATTTTCGGCTATCAAAACAGTAGCTACTGAGATAGACGAACAACAAGGAGAAACAGGGACACCTTTAGTAGGAGCTGAGAGGACAGGGCATAGACCAGGGGTAATTTTTCCATATATGGATAATGATATTTTCTCCTATCCTCTCCTCTATGAATTCACCAAATATACAATGGAAGACCTTAGAGCAAAAGTAAGGGTTTCAACGGTTGGTTATTCAAGACACAATAATCTTCTACAGACAATGCATGAAAGAATAAATGAAGATTTAAAACAAGGGTTTGCAGGAGTACGTTTTTCTTTTACACCCTACACTCATGGATGGGTGAATAATCCGTCAGAGTATATTGAAGATTTTTCCAATGCTCTGGAGACATATAGACCGTTAGTAGATTATTTAGGCGTGGGTAAAGAGACTGCCTGCGTTGAGTTTAGAACCCGTCCTTTAGCGGTTTCTTTCGACGATGATCTTGGGGATCAAGTTATAAAAAGGTATCATTGTGTAAGTTCTGGCCCATACCTTCTTGTAGGTAGCGAAGAATCCACGCCCCTCCCTTTGACGGCTATTTCATACATAAACAATGGGAATCCTGTATTTAGCCAATCGTCGATAGAATATTTCATGATAATTTCTAATAAATATATTGAGGATACTGACTGGAAGAATCTAGCCGAAACGACTATAAATTATCTAAGTAAAGGCAAAGATCCATTAGATATGAATTCTGGAGATATCCACGTTCAGAAAGTTGTTATGTATAAATTCGAGAATTCAGATGGTCCTTACTATGCTGTTGATCCAGATTTTCAGAAGGAAGGTTTCTTTAGAGCTAAGCATTTCTATCCAAAAACAGATAAACGCCAGAAGAGTGGCTATATGGATTCTGAGAGATATCTATTAAATACGCTTTTGAGTGCAAAACAAAAAAGAGGATTAGCTAGGCGAGATGAATTTTCAGATGCTGCTTGGCATCATGCTGATGAAGTGATAACGCAATTGGGTGCTGACGCGACAGATAGGATTAGGTTCGATAGAAAGGGGGCAATACACATTCTAGAAGAGGTTATCCCAATGGTAGAGGCCTATTATCAGTCTTTGAGATTAGCTGGCTACCCGCCCGCGTACTTTTTTAGTAGAAATTTTACGATCGATACAGGTCAAATTGTAAATCAAGGAAGGGCTATTTTTGAATTCAAAGGATTAGTTTCTGGGATGGATATACCCGTAACCCCGAGGGAGGAAAGAGGTTTTGGAAATTTAAGCATTTCTTCTATGAGAGGAAGAGTATGGCGGTGGGCACCAAGTCCTAATGATATTAACTTGGAAAATATATCCACAGCGAATCGAGGTAGAAAAAACACTCCCACAACTACTTCTGGTATATCAATATCTCAACTAGATACCCGAAACCTCTCAGAAGTAACGGTTGAAGGAGAAAATTTACCCAAATTTACTTTAGAGGGAATTCCTCTTACGAGAGTAAATATAGAGGAAGGAAACTTACAAAAACTTCTGCCGGGACTTTCACAATAATTTATTCATCACTCTTGTCTGGTTGAGTCAAGATTCCAATGCTGTCCAAAATTCTAACTGCAACAGTGTCTATATCCATCTCAGTGTCTATCAAGGTTAGGGTTTTTTTGTGCATATGTGCGGCATTTTGAATAGCTTTAAATTCAGAATCCCTCTCATGTCTTATTGAATTAACGGTCATATGTCTTTCCCTCGATAAATCGAGTCTTCTTCGCTCAAGAATTGTAGAATCTGAAGCATCCAAAAGAATAAAATGACGGAATTCTTTAACGAATATGTTAGGTTGAAGAGATTTTTCTGGTTCTTCGTCAATATCAGTAAAATGCAAATCTAGAAAAGTTGGGATTCCTCCTAAAAGTGATTCTAATAAACTTATACTGAAACTTTCCCTAATAATATCTTTTGTTGAATCAGCATGATCAAAAAAATATATACCAGTTTGGGCGACAGAGAATTCTTTCAATCTGTCACCTACATGAATTACTTCGATCTTAGGAAATAACTGCAGAGCTCTATCTAAGGTTGAGCTTTTACCGACACCTCTAATTCCTCCTACTGCGATCAGAAATAAATTATGCTCGTTGTCCAATGACTTAGCCGTTCTGTGCTGGGTTTAAAAACCTAAATTTCCCTTGAGGATATTCGAGGTAAGCTTTAAGAGCTTCGAATGCTCCTCTGTTCATATTGTCTTGGGATAGATCTAAAGTCTCATTCCATGTCGCCTGTGTCAAGTTATCCTTAGAAAAATTAATGTTTCCTCCTATTTTTTCTACTATAAAAAAATGTTGGAGTGAATGATAAACTTGTTTGCCAGGAGTCTGGTAAAATGATTCCCGCAGAAGGATTAATTCCTTTGGCCTGATCTTTATACCGGTTTCTTCTTCAAATTCTCTTTCGACAGCCTGACTAATAGTTTCTCCATTTTCAGGAGTTCCTCCAGGAAATTCCCAAAGAGGCAGGTGAGCCTGTATTACGAGTAATCTCCCAGAATTATCAGCAAGTATTCCGTAAGCACTTGTTCGGAGTTGAATATTATCAGTGTCTGCCCAGCTAATATTTCCATCCTGGGTTTCACAAGCAATTTGTTCTTTTTTCATGCTGACATAATAGCATATTTTCTAGTCCAAAAAAGGATTGAAATCCCAATGTATGGCACAAACAGCTCTTTAAATGTCATGGTTTCTTTAGGAATTGTGCTTTACCAAGTGCTAGAAAATTCCTCAAAGATATAGAAGATAAATACTATAAGATTTGCATTTAGACTAAAATAGGCATATAATATAGCTGTAATCTTACAGGTTACAGAAAGGCTAGACGATGGAAAGAGTAGGAGCAGCCATCAAATCAGCCGGACCGGCACTAACCAGTCCATCAAGAGGGGCAGAAGCAGCCCGATCTCCGGGCATACTAGGTCGTTTTTCTTCACCTAATTTCACAAGATTATCTCCATCTCCAATAGTTAATGAGGGCCCAGCCAGAATGGAGCCATTAAGAGGCATGGTTAAAATTGGCAACCCTCCAATAGAATCAAGACCAAATCCCAGAGTCCAAATTTTTAAACAAGCACTAGAGAGAGGCAGAAGCTTTAATTTAGGAAATTTCAGAAGCCTTGATACTTCTGATATTAAATTGGGTAAACCTGATTTCTATAACCCAGCCCAAAAAGTTAGGATGTTTAAAGTTAACCAACCCTCACCAACCACTAGACTGGAAACTCCAAGGCTGCAGGTTAATGAAGCCCTAAAGCCTAAAGCTGAAGTAAAGCCAGTTATAAGAGTCCTAAGGCCTCAAACTCGTTCGACCTCTGAGATGGCTTTTGCTCAAACTGTTCGCGCCAGATTTGATAGGTTGGTTGAGCAAAAATTAATGACTGCTCCTCAAGCTGAAACTTTAACCCAGAATGCCCTGCAAACAAAACCCCAAAATTCTGCTAATGAAAGCTTAAAAGTTGTTACAGTACCACAATTAATCAATCCAGAGCCTCAAACACAACTTCTTACAAGGAGAAGAGTATTACGAAGAAAAATAGCTGAGTCAGATTTTAGTGAAACAAGATTTACTCCTGTTTTTGATGCTGATACAGCCAGGCAGAGATTACTAGATGCAATTTCTCTGGTTAGAAAGTTAACAACTAAAGACCCTGAGACTGGCAGTGCCCTTGTAGACACTCAAATGGTTCATGACAAAGTAGATTTAACTGATGCAACCAAGAGCTCCCTTTTAAGAAAGCGCCACAAAGAGGATGGCTCAAGGGTTGGATTTATGTTTGGATTGTTAGCTGGAATTGTAGATCCCGAAAAAGCCATAAATGCAATCCATAAATCTAATTATAATAATAGACCAGGAATGTGGGGTGAGGGGGAAAAGCTTACTCAGGAAGAGTTAATAAAGATTCATGGTTTCAGCTCTTTTGCTGAAGAAGAAATTGTTATAGCTCAGGAAGAATTAAGCACAAAAGCTGCACCTGTAAGGATAATTGAACAATATGACCAAGTTATGCAGAATTCAGAAAGCATACAGTCACCAGTAGGTCCTCTTAATGAAGAAGATTCAGGTATGGGCGAGCAAGCTCTAGTATTTACTCCTAAGTTTCATTTAGATACTCAGGATTTATTGCTAGAGCCTTTGTTAAAGGATTAATTTTTCAGAAATAGATTCACCTGTTTTAAAGTAATCCTCTTTTTTGATAATTCTCAAAAAGCCAGCTCTCTCTAGAATTTATTAGTTCAAGCGGTCTTTTATAAACAACTAGACTTATCCCGTTAGGTTTCGTCCTCGCTTCATAATGTTGAAGAAGGGTTATTTGTTCAGCAGTTAACTCAGCTCCTGCCAGGACTGCGCATAAATGTCTTTCTAAAGGAATTGTCAAATTAAATGTATCTGCTCTATAAGTCATGACAAAATGTCCAATTTCATCTTCTAACATTACTCTTAACCTTGCGATATTACCTTTAGGGAGAACAAATTGTGAGCTATCAAGCTGATAATATATAGGATCAGGAACTTGGGCTAAAAAAGGTATAACGATTCTTAAAGAGGTTAAGAACCTTTCATTGCTTCTTATATTTAAGACATTCTCTGCCATTGGGTCCTTAATTATAGCACTAAAAGGTAAAGTTTGAGTATAATTTGAGTATAAGTAGTATAATAATAAAGTTAATTATCATAAAACTATGCCAGAAAAGGAATCTATTAGGGTTTTAGGAAAACAAAATGAAATCTCAACCAAAGAGGCACATCCTGAAGGTAAATCTATAATACAACTATTTAAAGAGAGAGGATTGCCTAGTCCTACAGAAACAATTGACGTAATAAGAAGTGTCGGGTATAGGTTTAGGTTTAAAAAACCCATATAGAGTACATTATTAACTTTTAGATTGAATCCCATAGTTTTAAATGTTATTATATCTTCTATGTTTCCAATAGATAGAGGTATAATTATTGTACATGGAGAATTAGCAGATAAGGCTCAGCAATTACGCTATGCCTTAAGAAGTGCTATTACAACTAACCCCGCTGATTCACTCTTACTTTCAGGTGGGGTAGATTCGTCAATTCTAGCTGCCATTGATCCAAAAATTCCTGCAATTACTGTAGTATTAGAAGGTCATGGAAGTGATTTAAGACATGCTCAGCAGGTAACCGAATATCTTGGTACCCCATGGTATTCTGTCGAGATTAATCAAGCCCGCGCTTTAGACGATATAAGAGAAGTTATTAGATTAACAGGAAGTTATGATCCAGCTGTTAAAAATGATATTCCAATTTATGAGGGTTTACGTTATTCGGCGTCATTAGGTCATAGAATTGTTAGGACTGGTGATGCAGCCGATGGGTTGTTTGCAGGATATAGCTATTTGCATCAGCCGAATTTAAATCTCGAACAATGGGTTAGAGATTTAATTCCAAATATTAGATTATCCTCTTCGAGAATTGCCAGGTCAATGGGTTTACAAATAACTTATCCGTATCTTTATCAAGAAGTCCTAGATTCAGCACAAAAAATGCAGAGATCAGACCTTATTAGGCCATTAGAGCTTGGAAGACCCGGTGATTATGCCCAATTATTAAACCCAGAATTATCTAGATTGAACACCTGGGGGAAAATCATCCTTCGCGTCTCAGCCTATGGATTACTCCCTAATGAAATTGTTTGGAGAACTAAAACTGATCTTGAATTTGGGTCAGGGACTGATATTATGGAATCTATCCTTGAAGAGTCGGTAACCAGACAAGAGATAAGGGAAATGAGAAGAAGCGGTAAAAGTTTTTGGAGCAAATATCATGGTAAGTTGTACTTAATTTATAAAGAATTAGGCTTAGAACCACAACCCCCAGAAATTGGTCAATATTCTTGCTCTTGGTGTGGAGGAGGAGTTTTAGAAAATAGACATCATTGTCAAACTTGTGGAGGGTATCCTGTAAATCAAGAAAATCGCTTCTTATTTCAAAAAAGCTATCCTGAAAATCAATATAGAAGGAGCCAATAAAAATAGAAGTGTTAAAGGATTAATTTTTCAGAAATAGATTCACCAGTTTCTATCCTTTTTATGGCTTCTGCAATCAGTGGAGCAACTGAAACTATTTCTATTTTTTTGCTTTTTAAAACCTCTTCTCTTTGAGGAACAGTATTTGTTATAAATAATTTATCAATAGGGGAGGAGGCAATCCTCTCCAGTGCATCCTGGGAAAAAATTCCATGGGTAATTGCAGCAAGAATATTTTTTGCTCCCCTTAATTTAATTAAATCTGCGCCATTGCAAAGCGTACTTGCTGTAGAAACTAAATCATCAACCATTAAAACTGTTTTTCCTTTTACATCCCCAATCATATCCAGAGACGCTGCTGAATCATTTAAATGCACATCCCTTTCTTTATAAACTATGGCCAGCCCGGTTGCTTTTAACCTTTTAGCAAAAGCAGTTGCCATAGGAACCCCTCCTTTATCAGGGGAAGCAACTACTAAATTCTTAAGTTTTAATTTCTTAATCTTAGGGACCAGGCAAAAACTTGCATACAAATTATCCCAGGGAGTAGATACAAAACCCTGTTCCTGGTCAGAATGGATATCTACGGTGCAGATCCTGTTTGCCCCTGCATGCTCTATAAGTCTTGCTACAACAGATGAAGAGATAGGGACCCTTGGCCGATCCTTCCTGTCTTGCCTGGCATATCCAAAATATGGAATGATGGCAATTATCTCAGATGCAGATGCCCTCTTGGCAGCATCAATCATTAAAATAAGCTCCATTATGCTCTGGTCAACCTGGGGCGGGCAGGTAGGCTGGATAATAATCACACTCCTTCTTCTTATGTTGACAGGGATTTGGATCCTGACTTCTCCGTCTGCAAACCTGGTAACAGGCTCATAAACTTTTGTTTTTAAAATTTTCCCAACCTGGAAAGATAATTGAGGATTAGCAGTGCCAGAGAGTAAAACATAATCTATCTGTGAAGCCATAGCTTATGGGATTAGTAATGAGTTTATTCAGAGTGTTTAGAAAAGTCAAATAGTATCTGCTACATGCAGGCTATGCAGAGGGTAGCAGTTGGCAGAAGTGTAAGTCTTGATAATTCAATCTGTTTTTTGCACTTCTCACATTTGCCATAAGTCCCGGAATTCATTTTTGAAATTGAATTTTTAATCTGCTTGGACAGCCTTAAAAGCTCACCCTTCACAGCTTGTCTGGAAGTTCTTACATCTTCCTGCCATGAAGCTGTACCTAATTCTGATGATTCAGGTATAGAATCATCAATTGATGATTCTTCAAGATCAATTGAGGCTATTTTAGCTTCAACCTGGTCTTGTTGGCGCAATAAATTGTCTTTAAATTTGTCAAACATATTATTGTCTGATGTTAAAATTGATACTTGCATAAGTTTACCTGTTGATATTAAGCATATTTTTGTTAATATTCAGTAATTTAAATTACAAAGCATTACCTTCAAAGTAATGCTGTGGTAAAATCAAGAGGTAACTATAAATTGTGAATATTATGAATAATGTTTAAGGCTAAGATTATGGCCGAAGATTCATTCAAAAAACTATTTAGCTTTTATTCACAATTTAAAACTGTAAATTATAAAAGAGGTGACATTATTTTAAGTCCGGGGCAAGTTCCTCCCGGAGTTTACTTTTTAAAGCGTGGCTATACAAGGCTCTACTCAGTCTCTCAGGAAGGAGAGGATCTGACCATGATTATTTATAAGCCCAATGACTTCTTTCCTTTTATGTGGACAATCAACCAGACCCCTAATATATATTACCTGGAAGCCCTGACAAATACTGAACTTGGTATTGCACCCAGAAAAGAGTTCTTAGCTTTCTTAAAAGAGAATGTAGACTTAGCCTATGAGTTAACTTCCAGGATTTTACTAAGATTTGAAGGTCTGCTGGAGAGAATGGAGCATCTGGTTTTTGGTAATGCATATAATAAGGTAGCTATGGTCCTGTCTCTTTCAGCCCAAAGGTTTGGCAAAAAGCAGGAAGACAATTCAATCCATATTCCACTTCCCTTAACCCATAAAGATATTGCCTCACTTACAGGCTTAACCAGGGAAACAGTCTCAATTGAAATGAAAAAGCTTGAGCGTGAGGGGATAATAACCCACACCGGCAGGCAGCTAACTGTTTGCAGCCTTCCTAAGGTAAAACATGCTGCAATGCTAAATTCTTCTTCTGCTAAAGTTAAGCTTGGTTGACACAGCCTCTGCGAATAGGTTAGAATAGCTATTGTCTCAAAAAGACAGACTGGAGAAAGTTCAAAGAAAGTCTTCAGTACTAAGTCATCAGTCGTCAGACATTTGTCTGAAAGCTGATAGCTGAAGTCTGAAAGCTGTAAAAGAAAACTACTCAACAGTTGAATATGTTATTAGTTATGAGTTCATAGTTCATAGAAATCGCAAGAAATCGAGGAACTAATAACTACAAGCGTAGCGTACACATAACTATTAATGCACCTTAACAACCGAAGAATAAACATCACTCTTCGGTTTTTTATTGCTCTGAATTGAGTAATTTGAACCCGGAAAAGTGGTGGGAAAAAATACAAGAGCATTTGAATAAAATGTCTCCTTGTTTACCCCGCGAAGCATTTATGCATAGTGGGGTCAATTCCAAAAACAATGAATTCGCAAATTTTTTTAGTAAAAAGTTAGCGTAATTTCTGTTCAGGATTTTAAGAATGCTTACAGTCTACAGTCTTCCGTCTTCCGCAACTGCGGTAGTCGGTAGTCTGAAAGCGGTAGACATTCTTTATCTGAGAGTTTGATCCTGGCTCAGGATGAACGCTGGCGGCGTGCCTTAAGCATGCAAGTCAAGGGGGCGCAGTAATGCGCAACCGGCGGACGGGTGAGGAATACGTGGGAATCTACCTTAAAGTATAGGATAGCCAGCCGAAAGGTTGGGTAATACTGTATGTGATCGCAAGATTAAAGATTTATCGCTTTAAGATGAGCCTGCGTCCTATCAGCTTGTTGGTGGGGTAATGGCCTACCAAGGCAACGACGGGTAGCTGGTCTGAGAGGATGGTCAGCCACAATAGGACTGAGACACGGCCTATACATCTACGGATGGCAGCAACTGGGAATCTTCGGCAATGGGCGAAAGCCTGACCGAGCGACGCCGCGTGGAGGATTGAAGGCCTTCGGGTTGTAAACTCCTTTTGCAAGGGAAGATTATGACGGTACCTTGCGAATAAGCACCTGCTAACTACGTGCCAGAAGCCTCGGTAATACGTAGGGTGCAAGCGTTATCCGGATTCATTGGGCGTAAAGTGTTGCGTAGGCGGTTTACTGCATCTTGTTTGAAAGGCTATGGCCTAACCATAGTTTCGGGCAAGAAATGAGTAAACTTGATGGTTTAAGAGGGTACTGGAACAGATCGTGTAGCAGTGAAATGCGTTGATATGATCTGGAACACCAAAGGCGTAGGCAGGTACCTGGGAAACCCATGACGCTGAGGCACGAAAGCTTGGGGAGCGAAGCAGATTAGAGACCTGCGTAGTCCAAGCCGTAAACGATGGATGCTAGTTACCCGATTTTTTTGGGTGACGCAAGGTAACCCGTTAAGCATCCCGCCTGGGGAGTACGATCGCAAGATTAAAACTCAAAGGAATTGACGGGGAGGCGCACAAGCAGTGGAGCGTGTTGTTTAATTCGATACAAAGCGAAAAACCTCACCAGGGTTTGACATGTAGATGCTAAGCCTATGAAAGTAGGCCTCCTTCGAGGGTTCTACACAGATGCTGCATGGCTGTCGTAAGTTCGTGGCGTGAGCTGTCCCCTTAAGTGGGCAAACGAACGAAACCCGCGCCGTATGTTAAATAGTTCATACGGGACAGTCCTAATTTTTAGGAAGGAAGGAGCGGATGACGTCAAGTCAGCACGGCTCTTACACCCTGGGCTACAAACACCCTACAATGGCGAAAAACAACGAGCTGCAACCTGGTAACAGGAAGCAAATCTCTGAAATTTCGCCTCAGTTCAGATTGGGGGCTGCAATTCGCCCCCATGAAGTCGGAATTGCTAGTAATCGCGAATCAGCAGGTCGCGGTGAATACGTTCTCGCCTCTTGTACAAAATAAATGCGCCTGGCAGTTTAATAAACTAGGTGGTGTAAATCCATCTGCCACGAAAGTGGCATAGTTGCGGACAGGACATCTCTGGTAACAGAATGTCTGAAGGGTCCCATATACAAAAGGCAGCCTTTGCAAAAAGACTGTGACGATCTATCAGTGTACGATAGAGAAGTTACAAAAAATAAGTCGCAAGGAATGTCGGAAACAGTTTTTTAAATGACCCAGGGAGATCCTAAGGCATCAGAACAATAATAGGCCTTAGGAAGTCAGCTGAGTCCATAGTAGGTAATTGACAAGTTTATCTAAACTTAATAAAGTATAGATAGCCCAAATAATTACCGAAGGGATGAACTTTATGTTAAATCCACATTATGTTACTGGATTTGTTGATGGAGAGGGTTGTTTTTCAATAACCATTTCTAAAAGACGATTCAGAGTACCAGAAGTACGGCTTAAATTTGAGATTGAACTTAGAGAAGATGATGAACTAATCTTGAAAGAGATTCAAAAAACTTTAGATTGTGGTTCCATTTATCGTTTAGAATATGAACGGTATAAAAAATGGAGACCGCATGTAAAATATCAAGTAGGTTCATTCAAGGATATTAAAGAAAAAGTAATACCTTTCTTTAAAAAATATCCTCCTCTAGCTAAGAAAAGATTTCAATTTGAAATATTCTGCAAAGTAGCAGATATGATGGATTTGAAAAAGCATATTACCGAAGAAGGGATTGAAGAAATCCGTTCTTTAAGAAAGGCTTTAAAGCATGAAGACTCGCTATATGCGTTAGAAGCGCACGTATAGTGGGGAGGGAAAGGTTTCTTATCCCGATCACCGCCCGTCAAGGCAGCAAAGTTGGGGGCACCCGAATATCCCTACAGGGGTAGAAGGTGAAACCAGCGATGAGGCTTAAGTCGTCAGTGCAATCTGCACAAGATGCGACCTATGTTTGTAAAAACATAGAAAAAATTGGCTAATATCGATGAAACCCATATTTTATGGGTAATATCGAGGGAAGGTGTTTTCAGAATAACTCGGAAAGACTCGGTAAACCAGATATTCAGAATATCAGAAGATCTGATAATATTAAATTATGATCAAAGACGTTTCTGACTTAGAAGTTTACCAAGAAGCTTTAAGATTATTACCAGAAATTTATAGTCTATCTAGAAGATTGGCTAAATCAGAATATGATTTGGTACTTCAGGTTAGACGAGCTGGTAAATCAATAGCTGCAAATATAGCTGAAGGATTTGCAAAACGATCCTCAGAAAAAGAGTTTAAAAGATTCTTAAAGATTGCAATAGGTTCTAGTGATGAGGTAATAACTCATCTTAGGATGATTGCAATTGTTCAACCAAACTTATCTTTTGAGGCTAAAAGATTAGCAGATAAATATAAAGTTTTGTCAAAAAGAATTAACTCTCTATGCAGTCATTGGCAATCTGGAGGAACTTTCCGGTCCTCTGATACTCAGACAGTCTGAGTTATTCAGAGTCTTTCTGAATTCATCACCTGTAGAGACTTATATGGAAGGTACTGGATAATCCAGAATTAAACTTTCATTATATGCCAACTCCTATTTATAGGATGAAGATATAGTCCATGCCCTCAGTAATGAGTGGAGTAACATGAACAAGGTATCCCTAGCCGAAGCTGGGGATGGATCACCTCCTTTCTGGAGAACCGGTCAAACTGATGGATTTCATAAACCCGCAAGGGATGATAGCCACTGTTTGATCCACGATCACCTTCACGCTTTAACAAGCTAAGCGCAAGCGCAGTTTGTTGAAATGGTGGTAAGAAGTTGAAAGTCTTCTCTAAAAAACTTTCCCGCTTAAAATCGGTTATTCCCACCACTTTTCTTGGTTTAAAGCGAAGCTTTAAACGGGTTAAGCACATTTTATCTGCGAAGCAGAACTATTAATAAATGATCTTAACCCTATTCCTTTAAATTTCTATAGAAATTTAGTATGAGTAGCTTCTCCCTATTTAGGGAGTTTTTTGCTGGATAGACTACTAATTCAAGCTAAATGATTAATATTGAGTAATAGGGAATAAGGAGGCCTGGATCGGAATTGAACCGATGCATAAGAGTTTTGCAGACTCCTGCCTTACCACTTGGCTACCAGGCCATAACAAGGGCTTACACCTGTTTATCATACCAAATAGGGGAGGCTAATAACATACCTCATAGTTTTAATTGAAATACTACTTACTATAAGTTATAATACAGTCTAGTGTAGTCAACATTACAGACTTAGTTGTAAAATTAAGATAGTGTTATCTACTAAGATATGATAGATACAGAAAAATCTTTTATAGTCACCTTTGCAGGTCAAGCTGCAAAAGATTACCCAAATGCCCAAATACCTGAATTAGCCCAGCACAGGGAAGCTATAGAGAACTTTGAAATGCTCACCTCAGATAGCTCTATTGCTAAAAGGATTAAAGCAGCCTCACCTTTAAGCTTTGGCTATTTTGCCACACTAGCAGCAAATGAGGTTGTTACATCTAAACAGGCAGAAGAACTGGTCATAATAAGATATGAAATAGTCCAGGAAAATGAAGCAAAAAGAGAGGCTGCGGGCCTGGGAAGGACAGCCATGGCTTCAGTCTTAATAAGGGATAGGGCTAAAGTTGAGGCTATGATAGACCCAAATTCAGAAGAATTTAAATTCATAGCAGAGGGCCTGGGTAGAATTCCTGAAATTTATATCTCAAATGAGTATGGAAATCTTTTTGTATTAGCAGGAGACAGGCAGTTTTTAGAAGTACTTTCCTCCCAGTCTGGATCAAGAGTAAATATTTTAGAAAGCATAAATGCAGGATACCATTGCCCGTTAATGCAAGAGGTTAGTATAAAAATGGAACAAGCTATTCAGCATATAGATTTTAAAGACTCAAGAAATCCAATTATTACCCCAACTGACGCAGAAATAAGCACTGATGGTAGGGTATTAAAAGATGCAGTCATAAAAGCTCTATGGCAGCCTGTGAATTTAGAAGATATTATAAAAAGAATTAATGAACTTAAAGCAAGTATTGGTGACTCTGACCTTTTAGACTGCGGCCCTGGCACTTTAATCCAAAGGCTTTTAGGAAAAAAGTTAGATGTAATTTCCCTTGAGGCTGTTATGACTGAGATTAGGGAACTCAGGGGAAGTCTGGCAGATAGAAAAGCAGCCCTAGCTGTAAGATTGAGAGAAATTTTATCTCCGCAGGCTGCTTTAGCTTAACTAAAAGTGGATTCAAACCCCCACACATGCTAAAATATCTCAGTTTGTTAAAGTAAAATTTGGGCTGGTAGTTCAGTGGGTTGAATTGTCTAAATGACAATTCAACGGGTTACATACAATTTATCTCTGAAGGAGAACTATAATACAAAGTAACCCAGGATAGAACGCTTCTCTGATAAGCAGAGCTTGCGAGAACGGCGCTTGTTATTGAAATCTTTGTTTCAATAACAGACTCTGTTCTCTTAAAGAAGAGGTAGATGGGCGGTTAGCTCAGCGGTAGAGCGCGTCTCTGATAAAGACGAGGCCAATGGTTCGACACCATTACCGCCCACCACTTTTTATTTGACTTCTATTATTTTGAAGGTCTACACTAAAGGGAGTTAGGGGGTGAGAGGCCATGTGTCTTGGTCAGGCTCCATAAATCAGGATTATAGTGAGAAAGATGATAGTGAATAGTCATTTGTATTGATTATTCATTAAAAATCTATCATCTTATCATTCTTATATTAACTCTTCTCTAAGAGTATTTTTTCTTCAAGCACTTATCTAAGAGTAGGTGAATATTATTTCAAGTGCCTCTTAGTCCAAAGCAGCGGAATCTTTTTTACATCCTATATTTGTTTTATTTTTATCATTAATGAGCTTTTACTAAATGAAATTAATCAAAGTTTATTAACCAAATTAAGCAACGATTCACGCCATCTGTATCAGAAAGTCCCTAGTCACATTACCCACCAATGTATCCTTAGAAGCCAAAACTACTCTCTTAGGCTCTATTTGTACTACAGTTTGCCAATCATCTTTGAAATCTCTTGAGCCATAAGGATAATGAAACCCAAAAATACCAAAATTCAAATAAAAATACTTTACTGCATAGTCAAAAGGAGATTCACCATTAAAAAGTCCTCTAAAATTTCTTAGTCCAAAGGCCTGAAATCCCTCAATTGTGTGGGATTCCAAAATTAAAGTTTGGGGATCATGATATTCACTTCCATTAATAGCCTGTATATGGTCAGGTAAGTCCAAAATATTTTCCCAACCAGGCTTATTAAATGTAACCTTCCTCCATCTAGACCCATGCTTGGGGGTAGGTGGTGAGAAATCAGGAGATATTTCTCTAACTACTTGAGTAAAGCGTTCATAATTTCTGCCATTACCCCTCTCGCTAGGCTTCCACTCCATGTAAGAACTAGAAGTTGTGAATGGAAAATTTAAGATATCAAGTGTTTGACCCTGGCCTCTTATTGGCAATTCAAAACCTATTTGTTGTTCTATCATTAACGCTAAATCTATCTATTTATAGCCTTAAAGTCAACAATTATTTAATCCCCAAATAAGTTAGAATCATCTTAATGAGGATTCTTTCCCTTCTCCCTGCAGCTACTGAGATTATTTTTCTTTTAGGTTTAGAAAAAAACTTAGTTGGAGTTTCCCATGAATGTGATTATCCTGCTCAAGTTAAGATTCTGCCAAAAGTAACCTCAAGCCCTGTAAGTAATTTAATGAGCAGTCTGGAAATAGATAAAGCTGTTAAAAAACTCTCCCATAAAGGTCCAGGGATATTTCATATAAATTCAAAAGTTTTAGGAAAATTAAAGCCAGATCTAATATTAACCCAGGAGCTTTGTGAAGTCTGTGCAGTTGGTTTTAATAAAGTAAAGAAAGCTGCCAGAATTCTTGATAGTGATGTCAAAATAATTTCTTTAGAACCAGAGTCAGTTGAAGATATCCTGGATAACATTAAAACAGTAGGGGATTATACTAACAGTCGCGCAAGATCACGCAAAATAGTGCAAAAACTGCGCAAAAAAATTGACTTTCTCGCTTCCCACATCTCACCTCACACTTCTCCCAAGCCTAAGGTCTTGATAATAGAGTGGCTTGATCCAGTCATGATAGCAGGGCACTGGGTCCCAGAGATGGTAGAACTGGCAGGAGGAGAGTGTCTTTTATCTAATAAGGGAGAAAAATCTGTTTATATAACCCCAAAAGATCTTAAAAAACTCTCACCAGATATTATCATCTTTGCCCCCTGTGGATTTGATATTTCCAGGACTTTAAAAGAAAAGAAATTGATTAATGATTTACGATTAATGATTAATGAATCCGAATTTTACCTCATGGATGGAAACTCCTTTTTAACCCGCCCTGGTCCAAGAGTAATAGATGGGGTAGAGATCTTCTCAGAAATTATTCATCCTGAAATTTTGCAAAGAAAGCATACAAAAAAAGATTGGCAGAGCCTTAAAAAGCTCCAAACCCTATAATATTACCTCTTACACCTTTCTCATAAAACTTCCTGCCTAATCTTACTACTTATTTGACAGGTACTTACTCATTTGTTATAGTGCGCACTCCGTTTCAACCCTCTTTTTTAGTCCATCCCAAGTATTTAGGTTGAGATAGGAAGTTAATCTATGTTTCAGCTGCCAGGCTCAATTAAAACCCCCAAGGATTTTTTGGGATTAATAGAAAAAAAGTATTTAGTTCTAGGGCTATTAAGTTTTTTTAGTCTTTCAGCACTGACTATCTATAGTTCAAAACCTTTGCAAAAGCTCATAAGCCCATTAATCCCTTTTCAGAGACTGGAAACTTTAAAAGAAGACAAACCTGGATATGAAGTTTTTGGCTTTGCCCCATACTGGACCTTCAATAAACTTTCCAATGTAGACTTTTCTACTCTCACCACCCTGGCTTATTTTGGAGTAGAGGTTGGGGCAGATGGAAACCTGGATAAATCTTCTAAGGGTTATGAAACCTTTATGTCCCCCAAAGCCACAGATACCTTCAAAAAAGCACATAACTATGGAACTAGGGTAGTTCTAACTCTCACCCAGATGAACAATCCCAATATTCTGGCCCTGATGGATGACCCAGAGGCCCAAAGCAGAGTGATCACTCAGGCTGTTGAGGAAGTTAAAAACAGGGGAATAGATGGGGTAAATATAGATTTTGAATATACAGGCAACCCGGGATCAGAGTACAGGGAGAAATTCTCAAAATTTGTTGACAATATGACCAAATGGATGCATCAGGAAATCCCAAATTCAAAAGTAACTGTCTCAGTCTATGCAAGCTCAGTTAAAGATCCAAAAATTTATGATATAAAAGCTCTGGCAGACTCCTCAGATGGGATCTTTATGATGGCCTATGACTTTGCAGTTGCAGGATCAAGTAATGCTATTCCTACCTCACCACTGTATGGCCATAAAGAAGGAAAGTACTGGTATGATGTCTCAACTGCAGTTGAGCATTTTTTATCAAAGATGCCCTCTGATAAATTAATTTTAGGAGTTCCCTGGTATGGCTATAACTATGCAGTAGAAGAGCCCAAAATAAAAACTGCTACTTCAAAAGGCTATTATACCTACTATAAAAAAGGTAAAAGGACCTACAGTCAGTTTATTCCCTATAAATCTTATGCTCAGACTTACACCCTGGCCACCAATAATATAACTCCAAACTCAGATGACATAACTGACTACACAGAAGGATTTGATGAATATGGAAAAGTTTCCTATAAAGCCTACTATGTCCCAAGTTTAGGTACCTGGAGAATGATCTTTATAGAAGATCAAAAATCTTTAGGATTAAAGTATGACTTTGCCAAAGAAAAAGGGTTAGCTGGGGTAGGGATGTGGGCGTTAGGTTTTGATGATGGAAAAACTGAAATGTGGAGTTTACTAAGAGAAAAATTTGGTCTTAAAGATCTGGCAAATAATACGGTTTTAGCAAAAGAAATAAGATAAGTAAGTTAAAAATCAAAAATTAAATGTCAAAAGTAATGTAATTTCTCATTTTTACTTAGAAATATAATATTTTTCGAACAAAGTGAGAAAATACCAAAATTTTGAATTTTGCATTTTGAATTCTAAATTTTTATGAGCATAAACGATATTGCAACTGTCCTTGAAGCCCGCTGGAAAGTGTTTGCAATAACCTTTTTGGCGGGTTTTTTCATGGTTGCTTTGCCATACCTGGGCTTTAAAACACCTGAGTTTAATCTGGCAAACCCTGCACCTCAAAAAATAAATAATCTGGAAATAATCAAAACTAAACTTGAACAGACTAAACCCTCTGACTTTAACCTTAAAACTAAAACTTTAGTTATCCCAAAAGCCCATGGTTCCCAGGATTATGAGGCTTTAAGTGCATATGCAGTAGTAGATCTGGATAATGGGGAAGTAATTGCAGAAAAAAATCTGGAAACAAGACTTCCCATTGCTTCTATCACCAAGCTTATGACTGCTATAGTAGCTATTGATTTGATATCTTATGATAGAGATATACATATTACTGAAAAGATGACCCAGGTTGAGCCAACTAACATGGGTTTAATATCTGGACAGTCCTGGAAAAGGGATGAACTCTTAAACGCACTGCTTCTTACTTCCTCAAATGATGCAGCCCAGGCTCTCAAAGAAGAAGTGGACAGGGAATATGGTGAAGGCAGTTTTGTTAGTGCAATGAACCTGAAAGCCCAAAAGTTGAAATTAAAAAATACTCAATTTGACAACCCCCAGGGATATGATAGCCCAAATAATTTTTCATCAGTTGAAGATTTATCTATTATGAGCTCTTTTACTATAGATAATTATAGTCAAATTAGTGAAATTGTAAAAAAAGATTATCAATTTTTTAGAGAAACTGGAAACCACAAACAGGCAGATCTATATAACTGGAATGGACTTTTGGGAGTTTATCCCGGGGTTGAAGGAATAAAAATAGGCAATACAGAAAATGCTAAAAAAACTACCTTAATTCTAGCTGAGAGATCCCACTCCGCTCCTGATGGAGCTTCACGCAATAAAAGAAGGATTCTGGTAGTTGTCTTGGGAGCCCCAGGAGTATTGGAAAGGGACCTCTGGGCCTCAAAGCTTTTAGATTTAGGATTTGGCAGTTTTGGAATAGAGCCTGTTAATATCACAAAAGAACAGTTAAAACAAAAATACTCTACCTGGAAATATTTCTAAAAATCTCTTGGGCTGTACTTTTTTCTAAATATATTAATTGCTTTTGCTTCTAATTGCCTAATCCTTTCTCTGGTTACTCCGAACTCTATACCTACTTCTTCTAAGGTTCTTTCCCTTCCATCTACTAAGCCATACCTCAGCTGCAAAACCTCTCTTTCTCTACTTGGAAGGTCTTCTACAGCTCTTCTAATATTTTCTTGCCTCATCCCTCTAATAGCTATCTCTTCAGGGTCTTCTGCCTCCTTATCTACAACAGAATCTCCTAAGGTTATATTCTTATCCTCACCATTTACTTTTATATCAAGAGAATAAATAGTATGCACTCTTCTGGCATCTCTTAGAGTGTCTGGGTGTATATCTATTAACCTGGCTGATTCTTCTATATCAGGTTCTCTTCCATGTTCCTGGATAAAGTTGCCTAGCATATTGTTTAATCTGGTTAAGGCATCATTCATATGTACTGGAATTCTAACTGTGTTGGCATGGTCAGTAAGAGATCTCATTACTGCCTGTCTAATCCACCAGGTAGCATAGGTGGAGAATCTAAAGCCTCTTGTATAATCAAACTTATCTACTGCCCGCAGAAGCCCTAAATTACCATTCTGTATTAAGTCTCCTAAAGGTAAACCCCGGTCCTTATACCTTCTAGCCACAGAAACCACTAATTTAAGGTTCTTTTCTGCAAGTTCATCCCTGGCTCTTTCACCTTCTTCCTCAGCTTTTACTAACCTAAGCTTTTCTGCTTTAGGCAAAAGTTCCTCTTTGCAAAACCTTTCATCTTTAGCAAATCTCCCTGCTTCAATTCTCTTTGCTAACTCAACCTCCTGCTCAGCAGTAAGCAGAGTAGTCGATCCAATTTCATTAAGGTAAAAAAGCGTACCATCTGAGATGGTCGAGTCATCTCCAAGGTCCATCTTGGTCTTAGTTTGATCCCTTGGAGGAATAGATATAGTCCTACCTTTTTTTTCTATCATAGCCATTTTTAGGATTTTAAAGCTAAATTTTTAATAAGTCAACCAAAGACTCAAATCAGCATTGTGTTAAAATGGTTTAAATGAAACTTTTGGATGAAGCCCTGATTTCTGGTAAAAAAGTTTTATTAAGGCTTGATCTTGATGTCCCAATTGAAAATGGCAGGGTAGTTGATGACTTCAGGCTTCTAGCAGGCATGGAAACTTTAGGATTTTGTTTAGACCATGCACAATCTGTCATACTCATGGGCCACATTGGAAGACCCCAGGGTGAAGACCCAGATTTAACTGTCAGACCAATAGTTAAGTGGTTAGAAGAAGGCTTTGGCCACATCAGACTTCCTGAAGGCAAACTGCACATCCTGGAAAACCTAAGATTTGAAGCTGGAGAAGATGACTGTGACCAAAAATTTGCTTCAGAATTAGCCAGTTTTGGTGATGTTTTTATAAATGAAGCCTTTGCTTCCCACCACCCATCAGCCTCAACCACTCTTTTACCAAAATTATTACCCCACGGGGCAGGCTTTACCTTTGCAGAAGAAGTAAATACCTTAGAGGAAATAAGGGAAAGGCCTCAAAAACCCTTTGTAGCTATAATTGGTGGGGTAAAAATAGAAGATAAACTTCCTGCAGTTTTAGCCCTAGCCAAAATTGCAGATGCAGTTTTAGTTGGAGGGAAAATTGCTGATGAAATTAAATTAGAAAATACCCAGGTTCCCCCAAATGTAATGGTTGGAAAATTGACTGAAGACAAAGAAGACATTGCAGATGAAACTGTTGATTCATGGCAGCCGTTAATTGAGAGGGCCAGACTAATTATCTGGAACGGCCCATTGGGTAGAGTAGAGGATGAAAAGTATCAAAATTCGCGCAAAATCGCGCAAATAATAACCACTTCAAATGCTAAAACTATTCTTGGCGGCGGAGATACAATTACCTATGTAGATGAATTAGGACTTTTAAATAAATTTTCCTTTGTTTCAACAGGAGGGGGAGCAATGTTAGAATTTTTAATCAAAGGGACATTACCAAGTATAGAAGCGTTAGAATGAAAAATTCCAGTTATCAAATACCAATTTACAATAAAATTCTAATTTTAAAATTTTCCATTGAAAATTCATTGAAAATTGTAAATTGTAAATTGAAAATTAAATATTATGCCTGAACCACCATCCCATACTCCTCAGCCTCCTGGACCCCTTCCTCATCTCCAAGGGAGAGAGGCTTTGCCTCATATCTATATAGATGAAAAAAAGAGAGGAATTGTCTCCTGGATCATGATCATATTTTTATCAATAACAGTACTTTCAATCCCAATTGGGGTTTACCTGGTTAGTAAGCGGACTAATATTCTCCCTCAGGCTGCTAATGAGGCCCCGCAGCTATTAGAAAGCATAAATTTAGAAACAGACAACAATAACCTTTCAGATGGGGCTGTCTTCCCTGTCAGGGTTAATGTAAGATCAGATGCTATGGAGGCAAATTTATTTGCTGTTTTGTTAAAATTTCCTCCTCAAAACCTGGAAGTTGTAAAAGTTGCAACTGACTCAGGCTTAATCACCAAATGGGTTGAACTTGATTTTGATAACTTAACAGGAACTGCAAAGCTTACAGGAGCAGTCCCAAATCCAGGGCTTAAGACTTCCAATAACCAAACCTTCACTATAGCCACACTCTTTTTTAGGGCAAAGGGTTCTGCAAAAACTGCTATAACTTTAGATTATGCAGCCATATATAGAAACTCAGATAATCAAAATATCTTAAAAGACAAAAAAGACCTGGGTTTAAATATTAATTTTTCTGCTGCCTCAACACCTGCTCCTCCTTTAATAGAAAAACCAAACCTAAATTCTAATATTTCTGCCCTAATTCAAACCCCATCAGGAGGGGAAGTCTACTCCTACTATAAAGCCCTGTCAATTTCCTGGAACCCAACTAATATAAGCCAGGTTACAAACCTTAACCTTTATTTAAATGGAGGACTTTATGCAAGTTTAGGCAAAAGCTTAGAAAATACAGGCAGGGTTTTATGGCAGCCCTCCTCAAACCTTCCTCTTCAATTAATAACCAGCCAAAATATATTCCAGCTGGAACTTCAGGGTATTGATAAATCAAAGAGGACTTTTTCAGACTTGAGCGGACCCTTTGGCTTCAGTGCAGGTACTGATTTTGTATCAGTATCCTCCTCAGCAGCAGTCTTAAACGAAAGTCAAAAAAGTTTAGATTTCATCTCAAAGCTCTTTTCAAACTACAATCTTCCTCAGTTAAAAAATCCTGAGGTAGATTTAAATCAAGACAGAAGTGCAAATGACCTTGACTTATTTCTCCTAAGAAGGGCATTATAAAAGACATGCAGGATAAAAAAAAGACTATTATATCCGGGCTGATTGTAGGAGGATTAGTAATAGCAATGGCTGCAAATGTCTTTAACCTCCAAAACCTCAATAAATCTCAGGTTTTCAAATCCCAGGCAGCTCCTGTTTCTGCAATAGAGCTAATTTCACCCCAGTCAAACTCATTATTAGAAGGCACTTTAGCTCTTCATGCTAAAGTCAGGATAGAAAAGGATTTGGTGAATCTTTCAGCAGTTGTAAAATTAGGAGAATATAAGGCTGAACCTTTAGAAATTAGCTATGAGAATTCAGAAAATATAATCTTAAGAGGAACAATTGACAGTACTAAATATGAGAACGGCAACCACCTTTTAAAAATATTTGTCTATTCAAACTCAGACAAATCTCCAACTAATGTAGCTTCAGGAGCTTATCCAATTGTAGTTAAAAATTAATTTTTCTTGCTTGATTTTCAAAGGACTGCTATTATCAGTATATGCCCATTAAAGCTGCCATTAATGGTTTTGGTAGGATTGGAAGAAGTGCCTTTAAAGCTGCATTAGAATACCATTCAGATACTCTTGAAATTGTAGCCATAAATGACTTAACTGAGCCTAAAGTCTTGGCTCACCTCCTAAAATATGACTCAGCTTATGGTATCTGGAACAAGCATATCTCCTCAGATGAGACAAATATAATAATAGACAATAAAAAAATCCCTATTCTTAAAGAATTAGAGCCTGAGAAGCTTCCCTGGAAAGACATGGGTATAGATGTAGTTATAGAATCTACAGGCAGGTTTACAGATTTAGAGGGCATGCAGAAACACTTGGTTGCAGGTGCACACAAAGTTGTTCTCTCTGCCCCAGCCAAAGGTGAAGGAGTGGGAACTTTTTTAATGGGGGTCAACCATGATAAGTATGAGGGCCAATATCTAATAAATAATGCTTCCTGCACCACCAACTGTATTGCACCAGTGGCAGCTATTATGCATGAAAAATTTGGGGTTTTAAAAGCTCTGATGACCACAATCCACTCAGTCACTGCAGAGCAAAACTTAGTAGATGGTCCACCTCCAGGAGGAAAGTCCAATGACCTAAGAAGAGCCAGGGCTGCTTATGTCAATATGATTCCCACTACAACTGGAGCTGCCGTAGCTACAACTGAGGCTATCCCTGAATTAAAAGGCTTGTTTGATGGCAGGTCTATCAGGGTCCCAACTATAGTAGGTTCTCTCTCAGACTTCACTTTTTTACTAAAAGCAAAAACTACAGTAGAAGAAGTTAATCAGGCTATCAAAGATGCTGCAGGAAGTCCCAGGTGGCAGGGGATAGCAGCCTGGACAGAAGAACCCCTGGTCTCCTCAGATATAGTAGGCAGGTCTGAATCCTGCATAGTAGATTTGGGCCTCACCCAAATAGTAGATGGAGACCTGGTCAAAGTCTTTGCCTGGTATGACAATGAATGGGGATATTCAAACAGATTGATTGAGATGGTAATAACTGTGGGGAAGTCTATTAGTAAGTAATTTATGTTATTGCATTGCAAAGCACAGAATGTGCTAATATTTGCTCATGGTTAGGCTCATTCAGAGAATTTTAGGCAGGACTTCTCACCCTCTAAACACAATCTTTATTTCAAAAGATAGGCTTCTCTCAAACTACAAAACTCTCTCTAAAATTAATCCTAAAATCAGTATTGCTCCAGTTCTAAAATCAAATGCTTATGGACATGGTTTAGCAGAAGTAGGAAAGATTTTGGATTCCCGCCGGATGTTTACCCCGGACTTGATCCGGGGCGGGAATGACAGAATGCCTTTCATCTGTGTAGACTCCCTTTATGAAGCCCTGATTCTTAGAAAAGCTGGAATTAAGTCTGAAATCCTAATCATAGGATATATAGACCCAAAATCTTTAAAGCATAAAAAATTAAACTTTTCTTTTGCAGTTTGGGACCTAGAAACAGCAGAAGTTTTGGATAAATATCAAAAAGGAGCAAAAATTCATATCTTTGTAGACACTGGTATGAATAGGGAGGGGATTAGGCTTGATCAACTTAGCACCTTCTTAAGTCAACTTAAGTTACTTAAGAACCTTAAAATTGAAGGCCTGATGTCTCACCTGGCAGTAGCAGATGACCCCAAAAACCCTCTAAATAAAATCCAGTTTCAAAACTTCAAAAAAGCTAAAGAGATAGTTAAAAATGCAGGTTTTAAACCTAAATGGTTCCACCTGGGAGGTTCATATGCACTTTTAAATCTAAATCCCAAAGACTGCAATTTAATAAGGGTAGGCAAGGCTCTTTATGGAGTGGTAGGAAATGCTTCGACAAGTTCAGCAAAAAAAACTTCTTCCCTGAGCGCAGTCGAAGGGATACATCCAGTACTTTCATTTAAATCAAAAATAGCTCAAATCAAAAACATCAAAAAAGGAGATAAAATAGGTTATTCCTCAACTTTTACAGCTCAAAAAGATTTAAAAATTGCAGTCCTGCCCCTAGGCTACAATGACGGCCTGGACAGGAGGCTTAGCAATAAAGGAGTCGTAAGGGTCGGAGGTGACGAAGGAGTCGGATGTAAGATTCTGGGACTTATTAGTATGAATGTGGCTGTAGTTGATATTTCAAAGGTGAAAGACCCATATCTTGGTCAGGAAGTAATAATTTTCTCAGACAATCCAGAGGATAAAAACTCTATTATTAATTCTGCTTCAATTTGCCAGACAATCTCTTATGAACTCTTAGTCCACCTCCACCCAAGCACAAAGAGGATTGTAGGCTAACTCTCTCCATCTAAATCTGAAGCTTTGACTCCATCACCTTCCCCCTCTAACTCTTCTTCACAAGAAGCTTCGCATTCATCACCAGGGTCAACAATCTCAGCTAAAGGAGATGAACTAGCCTGGGCAATAGCAGTTGGTTTGGAAGTTGATTGGGTAGTTGTAGAGGGTTTTTTGGATCCTCCCAGACTGAATCTAAGAATGGTTACCAGGACTGCTAAGGCAATTATTACTCCTGCTATTATTAAAATAATAGGGACAACACCCTGTTGGGATTGCAGAGTTAAGAGTGCAGAGTTAAGAGTTTTTTTGATTTGCTTTTTCATTCTGATTTCTGAATTCTTCATTCTTAATTCTACTCTGCACTTGCTAAATTGTTTGACTGGATTCCATCTCCTTCATTGCGAAGCAAGAGGGCTTCGCCCTCATTATCAATCCCGCAGTCCACATCATCCTGATCAATGCAGGTATAGTCAATTGGATCATTTTGTGAAGCTAAATATTCAGAAGTTATCACAGGATTAGATGCTAAAAATGGTTTATTTAACTTAAAATACCATCTGTCTAAAAACCCAATGGAAAAAAGGATCCAAAAACCAGCAAAAAGCACCATGACCAATGGCAGCATACCTCTTTGATTAATTTTTAATTTTAAATTTTTAATTTTCATTGAAAATTTTTAATTTCAAATTTTAAATTACTTAAGCCCGACTTTTGTCTCTAGCTCACTTACTCTTTCATCTCCAGGCAAATTATTAATCTGCAGTTCTGGCCTTATCTTATCTTCAGGGGATAGGGGAAGCCAGGTTCCTGAACCATCCTGCACCCTCAGTTTTCTCTGCCCTTTGGAATCAGCGCATAAAAATACCTGCAGTGGCTTGGTCCTTCCTGTCTCTTTTGGATTTGCTCCCAGAGTTGCCTCCCTTGCTGCAATAGTAGAGTTAAACCCTTTAGCCAGTAAAACTTGTCCTACCCCCAAATCAGCTTTAACACAAATTACAGTTTTACCCTCTGCAATTGCATAATATTTAATAAGCCTGTAAACCTGTTTAGCATAGCTATAATCAGAAGCCAGTACATCTTTGCAGGCTTCTCTTAGGTCTGCATCAGGCTCAACCAGACACCTCCTGCCAGCTTCTACAGCCTTGGTCAGCCTGGTTGTTGCAGTCTCTAAAAGCTTTAAAGCTTTCTCTGACTTTAAATCCCTATAGCTATCTAAAGATTTTAAGTACTTTTGTGTTACATTAAGTCTTTTAGCAGACTTGGATTCTTCAGCTGCCTGAGTTTTGAATGCTAAAAATATAGTAAAAGTTAAAGTTAAAGCCAGTATAAAATATACAAATATTCTCATAATCTCTTGCTCCCATCATCATTAGTCCTGAAAACATCAAACCTGTCTTCACAATCTGCAGCCCCCCCAGGGCAGCTTGTTGGGTTTGGGGATTGGCCAGCCCTTCCTGTTATGGACAATTTATCAAAAAATTCACTATCCCTTTGGGCAAACCTGGTGATTGACTGGGAAACTTCCCAAATTATAAAAATTAAGATAACTACAAAAAAAAGTATTAACATGCTTGAGTACCCCTTTTGTGAATGATCAATGATCAATGATGAATGTTCAATTTTTTTCTTAATTGATAATTGTTCATTGGACATTGTTCATTCTCCCTATCTGTCTCCTTCTGCAACTCTGGATAAAATCTCCAGCTGCTCAGGTGTTAAATCATATTTTTCTTTTACTAAATCATATCTTTTATCATTTGGGTCTTTTTGCGTCCCCCTGTAATCCTGCAAAGTTAACTCATTTGATGAAGTAGGGGAAGACTCAGTCCGGGTCCCCAGATTGAGTTTAGCCATAAAAATAAAATAGCCAATTGCCGCCGCAGCTATTAGTACTATTATGACTATTAAGATAGATGCTATTCCTTTTTGTTTAATCATTTCTGATAGATAGGAAATGGATAGATTCCACCAGTTGTACAGTACTTACCAACTCCAGAAACATTTTCAGAGTCAGTATTACTTGGACAGTTGCTCACACATTGACCTTTATTCCAGGTAGTACTTGATCCTGTCCCACAATCTACCTGGCATTTATTAGTGCTGTCATTCCATTTGGTATTAACCAGTTTCTTGCAGGCATCCTTTGCTGCAGAAACTGTAGTATAAATTGCACCAGGGTTAGAGGTTGGAGAACTGGATGCCCTTGGAGAACTGCTTGCAGATGAGCTTCCCAAAACCAGCTTCCTGGCATCAGACACATGCTTTTTAATATTGTCAGGGTAGTTATCAGGACTATTTAGGTCAAAGCTAGCCTGGATTTGGGTAGGATTGCCAGCCAGATCATAAGTTCTCAACACTTTTTTACTTGTTGAATCATTGCACAAAAACTCTCTCTGACCATTGCCTGCAGTTATAAATGGCTGGATCCCAAAGTCTATCTTGGCACAAGTGTTTGGTACACCAGCCTGGACAGTCTGGTATGCAGTTAGCCTGGATGCAACTTTAGCCTGATTATAGAGCTCATGCACCTGGGATTCACAACTTTGCTGGTTAGATTGTGCCAGACAGTTTTTAATTGCAGTCTGTGCATCCTCGGCCAGCTTTTTAGCTCTGGCTGCAGCAGTTTCCAATTCAGTTGTGTTTTTCCCACTAGTCCTGGCATCCTGAACATTTTTGTTAATGTCAGATAAATATTGAGACAGGTTCTGATCATCAGTATTTAAGCTAGTCCCAGGGGCATTTTTAACAATAGCTGCACCTGCATCAGTAGCTTTTTTATTTTCATCTACTCTCTTTTTATCACTAATCTGGGAATCTCCATTTGGAACCAAATTCAAACATTTACCTCCATAGCACCAATAAGCAGTCTCAGGGTTTACACTGCCTTTCACTTGGGCTTTACCTTTGCACTGCTCATTGGTAGAACAGTTAGAACTGCAAAAAGCTATCCAGGTATAGCCCTCAGGTTTAAGCACTCCATCAGGATTATCTTTGCAGGCTAAAGTAGTAGTATCCTCCTCCTCAGCACCGCTTGTGGAGCTGTTTTTGACGCATTTTGCACCACCATTTTTTTCAACACAGCTAAAACCTAGAGGAGAATCTGAACAATTATCAACAGTAGTCCCATCTCTTTTTACTTTATTTTCATCACAGACAGCCTCATTATAAAAATCAGGGTCCTTGCTAGTAAATTCATCAGGGTTTGTTGCTCCTGTATTGCCTGGAGATCCATCCTCATTAGGATTCCCACATTGTCCAGCGATTACTCCAAAATCCTCGCGTACTTCTAAAAGTTCCTCTCCTTTAAAAACTCCAATAACTGAATGGTTTCCATCGCAACCAGGCCCCTCATAATCTCCTTCTGGTTTGGTATTCCCTCCTCCTTTTCCTCCACCGCTACCACCTGAATCTTCTTTAGGATTGCCACATTCTCCAGGAACTCTGCCAAAATTTTCCTTGACATCTACCAGATTATCTCCTTCCCAGACCCCAATAACACTATCTTTCCCATCACATCCTGGTCCTTCATATCTATCTTCATTATCACTGCTATCATCTGAATCATCATTACTGTCATCACACTCCTCATCTCTGACCCAGTTATTATCATCACCTGCATCTCCTCCTAAAAATCTATAACCATTCTCACAATTATTATCATCAAGAGCAAAAGGTAAAATATTAGTTCTTTGCTGTACTAAGTAAGTACCAAGTCCAATAGAAGCAACTAAAAATAAGAGTAGGGCAATAGGAACGAACCCATTCTGGGAATTTAAAATTTTAAATTTAAAATTTGAAATTATTTGGGGCATTACCTTAACAATATTAAATATATAGAAGCAGTGTCAAGCAGATTGACAAATAAAAAAGCTTGGTTTAGTATCCAGAATATAGATGGCAGCAAATGAGCTTGATTTGAAAAACTATAAATCTCCAGAAACTGCAGTAAAAATTAGAGATGAATGGATTGATACATTGCAGGATGATACCATGTGGTCGGCTGATGTAAGTGAAGATCACATATTAGGTCTATCTACTATTCCAGAATCTCTTTCTCAGCGTTTACCAGTAAATTTCCAGCAGAGGAATTGGTTGAAGTTTCAGCAGTTTCCGCAGGAGGAAAGAGAATCTGGTTTAATTTACGCAGTATCTGCTGGCAATTCAGACATTCTTGCTATAGTTACTCTGGGAGATTTGGGAGAAGAAATGTTAACCAGACTTATTAGTACTACAATTTACCCCCAAGGCGTAAGAATTTATGGAGAAACTGAATATATACGCTCTTTTGGCAGACAGCTGAATAAAAAAGGTGAGATAGAAGTAGTCCAGGACATTGGTTTTGCCCAAATTCAATATGATGCCTTTATAAATGATAAGCTGCCAAATGTTCCTCTTGCAGTTGGTTGACATAGCCTCTCGCTTTTGCTAAAATCCTTTTTACGAATGATTATTGCGAGAAACAACGACGATAATTAACCCCAGCTTGGTCCGCCAGCTGGCGGCACACAAGCGTTGCATCCCTCAGATTTAAAATTTAATATGTCAAGTTTGGGCCCATGGCTCAGTTGGTAGAGCGCCTCATTTGCAATGAGGAGGTCAGGAGTTCGATCCTCCTTGGGTCCACAGATCCGGAGGTTCGTTCATAGTGCAACTGAAAGGCACTATGTTTTGCGAAGCAAAGAACTCTCGGGTCCACCAATTTAATTTAAAATTCGAAATTTACAATTTGAAATGAAATTAAAATATTTAAATTTTAAAAATTCATTAAAAATTTGTAATTGAAAATTAAAAATTTAGGCAGGAATTAGTAAATAGATAATGGTTTTCAAAATTAATTTGAAACTCACTATCTAGGTGCAAGATCCTAGTATTTGTACTTTGAAATGTGAATACGACAAATAATGAGATGCTAGAAACTAGATAGCAAGATGTTAGTTTTTAACTAGTATCTAGAATCTAACAATCTAGTATCTCTAATAAATGGAAGGCCAAATTATTAAATTTGGAGCCAAAATTTACTCAACAATAAGGCGTACGGTGGATGCCTTGGTCGAAAGTACCGAAGAAGGACGTATTAGGCTGCGATAATTTGCGGGGAGCTGCCAAAAAGCTTTGATCCGCAAGATTCCGAATGGAGTAATCCCCCCGATTTATCGGGGACTGTTAACTGAATTCATAAGTTAACGGAGGGTACGTGCCGAACTGAAACATCTAAGTAAGCACAGGAAAAGAGAACAAAAGTTATTCCCTAAGTAGTGGCGAGCGAAATGGGAACAGTCTAAACCATACACCAGGCATTCGCGCAAGCGAATGACCCGTATGGGGTTGTGAGGCAACAGTAGCGACAAATTTAACTAACAGAACAAGCTGGAAAGCTTGACCAAAGAAGGTGACAGTCCTGTAAGTAAAAGTTAAGTTTGCGTGGTTGATCCCTCAAGTAGCTCAGGACACGAGTAATCCTGGGTGAATCCGGCAGGACCATCTGCTAAGACTAAATATACTTTCGGACCGATAGTGAACTAGTACCGTGAGGGAAAGGTGAAAAGAAGAGCGGAACGCTCAGTGAAATAGTACCTGAAACCGTATGCTGACAAGCAGCGAAAGTCCCGATTTATCGAGGATGATCGCGTGCCTATTGAAGAATGAACCGGTGAGTTATTTGTTGTGGCAAGGCTAACCCGTCAAGGCGGGGAAGCCGTAGTGAAAGCAAGCCTTAAAAGGGCGATTAGTCATAACTTATAGACCCGAAACCGTGTGAGCTAACCATGTGCAGGGTGAAGGCCGCCGAAAGGCGGTTGGAGGCCCGAACCCGTATCTGTGGAAATAGGTTGGGATGACATGTGGTTAGAGGTGATATGCCTAGCGAACACGGAGATAGCTGGTTCTCCCCGAAATATATTTAGGTATAGCCCTGTGTAATAACATTGGGGGTAGAGCTCTGGATGGATTTGGCGGCAGCAATGTCGTCACTCCAATCAAACTTCAAATACCAATGTTTTGTAGCAGGAGTCAGTCCGATCCGGCTAAGCGGAGCGGTCCTGAGGGAAACAACCCAGATCGTCAGTTAAGGTCCCTAAATGCAAGCTAAGTGTTAAAGGAAGTTTAGTTCCTTAGACAGCCAGGAAGTTGGCTTAGAAGCAGCCACCTTTTAAAGATAGCGTAACAGCTCGCTGGTCTACTACGGAATTGAGCGCCGACAACGTATCGGGGCTAAGCTTGCTACCGAAGCTACGAATCTTGTCTGCAGGACAAGAATTTTCAATGATCAAGTACCAATTATCAATGAATTTTCAAAATTCAAATGTTTCAAACATTTGAAAATTAAGAAATTAAAATTTTATTGTAAATTGAAAATTGTAAATTGGACATTCTCGCCTTGCAGGCGAGGTGGTAGGGGAGCGTTCTAAATGTTATGAAGCTAAGCTGTGAGGCTTGGTGGAACGTTTAGAAGTGAGAATGCCGGTATGAGTAACGTATGAATGTGAGAAACATTCAAGCCGAAAGCCCAAGGTTTCCGATCCCATGTTAATCAGGGTCGGGTTAGTCGGTCCTAAGGTCAGGCCACGTTAGTGGATTAGCCGATGGACAACAGGTTAAAATTCCTGTACTTTTTTATGTTTGACAAGTTTTGAAGTTTTGAGAAATCAAAATCAGGAAGCCATTAAGGATGAACAGAGTAGGAAAATCTTTGCCAGCTATACGCTGGTACAAGCAACAAGTTAGTGGAGGCAGGCAAATCCGCTTCTACAAGCTGTCAGTTACGCTGATTTTAGTGATCAGTTTGACTGGCTTTAGTCAGCTCAGCTGATAGCTAAAAAATACAAGTTGTGATGTCGGAAGAAAGAGTTTTTCTGTTTTCAGGAAAAGATTCGTAATGGAAACATAGAGAACCCGTACTAAAACCAACACAGGTGGGCGAGTTGAGTATACAAAGGCTATCGAGAGAACTATCCTTAAGGAACTCGGCAATATAGCTGGACGTAAGTTAGCGAGATGTCCTGCCCGTAGAAATACGGGTTGCAATAAATGACGCTGAGCGACTGTTTATCAAAAACACAGGTCCCTGCTAATCTGAAAAGAGATGTATAGGGGCTGACACCTGCCCAGTGCCAGTAAATTAAAATTGGAGATGACCTCTGAGAGTAATCAATGAGTGAGTTTCTGGTCTAAGTTCTGGTGAACGGCGGCTTTAACTATAAGAGTCCTATGGTAATTCGTTGCTTTAGGAGAGTTAAACGTTTTTGGTGTTAGTGATTTTTGAATCTGACTATATGCTGGAAAAACTCAGTATCCGACAGTACCAGTTAGAAGTGAGAAGTTAGATGTAAGAAGATGGAAAAAAGAAGTGAGAGGTGAGATTTTTTAGTCCCACATCCTATTTCTAAATCTACATTCCCATCGCACACTTCGCACATCAAATATGGTGACAATCTGTTCGGTGGAGTAAATCAGCAGGGAAGATTACAGCCTACCGCTGTAGAACCCTCAGAGACTATACGTCAGACCTACTCTTTTTAACTTAAAGAATTAGGAAGATATAGTCCGAACTGCTAAGCGATTAGCAGAAGTGGCAATTAACTCAGCCACATTTAACATAAAAAAAAGGAAGAGCGAAATTCCTTGTCTGGTGAGTTCAGACCCGCACGAATGGTAGAACGACTTAGCGACTGTCTTGAGGATAGACTCGGTGAAATTGCAATGGCTGTGAAGATGCGGCCTTCCCATACTTGGACAAGAAGACCCCGTGGAGCTTTACTGGAGCTTGGCCCTGTTTTGAAAAATTAATTGTGTAGCGTAGGAGGGAGATTCGTCGACAATGAAACACCTCTCTTTTAATTTTTCAGGACTAACCCTAATCCTTATAAAAACAGGAAAGGAGACAAGGTCTGGCGGACAGTTTTACTGGGGCGGTAGCCTCCAAAATCGTAACGGAGGCGTACAAAGGTACACTTACCTCATAAAGAAATTGAGGTTTAAGCGCAAAAGTATATAGTGTGCTTGACTGCGAGACAAACAGGTCGAGCAGGTGCGAAAGCAGGTTTTAGTGATCCTTATTTACCTCATGGGAGGGAATAGGCTTATCGGATAAAAGCTACCCCGGGGATAACAGGCTAGTCTTGCCCAACAGTCCACAAGGACGGCAAGGTTCGGCACCTTTTTAAAAACATTGGGGTGCGGTGGAAGTAATTCCATTAGACTGTTAAACAAAATTAGAAACTTCTTGAAACAAAAATACTAGTCAAAATCGGTGAACGCCTAGGCAGTAATGCAAGGTCAACACCGAGGGAAGTCCGACGTAACGTCGGACCCTGTAACGACTTGTGCGAAAGCACAGATATCAGCTTGCGGATATTCCGGGTACTTAAACTGATATATAAAACTAGCCCCCGAAGAACATCGGGGTGAAGGTATAGTCTGATCCTGTGAGTAATCACAGACAAATTAAAAAGACAGCGATGTCGGCTCATCGTATCCTGGGGCTGAAGTAGGTCCCAAGGGTCTGGCTGTTCGCCAGTTAAAACGGTACGCGAGCTGGGTTCAAACCGTCAATTTGGCGGCTCCCGAAAGTAATTTCGGGATGCATAAACTGACTCATATCGGAGAAGTCCTAGACACAGCAAACTGTCATGTGCTAGGATAATTCCGAGGGAAGTCTGAATCCTAATGAATAAATTGTCCAAGTCTCAGAGTAGTTATCTTGCTGGATTTCTTGATGCTGACGGTAGTATTTATGTTAAATTAACAAAAAATTCTACCTATAAATATCGGTATCAGGTATCTCCAAATATAGTTTTCTACCAATCTCAAAGTTCTAAAGTTTCCTTAAAGGAACTTCATAAAATAACCGGAATAGGTTATTTAAGAAAAAGAAATGACGGGATTGAAGAATACATAATAGGAGATATAAAATCCATTAGAGATTTTTTAAATAAAATAGAAAAATTTCTAATTTTCAAAAGAAAGCAGGCAAAACTCATTATTGAAATTCTTAATTTAAAGGAGAAAATTAGATCTCCACAAGAATTTTTAGAACTCTGTAGGCTTGTAGACCAATTTAAGTTGTTGAATTACTCCAAAAAGAGAACAATTTTGATGGATGTAATTAAACAAACTTTAATTAAAGAAGGATTCATGACCCCGTAGAGACTTGACCTATTTAGGTCAAATATGAGGTACCAGATAATCTGGATTTAAACTCATATTAGATGTCAGTCCCCCTACGTTACAGTAGGGGGGTGGTATAGTCCATACAGCTAGTAATAGTTGAATTATATGCGTGAGACAGGTTGGACTCTATCCAGTATGGGCGTTTGGATTCTTGAAGGGAGTTGTCTCTAGTACGAGAGGACCGAGATGAGGAAACCTCTAGTGTGCCGGTTGTACTTACAAGTGCAGCGCCGGGTAGCTACGTTTCTTTTTGATAAGTGCTGAAAGCATCTAAGCACGAAGCAGACCCTAAGATGAGGAATCTTTAAGACTCCTGGAAGACTACCAGGTTGATAGGCTGGCGGTGTAAGATCTGTGAGGATTTTAGCCAACCAGTACTAATAGTCATAGTTGAGATTTTTTGACTCCTTTTTAGTTAAAAAGGACTTCCATACAAAGTCGTATTCACATTTTTTAGTATAAATAAAATTTATTCCTAATCTCATTTGTATTAAAACTCCATAACGCTTGTTGCAATCCAGTTATTCTGAGTATAGAATTCTCATAAATATGGCTATAAGTGCCGAGATTGTTGCAATAGGATTAACTCATGCCTTATACGACCCGCGCAGAGCGAGGGCAGAGTTTGAAAGGGATAGGGCAGAATTTAGAAAAGTTGAAAAAGAAATTCTGGAGCTAGCCCCAGATGTTTTGACAAGGCGTAGATTGTCTGCATCGGAAAGCGGAGCTGTAATTACTCCATGGATTGAAATTTCTTTAGACGAAAAGTCCGAGGAAGTTAGGTTGGCTGAAGAAGTTAAGTTTCTTGATGTTGAGCGAAAAAATATTCCTTATTACAAGGGTTATCAGGCCGTACTACTGCAAAGGAAACATGAAATAGCTGGGCATTATCCTGTTAATCTATATCGAATACAAAAGCATCATTATGGAATGCAAAGAGGTGATAGGTCTGAACTTCATGGGGAAACAGGCTTAAGGATTCCTGCTGATACTTGGAACTTAAGAAGCACAGAATCAGTGCCAATTTTAATCACTGTACTTGCTGCTCAGGGAGTTTTAAATACGATTAAATACATTGATCAACAAGCCCAATTAAGGGCGTCTCGCTAAATTTTAGTATTACTACATCCCAGCCTGCAAATTTGGGCAAATTACCATGAGACTTTTGGCTCCGGCCTCATTCCGAATGAGGTATAATATACTATATGGTTCAGTTACCCCAGAGTGTTAAAGCAACCTTATGGTCTTATGATGCCACTCAGATTGATCTGCAAAAGCATAAAAAAATTATTATTTCCCAGGTTTTAAATTTCGGGAGTTTGGAAGCGGTGAGATGGTTATTCGCCAATTATTCCAGTGATGATATTAAGGAAGTAACAATCAATATTCCACTTGGCGCATGGGATAAAAAATCCTTAAATCTTTGGTCGCTTTATTTTAACCTTAATAAAGGCCAATTTCAAAATAGATTCATATAATGCTGCATTACGATATCCTAGACCCTGAAAGAAAAGAAATCCTTACGAAACTCGTGGCTTTTAAAACGCAGTTTTATTTGGCGGGAGGAACAGCCTTAGCTTTGCAGATTGGGCATCGGGATAGCTTGGATTTCGATTTTTTCAGCAGAGAAGATATTGATACTGTCAAATTGTTTGAACAAATATGTGAAGTTTTTGCAGGCAGGGAAATAGTTAAAACTCAGGAAGAAAAAAACACTTTAAGTGTCAACGTTGGCAAAATGAAATTCAGTTTTTTGACTTACCCCTATGAGTTAGTGGATAAATTAGTAGAGGAAGAATCCTTCAATTTAGCTTCAATAATGGATATTGCCTGCATGAAACTCTCGGCAATAACCAGCCGTTCAACCCTTAAGGATTATGTTGACCTTTATTTTATCTTAAAAGAGTACACCCTTGAAGAATTGTTCAATGCATGCAAAAATAAATTTCCCAATCTTGACTTAGGATTAATCTTAAAAAGCCTGGTATATTTTGAGGATATTGATGAAGAGCCAATTAATTTCAAAGAGGGAAATCATGTTTCTTTGGAAGAAGTTAAACAAAAGCTAACTGACGAAGTCAGGAGATTTTTAGAAAAGAATATTAATAGTTGAGATTTTTTGACTCCTTTTTAGTTAAAAAGGACTTCCATACAAAGTCGTATTCACATTTTTGAGTATAAAGTTTCTTCTATTGCAGATCCAGAGTATCACGCTTTTAAGCGTGGGTGAATGGATCAATTTCTGTATCGGCGAAGCCGTACAGTGCAAGAAGATACCACGGCTTTGCAATTTGTGAAACAAATTGGGCGTGTTGCCGTGGAGCTTCATTGCTTTTAAGCCTCAAATCCTGAGTATTTGACATAAGTAACAATTTAGATTTACTCTTTACTTAATGCCCATATTAGTTATTGGTTATAAGTTATTAGTTCATAATAAAAAAAATTTTCTACAATGAACCATGAACTACAAGCAGAGCGTACTCATAACCAGTCTGGTTTTACCCTGATTGAACTGTTGGTTTCTATCTCTATCATTGCTATACTTGCATCTGTTGGTATGGTTGTCTACTCAAGTACCCAAAAAACTGCCAGGCTTAGCAAAAGAGCAGAGGACTTAAAAGCTATTCAAGCTACGCTAGAGCTTTATAAAACCTCTACTGGCCAGTATCCTATTGCAGTTAACAACTTTGTCTGTATCCCTTCTATCTTAGCTCCTACTTATATGCCCAAAATTCCCACTGATCCTTCAGACAGCACTCTTTGTTACCAATATCAATCTGATGCTTCAGGTATAGAATATAAGGTAGCTTCAAACCCTACTCTGGTGACTAGTGGGGAGATGAAGCAATCAGATTTTTTATCCCGGCCTACTTTAGTAGATCCGGCCAGAGATGCTGACGCTTCAGCCAACTGTTCCTTAAACACCTCAGGAACTGTTTCAGGCTGGGCTTACTACTCAGGACAAACTGCCTGCACTTATGTAACTTCAGGAGGGGCACCACCACCACCACCTCCACCCCCTCCGGCTGGCCCAAGCTTGGTAGGCCCGACTGGAACAGTAAACAAAGGCACGAGTGTAAATGTTAGCTGGAATGATGTAGCGAGTCCTCTGCCAAAAGATTGGATTGCTGTATTTGTAGTTGGGTCTGCTAACACTAATGATAGAGGTTGGCTCTATATAAACTGTACTCAAACATCAGGAGCAGCACCATCTTCTGGTACCTGCATTTTCCCACTATCAGAAAGTTTAGTTCCAGGACAGTATGAATTTAGATACTTATTAAATGATGGTTTTACTAGTTCTATGACAAGCGGAACTTTTAATGTACAATAATTTTATGTCTACCCGGAATAAAAAGGGATTTACTCTAATTGAACTTTTGGTAACTATTGCCATCATTGCTATTCTGGCAGCAGTTGGCACAGTAGTATACTCTTCTACTCAAAAATCAGCCAGAATCTCTAAAAGACTTCAGGATCTGAATGCCTTAAAGACTGCAGTAGAACTTTATAAAAGCACAACCGGACAATATCCTCTTCAGGCAGGTTCATTCCAATGCATGAGACTAGTATCAGGATTAGCACCAGCATACATGCCCACCATTCCGGAAGATCCTCTTACGGGAGATACCTATTGTTATCAGTATTATTCAGAAGATGGAAACAATTATAAAGTAAGAACCTCCCCAAATATAACTAGCGCGGAAATGACATCTAATGAATTCAAGCAGCAGCCGGGTTTAATTGATCCGGAGAAGGATGGTACACCTGATTGTAATATTGATACAACAAGTACCAATATTACAGGCTGGGCAGTTTATTCAGGTTCACTCGGATGTGCATATTAGGCAGATTTAATTGGAATGACTTGGGGATTGATCCTCACAGCAAAGTACTATATACTTATCTCCTGGTGGTTTGTGCGATACGGCCCGACCTGATCCCATCCCGAACTCAGTCGTCAAACGTATCAGCGGGGACGATAATGCTACTGCGAGGTTGTGTGAAAATACCTCACTGCCAGATTTCATTAAAGGCATCCCTAAAGGATGCCTTTTTGTTGCCTTGACACAAGAGTGTTTTTATATTTAAAATGATTCTTCCGCCTTATGTCAGAAATTAATCAGCGCATTACAGAAGTTACCTTAGGTTTATCGCGTCTCTCCAAAGAAGGTTTTGATATTGTAGAGTTAGCGAAAATTTGGGCACAAATCCCTAATTCTACCCAGCTTGAAAGCTTTGATTACTATGAAAGTGCAAGAAATTGTATAGAAAATGTCTCTACCTTGGTTGACAATCAATTTCCTGCTCTTCCTAATGGATTAAAAACTGCTAAAAAGTTAAGACTTTTAGCAGGTCTTCTTGAGCTTAAGGCAGCCCAGATTGAATCGATAAATTAATTAAAAATAGATTGCTATGGCAATGCAGTTCCTTTCTCCTTATCCTCACTTCCTTCCCAAAGGGTCCTGACCACAAATAAGTTTGTCCATAGTTCAAATGAAAACTGGCCTGCAAACACAGAAATTATTATTAATACCCCTGTTTTTCAGGAAGTTACAAACAGGACTGACTGGCAGAGTGGAAACAGCATAGCTTTGATTATCAAAGGTACAGGAGGAACCTGGGCCAGAAAGTATATCTATACTTTTGACCATGATCCCAACCTTGCTCCTGAGCTTATATTAGAATACAAATAGTGGAATTTTCCTTACAAAAGTTATATAATCTCTTCATCTTGAAAGAAAGACAGGTAAACATGAATGATAAAGTCTACAGCCGACAGTCTACAGACTACTGCAAAAAGCAGTAGTCGGAAGTCAGTAAGCGGTCAGCCTACTTCCATGGCCGATCTTTTGGCCTCACAAGAATCTAAACCCTTATCTATATCCCGTGGTCAGGAAGTTGATGGTGAAATTGTCTCAATCTCTGATAATGAAATTATTTTAGATTTAGGTACAAAATCAGAAGGTGTCCTGCCTAAAAGGGACCTCTCCCCGGAACAGGCTGCAAACTTAAAAGTTGGGGATAAACTTTTAACTTTTGTCATCCAGACAGAAAATGAATCAGGTCAGGTAGTCTTAGGACTGCAAAGGTCTCTTAAAACTAAAACCCCATCCCAATGGTATAAATTTGAGGCAGCTTTAAAATCAAACTCAGTCTTAAAGGGTAAAGCTTTAGAATTAAACAGGGGTGGTTTGATTGTGGAAGTAGAAGGAATCAGAGGATTTTTACCATCCTCACAGGTTACCCTTTCCCAGGCAGCTAATTTAGAAGAGTTAGTTGGCAAGGATGTAGATGTTACCCCAATTGAGGTGGAAGCAAACCAAAATAGGCTAATTTTCAGCCAAAAAACCACTGTTTCAGAGGACATTAAGGAAAATCTTTCTAAATTAAAAGCTGGGGATGAGATTAAAGGTGTAGTTGCAGCAGTCCTGCCATTTGGAATTTTTGTTACACTGCAGTCAGGGGTAGAAGGACTGGTCCATGTCTCAGAAATCTCCTGGGAAAAAACAGAAGACCCATCCTTAGTTTATAAAGTAGGGGATGAAGTTAAAGCTAAAGTTTTATCTGTGGAGACAAATACAGGCAGGGCAAACCTTTCTATAAGGCAGCTTGTCTCTGACCCATTCAAAGACAAAGCCAAAGACCTCCAGGCTGATGATATTGTAAAAGGCACAGTCACTAAAGTTTCTACCCAGGGAATATCAGTTTCTTTAGAGGGTGGCATAGAAGGCATGATTCATTCTTCAAAGATAGATAATCCAGCTGATTTTGAAGTAGGAAAAAACTACCAATTCTTAGTAGATTCAGTTGATAATACTAAAAGAAGGGTTAACCTTGCCTCATTTGTTACCTCCACTGCAGGCTTAATCTACAAGTAGTATAATAGCCACCAATGGCTAAGCAAACCTCAACTTATGTCTGCCAGCAGTGTGGCTATGTTTCCCCTCAGTTTTTAGGCAAATGTCCTGAATGTGGAACCTGGAGTTCACTGGTTGAACAAATCACTCAAACTGGATCCTCATTCTCAAACAAACTAGGTAAATCTATTTCAGAACCCATCAAGCTATCTGATATAGAAAAGAAAGCATATGATAGGGTTAAATCTGGTATTGAGGAGTTTGACGCAGTATTAGGAGGAGGAATTGTTAAAGGTTCTGTAGTTTTAGTAGCTGGAGACCCTGGGATTGGCAAGAGTACACTCCTGAGCCAGCTGGCAATCAATATGTCTACAGACTACAGTCTACAGACTACCGCAAAAAATAAAGAAGCTGTAGTCAGTAGTCGGAAGTCGGTAAGCTCCTCTGTTTTGTATGTTGCTGGGGAAGAATCCCCCCATCAGATAAAGCTTAGGATTGAGCGTATAAACCCAAAATCCAACTTTGAAATACTAAACGAGACTGATGTTGATGCAATTATAGGCACAATTTCCAGCTTAAAACCAAGCCTGGTGATTGTAGACTCAGTCCAGACTTTAGAAACAGGGGATTTAGACTCAGCCCCAGGTTCAATCTCCCAAGTCAGGGAAACAGCCCACAGGCTCCAAAGGCTGGCTAAAACTTTGCACATCCCCATATTTTTAGTAGGCCATGTCACCAAAGAAGGAACAGTAGCAGGTCCCCGCACACTCGAGCACCTGGTGGACGTTGTTCTCTGGCTGGAAGGTGACCCAACAAACCAGTTCAGGATCCTGCGCTCAACTAAAAACAGGTTTGGCCCAACAGATGAAATAGGTATCTTTGAGATGGAGGAGTCAGGCATGATAGAAGTCAAAAATCCTTCCAGGATTTTTGTAGAACAAAAAGTTAATGCCCCAGGCTCAGCTGTTACAGTCACTGTCAATGGTTTAAGGCCTCTATTAATAGAAATCCAGGCTTTGGTTACCAAAACAAACTCACCCATCCCCAGAAGGGTTGGGACAGGCGTGGACAGCAATAGATTGATGCTTTTAGTTGCAGTCCTGACAAAAAGGTTAAAGCTGCCTTTATATGACCAGGATGTCTTTGTAAATATAACAGGAGGATTAAAGATAACAGAACCTGCTGCAGATTTAGCAATCTGCATGGCCATCCTTTCAAGTTTTAAAGACCTAACCCTGCCCCCAAAATCAGTCTTTATTGGGGAGGTAGGCCTACTTGGTGAACTTCGTACTGTCAGAAACCTTGAAAAAAGGTCTTCAGAAGCTAAAAAACTGGGCTTTAACAAAGTAATCTCTTCTGAAAATGCCAAAACCTTAGATAAAGCCCTCAGCCTGGCTATTTCTTAAACTTTTCTTTAATCCTGGCTTGTTCAACCTGATAGCCCTTTTTTTCATCACCAAGTTTTTTCTCTAAGGACTGGACTAATGTTCTTAGCAAATAGTCAGTCTTGTTAATAAGCTCATTAAAAATCTCATAGCTTAAATCCTGAGCTCTAACATTCTTTAAAGGAGGATAGAGGACAATTAGAGGAATATATTCTCCTCTATTTTCCTCTAAATTTCCTTTAGGCTTTAAAGCTGTATTAAAGTCTTTTAAATCAACCCCTATTCTTTTTAAACTGGATCCTGTGCTTGATTTTAAAAACCCATCCTCAGTTGACTCCCTGATATCACCCTTAACCTCCTCTAAACTGCCCTGGGAATACCCAACAAAATCTAAATAATCAGCTGTATTTGACCTTTTCCAGCCTTCCTCAATATTTCTCACTACTGATCTACCAGCATCATCCAGTTGGGCTTTTCTCCTATATTCTGATTTAGGCAAAGAAGATGTAAATAACCTGATTAGAAACCTTAAAAGCACTGCATTGGACCACTGGACTAGATATCTATAAGCACTTGGTAACTCCCAGGTCCTGGATCTTTGGGCAGGTTTGGGTGGACTGGATAATTCCTTAAAAGTTTTAGCAATAAGCTCCTGCACAACATCTTTAGGCATGAATTAATATTAGAGGATTAATAAAGGAAATTAAAGGAGACTAATATGATAATAACAGCAAATAATCTCCTCTAAAATCCTATAAATATCCTTTAAATTGAGGCTAGGGTTGCAGTTTTCTTTTTTTCTAAGATGCGGTTTAGTATTAATGTAGCTTCAAATAGGATTACAATTGGAAATGTGAGCAGAGCGTCAGCTATTAATGAGTCCAGCG
>Ga0209542_10002136_pt1 | contig 45057 bp, 56 predicted proteins | sample RifCSPhighO2_01_FD_184028 | JGI IMG/M metagenome (GOLD analysis project Ga0209542, IMG submission 184028) | Soil microbial communities from Rifle, Colorado - Rifle CSP2_plank highO2_0.1 (SPAdes) (version 2) | ecosystem: Environmental > Terrestrial > Deep subsurface > Rock core/Sediment ...
GAAAAGCCCGTAGCATTTGGTTTAAAATCAGTTCATGTAAAGATGGATATGCCAGAAGAGAAAGGCACAGACCTCATAGAATCCATTCTATCAAAAATCCCCCATGTCTCCTCAGTCACCATAGAAGACTATAGACGAGCATTTGGATGAGACAAAAGAGATTAATATTAACGAATCTAAGTGCGAGCAGAGCCTTCGGATAAAAACAAACATGACTTTAACACCAGAACAAATAAAAGCATTGAAAAAACAGCTTCTTTCCCAAATTCAGAATCTCCCGGAAGCGCAAAAGAAAGAAGCGCAAGCACAAATAGAGTCTCTTTCTCCTGAAGCCCTTGAATTAATGTTAAAACAGCAGGAAGAAAAGCAAGAACCTGTCTTCAGATTAATTATAAAGGGGGAGATTCCTTCAATAAAAATAGGAGAAAACGAAGAAGCCCTTGCAGTTCTAGAAATTAATCCGATTTCAAAAGGCCACACAATAATAATTTCAAAATCTCCTGCAAAATCGTCAAAAGACATTCCAGAAGAAGCTTTCAAACTCGCCAAAAGAATATCTAAAGACATAACAGACAAACTAAAGGCAAATTCCACAGAGATACAGACAGAATCCAAATTTGGAGAAACAATAATCAATATAATCCCAATTTACAATAAACCTTTAACACCAGATTCTCCAAGAAAGAGAGTAAAAAAAGAAGAGCTTGAAGAAATAGCAAATAGGCTAAAAGAAGAACATCATGAAAAGAAAGTCGAGATAATAAAAATTAAAACAAAAGAGCCAGAAAATCCAATCCTGAAAATGAAAAGAAAAATACCATAGCCAAAAACGCGAACAAAAATGCTGGCGTAAAAGGTATTCCTTCTTTTACAAGCACCATCTTCCCAGCTTTCCTTAATCTCTCAATATCTTCCTCTCCCAAGCCATGAACACTCTTTTTTACAACATATCCCCTTAACTTAATATCTCCAACAATCCAGTCCCCCTCTGTTAAACTCTTAGGATGAACAGATTTTATTATGCATACATCAAGAGATTTTACATAAACAAACAATAAAAACAGCAAAATTGCAAGAACAAGATAAACAAAAAGCAGCATTGAACTAAAAAATCCCAAAACCAAGCTGACAAAAGCAAAAACAACCACGAACAAAAGAGAAATAAACATATATCTCATTTTACCAAGATTTTTCTTGAACTCAAGAGCAAATCTGGAATAATTCTTCCTCGCAATAAAAACGCTGTAAATCAAGCTATAAGCAGCTCCAAGAAAGAACAAAACAGCAATAAATCCAAATCCAAAAGTTAAAAAATCGAAATAATTAGAATAAGGGAGAACAATCCCCAGCCCCATTAACAATTTTGCATCTCCGCCTGCAAAAACATGGGAATAATAAAACAGATTAGCAAGTCCGAAGAATATTGCAAATCCTAAAACTCCAAAAATAAAAAAACTCCATTCAGAAGAATAAGCTGAGAAGAAAGCACGATAAGCAAGAGCGAAAGCAACAAGTGAAAAATTAAGCCAGTTTGGCACCTCTCTCTTTTTTAAATCCTGTATAGTCGCAAAGATTATCCAGATTAGCGCAATAGCAAACAGAAATCCGTATTTAGCAAGTTCAACAGCCATTCTATCTCTCCAACTTCTTTTCTACAAGATTTTTCAATTTTAATAAGAGCCCCTCTAAAACTTTTTTATTTCTTTCCAAATATGAGCTGTCAACAAAAAAGCCCTCGTAGCTTATCCTATTTCTTAAAACTCTCAGATCATCCAAAAAAGAGATTTCGTAAGATCTAAATTCAGTATATCTTTCTTTTAAATAATCTATCAAATCTTTGTGGCTTAATGTCTTATATCCGTCAATTAATAAGAGGGCAGTGATAAGCTCTTTTAAAATTTCGTAATAATCGGCTATTACCAGTGCGCTCATCTTTTCCATATCCTGTTTACTTATCCTCTCTTTGATTAATTCGGTCATTCTCAATATACTTCTTGCCCTTTCTTTATCAGAAGTTATTTTTATCAAATCCATTAAAATACCTTAATATACCCTTTTAAGATAATCCCGTTTAAAATATTATTCTTTAATTCATCAGGCAATTTAGAAAAATTTTCCTTGAAAAAGAGCATTATCTTTCTGTTCAAAATCCCTTCATACTTATCCAAATTCAGTTTCTTTTCTTTTGTCTGCACAAAGATGTCAATGTCGCTTTCCTCTGTATCTTCACCCTTGGAAGCAGATCCGAAAAGTATTATTGCATCCGGCATGCATTTGTCATAGATATAATCCAGAAGACCGATTTCTTTAATTTTGTTTAAAAGAGCAGTTTTTTTATAAAGCTTGAATATTTCGCTCTCTCTATTCGCCTTATAGCTATAATAAATTTCTTTTTTTTCTTTTATTACAAGCGCCTCATCAACCAAATTTTTTAGATGAGCCAAAACAGAAGGATGGGATATCCTAGTTCTCCTGGAAATCTCTCTCATCTGAAAGTTCTTTCTTGGAAAATTAAAGAATTCCTGCAGCACTAAATATGTGCTATTTTTTCTTACCATATGATATATAAATATACCATGTGCTATTTAAATCTACCGCCTAAGCTTAGGGCTTAGTCAATAATTAATTCTTCTTCTCACCAGAGCTAGAAGAAAAAGCAATTCCCGTAACCCTCTGTGCCCCGCCTTTCTTATATCTCATAAATCTGGCCTTGGCCCTTTTGTCCCCTTTATTCTTCCTTCTCTGCGGAACAGCATAATCATCACTCATATAAATTCAAATAAAACCTAAATTAAAAACTTATCTAAAATTACGTTTTGGCAGCAACAATATCCGTGCAGCTCTTGAAAGCTCCAGTACCTTCTCCACTAGAAAAAACAGCTTTCGTAGTCTTCTGTGCTTCCACACTCAAAGTTCCACAAAATGTCTCAGCATTCCCGTCTATTTTTTTATCACAATCAAGCTTACTCGTAAGAGAGGTGTCAACCTGATTGCTCTGGCAGTTTACATAAACTTTCTCATTGCCAATCTTAATAAGCTTAAACTCGCTGCAATAAGCATACTTGTCCCCTGCATTCGCTGCAAGAGTACACGCCTGAATAACAGTGCTAACATCAGAACCTCCCCCAAAAATATTAATCTTGTTCCATAAATTCTGCCATCCCATTGTAAATCCAAGTATAAGCATTACAAGAACGACTATTCCAATGACAATAAGAACAAGCGTCGCAACAGACATCTCCTGCCCCTTTTTGTTCACCTTCATATCCAAACTCGGTTTTTATTATTTATAAACCTTTTTGCCCGCATTTCAAAGCATACTCTTTCTCAGTCGCCTCATTAAATCCTGCGGGAATATACCCGCCAGAAGAATCAAAAAGCATGCATAAGTCAAAATTTCTAGTAATCTGATTTGTTCCGGAAATAGCCCTTACATACAACCCATCAACTTTAAGTCTATATGCCCCCTCAACACTCTCAAAGCTAAACTCATTATTCCTTATCTTGCCAAAAAAGTTATTAGCCGGGTCGCTAACCTGCTTATCAAATCCTTTTGCAACTTCCACAAATGAAACCTTCAAATCACCTCCTTTGCTCTCATTAACAACATTAAAAGCAATTTCCCTTGCATACTTAAGCATATATTCTTCTCCAAACTGCACTTTGGCAATCGCCCTTGAAACATCAAGAGATTTCTCATCAAAATTTCTGTTAAACGTAGCAAAAGACATCAACGCTGCAATAACGAGAACGATTGCAACTATAAAAATCATCAGCATCGGCACATTTCCTCCTTTATTCCAAGATTGAATTCTCATCATAAACACCCCCCGTAATAATATTTAACATACCATTTTGTATTCTCAAGCTCAGGATAATTTATAGCGAATGCAAAGTCAGTCATATAACTTGTATAAGCAGAAACACCAACACTTTTTGTTGTTATAGGACCTTTGGCTCTTGGAGTATGCAAATCGCCCTCATCGTACATTATTATTGCACATTTTTTATCAGCCATAGTCATCTTTCCGATAGTATTCTCAAAATCAACAAAAGCATTTTTTGCTGGGTTTTTTTCATACAAAATAAACAAAGAAAGAGCATCAAACACACTCATTTTCTTAGTTTTTACATTACTAACGCCAAAATCTTTAACACTAAAACTAAGTTGTTTAGACATCAAATCATCCTGAGTTAAAATCTCTGTGGAAAAAGCAGGAGAACCTCTGTCCCCAGAAGCTGCTGCTTTTATAGAAAAAGTCCCAGCCAAAATAATAAAAATTCCCATTATGACAAAAACAACAAGCATTATAGGAAAAAATGATATTAGCTTATCTAAGTACCCCTTCTTGTTCATCCGCATCGATAATTTTTTCATTATATGTCCTCCAACCTTATTCTCTGTTTGCTCGTGGCAATAATAGTATATTTCCCAGACTGAATTATAGAACATCCAATAAATTTCTCCCTTTCTTTTTCAGGAAATCCGCAGGGCACAAAATCTCCGCTGGTAAAGAATACCACTTTCTTGTCATCCCCATTGCTTCCTTCATTTATACAATCTGAAGGGTTCTTCTCATCAGCACAAATCTTTATAAGATTATTTTTTAAAATCGCCTCATTGTCTAGTCCGCACTTCTTAGAGAGAAAAGCAAAATTACTTTTATCAGCAAGATTATCAAGCCAAAATCCAGCATTTTCAGTTCCAGTTTGCGCTTCAGAACTAACGCACTCTCCGATATCAGCAGCAAGTAAGTTTGCTTCATTGCCTCTGAAATCAAACTCTGGTCCAATAAAAACAAAAGTTCCTATAACAATCCCCCCTCCTATAATAACAAGCAAAAAAATGAATGCAAATATCATCATCTGATCACCCAATTGCCCTTTTTTGTTAATCATTTATTCAACTCTCCTTTTGGAAATATATTAAAATGCAATCTGTTCTTATCCCCAACTTCTGCAAGATATACCCACCTATCCCCGGGAGGAGCTGCACCTACACCCACATCATTAAAATAATTATAACAGCTTGCTTTTCCCAAGCTCAATTTAACACAAACCTCATTTTTCAAATTAGTAAAAATAAACAACCTGTCAAATTTTGAACTTGGAATATTATTCTTCTGAGCAATTTCTGTAGCTTTATGCACATCAAAGATTATCTCATCCCCTGGCCTTGAGCTGTCAATTATTTTCACAATCTCTTTTACATAATAGTCTTCCCAAACAGCCGCTCCATTCATCTTGCTGTAAATAAATGCCATCATTCCTGCAAAAAAAACAATTAATAAAATCAGATAAATTACATTATCCCATAATATGCCGCCTGTTTCTGCCCCCCTGTTCATTCCCATTTTTCAGAATAAACAACGCTTAGTTTATTAGCCTCTTTCTTGATATCCAATTTAATAAAATTCTCTGGAATCTCTATCCTATTTGTATAGAATCCTCCAGATACGCTCTGAAGACCCCCCCATTCATCAATATTGGTCAAATCAACAGCTGATTCAATAACTGCTACTGGAATCTCTCCACTCTTACTGCCAAACTTGTAAACATAAACAGATTCTTGGTCAAACACTCTACAAAATCCCTTGGTCTGACAGATATCAATATAGTCTTTCTTAGGATAATAAGCTATGTCTGGACAGATGCAAATACAACTTTTGAAAGCGCACTTATCCGGTCTTTCTCTAGATGTCATAGACCACCCAACCAAAGACCACTTATTTTCTTTATCACTCTTAAATCCGCTAAAAACAATGTCCGCTGCACTTTTGTCCTGCAAGGCATTTATCTTTCCTTCCAACGAATCAACAAATTTCCTGGCATTTGTCTCCTCTTGATTTACGTAAACAGAATAAAATTTCCATATTCCAAAAATCAAAATTGCCAGGCCAATAACAACAAGTACCACCCCAAGCACATTATTCATCAAATCGCCTCTTTTACTTCTCATTTTTTAAAGCTCTCCCTCTTTAGTCACGCATAGCTTATTAAGAATTTCAGCATCATACATCATGCCCTGAACTATAGAGCATCCTTCCTCTGCCTTTTCTTTGCTGCTGGTAAATTTCCCGCAATATGCTCCAGCAACTTTCTGCCCCTCAAGCGCATTTATTGTTCCCACACTAGCTGTCGTTGCAGCAATAACAGCTGTCCCAATTAAAACAAACTTGCCACCAATAAATGCAAGGATATTTTTGGCCGGGCTTAAGAGTACTGCCCCAGCAATAGTCCCTCCTGCATAAAGTTGATTAGTCAACACATCCCCCACACTATCAGATTTTATCTGCATAAAAACATAAGCCAATTGATTCGTTCCAGAGACTTGAATTTCTCCTTTGTTTTCGGCATCCGGCGATTCAGGAGCAGGATTAGAATAAGCATTAACGCCTTTGTCTGTCAATGCCTGCAAATAAGTTAAACTCTGTCCTGGAATTTGCTGGCTTTTCATATAATCTTTAACATCTATAGCAGAAACCTTTTTCCCATCTTTATCTGTTGTATAAAGAACATCATCTCCAACACTTTTATCAATCACAACCCTTGAACAAACAACGCAACTTGATGTAACCGATCCAAAACCCAAATTTTTCTCTAAACTGCCAAATAAATCTAGTTTCCCCTCACCCATCCTGCTCCAGCAATCGTACATCGCATCAGCATTAGTACTCTCTATAATTTCCCTTTTATCTTCAACATTCCCTTTCAAATTTACATAGACGATATCTTCTTCTCCAGCAAACTCATTAACGCCCTTGCAACTATCTTTTTTAGATGTCTCGGTTATGCAAATTTTCTGAGCTTTGCACTTCAAAGGCACAAGAGACTGCGCAACACCCGGACTAGTTGCTCTTGTCAATACAGAAAGCTTGCAGATATCTTTATCTGTATAACCCCCAAAATTAACAAGATAAAACCAAAGTGCAACTATTGCAAAGCCAATTATCACAAGAATAATTGTTATTATCTGTGCAGCACTCACATCCCCTTTTTTATTCATTTTTCAGCCTCCAAGTATGAAAATGAATGCTTGATAAATCCTGAAGGTTCGTAAGAACCGAAGGTTTGCGGAAGCATTGCTTCTGCAATAAATTGCCAATTTCTCATTGTATCCATACAAACCGAAAGAAAACCCTATTTATAATAATTACGCACTTAATCTTTTAACAAGAAGATAAACCGCGGCGGCAGCAATAATCAAGAAAACTATCCACATAAGAATATCAGTTATTCCTTCCCCCTCAATTGCTCCTTTCTTTCTCATCTTATGAACAAACATTTTTCTCAACACTCAAATCAACAACAAGCTCTTTATCGTTCAAATATTTGTCTTTCATAAAGCAGGTCGTTATGCTTTGTTCCTTTTTATCTTCATCTTCATATTCATATTTTATTGTTACTGGCTTTTCAATTAGACTATCTCTCCACTTCGCAACATCTCTCATCACAAACTCTCTAAACTCATTGTAGTATAGATTTCCAAGAGTGCGTACCATATTTCTATCATTCTCTTCTTTTATCTCAATAAGCCCGCCAGTTATCTCCTTTTCTTTTTGTTTTAGCAGTTTGTTATCCAAACTCAAATAGAAAATTTCATCTTTCCAATTAACTTTTAGCCTAGCGAAACCACCCTCAATAACAATTTTATGTTTGTTTGGGTCTGGATCAACCCACCCATAAAATTCTCCCACTTTAGTCCAAAAGCCAAGTTCAGCCCCAGTTATCGCAGCAGGAAAGATAGTTGCCTTAATTCCATTGCCAAAATCTTTAGATTGACCAATAAAAGAGACCCAGATAACATTCATAAGAGTGTTATATTCAATTTTCTTCCCATTAGCTTCAATAGTCGTGTCAGACTTAAAATCATTCCATCTCGTTCCATCATAATATTGTAATTTATCACTCAAAATTTGATACCTAAATATCTCAACATCAGTAACTAACGGCTTCGTCTGGTTAAAGCTTGGCAGGCTCTCAAAGAAAGGCAGCTTCCCGCTCGAGAAAAGCCAAATAGATAATATCACAATAACAAGAACAACAACAGCGATAACGGCGGCAATTATAGCCCCAGTGCTAGTAGACTGCTCCTCGCCCCTTTTATTCATTTTCATCATTTCCCAAACCTCACAAGATTCTTGAAAAAGTCAATAGCCCCCTGCCCTTTCCCAGATAAAATCATAAATATAATTATTATCATCACAAGAACCCCAATCCCTATAATCCAAGGAACTAGAGTCTCCCACACCTGTCCCTTTTTATTTTTCCCATGCATGAATAACAATAGAATTAAACATATAAAAACATATCCAATAATCTCTCTCCACCAGACTTTATATCCTCCTCACAACCCCATATATATCACATAATTCCAGTTCAACCATCAATTCCCAACCTACCCAATTAGACATGTTCCAATTCTAAACCTCGCAATAGATAACTTTAAATATCAATATAAATTATATATTATCAAATGATAAGAAAGGATATCAGAAAGGAGATAAAGGAATACTTTTTTACTAATCCTTCAGAAAAGCTGAGAGTGCGGGAGATAGAAAGAGTTCTAAAACTTCCATTGCCGTCCGTAATAAGATACTGCCGGGAATTAGAAAAAGAAGACATACTGGCAATAGCCAAAACTGGCAATGTCAGTTTTTACACGGCAAGCAGAAGTAGAGAATACTTTTTAGAAAAAAAGCTTTTCAACATAAGTCAGCTATACAAATCAGGGCTTATTGAATACATAAAAGTAGAACTAAGCAATCCTGCCATAGTTGTCTTCGGCTCTTTCGCAAAAGGAGAAGACACTGAAGAAAGCGATATTGACCTGTACATTGAAACCCCATCAAAAAAACAACTGGCTCTCGAGAGATTTGAAAAACTTCTGAAAAGAAAGATACAAATATTCCAGCATAAAAACCTAAAAAATATATCAAATCCGCACTTGGCAAATAATATTATAAACGGCATAACACTAAACAGCTATATAGAGGTCTTCACATGAAAGAAACAAATTGGAATGACTGCCTAATCAATAAATCTGCAAAAACTATCAGCCCAGATATAAGAAGAGCAAAATCATTAATGGAAACAGCAAAGGAAAGAATAAGCCTAATTAAAGAAGTAGGTAAAAAGAACTGCAATTTCGTTTTTGAGGATTATTACACTTCATTACTGGAATTATTGCAAGCAACGGCTTTTAAAAAAGGATATAACATTATGAATCATATCTGCCTCGGGTTTTATTTAAAAGAAGTTCTCAAAAGAGAAGAGTTATACATTTCATTTGATGATTTAAGATTCAAGAGAAATTCCCTCACATATTATGGAAGCAAAATGGATTTTGAAACGGCAAAACAAGCAATAGAAAAATGCAAAAAACTCATAAAGGAATTACAATGACAACATCCGCCGACGAAATTCTAAAAAAATACAGCAAGAAGCTAGAATCTGAAATAGGTCCATCAAACACAAATTACTCAAGCGAATATCTAAAATTCAGGGAAGAAACCATCCCAGAAATTACAACTTACGAAAAATGGGCAAAATCCCTTGGCAGTCTAATAAAAGTAAAAGTTGCGGAAAAAGACAGGCTGAAAATGCAGAGATATCTTAACATAGCACATAACAATGCAACTCCAAGCCAGGCTTTCTCGCTATCTTTGGTTTCAACTGCCATTGCTTTATTTGCCACTCTTTTAATAGCAATATCTGCATATTTGATAAACCCAAATATTCAATTCTCAAATCTTCTTTTATTTTCATTTCTAGGAATTATCACCAGTCTCTTCTTATTTTATTATACTTACACAATTCCTGAAAGATTAGCAAACGAATGGAGATTAAAAGCTTCCTCTCAAATGGTTCCTGCTGTTCTCTATGTTGTTGTTTATATGAAACACACTTCAAACCTTGAAAGAGCAATCAATTTTGCCTCAGAGCATCTTGAAGGCAATCTCGCTCTAGACTTTAAAAAAATATTTTACGATGTCGAGATAGGAAAGTTCTCAACAATAAAAGATTCTTTAGAATACTATCTTGAAAGCTGGAGAGATTATGCTCTAGAGTTTATAGAATCTTTTCATTTAATAGAATCTTCCCTGTTTGAGCCTTCAGAATCAAGAAGAATTGAAATTCTTGAAAAATCTCTTCAAGTAATTTTAGACGGAATTTATGAAAAAATGCTTAAATATTCAAGAGAAATCCGTTCTCCTCTTACAAATGTCTATATGCTTGGAATAGTTCTTCCAACCTTAGGATTGGCACTTTTGCCTCTCGGCTCAACTCTTTTAGGAGGAATAATTCAATGGTCCCATGTTTTTGTTATATTTAATATAATAATTCCATTTTTAGTATTTTATTTGACTTCGAATGTTCTTTTAAAGCGTCCCGGCGGCTATGGCGAAACTTCCGTCTTAGAATTAAATCCAGATTATGAAAAATACGCTTCAAACAAGCACCTTGTTAAAGCAGCACTAATCTCTCTACCCTTTTTAATCATCGGTATCCTTCCATTCATATTTTACTATGGATTTGGCTATGATCCAAAATTCGGAGAGCTTGGATTTAGTTTTATGCAGGATGTAAAAATATTTGGTTTCCAGGTTATAAATGGAAAAACAATCGGCCCTCTTGGTCCTATTTCAGTTATTCTAAGCTTATTTGTTCCTCTGGCACTTGCACTTTTCTTCTCTCTCACCTATTCAGGAAAGACAAAAGAATTGATGAAAACAAGAAATGATACAAATGTCCTTGAAGAAGAATTTACAAACACAATGTTCCAGTTAGGAAATAGATTAGGAGATGGAATTCCTGCAGAAATAGCATTCGCAAAAGTTGCAGAATCTACAAGAGGCCAGAAAACAGAAGGTTTCTTTGCACTTGTAAACCAGAATATCCAACAATTAGGAATGTCTCTGGAAAAAGCAATATTTGATCCAAAAAGAGGAGCGATTATTTATTACCCATCTGCACTAATCTCAACCTCAATGAGAATTCTTGTTGAATCTGTTAAAAAAGGACTTAAAGTTGCCGCTCAGTCTTTAATGTCAATCTCCGAATATGTCAAGAACATTCAGAAAATAAACCAAAGGCTTCATGACTTATTGGCAGAAATAGTTTCAGACATGAAATCAAACATGACATTCCTTGCCCCTCTTCTTGCAGGAATTGTTGTCGGCTTATCTTCAATGATAACAATAATTTTAAGCAAATTGCAGTCAATGCAATCTGTTGCAGGTGAAGGAGGAGCAGTCAGCGGCTTGGGAAACATTCAGCAGATAACATCTTTATTCAATGTTAGCGAAATGATACCTCCTTACTTCCTTCAAATCTCTGTTGGAATTTATCTTATAGAGATAATATTTATTCTCACAGCAGCTCTCGTTACAGTAGAATCAGGAAAAGACCTTCTTAAAGAAAAATCAGATCTTTCAAAGAACTTGAAATCAGGAATTCTTCTCTATCTTGCAACTGCCCTAATCGCAATAATCGCACTTACCGCCCTGGCCGGCATCGCCCTAGGCGGCATCTAAGAAAGTTTAATAATTGCAATATATTCAAAAAAAATATGCTGGCAAAATCCAACGGACGTGATTATCACATATTCTTGAATAAGGCAGATGTATCTAAGTTATTGGAATCGCCATTGGAAACATTAATCATGAATTTTCAAGAAATTGAAGACCTCAAGAAAAAAGCAACTCTCCAGATGGGAGAGAATAAAAATCCAGATGGAGCAAAATTAAAACTTGACAATTCAAACAACATAATTGTAACAATCTCCCCCATGCTCATGCTCATTATCTAAACCGAGATCAAAATCAAAACTTAACAGCTTTATCCTCAAGCCACTTCTTCCACTCTGGAAAAACTCTCTCTCCAAGAGGAATTCCTATCTCTTCTCTCATCTCATCGCTTATCCTGTGAAATGCTCCATTGCAAAGAGAATTAAACTTTGATTCAAGAATTTCTGGTTTTCCAAGCTTGTTTGCAATATCAACAACCTCCTGTTTTATTTTTCCTCTCAGAAGAATGTTATCATAAACTGCATCCCAATTTCCAGCCCACCCCTTCACACTCCCAGCAATATTCTTAATTATTACAGATTCCCCATTAATTAATTCAGATGTTGGCTCCAGCTCGTCTTTTTCAACATTATATCTCAAGAGGTCAACAAATCCCGCTTCTTCTAACGGGTCTTTGCTCCAATGCTTTCTTACTTCTGTAACCCCAACAACTCTCTTGCTTGAATGAAGCCCATCAGGAGTTTTTACAGGATTTGCAATTACAATTAAATCTGTTGCTTTAAAGCTTGTAGCTGGCACTCCCAAGTCATTTACAACTCTGTCATAAACTCCATAAGGAGAATCTCCATGAATTGTTCCAGCAACAACATTTGCCAAAGCTCCAACTCTCATCGCTTCATAAAGTGCTCTCGCTTCAGAGCTTCTTACCTCTCCAACAATTAAAGCAGAATCTCCAAGTCTCAAGCTCGTCCTTATTCCTTCAGATGCCTCAACTTCTGTAGTTCCAGAAACCAAAGCGCTGCGAACTTTCATCCTTAAAATATCATATCCTATTTTTCTCAAAGCATCAACAGGCAATTCTAAAGTGTCCTCCACCACAATAACCCTGAACTTAGGCATTATCTCCAAAAGAAAACTTCCCAGTAATGAGGTTTTTCCCGAGCTTCTTGTTCCGGCAACAAGCAAAGTTCTGTTCCCATCAATCATAAAACTAAGAAGTCCTGCTGTAAAAGAGTTAAGCATTTTTTTCTGGATAAACAAAGGAAGAGTCCATGGCTCATCTCTATGCCTTCTCAAAGCATATCCAAGCCCATCTGGAGAAAGGGGCTTGTTTACAGCGGCAACTCTTGCTCTTGCATTTCCAAACACAAGATCTGTGTCCAAAACAGGATTAGCCTCGTCAAGAGGTCTTCCAGATTGAAGTCTTAATTTTGCAGCCCATGAGTCAGCATCCTCATAACTTGGAATTATATTCGTTGAGCACTCTTCATATTTCTCATGCCTCACAAAAACAGGACTCTGGGCGATAGGAGCATTCATTACAATATCCTGAATTCTTGAATCAAGAAGCAAAATTTCTATAAGCCCGAATCCTATAGTGTGCCTTACAAGAATCTTGGCAAGTTTATTCAGTTCCCGATGGTTTAATTCTATTCCTTTGTTTCTAGACAATTCCGACAGCAAATCAATCGCAACATTAAAAAAAACCTGTCTTGTCTTTTCAGGGTCTGTAAATTCTTCTGCTTTTGGCCTGTGTTCAATAAGCACATTTCTGGCAAGATTAATCAGCATATGATGCTCTTCAGTTAATGCATACTCTGGAGGCATAATGTGATAGAAATATTTTGAGTCATCCCTTTTTTTCATAATCGTTACAGGAATGCTCTCCATGTCAGATTTTAATTCATATTGATCAACAAACACTGCATCTTTTGGAAGTTGCGCAACAAGCCTTGTAAATGTAAAATTGGGAAGAATATCTGGTCTGAATATTCTCGCATAAATCTCTCTGCTCCCGTAAGAATATTCTTCGAGTGAGCCTATAACCAGTTTGATTAATCTCGTATTTTCAAGAAGTCCTTGAAACTTTTCAAGAACCCTTATATAATTTATCAATCCAGACTTATTCAAAATCCCGCCCTTTTCAAGTTGCACCCTCAGAGACTTTATTCTTTTCTTCAAATTCGTATAACATGCTACAGGGTCCTGCCTTAGCAAAGCCAGTGCATAGCTTAATTCTGCATGAACCTCTGGCACATTTCCGTACAATCCAAGTTTTTCCACTGACAAAACAGCCTCCTGTTTGAATAAGAAGCGATATATTGATGCTATCTCACTTAACAAAGAAACCTGCTCAAAAGGATAATTGTAATTTCTCTGCTGCACAAAAATTACCCTTGAGACATTAGGATTCTCAGAAAGAGAATCCACTGTTCTTGCCATCACAGCTGGATTATCCGCTATAGATGGAACAAATGGAGCATTCAGATAGTTGACATATATTACGTCTTCTCCTGCTGTTCTCTCTATTTCAGTTGAATAAAGCGCCGCATCCTCTTTGAATAACATTTTCTTTCACCTTAATAATTTTCAAAAGAAATTATAGATTATATAAGTTCCTATCGCCCCTTACCTAAAAGATATTTAAACTCATGAAAATTGGTTAATTTATGGTAGAATCCTACGCAAAACAGCCCTCTCTAGACAGCAACATAAGGATAAGAGATTTGGAAGAGAGAGACCGGCTCTTGAGAGACAGGGTTCTTCTTCTCGGTCAAAGCTTGATAGAAGAAAGAGACAAAAGCTTCAAAGAAATACAAGAGATAAAATCAAGTTTAATAGTTCTTAGAGAAGAAACAAATAGATTAAAAGAGTTAATGCAAAGAATGGCCGAGCAGATTACCCAGATGGCAAGAAAAGAAGAATTAATAATATTGCAAAGGCAGTTTGATTTATTTAGAAAGTCGTAGATAGTAATTTAAACACACTTGCAATACATAATTAAAGGAAGTAATAATGGCATTGCTTAACGAAATAAAAAAGATGCAGAGTGAGGGAAAAACAGAGCAGGAAATTATCTCTTCTCTAAGGCAACAAGGAATCGCTCCAAGAGAAATAGTCGAAGCGCTTTCCCAATCAAAAATAAAAGGAGCTGTTTCAGGGGAAGTTCCCCAGCCAGAAGCAGAAGCTTCTATTCAAAACAGCCAGGAAATTCAGCAAGAGCCCGCACAGATGATGCAGACAGAACAGCAATATCAACAAATGCAATCCCAAGAATTTGCACCATCGCAGCAGATGCAAGAACAACAAATTCAATATCCTCAAGAGCAACAATATCCACAAACTCAACAAATGCAGTCAATGCAACAAACACAATCACAAGAATATCCTGAATATCAGCAGCAATATCCTCAAGAACAATACCAGCAGCAATCTGGAGGAATAAGCTCTGACACAATAACAGAAATAGCAGAACAGGTAGTTTCAGAGAAATTTGCGACAATTAAAAAAGACATGGAGAAAATAATTGACTTAAAGACAACAACAGAAACAAAACTCTCCTATCTTGATAGTCGTCTCAAGAAGATAGAGGCAATAATAGATAGGTTAAATCTCTCAATAATGCAGAAAGTTGGTGATTATATGACAAACATTGATGACATAAAAAAAGAGCTCATAGAAACCCAGAAATCTTTCAAAGCCCTCGCCCCATCATTGTCTTTAGACTCAACAACCAGAGACAAAACCCAAAGAAGACAGCATCCCCAACCTGAAGATTCCTTAAATTAATACCAAACTAGCAAATCTATTTCGCTTTTGCTAGAATCCAACTGACTAAAGCACCTAATGCAACAAGCAGAAACGCCCCATAAATTCTCGGCTTTGAAACCCAGTTAGCTAGACTTACAAAAAAAGACTCAGAAGAGAAAGTGAAATAAGCAGAAATTAAAAATGCCAGAAGCAAAGCAATAACTAAAACAACTCCAATTCCAGTTTTAAATCCTTTAGGAACTTCTCCTGCAAATCCCACAAGCACAAAAATAAAAAGAGAGATAAGCACAAACACAACAAACCAAGGAGTTATGGCAAGAACATAATCTCTTGCGCTTGTCAAGCTTACAAAAATTGCTGCGATAAGAAAAGAAACAAACAAATTAAGGAACTTGCTCTCTTCCCCCAAAAGTTTGTATTTTGCAAGAAGGGCAAAAACTACTGCAAAAATAAGAAGAAAACTAAGAATCGGCAGAAAATCTTGAATTAAAGATATATCGACAGCCATTTTGATTTAATCACTTTTACCAGCATGATATTCCTGTCTTTCAAACGATCCGTCACTGCTTCCTCCAGATTTGGAGGCAACAACAGCAATAATCACTCCAATTAGCAAAACAAGTCCAATTATCAATCCAGCATAATCTCCAACATACCCCCCATAAATTCCAAGCCAGCCAACACTCTGAAAGCTATTAACAAGCACAAACAACCAGATAAGAACAGCAACTCCTGCAATCCCCCACATCCAATATCTTGCTTCCTTTTTATTAACGAACAATCCAGTCAATATAAGAAGCGCAAGAATTACCCCAATTCCCACACCGAGCCTTGGAAATATCTGGGCAAAAAACAGCTGCACAAACCCCAATCTCAAAGCCAAAAGCCCTACAACAAGCGAGACAATTACATTAACTCCTTTCTGCTTTCCAAGAATGTTCGTAGAAGCAAGAATTCCAAACACAACTGAGAAAATAAGAAGGAAAGGAAGGATATAATCAAACACACCTGCTGTCTGCCACTGGTTTAATATGTCTGCTATTGTAAAAGCCATATCATGCTAAAAATGAATTTGTTTAAATATGTTTCGTTGACAAAAATATCCCTCTTTCTACCGTCCAAAACTGCCTCTTAATCCTTCTTCTCGCCAGACTTCCCGCCAAAACCGCCAATTACAGCCACAATGGCTATAATAATAAGAATCCCGAAAATAATATTTGTCATTACCGAAGAACCGCCGCCATTCGCAAGATTCTTTATATAATCCCATGCACCAGTAAGAACAAGGGTAGTAATTATGACCGCAATTGCCGCTCCAATTCCTATTATTCCCTTCACAGCTAATGGTGTCTTAAATTCTTCTCCATGAAACGCAAATCCCCAAAGCAAAAAGAAAGCAAGAAGAATAACAAGGCCCACAGCAAGAACAGGAATAATTCCTGTGATAATGTTCGTAGCAGAGCCAATTGCAACAACAATTAATCCTAAAACAAGCGCAACAATAGCGTCAATCTGCTTCTTGTCTTTCCCCAATATCTGAGATTTCTGAAGAACTGCAAAAACAATGGCAAAAACAAGAAGAAAAGGCAGAACTAGCTCCCTGAAAAATGGTCCAGATAAAATAGTTTCAACCATATTGAAGAGCAATCATTTTGATATTTAAACCTTATCACAAGTTAAAATCAAAAAGTCTTTGAGTTTTACCATGGCTTAAAAGCCATGGTTTGTTCGGGACTTTTGGATGCTCAAGAACTAAAGTTCTTGACATAACTTTAGAAGCCCAAATCCCTCAAAACAAAATACTAATTTATCAAGTACAATACTAAATCTCAATTTCTATCTCCAGAAATATCTAATTCAGCTTAAGCCAGATTAACAGCATCCCCTGCATTAGAAGCAGGACTCTCGCTTGCTTCTGTCTCAACAGTTGGTAAAGATGCTTTCGTGATTACAAAAACATCGCCTATTGCCTTTACAAACTGATGCGGAATAATAACTCCTTTTGCTCCACCAATTGAACTTGCCAGTCCAGAATTAAGCCTTATCTTCCACCCGTCTATCTTGTTGTCAACAAGATTTACCTCTTCAACCTGCCCAAAATAATCTCCATCCGAAGTATATGCGTGCTTTCCAAGAACATCGCTTATCTTTTTTATTCTTAACATAAAAAAATCTATCTCAGGGAGTATTTATACTTTATGTTTTTAGAGAATATATTAGCCAAACGAGACAATATAGTAATCATAATCTTTATTAAACAGATTATCATTAAAAAATTATGAAAAACAGAGAATTCCTCCATATTTTAGGAGCAATAATTTTATTTAGCATGATAGGAGCTCTCTCTTTTCTCATAGAGGGCAGATGGGATATTCTCCCGCTCGTTTTTCTGTTTGCAGTTATAATAATACTTGTCTCTGTTTTTGCTAAAAAATTAATGGCATATGCTCTTGATGCAGATGTAGAACACGAAATCTGGAACGTCTCGAGATATGGAATAAAAAAACATCAAAAGCTGAAAAAAGAAATTCCAGGAGGAATAATCTTCCCAATATTCCTCTCCATCTTTTCACTAGGATTGATAAAATTCCCCGCATTCTTAACATATGAGGCAGGAGCTCTAAAAAGAAGGGCAGCCAAGAGATTTGGAGTGTATAGTTTTACAGAATTAACGGAGTGGCACAATGGACTCATAGGCACAGCTGGAATCGTGGCAGTTCTTATTTTAGGAATTATCGCCTACTTCCTCCCATTTAATTTAGAATATTTCTCAAAGCTCTCTGCATATTACGCCCTCTCAAATCTCATTCCAATATCAAAGCTAGATGGCTCGCAAATATTCTTCGGCTCCCGCGTTCTCTGGACAGCTCTCGCCCTAATAACATTGATAATTAGCCTGTACGCGATGATTCTCTGATCAAGACTATTGAAATATAGTAGTCACATAATTTTATAAGAACATAATCAAATTAGTCTAAACGAACAAAATGATTTTCCTAGATATAGAAACAACAGGTCTAGACCCAAGAAAAAATTCAATCGTTAGCATTGGTGCTGTTGATTACATAGGACCGCATCACTTCTATGAAGAATGCAGAATCTGGAAAGGAGCTGAAATCTCCCAGGAGGCATTGAATATAAATGGATTTACCCCAGAACAAATAACTAACACAAACAAACTATCTCAAAAAGAAATTCTTGAAAACTTAATTGATTGGACCCACAAAATAATTGACATAACTCTCGCAGGAGAAAATATCGCAGGATTTGATTTGCAATTTCTGAAGGAATCTTTTACCAGGGAATGTCTAAAATCCCCATTTGGACATAGAACAGATGATTTACACTCAATAGCCCGTAATCACTACATGAGAAGAGGCATCTCGCCTCCTCTTGTCAAAAACAAGTCGTCTATTAATCTTGACTCAACACTAATCTATGTTGGTCTTCCTCCAGAACCAAAACCGCACAACGCACTAAGAGGTGCAATCCTCGAAGCAGAAGCATACCACCGCTTAACCTATGGCAGAGGATACCTTGCAGAATTTCGAGAATTTGAGATTCCGAAATATTTAGAACACAGATAAATTTAAACCCTGAAATTCTATAAATTTTTATGTCAGAAGCTGAAATACTAAATATTGAGCCAAGAGGCTACCAAAAAGCAATTTTTGAAACGACAAAAGAAAAAAACACTCTTGTTGTTCTTCCTACCGGTGTTGGCAAAACCTTAATCGCCTTGATGCTCTCAATAGAACGATTAAAAAAACACCCCACAACAAAAGTTCTCTTTCTCGCTCCGACAAAGCCTCTTGTAGAGCAGCATTTTGACTATTTTAAAAAACACCTTCCAGAGCTTTTTGCAGATCTTCAATTTTTTACAGGTCAGATAGAATCCGAAAAGAGAAAAAAAATCTGGCAGACCGCAGAGATAATTTTCTCAACTCCACAATGCATTGCAAATGATATTAAAAATTATCTTTACAATCTAAATGACGTTTCTTTGTTAATTATAGATGAAGCCCACAGATGTCTTAAAAACTATGATTATACGAAAGTTGTTAGTTCTTACAAGAACAATGCCAAAAACCAGAGAATCCTTGGATTAACAGCCTCTCCTGGCTCAGACTCTGAAAAAGTAATCCAAATCAGCAAGCACCTTTCCTTGGAAGAGATAGAAGTCAGAACAAGAGAGTCAGAAGATGTTAAGCCCTATTTGCAGGAAAGAGAATATAAGAAAATAGAAGTCGATTTTCCTCCCCAATTAATGGAAATTAGGGCGCTCCTCAAAAAAATTTACGACGAAAAAGTTAACAAATTAAAAGAAAGCAACTTTCTTCTTGGTCCAGCCAATAAAATAACCATCCTAAAGCTTCAGCAAAGACTTTTCTCCCAAATATCCCAAAGAAATTTTGCAGCAATGACTGGAGTCTCATGGACCGCCCAAGCAATAAAAATCTCCCACGCCCTAGAGCTTCTAGAAACTCAAACTTTAAGCGGGCTAAATATCTATATGAAATCTTTAATAGAGCAATCAAACCAAAAAAAGAGTAGAGCAGTCCAGACACTTGTAAAATCTCCAGAGTTTAATGCCTCCTTAATTCTGCTTCAAGAACTTATAACAAGAAAGATAGAGCATCCCAAAATAGATAAAATCGTAGAGCTGGTAAATTCAGAATTTAAAGGAAATAAAAAGTCAAAAATAATAATATTTTCCCAATTCAGGGAAACTGCATCAACAATTTCAAAAAAAATAAACGAGATAGAATGTATAAAATCTGCAATATTCATTGGACAGGCAAAAAGGCAAAATATCGGCTTATCCCAAAAGGAGCAGAAACAAGTGATAGATAACTTCAGGGAAGGAAAATTAAATGTAATCTGCGCAACATCAATAGGCGAAGAAGGATTAGATATCCCTGAAGTTAGTACAGTCATTTTCTATGAACCTATTCCAAGCGCAATTAGAAAAATTCAGAGAGCTGGCAGAACAGCAAGACTTCAGCCCGGAAAATTAATAATATTAATAACAAAAGACACAAGAGATGAAATTCATCATTATGCAGCAAATGCCAGAGAGAAGAAAATGTATAAAACAATAGAGCAGGTTAAAAAACATCTCAACTCACAGCCTAAAACCCTAAACGACTTCAAATAAATAACTAAATATGACAAATTTAATTAAAAAACTTATAGCAAAAGATGAAAAAGGAAGATGGTTTATGAATGTAACAGATAAAATAAAAACCTCTGCATTTTTAGAAGAGAGAGAACAAAGATATTGCCCGCCCCATAGAACACCCCACACTCTGCCATTAATAGGAAAAAAAGTTATAGATGAGCATTGCCACATTCATATAACAACTTGGAGATACTATCTACACCACCTCCCATATTGTCTTCTAATAGACTGTCCAAACGCGAAAGCAATGATGCTCGCACAAAGAGAGTATATTAAAAGTCTTAAAGACCTTAAAAATAGTTAGCATAAAATGCCATTCCATAACATATTCTCAAACAAAAAAACAAAAAAGAAAAGACCAGTAGATTCAGCAAAAATTCTTGTTGACAATCACGAAAAAAACTCACTCATCCCATCGATTCTTTCAAAACTTGGAATAGAATATACATTTTCCAATCTTCCAACAGGAGATTATATAGTAAACGATATAGTTATAGAAAGGAAGACAATTCCCGACCTAAAATCTTCCATAATTAATAAAAGGATTCTCTTTCAGTTTAAAAATATGAAGCAATATCTAAAGCGTCTGCTAATTATAGAAGGTACATCAAATTTTGATTTATACAACGGAATAATTCACGAAAATGCATTAAGAGGATTTATTCTCTCAACTACTCTAGAATATAAAATTCCAATTATTTTTACAGAAAACGAAGAAGATAGTGCAAAATACCTTGCGGTTTTGGCAAGAAAAACAAGAAAAGCATCGTTATCATTAAGGGCAAAACAGCAATTTACAGATGAAGAGCAAAAACAATTTATTCTCGAAGGCTTCCCAAATATCGGCCCTCAAACAGCAAAGAAACTTCTTGCCCATTTCAAATCAATCAAGAATATAATCAACGCAGATGAAAAAGATTTAAGGAAGTTAATAGGAAGAAAAGCAGAAATATTCTCAAGATTCTTATGAATCTCTATGAGGAATATATTTTTGCCTTGACATGCACTGAATAGAGTCATCAAGATTGATATAATAAACCCCCTTGTTATGCGGGTTTTCATCAAGCTCAGAAATATTCGCGATTTTTCCAGTAGATTTAATCAGTTCTCTCATCTTCTCGACAACATAGGCTCTTCGCCTAACTCTTTTGCCAAAAACACAAATTTCAGGATTTGCTCCGCAATCAGACCAAATTTTCACAAAATCTTCCGCCAACCCATTCATTTCCTTACAGTCAAATCCCTCTCCCGGCTGAAGATTATTCTCCAAGCTATCCATTAAAATAATTAGAGAATATACTGATTTAAAAATAAATCTGCACTACAGAAGATATATCAAATTAAGAATAAACTTCAATATCTTCGTATTTCGGTCCAACTCTGTCAAGTTTGGACTTTTTAAGTCTAAATCCAGAAACAGAGAACTCGATTGGTTTGACATGAATTAACTTTATCCTCTCTAGAAATCCTTTTTTATCCTCGACATATTTAATCCTTGCAATAGTCAAATGTCCCATAAATCTCTCTTCCATTGCAAACAAATTTTTTAATTTCTCATCAATCTTTTTCTGTAGCTCGTAAATGCCTCCACCTTCAACATTTACCCAGACAATATTGGGCATCCTGCGAACAGAAAAAGTTCCAATCTTCCCAAGTTTTAACTTAATTTCCTCAAATTTAATCTCCTTCAGCTTATTCTTGATTTTTTCAATTTTCTCATCATCAATTTCTCCAAGAAACTTCAAGGTTAGATGCAAATTTTCAAGCTCTGTAAGTTTCCCAGTAAATTTTATCTTAGAAACAAGCTCCTGCACGCGAGCAACTTCTTTTATCACCTCATCGGGAAAGTCAACCGCAATAAAAACTCTTGTTAAATTATCTTTATCCATTTTACTTCGGTACAACTATCGCAAAGCTATAACTTTTAACATCTGAAGCAAGCTTCTTGACATCTGCAAGACCAACTTTGTTTATCTTATCATCATATTTATAGTAATCTTCTGCCTTCCCAACAAGCTCATTTAACATCAAGTCATTCATAACACTGACGCTTTCTTCCGCTCTTACTCTCTTCAAGCCAATAACCCTCTGCTTTGCCTCTTTCAAGTCCTTTTCAGTCATATTCTTAACATCTTTTAGACCTGCTAAAATTAATCTCTTAACTTCAGGCACTGCTTCTTTTGTCGTTCCGACATAAATGCTGTAAAAAGAGTAGCTCTTTTCAGAATTTATAGAACCCCTAACAGAATAAGCTAATCCTCTCTTCTCTCTAATTTCCAGAAATAGTTCTGAAGACATCCCATTGCTTAAATAAGCATCTAAAACTTCCAAGGCATAAAATTCTTTTGTATTCGGCAAAGGTGCGTGAAAAGAAAATACAAGATTAGCTTGGTCAATTCCCTCCCTCTTTTCAGTTGTATCAGCATTTTTCCTTTTTATCTCAATAATTTTTGGTGTTTTGCCCTCTGCCTTAAAATTCTTCTCCATATATTCGCAGACATTCTCAAAATCTGCATTTCCAACCAAAGTTACAATGTAATTTTCAGGAGAATAAACTTTCTTGAAAAATTCAGCAACAAAATCTCTCTCTAAAGAAGAAACGCTCTCCCTGTTTCCAATAACAAGCTCCCCAAAAGGTTTCTCATAAAGATTTTTCTCAATTTGCTCGCTGACTGAACTTGAAGGATCATCATGATACATTTTTATTTCCTCCAGAATAACTTTTTTTTCTTTCTCAAACTTTTCTTTGTTAAATTTAGGATTTTTTAGCATATCAGCAATGATATCAACTCCAGCAAAAAGATGCTCGCTGGGAAGCTTAAACCAGAATGAAGTTACCTCATGAGAAGTAAACGCGTTCAAAATCCCTCCTTTTTTCTCAATTTCCCTTGAAATATCCTCATGTGTTCTTGTTTTCGTTCCTGTAAAAAGCATATGCTCAATAACATGAGCAATTCCTTTTATATCCGAATTCTCAAATGCAGCGCCGAATCTGTTTGTAATTGAAAAAGATATGACTGGCAAATCTCTCTTTTCCATAATAACAGTCATCCCATTCTTCAGCTTTCTTTTAAAAAATCTCTCATTCATAAACATACAAAAAGCAAATTCTTAATAAACCTTGTGCAGCAAGTATAATAAAGGAAGTTGTTAGCAAGACCTCAAGAACGAAAGTTCTTGACGGCACCCAAGTACAAAAAGTTCTTGGTGAACCATAGGAGTCTTACAATGCCAGTAAATGCAGGATACGAATATTTTAATGCCGAGAAGAAGTTTTCAATAGCTAAAAGCACAGAAGAAAAAATGGCTGCTCTGGAAGAAATGATAAGAGCTGCCCCAAAGCACAAATCAAGCGAGCATTTTGTTGCAGAATTAAAGAACAGGCTTAGAAGATTCCAGGAAAAGCAGGAAAAAGCAAAATCGTCTGGGAAAACGACAAGAAAAAGCATAAAGAAAGAAGGATACCAGTGCATTCTCATAGGATTGCCAAACTCTGGAAAATCATCTCTTTTATCAAAATTAACGAATGCCAAGCCAAAAATATCAGAAAATCCATTCACAACTAAAGATCCTGAACTAGGAACAATGAACTACGAAGGCGTTAAAGCCCAAATTATAGATATTCCCAGCATAGGCTCAGAGTTTTTCGACATTGGAGCAGTTCACACAGCAGATTGTTTAATTATAGTAATAGAAAACCTAAAAGACTTGGAGAAAATTCATTCATTTATAACAAAAGCAACAGGAAAAAGAATAATTGTTGTAAATAAATCAGACCTCCTCTCCCAAGAAGAATTAAGAAAACTTCAAGAAACAATCAAAAGCAAAAGATTAGACGCGTTAATTATCTCAACAACAGCAGATTATAACATAGAATCTCTAAAGGAAAAAATATTCATTTCAATGGACTCAATCAGAGTTTATACAAAAGAGCCAGGCAAATCCCCAAGTCAAGACCCTGTAGTTCTCCAAAAAAACTCAACAATAAAAGATGTAGCCGAATCAATTTTAAAAGGTTTCTCCAAAAAAGTCAAGGAAGCCAGAGTAACAGGCCCAAGCGGCAAATTCCCAAATCAGAGAGTTGGCCTCGACCACGTCCTAAAAGACAAAGATATTGTTGAGTTTAAGGTTCGATAAGTAAGAGAACCTTAAATCAGAGATTGCTATCTCTGAGTTTAAAACAAGATAAAACACAATAATAATTATAAACTAAAGATTAAATAATTGTCTCTAATGGAAATATCAAAAATAACAGATATAATCTTGGCAATAGTCTCATTCGGCGCAGGTATTCTTTCATTGCTAAATGAGAAGTATCGTCCTGCTGGGGCAGCATTGCTAATTGCAGGATTTATACTTATTTACTTCTCATCTTACACTGCTAAGATTAATGAGCAAGAAAGAGAGATTAAAAAATTGAAGGAAAAGCTTAAAATACATGAAAGAATGATTAGTATGGAAGCAGACATACTTGCTTTAAAAAATAAGGTATTTAAATGAATAAAAAAGGATTTTCAAGTGGAGATGTTTTAGAGTTGTTAAAAATTATAATAATAATCATAGTTGGGATGATAATAATCAGTTCTTTACTACCAATTTTATTCAAATAAGATAAATTACTTATAACCCTTGCGAATAGGCGCAATAATTTTCTCCAAATATTCTGTTATTGTTTTCTTCAAATCAAGAGGATGTAATTTCCCTGAAGAATAAACTTTCTCAAGCTCCGAATAATCCTTAAATTTCACATTTCCCCCGAACTTCTTGTCTCTTTTTATCTCAATATGCTCAAATCTCGGAAAAATTATCAATCTTGCTATCTGCAAAATTGGATTATCTTCAACAACTTTTTCAGGGCAATACGCATTTTTTATGCATTTCTCAATTTCTTCATAGCTGTCAGTTACCGAAATCCCGCTTCCCGAAACAGACTTTGACATTTTCTGCCCAGGACCTTTAAGAGAAGTAATAAGAGGTGTGTGCATTGCAACAAATTTGTAATTCAGAGTTTTTTCCATGTCTTTTCCAATCATATGAACTTTTCTCTGCTCCATTCCTCCAAGAGCAACATCCACTTTAAGGTGTTTTATGTCAGCAACCTGCATCAATGGATAAATAAGTTGTGAGATTGTCGCATTTTCCATATCTCTTGCAATTTCCTGCATGCTTCTCAACCCTCTCTGAATTGTAGAATTTTGCGCAAGAGCCATTACATCCATCTGATAGTCTGAATGAAATTGAAATGAGCTTCCAAGAACAACATCTGCTTTAAGTCCTATCGCCTTGATTGTCTTTTTCCAGTTCTCAACCTCTTTTTTTATCTCATCATTAGAACCCTTTCTATTAAGCAAAGCATGAACATCTGCAAGCAAAATCTTTACCTTAAATCCTGCTTCTTGCAAATCCATTAATTTTATTATAGTCACAAAATGCCCAAGATGCATCGGTCCAGAAGGCTCATACCCACAATAGACAACAGGATTTTTCTTTTCTTTTAACAAACTCTCAAATTCCTTATTAGAAACTATCTCCGCAACATTCCTCTTTATCAGCTTAACTCTCTCGCTCTCTTTCATAAAGAAGAATAAATTAAGATGATTAATAAAACTTATGATAACCTGCAAAGAAGACGAATTTCAAAAGCTAAGCAAATTTATAATCTAAAGAAATAGCCCAAAAAGTCATTACCTGCAATAACTCCGCCAGTCATTGGAGCAGTTGAACCGCCTGAATCTCCGCCACCAGATGTTCCCCCGCTATAACTCCCTTCCCCGCTAGCGCTAGGCTGTATTGTCGTAGTTGTTGGACTTGTCGTAGTAGGAGGATAAATATCTGTCTGCTGATATTGCTGGTTATTAGCATCCATAGGCTGCTGTCCCTCTACTGGTGGTCTCGGATACATCTGATCTTGTTCTGGTCTCTCATAGAAGCATGCGCATCTCCTGCCCCCATCTATGCAATCAGTTCTTGACGATCCCGGACATTCTTGGTTGCACCCATCTTTGCACTCGCTTTCCACATATTCCCCATTCTTAAAATCTCCTCTATATTCACTTTCTTGCCTATACTTAATTAATTCCCGTGTTCCCCCGCAATCCTCTGGACAAGCGTAAGGATTGGCTTTCTCAAATTCATCGCAAATACTATCAGGACACTTTTGTCCCCCCTCGAATCCACCCTCTCTTACATTTCTCCTCATTGCAAATTCTTGCTTGAATTCTCTCGATTCTTTAAATTCTCCTCCAACATGTTCAAGAGCTCCGTCATAACACTTTAATCTTTCTTCAGGACTAGTAATACCACCGCAATTTCCTCCGTAAGAAGACCCTCTTCTGTCTTTGTCTCTTTCCCCAAATTCCTCAGCACCTCGCAATCCCCTCATAAGCTCCTCACATTTTCTTGGGTCATTCTGATTCTCCCCATTAATCCCAGCATCAATACACTCTTGGGGAGCATTAGCCTTGAACATTAGTTTCCCGCACTCTTTTGGATTTGTCACTCCCTCCTTAACGCATTCTTCAGGAGCAAACTCCTCAAACATTATTCTATCACATATCTCTCTACCCTCTCTTTCGTTTCTGACATTAGCACTCAAAAGCGCCTCTCTGCACTCTGGGGGAGCATTCATTTCAATCATAATCTTACTGCATTCTCTTGAAGTTTTTGCTCCTGCTTTTTGGCACTCCAAAGGCATATGAACTTCATATTGGGATTCCCTGATTCCACCCTCCATATTATCCATAACATCTTGTAAATAATCGGGAAGTTCTGGCATTTCTAGCTCATCCAATTCCTTGCACGCTTCTTCATCTCCATCTCTATTGCATGCTTTTGCCAAAGGCGCTGCAACCGAACAGGTCTTAGCAAAATCCTCAAAAGGAATCTCTTCGCACTTGCATTTCTCTCCAGATGTTTCAAAACATTCAGACATTAGTTTCCCAAACTTTTCAGCTTCATCTCTTTGTTCAGATGTTAATTTTTCATCAAGTTCCTTTTTCCATCTGGGAGCATCACTGCTTCCTTCAGTTTTGCACACTCTTTTATATTCAAAAGGATCTAATTCGGCCAATTGGGTGCATAATTCTTTAATTTTTGATGCAACTTCAGCAGCAGTAGAAATGTCTTTTTCTATTGCAATAACTTCTCTGACAAATTCATCTTTTTGTTCAGGGGGGACATTTTGCGCAATTTCTCTTATCATAACACCCCTTATTGCATTGGAGCTTCTTTTAGCATACTCCTTTTCTTCAGGAGAAATCTCATTCTTGAATTCTTCAGCATATGTTTTATACCTCTCAAACGATTTTTCCATAAATTCACATGCCTTTTGATCTCCTGCCCCGCATCCTTGAGACAACTCTCTCATTTCAGCAACTTTTTCTTCCCTTACTTCAGCAGGATTTTGAAATCCATCAAAAAAGTTATCTAAAGGATCTAATATGCTGCCCGGAGTTATTCCCCCTCCTGCACTAAATTCCTCTTCTGTTATCTCCATTTCTTCAGTTTTCAAATCATCACTTTCAGATTCAGCAGATGTTGCACTACTATCGCTAGTTGTTTCAGTTTGTGAACTTCCAGAAGTTGCAGGAGTTGTGCTCGTGCTTGCACTTTCCTCCGCAAGAACAAAACCGCTAACCAAAACAAAAATCAGAATAATAGATAATAAAAAAGCAAACACACTCTCTTTCATGCAAATCTTGAATAAATGCTACTATAAAAATCTTTCTCAGCTCTCTTACTTTAATTTAGTATGGAATCTTTTCAGCCTATTATCAGCCCACCACTCATAAGCAATCCCAACAACAATTAAAATGGGAATTAAATAAAACTGATTTCTAAAAAGTCCGAAGCTGAATAAATAAACAGAGAGGAGCCATATATCAAAAAGCCCGTAAACAAGGACTAAGGTCGTAAGAACCAATTCTTCTGAAGAGCATGGAACCCTGTCAATCTTCCTCGCTAAAAAAGCAGCTGCTTTTACAAGAACAAAAAACAGAATTAAAACAAAAGGCGTTAAAAAAATAGGATTATCTATCCCCAGCGTGGTAGATATTGGCTTCCAAATTCCAGCACTCGCTCCTTTTCCTTCTGCAAAAATTAAGTCAAGAAAAGCATCTAAAAGAACAAGAACAATTAAAATAATCCATGCAGCTTTCTTTGATAAAACCTCTTTGTGCTCGTGACATTCAACAATCTTTTTAACCACACCTTAATTAAAAAATTCCGACTTATAAAACTATCCTAAAAATCCGCCAAAGAACAAAAAGAAAAACATTTAACATAAACCATCTTAGCTAAAGAATGAAAATAATCTCTCTGGCAATAACTCTTTTAGGTATTCTATTTTTACTAATAATTTTAAACTTTTCAAGCCCAAAAATAATTGATAGTTCTTTATCCCTGCAAAATCTTCCGGAAAACACAAAAATCCAGACACAAGGAAAACTAATTTCAGAAAGAACACTTGACGAAAATACAAACCTCATGAAACTGGACAACGATATTGAAATAATCTGTATAAACTGTCCAAAATATCTAAATCAGACAATCAAACTAACAGGCATAATAGAAAAATATCAAAATAGAACCCAAATTAAATTGCTAAGAATAACATCCAATGTTTCTTGAATTTATCATAGCGCTCATTCTTGGCATCATAACAGGCACACTCACTGGCCTCTTCCCGGGAATTCATATAAATCTCGTCGCAACTCTTCTTACAGCCTCTCTCGGATTTTTCACATCTATGAATATTCCACTCATAGCACTAGCAATATTCGTAACAGCAATGTCAATAACTCACACTTTTCTTGATTTTATCCCAAGCATCTTCCTTGGAGCTCCTGAAGAAGATTCTTTTCTCTCAATTCTTCCCGGACATCAGATGCTAAAAGAAGGCAATGCTCACGAAGCATTTGTCATAACAATCTACGGTTCCATAACCGCTTTAATAATAATTCTGCTCTTCTCTCCAATATATATCTATTTTCTCCCAAGCATTTTCTCAATAGCAAAAATAGCAATCCCTTTCATCCTAATTTTTATCTCCCTCTATCTTATTTTTAGGGAAGAAAAGCCGTTTATCTCTTTCATTGTTTTCTCACTAGCTGGTCTTCTTGGTTTTCTCACTTTTAATCTTCCCGTAAAAGAACCTCTAATGCCCCTTCTTTCTGGATTGTTTGGCCTTTCTGCGCTTATAATCTCACTTAAAACAAATTCAAAAATTCCAAAACAGCACATTAAACCATTAAAAAGAATAAAAATGCCAAAAAAAGAATTTTTCAAAGCACTAATTGCACTAATAATCTCCTCCCCGCTAGTCGCTTTTCTTCCAGCTATTGGTTCAGGCCATTCAGCAACAATCGGTTCTGAAATAATCCCCCAAGGAAGGAAAGGTTTTCTCTTTCTTGTTGGAGCTACAAATACCATAATAATGGGCTTGAGTTTTATAACAGTTTATTCAATAGGAAAAGCCCGCTCCGGTTCAGCTGCAGCAATCCATGAAATACTAAAATCTTTCTCGCAGTCAGATTTGATATTAATATTATCAGCAATCCTTATCTCAGGAGTTTTAGCAGCAATAATTGGAATCCAAGTCTCAAAATTATGTGCAAAAAACATCTCAAAAATTAACTATGCACTATTAACAATGATAACCCTAACAATAATAATAGCGATAAACATAATTTTCTCAAATTCTCTTGGAATTCTCATCCTTGTAATCTCAACATCTCTCGGAATATTTGCAATAACGAGCGAGTCAAGAAGAATAAATCTCATGGGTGCGCTCATAATCCCAGCAATTTTGTATTATCTCTTATAAAACTAAAATTTAACAAGATTATATGGTAAAATCGTCTAAACAATTTTATCCAAAAAACTATTGCATTTTTCTGTAATGCATGCCTTTCGCATATAATTGCATATATCAATTATCTAATTAATTAACCTTTCTTTCTAAACCGCCCCTTTTAACAGTAAAATAAACAGTCCCCTCATGAGATTTCACACCTTTTGGCCCCATATTGCCCCCTCTCAACCAAAGATAAACATTAGCATAATGAGTCTCGTTTTCTTTCCCCACATAAACCTGATAATTTCCATGAAATTCAGTCTCAAAAACTTGAGTATTATCTGGCATAAAAAAATTTTGCATAAATTTAAGAGAATTTACATTTGTATCCTGCTCAAGCCAAATATGACCCCTTCCAGCGCGCACCTTATAACGAAGACTCCGTCCTGCTTTTTGAACAAATTCGTCAAACTGCCCATAAGTTATACCGTTATCAACAACTTTCCTTTCCCCCCTAATTAAATGCTTCAAGACTCTTATTATTTTTTTCATATTTTAAAACCACTTCGCAATCATTTCCTGCTTCTCTTTCTCTTTCCCAAATATGCTCTGGATATATCTCTCAGTTAACTCAAGATTCTCAAGCAAATATGGAGAAGCATTGTAATTCCTTGCCAAGTCCAGAGCAGGCTGTAGATATTTTAGAATGCTCCCCTCTGAAATTGTAAAAATTATTTTCCCTCCGCAGTTGGTGCATTTTCCAGTAAGTGGAGGCCTCCTATATTTGTCGTTGCAGTTAACACATCTGAATTCCTGCATTGAGAACTTTCTCAAATTACCTTTTATATCTCTTATAAAATGCCTCTCTATTATTAATCTTGAAACATCCTTTATATCTAACGCCCTTATCTTGCCGCAAAGGCGCATCTGCGAAGCGACTTTCTCTTTCATTGTAGGCAATGTCTTGTAGGAAGAGATTAAAGAGGTCTTGTTTATGTCACCACATCCATGGCTAAATAAAATATTTGAAAATACATCTCTCCCGTCCTTTAATCTCTTCTTTACGTTATCTAATTTTATCTCCGAAGAATGTTTTCCAACTTCCGCAAACTCGTAAAGCTCAAGATGATACTGCCCGCAAAGCTCAAAATCAAGAATCTGGTCGTCAACCTCCCCTGCTTTTATGCACGTATTTAAAACAAGAGGGGCATCTTGAGTTCCACCTCTGTGAGAAGGCAGAAACTTTCTTGAAAAATTAAGCAATAAATCCATCAAGAGCATTACAGCAGATTCATCCCCATCGCAATCTCTTCTCATAGCTGCGTGCATATATGGCGAAGCCAAAAAAGTCTGATTTTTTGAAAATCCTATTATTCTTCCTACAGTTGCAGTGCATATATGCGGGGCAATACAGACAACAAGTGAGCCAATCAAATCTTTTCTATCTTTAACATTATTCATCCTCGGCAGCCCATACAACTTTTCAAGTTCATCATCAATAAATTTTGAAACTCTGACAAATACATCATCTGCTCTCTCATCCTGCGATTCAGGGCAAGAAGGAAGAATTACATCATGTGGAAACAAAGTTAGTATTTGCTCTTCACTCTCAAGATCCTTTCCATTAATATCCTTTTCATATCCTATTTTTCTAAGCAAGTCTACGCTTGTCCCAACTTCTTTTGGCTTAAAATGTGTGATTGGCATCTCAGTCATATCATACCTTATCGTCCCATCCTTGTTCACATTAAGACTATATTTCGCCCTTAGAAGTCCTTTTGCCAAATTCTCACAGCTATGGTCTTTGCTGCTTGTCCCTCTTATCCCTTTTACAACAGAACCTATCTCACTTAATCTGACTCCTGCTTTTTTCTCGGCAGCCTCAAGATAATGCCTAATATCAATTCTCTTCTCTTTAAATCCAAATACAGTTGGATGCTCTTCACACTTTCCTTTATATTCGCAGTCACATTCTGGGCAATAACTCATTCTTTGGCAGGATTCTCCGCACTTTTCACATACTGGATAAACGCTGTCAGTTTTACACTTCCCACAATGGTAAACAGGAAAATCCGCAATAACAGAGCCCACGTTTAAAGCTTCCTGAAAACTTCTCAATCTCCCGCCTTCCTCCCCTACAGGAAACAATACATGCGGGCTTCCTTTCAGCTTTCTCAATTTTGCCTTTTCAGGCCTGCCCATTCTTGCGCCAATAAAAGTTCCTGATTTGTCCTTTATCTTAAACTTGGAAAGGAAAGAAACCACTTCCAAAACAAGTTTCTCAGAAATAATTTTGCCGATATATTCTATCTCTTTCTCCAGATTAAGTATGTCGTTATCTAGTCCAAGATTCAAGAGCAAGGCCCTGCTAAAAGTTTCTGATAAAACAACATTTTCAATGCTTACACTATGCTCGCACCCTATTAACTCAAGAGCTCTTTTTCCTTTTGCAAACCTCTCTTTATCTTGAATTGAATAAGGTAAAATTATTTTTCCACCAATTAAATTTCCGTGAGCCAGCCAGTCAAGCAATCCCAAAAAATATTCATAATTTATCTCTTTCCAATAAAAAATATAGCTTGGATGCAGTGGTATATTGTATTTTTTTGAAAGTTCAATAGCTTTCTCAATAGAAATATTCCTCTTATCTACCTCAACACTCTCTCCAATGACGGATGCCGCTTTCTTTAGCTCAAGCTCCCACCACTCTTCACAATATCCTGGCTTCAAAAGCTCATAATTTCTATTTGCAACATCCCCGAAAGAGAACAAAATATCTCCGAGGTAAATTATCTCTTCAACATCTGGATAAATTTTCTTTGCTTCTTCATAATCCTGCACTTTTCTGACGCTTCCGTTTCTCAATTTTACAATCGGTCCGTCAATCTCATCGCAAACTCCAAGAGCGCACCCTTTTGTTGGTTTCTCTATTTTAAGCTGCGTTCCAACAGCTAAAAAACAATCAGAAATTCCCATTGTGGCAGGATGAACTGCGGCCGCAGAAAATCCAGTTGTTCTTGTTCTCCCATATCTAAATCTAAAACCTCCTGACCTTGAAGGATGGCTAAAAACCGGCCTCCCTGCAACAATATCTTTTATATAGGTTGGCGAGGCATCAACACTTCCCTTCTCTCTTTTTTTATGAATTTTTATATATTCATCCAAAAACTCCCACCCAGAAGCTTTAAATCCCTTTTCTTGTGCCCCCCTCAACAACCTAAGACTCTTTTGTGCTTTCTGGGCAAGCCCTTCCGAAAAAATAAGGCACATTCCCCCACGGATAAAATTAGTTTCAATGCGCGATAAGTCTTTATAATTTGAAACTTCCCTCTCTTCAGATGCCTCTCCAGTTATTTCAATAGGAATATTTTTAGCCAGAAAAGTTATCTCCTCTTCTGTAGGTAAATATTGAAGATTATTAATTCTTTCATGATAATCATAATTTTCCGTCACATATCTCTTTATCTCCTCTTCTGTAGGATCGTATTTTGCATATCCAAATAATTCTCTTAAATAATCAATCAGCATTAAAACAACGCATGAAGCAGTCGTTCCAGCACTTCGTATGGGTCCTGAAAAATAAGCCTTAAAATATTCCTTTCCATCCAGAGTTCTCCCTAATTTTAATTCTGTAAACCCCTCAAGTGGAGAAGAAACAACCCCGAGAGTAGTATACGCAAAACCAACTCTTATTCCTGCATCAATAGCCTGCAACAAGCTTCAAATTTGCAATATTTTTCTTTTGCAATCTCTTCTGCTATTTTGAAAGAGACCGAAATAGTAAGTGGCCCGTATTCCTTTTCAAGCTCAACTATCCTGTTTATTATTTTCCTGTCATTAAGCTGCGGATAAATTGTTGAAATCAAACCTATAGATTTTTCTGCGAGTGAAGTCGCAATAGGAATCTCAACAGAATTTACAGGATCAACTCCCTTGGCACGAGCCTGCCCTGCTATCACAAACTGCTTCGCAACTTCTCCCCCAATATGCTCAAAGTATTCCTGAGAGTTCATTAATAGATTATTCTCACACTTGCTGGAACGCCTCCTTCAACTTTTTGAATCTTTAAGTTCTTACCATATTCTGAAGAAAGCTCACTTAATTTTTTAGTCTCGCATCCCACTATAACGTCTGGGTCAACATATCTAAATTTTTTCTTTATTAATACCCCTCCTTCGCCTGAAAAATTAATTATTTTAAAGCCGTTTCTTAATGCATTCAACTTCCCAAGAATATGCTCATTTCCACTAGACATTAAAATATTCAAAACCTGGCTCTCTGTTCTATAAAGATCGTCAAGGCAGATTATTTTTTTTTCAATTGCCTCTTTTAAAATATCAGCCAAAATATAATATCTAACTCTTGCTTGATTCCCTCCCCAATGCTCTTTTTGGCATCTTGCATAACCAAAAGCAAATGCCTCGGCAGCCTTCAGAAAGTTAAAGACAATTTTCCCGTCAAAATTAGCAAGACTCTTTATCATAAAATCAACCCCCTTATCACCAAAAAGCCTCATTTCTCTAAGAGTATAATCAACTCTATCCGCACAAAGTCCAGGGGCTTCTTGCTCCAACAAACCAAACTCCTCAATCTTAGCTATTTTAGAATAATCTAGATTGTATTTTGTCAAAATTCCTTTTAATTCGGACTTTTCTATAAATTTTAAATGATTCTTGTCTTGAAAATCCTCCCTCGTAGGATCTCCAATAGCCCAATCAACAACATGTGAGAAAGCAGTGTGAGAAACATCATGCAAAAGTCCAGCCACTTGTTCTTCTATGCTTGCCCCTAATCGTCTCAATAAAATCAGAACCCCAACTGAATGTTCATACCTTGAAAATCCATTAATATGATAATATTCTCTAGGCATTCCAAACTGAGAAATTCCTTTCAACCTCTGCACAACCTTTGAATTTATCAAATCTATCAATACACTTTCCATTATTTCTTCTTCCCCATAAACTCTATCAATAACTTTCATCTTAATTAAAATCAAATATCTTTAATTCCCTAGTATGCAGATTAAACACTGGCACCTTGCATGGGTCAGACACATTTCCGACTTTTTCCTCAAATGGCGTTTGTGACTGCCAGCAGCTCCCAGTAATTATCAAAACCCCATTATAATTTTCCACATCCATCCTGTGAACTTCTCCAGTTGCCAAAATATCAGGAACTTCTGATATTACAAGAGGATCTTTTTCTGCGTTAGGAATATAAGTCACCATAGAATGCATCGGAGAAAGATGCCTTCTCTTAAGCATCTCTCTTACTGCTTTCGCAGGGCATCTGTTTGCCTTCATTACTCTTAATTCAGAAATATTATTAATAAATGGGTGGATACTTGCCCCGTGGTACATCAAAACCCTAAACTCTTTTACTCCCTCCATTAAAGTTATAGTTGTAGGATTGGTCACCAAAATCAGATTATCTAATTCATAAAGCGCTCCTGCGTACTCTTTGTCAACAATTGGCTGCGGCTCTGCAACCCTCGATGCATCGTGTTGGCCAGGACACAAAAACATTGTAATCCTTTTAGGGACTTTGGAAAGATAATATGCAAGTTGCTTATATTGTTCCTTCAAGCTCTTCATAGATAACATCTCTTCCTGTCCAGGATAAACTCCAACTCCATCAACATTATCTCCAGTAATAAAAAGATACCTTATTTTTTTAGCACACTCATCATCGCTATTTAACCACCCAAAAAATTTTTCCAAGTTCTCTCCCAAATGCAGCTTGCTTCCTACATGCGTATCAGAAATAAAAGCAAGGCAAACTTCTTCATCAAACTTTACTTTTTGCGGAAGAAAAGAATCTGGATAGAAAATATCATAAACAAAAAGCAAATCTCTGTTTCCAGATGCTTTTACCCCCACAATATCATCTAGCTGCAGCTCGTCTGCTTTTTTGAAGACTTCTTCATTGTCAAATTTAACAAGTGCGCTTATTTCCCCAGTTAAATCCTCAAATCTTACAATAAGATTCTTGTTTTTTGTAATTCTCTTCTCAATTACCATCCCAATTATAGAGAGACTCTGCCTATTGTTTGAAATTTTATTAACAGAAACAAGATTCTGCTGCAATTCGGAACGATTCATTAAAATCCTCTGAATCTGCTGATATCTAGACCTAAAACTACCCACAAAATCTGAAACCTCCAACTTTTTCTTTACAGAAGTATCAGCACACAAAACACGAAAAGAATTTTTACTTACAACACCCTCAACAACCCCCCCCTCTTTTCTTATCTCAAGACTTAATCCAAGTTTAATGAAAATATTTTCTACACTATGCTTACTCTCCCCAGGCAATTTATTAAACTTACTCCGAACATACTCAAAATTTTTATTTAGTGTTGATTTTGTTATTATTTTTTGCCCTGAAAACCTCTCAAGCCCCTCAAGAAAATCTTTTGCAAACCCCACATCACCAAAACTATTCAGCAAATCAAATATATCCTTTTCCAATAATAGCCCTTTCTCTCTCACAACTTTCAGAATTTCTAAATTCATCTCAACTCAATCTCAAGAGATTTCTCAACTATCTCCCTTGCCCTCAGTTTTATATTCGCAGGAAGCATTAATTTTATCTCCCTTGTCCTCCCATACCTCCCCTTACTTATCTCGTTTGCATTTATCAACCCAAGCATATCAAACTCTCCAAGAATATCTGAAATTCTTCTCTGTGTAAGAACCTCCACCTTAAGATTATTACACATCTCTTGATAAGCATTGTAAACCTCCCCAGTATACATACAATTGTTTATATTACCCTTCTCCCCCACCCTCAACTTCTTCTCCTCAAGATTCATAATAGCATAAAGAACAAGCTGAAACTGCTTCGGCTCTCCACTAATTATATCAAGCATTCTATCCCTCTCTATTTTTTCTTTTGCAACATCTATATCATCTAAAGAAATCTTCTTTCTGCTTTCCCTCTCGCTTATTTCTGCAGCAACTCTAAGCAAATCAAGTGCCCTTCTTGCATCTCCATGCTCTCTGGCAGCATAAGCCGCGCACTTTGCAATTACACCTTCCTCAAGAATCCCTTCATTGAAAGCCTTGTCTGCTCTTTTCTTCAATATATCCTGCAACTGAAGCGCATTATATGGAGAAAAAATAATTTCTTCTTCCCCAAGAGAGCTTCTCACCCTTGGATCCAAATGATCCATAAATGTTGCATTGTTGCTTATCCCAACAATATTTATCTGTGCATTTTTCAATTCTGAATTTAATCTTGTTAAACTATAAATAAAATTATCAGAAATTTTCTCAACAGCCTGGTCAATCTCGTCAAGAACAATAAGCACAATCTGCTTTTTCTTATCTATTAAATCTATAAATCTCGCATAAACATCGCTCGTCGGCAGCCCTGTTGAAGGTACACTCCCTCCAAGAGCACTTATTATCCTTGCAAGAATCCTATATTCTGTTTCAGAACTCTTACTCAATTTGCAATTAACATAAACAAACTGCAGATTATCCCAACCCATCTCTCTATTTTTAGACAAAAGCTTGCTTCCTACATGCTGTATTGATAAAGTTTTCCCTGTTCCAGTATTTCCGTAAAGAAAAAGATTGCTTACTCTCTCCCCTCGCAAAGATGGAGCTAGAATTAAGGCAATATTTTCAATTTGCTCTTCTCTATGAACAATAGTTTCAGGAGTATAATTAGACTGCAGAACTGTTTTATTTTTAAATATACTATTTTGCACAACAGAATCAAAAATTTTATCTATTTTATCAATTTCAACCATTCTTTCACACCCTTTTTTATGTTCTCTCCAAAAAACAAACTCTATTATAAACTTATCTATACTCTAAGCTCTATTTCCTATGGAGACCCAGCAAAAAATAGAATAAAAATTTAAAAATGCCAAAAAAACAACAAAAATAAAAGGAGATTTGTAAAACACAAAAAATCAACTTAAAATAATCAATTTTGGCAACTTAAAAATTACAAACACTCTCAGACCATCATTTCTCTTGGAACCAAGAGAAACCAACAAAATCTTAAGATTTTGTAAATAAAAAGATAAAATAGGTTGAAAACAATTAAATATTAAACAGAACAATTTATTATATATTAAAATATATATAATATAATATAAATATTTATAAAATAAAAATAAAAACCCAAACCTAGACATACACTATTTAAATCATTCTCTTTTTCCACTAGAAACTAAGGAGTGAGGGGGTTGCCTAAAACCGAATAATTAATAAAAATCAAACTAAGAACCTGAATTTTAACTATTTCTCAATTATATTATAATTAAATTATGTGTTTTTTATCAGAGAAAAGTTTAAATATAAACCATATCTGAGCTAAATATGGTAATTGATAAAAAAACATTGAAAGAAATTATAGGAAAACTCGTTGTAACAAAAGAAGGCAAAAGATTGGGCAACGTTAAGGATATAACCTTTGAGACAAGAACAGGAGAATTGCTTCAAATTATTCTAAAAGACCCAACAATATATACAAAGAGCTTAAATTTAGACAACAACGGCAAAGAAACCCTTGTTCCATATAACAGTATCGTAGCAGTAGGTGATTTTGTAGTAATTTCCGAAGAAGACCTCTCCGCATAAACAAGACACATAAATTTAAAAATAAATTAAATTAACTCCTACTATGAAAATAATCGGATTTAATTTTACTAAAATTTCTGCAGAGAAGTCATCAGCAGAATTAAAGCAAGGGGCAAAAATTGATGCAAATATTAATTTCTTAGATGTTAAAAAAGAAGATATTCTCCTCTCAGAAAAAGACTCTGAAGCTTTAAGAGTCTTATTTAACTTTTCAGTAAAATATTCAAATCAAGATGAAGAAGCTGAAAAAAAATCAGGGGAGAAAAGTGAAAACAATGGAGAAGTTTCGTTTAAGGGTTTCTTTATATTAACAGTTTCAAATGAAGAAGCAAAAGCAATTCTAAAAGACTGGAAAAAGCAGGAAATCTCAGAATTTATAAGAGTTCCTCTGTTTAATTTTATTCTTAGAAGATGTTCAGTCAGAGCTATGCAACTGGAAGAAGAGCTCGGTCTTCCATTGCACGTTCCACTCCCTCAAATTTCAGCACCCCAGACCTCAGAAACAAAGAAAGAATAATCACAATCTGACAACCAATCTGGGTTTTCAAGCTTCCCAAAGTCAGAAGCTTCGTAAGAAGTGATGGCTTGGGAAACTTATTTCAAGCTTTTAAGCTTCCCAAAGTCAAGTACTTCCAAATTCTCTCCAACAACAAAAACATCAAAATTTCTAAAATTAATATCCCATGCAAGAAATACTTCCCCCCCTCGCGGGTCGCTTCCAGCATAATATTCTATAAAACTCGGTATCACTATAATATTCTTTCCTTTAAACTTTCCAGAGAGAAAACACTTGTATTTCTCAACCTTAATTCCTTCTCGCAGTTTAATCGCAGGATGTCCATGTCCAACAATCAGATGTTTAATCTTTTTATCCCATATCTCCTCAAAGTCCCTATCTCCATGGCTAAAGAAAAAATCCCTCCAAATATAATAATCTTTGAGTTTTATTCCAATTTTATCAACAATCGGTTCAAGGATTATATCATGATTCCCTCTAAGAGTTATTATTTTTCTTGCAAATGGTTTAAGATAATTTACTAAATTTTTGACATCTTCCCATTCTTGTCTTGAAATTCCTCCAAAATCATGCTTTATATCTCCAAGCAAGATTATCTTGTCAACTTTTCCAACCTCTCCAAATATAGCATTAAAGTCCGATATTATCTCGTCAAACATCTGCCTTGAAACAAGCACCCCGGAGCGGTTAAGAGCTTCTTCATACCCAAGGTGCAAGTCTCCAACTACAAGAATTTTTTCCTTTCCACTTTCAATTAAGAGGCATTTTCCCACATATTTGATTTTAATCTCTTCTCTCATATTTAATATAATTAAAACAGATAGTTAATTCTTTTGCTTCCCAGCAATTATCTTCATATGAAGCTCATGCATTCTCTTCAAGAAGCTCGCTCTCTCTTCTATTTTAATTAGATCGCTTCTCCCTTGTAGCATTAAATTGAGCCCAAATGGGGAGACAAGCGGAGTCTGAACTTTCTTTATTTTAACTTCTCCAGATTCAATCCATTGAAGCACTTTCTCCGCATCTTCAACAGACATCAAATCTTCAAGAACCTCTCTTCTTGCCTCCCTAAGAATTGGAAAATCTTCGCTTATCTTTTTTACAGCAGAAAATAAGAGTTCAGAGTGAACTTGCTGTTTTCCTACACTCTTCTCTCTTCCCTTGTAAGATCGCAGAATCATAAGCGAGCGCGCAGCGCAATGTCTGAATCTTCTTCTTAAAATCTCTGTTTTTTCAAGAGCCTCTTTTAATATTTCTCTCAAATCTTCTCTTTTTTCCATTACCCAAGAAATAATCTTATTCTCATCCAAGCTCTCTCCTGCAATAAAGAACCCATTGTCATTTATCCCCATCTCAATATCTCTTTGCTTTAATCTTGCTGCTGCAAATGCGAAAGCTCTTGCCAATGCATCGTTAACTCGGCGGCCATATAATGTATGAAATAGCAAATACTCTTTTTCTTCCTTGAATTTTTCAACAACTATTGTTTTGTCATCAGGAACTTCAGAAAAATCCTGCTGTTGTTTTAGATAATTATAAACTTCTTCAGCAATATATTCTTTGCAATAAATAAATTCTTGTATAAATGAAATGCATTTATCCTTGTCTCCAAGTTTTTCCTTGACAAGCCTTCTAAATCTTCCGATTCCTCTTGCAAGTTCAAAGTTCAAGGGCAGCATCTCTGAAAACCAAGAGGGAATGGTAGGATTTTTTGTGATTCCCCCCATAACAAACGCTTTCATTCCTTTGGAATAGAGAAATTGATATTTTTGTCCTCCAAGAACAAATATATCTCCTCTTTTAATCTTCTCTAAGAAAGATTCATCAATTCTTCCAACAACACTTCCCCTCTTCTCTCCAGCTCCAATAGTAACTGTTACTCCCTCTTCACTTGGAATAGTCCCCAAATTAGTCATATAAATCACTCTTGCAAGCTTTCCTCTCTTTCCAATCTGCTTTTTCTCAGGGTCATACCATATTTTTGCATAAACATTTCTATGTTCTAATGCATAATCTCCTGCAAGATAGCTTACAACAGACAAAAAGTCTTCTTTTGTAAGATTTTCATAAGGATAAGCCCTCCTTATTGTCTTTAACATTTCATCCACTCCCCAAATTCTGGTTATTGCCATCCCAAATATCTGCTGAGACAATACATCAAGGCAATTTCTTGGAATTGCAGCTAAATCCACTCTTCCTTCCACCATCTCTTTCATTAACACCCCACACTCAATCAAATCGTCTCTATCAAGAACAATAAACTGTCCCTTTGGATTTTCATGCAGTTTATGCCCCGCTCTTCCTATTCTCTGTAATGCCCTTGAAACAGACTTTGGAGAACGAAGCATTACAACAAGGTCTATACTTCCTATATCTATTCCCAATTCAAGAGAAGTTGAAGAAACAACAACCTTTAGCTCTCCTTTTCTAAGTCTGTCTTCAATCTCAAATCTCTTCTCCTTGCTCATAGAGCTATGGTGTGCTCCAATAAGCCCAATATACTTTCCAGGAAAGTGAAGATCAAGGTAATGGACGATTCTCTCTGTGGCAGCCCGCGTGTTAGTAAATATTAATGTAGTTTTGTGCTGGCCTACTAACTCATCAAGAAGATGATAAAACTTTCTCTGGTTTTCTATATTTTCTGCCTCAATTATGTTCTCTCCTGGAAAATCAAGCCCTATCTCTATTTTTTTAAGCAGTTTTACATTGGCAATGATGCACTCTCTCCCAACACCAACAAGAAACTTGGCAATTTCTTCAAGTGGGGCAATGGTCGCTGAAAGCCCTATACGGACAGGCTCAATTATGCTTATATTACAAAGCCTTTCAAGAGTCAAACTAAGATAAACTCCTCTTTTATTTGTCATAGCATGTATCTCATCAACAATCATATATTCAACTGCCGTCATCTTCTCTACAAATCGAGGAGATGTTAGAACAATAGCTAATGTTTCGGGTGTGCAAACCAAAATATGTGGAGAATTCTTTAGCATCTTTTGTCTTTCAGCAGAAGTAGTGTCCCCAGTCCTCAAGTTTATTCTAATATTTTGCAATTTTAATCCTTTCTTTTCTGCCAATTCTTTAATTTCTTCCAAAGGTCTTTTCAAATTTATATGTACATCCGAAGATAATGCTCTAAGAGGGCTTATATAAACAGCATAAACTTTGTCTTCTAATTCACTTTTTAATGCCAGCTCCACTAAATAATTAATAATGCTCAGAAATGCAGTCAATGTCTTTGTTCCGCCAGTAGGAGCGCAGACAAGTATATTCTTTCTATCGCGTATGTTCTTAACACCATAAAGCTGGGTAAGGCTGAAATCTTTGAACTTTGAAAAGAACCATTCTTTCACAATCGGGCATAGAGTTTCAGCTACTTCTTCCTTCTTATTGGGTTCAATATATTTCAATTCTCCTGAGTTGAAATGCTCGAGAACTTTGTTCTTATTGTATTCAATTTTGCCGATATTTTCATCCATATTGTTTTGTTACTTACAAAAAAGATATAATCATTTCTATTTACATAACATTTAATCTTATCTATTCAAATATAAATAGATTTATATAAGTTATTCGGTTTTGTTCCACATGCCAAAACTATCAAAAGAGAAAAAAGACAAAATTGCAGAGCAGATATTACATCACCTGTTTGCAATATCTCCTTCTTCTTCTTTTACAAATGCAATAGCTAAGGAAACTGCTCGAGACGAGGAGTTTACAAAATCTCTTTTGTCAGAATTAGAAAAAAAGAAACTCGTAGTTCAGATTAATAAGAACAAAAACGGCATTGAATACATAAAAAGACAGCGTTGGAGACTCTCAAACCAAGCATTTGATATATATAAGAAACATCAAAATACTTATCAATCACAACAAAACTTAAATTCAAGCACTTTATCAGATATTTAATCACAATGGACCAACTAAAAGAAGCATTTTTAAGGATAAAACAAGACATTATTGCTCTCCAAGAGCAAATAACAAATTTAACTCAACAACTAGAAGAAATTAAACGAACTCTAAATCTAAACAATCCAACAAATAACTCAACAAACCAAACAATCCAACAGATAAATCCAGCATTTCAGCACGCTCCAACAGATAATTTGCCTTTAAAGAGCTTAAAACCCCAAGATCTAACAATCTCTACAGGAAATGGTGGGGTTCCAACAAACAGACAGGCAGACAGGCAGGCAAACCAACAAACAGACAAAAACATTGATTTTTACACCTTTCACTCAGAAGAAACTTATGAAAATTCAAAAAATCAGCTAAAAACAGATCAAATTAATCACATTCAGCGCGTTTCTGAAGTTCTGGAATCTCTAGATTCAATAAGAAAAGAGATCCGTTCAAATTTTAAGCATCTAACTAGTCAGGAAATGGCTGTTTTTTCTGCAATTTATACATTTGAAGAGCAGGGTTTTGTCGTCGATTATTCTCTTATTTCACAGAAATTAGGTCTTTCAGAAAGCTCAATCAGAGATTATGTTCACAAAATTATCAAAAAAGGCATTCCTCTTTTGAAATCTAAAGAGAACAATAAGAAAGTTGCCCTTTCAATCTCCCAAGATCTCAAGAAAATTGCCTCATTGCAGACAATTTTGAATCTTAGGAAACTTTAAGATCTTCGTCACACCGATTAATTTTATTACTCTCTCAAATCTATTTTTCTTCTCTACTTTTCTGTTTAATTTTTTCTTTCACCTCCCTCTTCCACACTTTAATTTATCTCCAATTAGTTCGTTTAATACTATACCTCTCATTTCTCCCTCTTCTACCCATTTTCCAATCTCAGTTCGCTTAAATTTTACCATCTCTTTCTCATCTTTTTCGTTCATTTTTGTTCCCCCTAACTCTCACTTTTGCATATTTTACTAGTTTCTCTTTTATTTCTTCAGGCACAAAAACTCTCTTTTTCCCATTTTTCTCTATTATTTCCTCTATTAAGCCCTCGCTTTTCTGTTTTATCGCATTTATTTGTCCTCTTACTGTAGCTTTCTCCTTTCCAAGAAGCATTGCAAGGTCTTCATAGCTCAATTTCATCCCATTTTCGCTGTTCAAAAGCGCAAAAATAATAACCCTCTCATTTGAGCTTAAATTTCTAAGAATTTCGTAAAAATTGCCTGTTTGAACAGGTGTTTGAACAGCTTCTTGAACACCATAAACAGCTGTTTGTTTGCCCAAAACATGTAGTTTTTTGAACAGCTGTTTGTTTGCACGTTGTTCAACAGCCAGTTCTATAGACTCTCTAATCTCGCCAATCTCCTCCTTTATCGTCGATAAATCCTGTTTAAACTCAGAAACCATCTTAAACAGCTGTTTGTCCTCTTCTTTAAGGTGTTTAAGCCAGATTCCTACCTTGTCCATGTCATCTTTAATATTAGAAAAACTTTTTTTTGTTTCTTCTTCAAGTCTCTTTGTTCTATCCCCAAATAGCCATCCAAACATAACATTATAATATAATTAAACTATTTAAACCTTTCTTAAAAACAAAAGGAAAAACAACCGAACTGAGATAATCCAGCACATAAACTTAAAACTCCAACAGATATCCAACACATAAATTTGAACACCCAATAATGCAAAATAAACAGCTGTTTAAACACCCATAAACACCTATAAACAGCATTAATATGATAGAAAAAAAGAGCTAAAACAAGAAA